>ERZ1740058.1592-NODE-1592-length-10214-cov-18.075500_pt1 | contig 10214 bp, 6 predicted proteins | sample MGYA00581745_ERZ1740058 | MGnify/ENA primary metagenome ERZ1740058 (study PRJEB43018, sample SAMN04849742) | marine metagenome | isolation source: floating plastic debris | place: Pacific Ocean | collected 2008-08-30 | study: EMG produced TPA metagenomics... | reverse complement strand
TGGTCGAAGGCAAGCTCCGCTGTTCCAGCAAAGGCTTTTGCTTTGCCATTCAAGACGATGAAGCTGCCGACGATATCTACATTCGCGAGAGCCAGCTAAACACCGCCTGGAATGGCGATCGCGTACTGGTGCGCGTCACGAAAGATGGCAGTCGCCGCCGCAGCCCCGAAGGGGAAGTCAAGGTGATTTTGGAGCGGGCCAACGCTTCGGTGCTCGCCCGCGTCAAACAGGAGAACGAAAAATATCAGGCCGTGCCGCTCGACGATCGCCTGCTGTTTGAGCTGAGCCTGCAGGGCGAAGCCGAGACCCTCTCCCAGTCGGTAGATCAGCTGGCCCACATTGAGGTAGTGCGCTATCCGCTAGCGCAAGAGCCGCCCCGAGGTCGCGTTGCGCAAATTTTGGGCAGCGATGCCGAAGCCTCTTCGGACATCGACATCGTCTACTGCAAATACGACTTACCGCGCAGTTTTTCTGACGAGGCGTTAGCAGCGAGCCAGTCTTTGCCTAATCGTGTGCGCAAAGCTGAACTCAAAGATCGAGTGGATCTGCGCGAGCAGCTAACGGTGACCATTCATGGAACCAAATCCCAGGCCATTGATGATGCCTTCAGCGTCAGCAAAACCGACGATGGCAACTGGCAGTTAGGCGTCCACATTGCCGATGTCGCCCACTACGTGCCCCTGTATTCGCACATTGATCGCGAAGCCCTCAAACGCGGTACGGCGGTTTATCTCGGCAACGACATGATTCCGATGTTGCCGCCACCGTTATCCACATCACTGTGTTCATTTAGTCAGGGCAAAGACCGGTTAGCCATTTCCGTCATCGTCACGCTCGATGCTGAGGGTAAAGTGCTGGAATTTGAAATTCAGCCCAGCGTAATTGCGGTCGATCACGCCCTCGACTACAAGCAAGCTCAGGGCATTTTAGCCCGTGATGATAAAGCGGCATTGGGTGAACTCGGGCTCAAGCTCAAGGATCTGAAAAAGCTGGAACCCGCGTTTGCTACCGTCGAAGACCTCTTTACCCTCAGCCAGGGCATTCGTCAGCAGCGCATGGCGCGAGGTTCTTTTGAACTCAATCTGCCAGAGCATGAGTTTCCCGATGATGCCAAGGAGCCATTAGCCTCCTATGCCTCGCCACGGTTTCAATACGACGACGAAGGACTGTTGGGCGTCATTGTGGTGTCCTCCTCGCTGAAGGCCCGCATGATGGTGACCGAGTTCAGTCTGCTGGCTAATCAGCTAGTGGCCTCTCACCTCAAAGCCTTGGGCATCCCGGCGATTTATCGCTTGCACCGCACGCCGACCATCTCCGATGTGCAAGAGTTGACGAAACTTGCAGAAAACATGGAGATCAACCTGGCGCTGGCGGCAGAGGACACCATCGAACCGATGGACTACCAGCGTTTTACAAAGCAGTTTGCCGAATCGCCGTCGGAAAAAATTCTTACCTATCTGCTGCTGTCAACGTTTAAGCCAGCTTTCTACGGCACCCACGCCGACTTGCATTTTGGCCTCGCCCTGACGGAGGGCTACACGCACTTTGCGTCGCCCACCCGCCGCTATCCCGATCTGATGATTCAGCGAGTGCTGCATGCGCTATTTGACGATGGCCGCGATCGCCGCTCGACTCGGTCAAAAGATCGGGTCAACCTGCGCCACAGTAGCAGTCACGGCAACGTCAACTGGAATGTGTTGCCGCCTGACATCAACAGTGAGCTCGAAGACTACATCAAGCGCATTGTCGGGCCATTGAGTGAACGGGAGCAGCTGGCCCAGGACGCTGAAACCGATCTCGAAGGGCTGAAGAAAGCCGAATTCATGCGAGACCACACCGGTTCGGTCTTTCATGGTTTGATCACGGGCGTGCAGTCCTACGGCTTTTTTGTTGAAATCGAAGAGTTGCTGGTCGAAGGGCTGGTGCATGTCAGCTCACTCAAAGATGACTGGTACGAATACCGATCGCGGCAGCAAAAGCTGGTCGGGCGCAAAAATCGCCGTCAGTTCCGCCTGGGCGATCGGGTTGAGGTGCAGGTCAAGAGCGTTGATTACTATCGCCAGCAGATTGATTTGGTGGTCGTCGGCGGGGGCAGCGAAGCCAGCGAAGATGATATGAACGACGATGAAGATGTGAATGGCAACGGCGAAGAGCGGCTTAACGACGAGTCCGAATAAACCATTCAGGCCACTGGCTCAGGGGATCTCGGATCAGGACACAGTCGAGCATCCTCGCCTCACCATGGTTTTTCCAAGTCAACGATGGCGTCAAGCCTGATTAGGACTTGTCAGCGGCCCCCCCTGCTCCTTAGCATCCTCGCTACCTTATCCTTGCCACCCCTCGTGATCGTGAACCTAACGCCGCAGTCTGCTGATCCAAACTGTTCCATTCTTATATTGCTCGCTGCAGCAGCGGTGACAGCTAGAACGTAATGAATACTGTTGACGCATCGCTGCCGATTACGCTGGGCATCACCGGCGCTTCGGGTCTGATCTATGCCGTCAGAGCGGTGAAATATCTGCTAGAAGCTGAGATTCCCATCGAGCTAGTAGCCACCAAAGCCACCTCCCAGGTGTGGAAAGCTGAACAGGGTATCCAAATGCCGGGTGAGGTCGAGGCCCAAGCAGCGTTTTGGCGGGAGCAGGCTGAGGTGCCCCAGCAAGGAACGCTGCGCTGTCACCCATGGAGTGATGTGGGGGCCAATATTGCCAGCGGTTCTTTCAAAACCCAGGGCATGGTGATCATTCCCTGCAGCATGAGCACTGTCGGCAAACTGGCGGCTGGCTTGAGTTCTGACCTGTTAGAACGGGCCGCAGATGTGCAGCTGAAAGAAGGTAAACCCTTGGTCTTAGTGCCTCGGGAAACGCCACTGAGCCTCATCCACTTGCGTAATTTGGTGACCTTGGCAGAGGCTGGAGCCCGCATTGTGCCAGCGATTCCGGCTTGGTATCATCAGCCCCAAACCATTTTGGATCTGGTTGATTTTGTGGTGGCGCGGGCGTTAGACCAGCTGAGTTTGGACTGTGTGCCCCTCAATCGCTGGGAGGGGCCGCAAAACGGCTAGAAGCCATTCACTTTAACCACACTCAATCTGACGACAGATAGGTGTAATGGTTAAGGCTGTGCTCGTAGTGCTGCAACAGCAGCTGCGCCTCTTCGATGGTAATAGTGCCGTCTTGCAAAGCGTGCTCAGAGCGGCGACGAATGTTTTCGATCAGATCGTCGGAGTCGTATTGCACATAGCTCAAAACCTCCGTCATCGTGTCGCCTTTGACCACATGCTCAATGTGATAGCCCTTCGGCGTCATGTGAATGTGGACGGTATTGGTGTCGCCAAAGAGGTTGTGCAGGTTGCCCATGATTTCTTGGTAGGCTCCTCCCAAAAACAGGCCCAAATAATAGGGCTCATGCTCAGTAACCGGATGCAGCTCCAGCACGGGTTTGACGTCTCGCAGATCGATGAACTGGTCAATTTTGCCGTCGCTGTCACAGGTGAGATCGGCCAAAGTACCGCGATTAACGGGCTCTTCATCTAGTCGATGGATTGGCATGATCGGAAACAGCTGATCGATCGCCCAAGCATCGGGCATTGATTGAAACACCGACAGATTGATGTAGTAGATGGACGCCAGATTTCTGTCGAGATCTTCTAAATCATCGGGCACATAGTCTTCGTGACGCACCAGATCTAAAATGCGGCGGCAGCAGGCCCAGTAGAGCCGCTCGATCTTTGCCCGTTCGGTCAAGCTCACATAGCCAAAGTTAAACAGGCTGATGGCTTCGTCTTTGAATTGAACGGCGTCGTGATAGGCCTCCTGATAGTTCTTCAGATGTACAGAGTCGTAAGTGTCGTAGAGTTCGCGCAGGAGGGCGTGGTCATCTTCATGCGGCGGTTCAATCGCGGCCAATCCGGGCTTATCGCTAGTGCCCAAGACATCAAATACCAAAATGGATTGGTGGGAGGCGATCGCCCGACCGCTTTCGCTAATGAGGGTCGGCACCGGTAGATTGCGAGCGGAACAAGCCTCCTGCACCTCGGCCACCACATCGTTGGCATAGTTTTGAATGCTGTAGTTTTTGGAAGCGTAGAAGTTGGTTTTAGAGCCGTCATAGTCAATGCCCAAGCCGCCGCCGACATCGAGAAAGCCCATTTTGGCCCCCAAGGCGGACAGTTCGACATAAATTTGGCAGGCTTCCCGTAGGGCGTCTTTGATGACGCTAATCGCCGATATCTGCGACCCAATGTGGAAGTGCAGTAGCTGCAGGCAATCGAGCATGTCAGCCTGTTTTAACTGCTCGACGGCACTCAACAATTCGGGAATTGCGAGGCCAAATTTGGCGCGATCGCCCGCTGAGCCCCCCCAACGGCCCACGCCTTTGCTGCTCAATTTGGCGCGCACCCCCAAAATGGGGCGAATGTTGAGGCGCTGACTCGCCTCAATGACCAACTCCACTTCGTCGGGCTGCTCCAGCACAATAATGGGGGTTTGGCCCAGTCGCTGACTGAGCATGGCCGTTTCGATATATTCGCGATCTTTATAGCCGTTGCAGATCAGTAAAGAATCGGGACTGTCCAAGGTCGCAAGGGCGATCAACAACTCCGGTTTAGAGCCGGCCTCAAGGCCAAACTGATGGGGTCGACCAAACCGCACCAAATCTTCGACTAAATGCCGCTGCTGATTGCACTTGACGGGAAAAACGCCGCGATAAACGCCGTTGTAGCTGTAGCGGGCGATCGCCTTGGCAAAACAGGCATTCAGCTGCTCAATCCGGTCTTCCAAAATGTCAGAAAAGCGAATTAAGATCGGCAGATCCAAATTACGCTTTTTGAGCGACTCTACCAGGTGATAAAGGTCGAGAGAACCACCGCGATCGCCCTTGGGCGACACCGTGATGTGGCCCGCCGCATTGATTGAAAAATAGGGCTCACCCCACCCTTTGATGCGATAAAGCTCTTCACTTTTTTCGATCGTCCAATGGGGAGAGGGCGTCGCAGAAACGGCCTGGTCTGACGTCACCTGCGATCGCAACGCCTGCAGCACCTGTTCTCTCGACTGCCGGGTCGTTTCCATACTACTTTTCCTTCCCTGGGTGGCAAAACTTCAAGACTGAATGATCGGCGATAGACAAGCCAGTGTGCCCCCATCGACCACCCCGTTTAGGGTAGCAGGGCTTTTCTCAATTTCACGCGAGAAATTTTGTCCATAGACGCTGCCGGGGTCTGGCAAAAGCGCCCCTGTTCAGACAAACCGGATTGCGGTCACCTTTGAGACGGCCATTTGAACTCAATTGGCGAGGCGTAAACCGTGCCTGAGCGCTCATACAAAATCAGGCGGTTTTTGCCAAGTTGAGTTCCCCCTATTTTTTCTTTTTCTTCTTTTTCTTGGCCGTCGAACGGTTCCCAAATCCTTGGGAGATAGGTTTCTGAGGGTTTTTGGAAGTTTTTGCAATATCGCTGAATTGTGGTGGCTTTGCAGGCAGATAGGCGTCGGGATCAACTGGGAGGCCAAGTGATAGGGCATCAGGCTTTTGCTGTCGCTCTAATGCATCGAGCAGCTCTCTCATCTGTTGCATCTCGGGCGGCATTTGAGCCGTGAGTTCTGCCTCAGTAAAGTCAGCTTCGGTTTTCAGCCCTAACAAAACCTGGTTATAGGCCCAAGTGCCGACATGAAATTCATCAATCACCCCGGCCTGATAAGCCGCTTCGATGGTGTCTACGGCTTCAACGGCTTTGAGATCCTGTAAACTCGAGACCAAAAAGGTGTTATTTATCTCGGTATTTTGCGAAAATTTTTGCAGGCCGCTCTGCAAAATTGCGACGCAGCGATCGCGCACTTCAGGAAATTTTTTAGGGATTTTATAGAGTCCCTCAATCAGAGGCAAGATGTAATTGTCTGTGGCCAAATTGGCATGAACCAGCTCTCCCAAAGGCTCAACAACCGGTGGCCCCAGTAACAGCAGAATTTCCAGCAGATCTTCTGTGGCCAAATCGACAGAAGCGGAATTGAGGATCGTGATCGCCCCGTCTAAAAGTTCCACCGCCTGCATTTGTCCGAGCGCGCGCCAGGCGTGAGCCGGGCCCCAAAGTGCTAGTTCTGGGTCGAGGGTCGCTGGCCAGTCGGCATCCTGCTGAACGTCTTCCGGCTCTAAGTCGAGCAGCGCCTCATCCTGCATCAGTCGCAAAAGCTCAGGAATATGGGCCTGCGTCAACCCAAATTCCTGCACATAGTCAGGCCAATGCTCAGCTTTTTCGAACTTGCAGGGGATATAGCTTAGCAGGTCGGAAACCGGCGGCAGGTAGGTTTGCCACATGCTCAATAGTCCTCAACAGCACCAAAGTAAACATCTCCTCATGGCTTAGGCAGATGCCTGACACCAGTCTAAAACACGATTCCAGGCCCACCAAGGATCGGGATCGCCGGCGATCGCCTGCCCCTCCGAACTGCTGATATAGCCGACATGGCCGCCGTGAGGGGTCAACATCAGGTCAATTGCCTCGTTATGGGCACAGGCGGTACGTAGGTCAGCCACCAAAGTCGGGTCAAACAAGGGATCATCGGCAGCATAAAGAATCTGTGTGGGCTTGTTTAGATGGGGCAACAGCGGCAGGGGACTGCTCGCGGAATAGTAGTCTTCGACGCACTCAAAGCCCAACCGGCCAATCACCAACTCTTGATCAAAGCCCCAAATGCTATCGGCACGTTCAATGGCGGCGGGATCAAACTGGCCAGGGTGATCTTGGTGCAGTTTCCAGGCGAGTTTGTTGAGCTGCTGAGCGATCGCCTTTTCGATGTATTTGCCGAGGGGATGCGCGGTGAGGTACCGCAGCGATCGCTGTGAATCCAGACTCGGACAAATGACTGCACCCCCGCGAATGTCTTCACTAGCAATGTCAGCGTCGGTGATGGTTTGGGCCGCCTTAACGCCCCAGAGCGCCAGTTGCCCCCCGAGCGAATAGCCCGTAAACCAAAACGGAGCGGGACAGCCCAACGCCTTTGACTGAGCCGCAATCTGCACAAAGTCTTCGCCTTCGTACAGCCCATCGGAGGTGAGCGTAGGGGACAGCGCCGCCGTTTTGCCATGGGCGCGCCAGTCAAACAGCACGACGCCATAGCCTTGCGCAAACGCTTTGCGGCCCAAAATCCGCAAAAACCACTGATTATCCAAATCGCCGGTGATGCCGTAAGTCCCCACAATCGTCCCTTTGGCATGGGGAGGCACTGCCACCAGACCGTAGATGGGCACATCCCCTGCGCCAGAAAACACATGGCTGCGATAAATCGGTTCGGGGTCAGGGGTCTGATTTTGCCAAAGCTGACTGGCCACTTTGGCTGTATAGACCGTCATTGCCAACCCGGATGTCAGATACCAAGGAGGGAGAAAGGAGGGCATGTTTCGCTCAAAGAGGATCGATTTGCTGCTAGTCTCTCATAGCCTTGCAATTTCCCCAGGACGATGACTCCGCTTGTTGTTGTGAGGTGCCAATATCGAGACGACCGCTCAAACGAGCCCGTGAGCAGGTATCCCAACGATCAGGTTAACGGTTGCTCTCAATATCTAGGGCTTGGTAACTATCGGCAAGCTGATGCCAGAGTTGTTTCAGCTTTTGATAGGCGTCATCGGGTGTGATTTTGCCGCCCGTCTCTAAATTGCAAACTGTGTTGACGCGTAGAGAAAATTCTTGCAGGTTGGCGTTAAACGCTAGATTCTGCGGCGAAAAATGGCCGTAGTAGCGGCTTCGAGGCGCGAGAAATTCGTTGTTGTGAGGATCTTGAGCGGGCATAACGCACCTCCCGATATAAATACTTTGAGTTAAAAATGGGCTACTAAAAATGTTTCGGACGTTTTTTGCAATGCCTAAATGGTCTAGACAAATCATTCTAAACCCAACGCCTTAATGTTGTGTTAACCCAGGAAATAACTTTAATGACTCCCTTGTTTGGTGAGCCCTATTGATAAAGCAGATATCGTTTGATGCCGCGATCGCTCCGCTGCAATGCGCTCACCTGTTGAAGAGATTCATGCGCATGACATTCTGGATGTCTGGCGTGTTCTTGGCCCTGTTGCTGACCGATCCTTTGCAGGAGTTTGCTCAGGATCTAACGCGATATCAAGATCTCACGAAGACCGGCTGTAGAGCGGCAGTCGAATTTCAAATTCTATGCCCGCGTCAGCGTGATAAGTCGGATTCGGGGACGTCCGCGATCGCACCCAAAACTGACCGCCATGCTTAGCCGTAATGATGCGATAGCTCACCGCCAAATCCGTTTCGCGTTCGAGGCGCCGCCGCACGGTAAAGGAGTTGAGAATACTGCGATGGGCAGCGATCGATAGGCTGGGACCATTGTCAGCAATTTTGATGGAAATCCAGCGCTGGCTGCTGGAGGCGGTCTCGACGCCGTCATCGAGTTGAGTGGTCAGGGTGATTCGCGGTACTAGAGCCGCCGTTAGTGAAGTCACGGCGTTAGCCGGTTTAAGTTCAGCATCCACGGCCTGACGAGCGGCTGAACTCAGCAGATTGTCAATGCAATGGGTCAAGACATTCATCAAAACCTGACTGAGTTGACCCGAAAAACACGGTACGGGCGGCAAGGAGGTGTAGTGCCGAACCACCTCAATCTGAGTGGTTAAGCGGCTCTTGAGTAACAAGACAATGCCATCCATCAGGCTGTGCACATCGGCGGGTTTGGGATATACCTCGTCAATGTGACAAAAGTTTTGCAGACTGCTGGCTAACTGTTTGAGCCTTTCTGCGCCACTTTTAACGCTGTTGAGGGTATCAGGCAAATCGGTCTGCAAAAACTCCAGCTCAATTTCTTCCTTTAAGTCAGTCAGGGCTTGCGGCTGCGCCTGATCGGATAACGATTGTTCGTAGACCGCGATCAAGGCTAATAGCTGCTGACAGTAATGATCAACGTGAATCAGATTGCCCCAAACAAAGCCAAGAGGATCCAAAATTTCATGGGAAACGCCGTCAACGAGTCGGCCCAGAGCTGCCATCTTTTGGCTTTGTAAGATCGCCGCTTGGGTGCGTTCGTGGCGCACTTGAGTTTCAATCCCGCGAATTTGCCAGTGGGCTTTATTGAGATCGTGACTATTGAGGAGGCGATCGCCCGCAGCCGTTTTGACGAGTAAGGGCTCCCCCTGTAATGCCGCTGGTCGCCGGAGTGCAACGGGGGCGGCCGTTAATACCGGTGTGTCGGCAGCAAATACCAAAGGCTCGATTCGAGCGTAACTGTAAAGCACTGAGAGCGGTTCTGACAGAAACAGCTCACAGCCTCGCGGGCGCAATAAGTAGTCTGATAATCGATAGCGCGAGAGCACACCGACCACAGTCTGCTGATCCATTAATAAGAGGCCCGGTAGATCAGGCGATTGGTTAAACAGCTCAGCGGCTTGGCGTCCGGCAGTCTTGAGGTCGAGACGAGCATCGTAAAGGGGTAACGCCTGTAAGGTCGAATCGATGCCTAAAGCCCCTGGGGTAGAGTCTTGCTTACTCACGCTGAAATCAGCTGCTAGGGGAGTGGAATCGGACATCGACTAAACAGGTAAAGAGCCTGACCAAAACAAATGCGTCTCCAGTATTCCCGCTCCAGCGTGATAGACGCGATCGCGGCTGGGCAAGCGTGAAATAAAGATATTCTCTCGCAATGGGTAAATGTACCTTTAAACAACAATCTGTGGCCTCATCAGTTCCTATGATAGGCGGGAAGCAACAGGCATCAAAATCCCTATGAAGCCGCTTTTGCACCATACCAAGATCGTGGCGACCATCGGCCCCGCCAGCAGTTCCCGCGATATCCTCCTCCAGATGGTGAAGGCGGGCATGAATGTTGCCCGGCTCAACTTTTCCCATGGAAGTTATGAAGACCACACCCGCATGATTCAGCTGCTGCGGGCGGTGTCCTCAGAGCTCAACACACCCATCACCCTGCTACAAGACTTGCAGGGACCAAAAATCCGGGTGGGGCAGCTAGCCGACGGCACGATCGAACTCGTGGATGGCGAGACGATCACCTTAGTTCCTATCGGTGCCGCGGTTAATCAGACTGGCTGGGTCGAAATTGACTACCCCTATTTGGCTGACGAAGCGCAGCCGGGAATGATGGTGCTGTTAGACGACGGCCTGCTAGAACTCACAATCGAAACCGTAGAGCCCCCCAAAGTCATCTGCCGCATTGTGCAAGGGGGACTGCTCAAAAGCCGCAAAGGCG
>ERZ1740058.1591-NODE-1591-length-10235-cov-6.078291_pt1 | contig 10235 bp, 9 predicted proteins | sample MGYA00581745_ERZ1740058 | MGnify/ENA primary metagenome ERZ1740058 (study PRJEB43018, sample SAMN04849742) | marine metagenome | isolation source: floating plastic debris | place: Pacific Ocean | collected 2008-08-30 | study: EMG produced TPA metagenomics... | reverse complement strand
ACTGATTGGGAAGATGAATTACCCAGTCTCTTGAATTCTAAAGTGGGAATGATAGAAGTAGCCCCTAATATTCTACCACTGCTAACTAAGGCGTTGCCCGAGGCACAGCGCTAGCAGCAGCTGTTACGGTAACTCTTCCAGCACCATATCCCTATAAAAGACCTTAGCCTTACCGCCACCGTGGATTTGCAGGCCGATGTAGCCTGATTGGGGGATGTTCTCGTCAGATTCGGTATAGTCTACGGTAAGCTCTCCGTTTAGGCGAAGCTGGATACGGCCGTCCTGGGTGCGGATTTCATAGTCGTTCCATTCGTTGGGTTTCAGTAGTTTAGTCACCAGTGCGGAGTCGGGGGCGGCTAGGGTTTTGCGGCGGCGCGATTCGTCGTACAAGCTCGCCCAGTAGTCCTTTCCCAAATCAGCCTGATAGCCGATCATCTCATAGGCAGGCTCGTCCAGCCGCTGGCTGTGAAACTGTATACCGGCGTTGATGAACCCTTCGTCGCCCAGTAGTTTAAACTTCAACCGTAGTACAAAATCTTCGTAAGTTCGGGTGGTTACCAGAAAGTCGTTGTGGGGTACGGTTTCGGTAAGGGAGCCACCTACCAACGCTCCGTCTTCAATCTGCCAGGTGTGGTTAGTATCACCTTCCCAGCCCTGAAAGGTTTTTCCGTTAAACAACTCTTTCGCTGATTGGGAATAGGATAAGTTGGTCAGGGTAATAAAACCAAGAACACCGAGCAGAAAGCAGATTTTTTTCATAGAGGAAAAATACGGGTTTCTCACTAAAACACAATTACCCTTCTCAATGATTCTGCTTCTCGCCCGGTGAACGGTTAGTCTGGTTATTGTCCCTGTCCGAGGGAGTAGCCTCTTACTCCGTCAAACTCGTATAGGTTTTCGGTTTTGATAATATCCACTTCCTCCTGCAGGGCGTTAGACAGCAACTCTGGTATAGATTGCTTAGCCGCCGGATGCCCATTCTCTACTTCGTAGCGGCAGCGCCAGTGGTCGGTGCAGAAGGTTTCTTCAAAGCCGTTAGGCCAAACCTTCACTCCGCGGTTGGTGATCATGGTCAGCTTAATGTCGCTATTAAGCTTGGTCAGCTTTTCCGCTAGCTCATCGGGGTTGGTACCTTTCCAGTCTACGAAAACATCCACGCCTTTCAACATCTTGTTGGCTGGCTTTTTCCGCTGATAGGTAGGAATGTTGAGCTTTACGTCTTTAGCGTACTCGGCCGTAAGAAAGGTTCGGGGCTTTTTACCCAAATGATTGATAACCGACTCAGCAAATTCGGTGGTGCTCACCTGCTTTTTACTAACTCCCTCCTTGTAAATATCGGGAGTGTGAATTCCTTCTTCAATGGTGTACGACCAAGCGTTTTTCACCAGTTCGGCTACATCCTGCTGACCAATATGGTTGAGCATCATTACGGAAGCCCGCAGTAAGCCCGAAGGATTGGCAATATTTTGTCCGGCAATAGTCGGTGCCGAGCCGTGAATGGCCTCAAACATGGCGCAACTTTCGCCAATATTGGCTGATCCGGCTAGGCCTACCGAACCGGAGATCTGGGCCGTAATGTCGGAAACTACATCACCGTAGAGGTTAGGTAGTACCACCACATCAAAGTCTTCGGGAGTATCCGCTAACCGGGCCGCGCCAATATCAATAATCCAGTTATCTGACTGAATATCCGGATACTCCTGAGCAATCTCCTTAAATACCTGATGAAACAAGCCATCGGTATGTTTCATAATATTATCCTTGGTAAAGCAGCTTACCTTATTCCGCTTATAAAGGCGAGCGTACTCAAAGGCGTAGCGAACAATTTTCTCACAGCCGGGACGGGTAATGAGTTTCAGGCACTGCACTACCTCATCGGTTTGTTGGTGCTCAATACCAGCGTACAAATCCTCTTCATTCTCACGAATGATCACCACGTCCATTTTGGGGTGCTTGGTATTCACAAATGGGTAAAAGCTTTTGCAGGGTCGTACGTTAGCGTATAGTCCCAATGCTTTCCGCATAGTTACGTTCAAGCTTTTATAACCCCCGCCCTGCGGAGTAGTGATAGGGGCTTTCAGAAATACTTTATTTTTTCGGATGCTATCCCAGGCCACTTTATCAATACCGCTGGTGTTGCCACTTAAATACACTTTTTCGCCAATTTCAATCTCGTCCCAGGCTATCTGGGCGTTAGCTGCTTCCAGAATAGCTAGTGTCGCATTCATAATTTCGGGACCAATTCCGTCCCCTTTGGCTACTGTGATTTTCTGCATATTGGTCTAAATTTTTGGTTCGGGTGCAAATTAAATACAAATTTTTCATATATTTTCATTTATGTTTTCTATACAATAGATAAATAATTTTTATGAATTACACTTTACACCAGTTACGGGTGTTTCTGGAAGTTGTCCGACAACAAAGTATTACTAGAGCGGCCCGAAAAATGCATATGACTCAACCGGCCCTATCTATCCAGCTAAAAAACTTCCAGCTTCAGTTTGGCATTCCGCTGACTGAGGTAGTAGGAAAAAAGCTTTACGTTACTGATTTTGGCCAGTCTATTGCCCAGCTTGCAGAAAATGTACTAAGGGAGGCAGATGCTATTAAGTACAAAACCAAGGAGTACAATGGTCTATTCACCGGGCAGCTAAAGATTTCATCTGCTTCTACTGGGAAATACGTTATTCCGTACTTTCTGAGTGGCTTTCTGCGAGAACACGCCGGAGTTGATTTGGTGCTGGATGTGACCAATAAAACCCAAGTGGTAAGCAGTCTGAAAAAAAATGAAGTTGACTTTGCGGTAGTTTCGGTAGTGCCTGATAATATTATTGTCAATGAGGAATTGTTGCTGGAGAATCGGTTATATCTCGTGGGTAATAGCAAACATTTTGACAAAGATCGTCCGCTGATCTTTCGGGAGGCCGGATCGGCTACCCGCCTGGCTATGGATCGGTACCTAGGAGCCGGAAAGAGGAGGAAAAGAATTGAGCTTACTTCTAATGAGGCAATTAAGCAGGCCGTCATCGCGGGTCTGGGTTATTCAATTATTCCGCTGATTGGTATCAAGAATGAATTGGCTAGCGAAGAGCTTTACATCATTCCGGACGAATCGTTACCCATTATCACCAACTGGCGGCTGGTCTGGTTGAAGAATAAAAAATTATCGCCCGTGGCCGAGGCCTACTTAGCCTACGTGCAAACCAATAAAAGCCAGATCGCTCACAATAGCTTTCGCTGGTACCTGAATTTTAAAGGTCCGATTTCGGGCAAATCGTGAATTACTTACCGAAAAAAAATTACGAGGGGTATAACCCAGGGCAATTGCTACAACAGTTCTACTTCGCCAGTGCTGATCTCGTAGTAGGCCAGTGACAATCTTTACGCCAATTCTTGTAGAGCTAAGTTATGCTTATTCTAATCCAAAGACGATGGGTGCGTCAGGATAGAACGCCTGCCAGGCGAAGTAATAACCAATGTAAGATGTAACCGGAGTGAGGCGGCTACCCGCGTCGGGTCCGTCTACTGCGTAGCCAAAAACATCGTACTGATTCCCTGCTTCATCCTGCATTACCACTGGTAGGGCATCATTTACGACTTCCAGTGTTTTCTCGCCGGTTTCGAAGGCGGCTATAAAATTCTGCTCCTGACTACCCACTACTGCTAGCAATTTACCGGCATGAGAATCCAGCACCAGTCGGGGAGTACCAGCGAAAACTTCTAATGGATAGATTTTGGCGTTGCCTCCAATAAGTACCCCCAGCACTCGGTCTTTGGCCGGTATGCGGTCATCCTGATTACTCACCGGAAAAATGATGTTCTCGTTATTGGTGCGGTAGTCACCGTAGGGATATCGCTGATAGTTACGGCTGAACCCGGTGTTGGTAGATACTACTTTGGTATCAGGATACATTTGTTGCCAGGTGGCCCAGGTAGTTTCTACCACCGCAAGTGTAGCTACCTCTTCGCCCTTTAGTTCTCCATTTACACAATCTAGCCGCATCTGCGACCAGTTACTATCGGTAGCCCGGTCGTAAGGAATCAGATTCGTATTGTACAGCAAGCCGGAAACTCCGAAGGTGGTTTCCACATTATTGATCATCCGGCTCCAGCCAATACCCGTGCCGGTAAGTGGACAGTAGGTAATCGCTACAGAAGTTGCGCCTACTTTGTCGTTAATGATCTCGTGCCAGTCCAGAATCTTGTGTGGATAGGCTACGGCCTCTTTACCTTCTACAAAGCCCACTACCAAATCCTGCGGATCGAGGTAAGTAGCCTGAGCGGGAGAGATTAGCTCTGGGTTTTCCAGGGCCGGAATACCGTCCTTACCCGGTCCTCCGTCAAAGACCTGGCTCCGCGGGATAAGCCACTCTTGAGCATTAGCGCCCGCGTTAGCCCCCGGTCCTGAGGTAGGAGTAGTTGTGGGAGAGGTTGAGTTATCCTGGCAAGCGGCCAGCGGGGTAAGCAAGACCAGTAGTACGAATATTGGTTTCATATGGTTGACATTTATATGAATACTTAATCTTCAAACAGAGGTAATGTTCCTGGTTTAAATGAATAGGTGCGGTTCAGTCTGAATAACAATACCACATTTACAAGGTAGGTAGGAGCTAGCTGGGTTCCATCAACATAGGCGTACACTGGCAAGTCCAATCTCGATTGTAGCGACAGACTGGGGGTAATTTGTACTCCGGCAGATGGGGCAATGAATAAGAACGATCCGCCTGAGTTGGGGACTAATTCCCCATCGTTGAGGTCGCGCCCAGCGTGACGAAAGCGAAGGGTTAATCCGGGGTCAAATAGAATCGTACCCAGTAACACCCGGTCGCTAAGGCTTAGCAAGGCTTGGAACTCGTTACCAAATTCGTACACCTGGTCACCCAGGTAGGTATCATTCTCGCCAGTAAGACGGACAATAACCCGGGAAGAAAAACTCATGGAGGGCCGCCAAGGAATCTGATGAGAAAATTGAGACCATAGCACTCCGTCCCAGGCCCCGCTGCCAGGTTGCAAGTCGGCTATCAGTGTAATACCTCGCTCATCGGTCAGGTCGGAGGCCCCTAGTGGAAATTTAGGGCCGGCGGCCACCCACCACTCACCATTCCCTTCATTCAGGGTAGCCGCTTTAAACTTCACTAGTAGTGTAGGGTCGCCAATTCCCTGCGTAAAGGTGAAGTTTTCTGATAGTCCAATTTGCCGGATGGTTCGTTCCTGCCGCACGTAAGGGATAAAGGCATCTACTGCCCAGCGGGAGTTAAAAGCGTAGCCTACCTGAAATAACCAAGCCTGGGTCAATCGCTCACGGGTATCATCGTCCAGTATGTTGTCGGCATCTTTAAGGGTTCGCAGTACATTCAGGTCGTAGCTAAGCATCCACTGCCATACCCCGGCCTCGCTGGCGGGTAGTCCAATGTTACTTCCCATGGGCACCCCGCCGGAACAGCACTGCCCCCACCCAAACTGGGTAACGCAAAGTAGGCTCGTAACGATGGTTATGTATTTCAGCATAGTAAACTGTACACTATGAGTGCTATTTCGGTTAACTGATTAGTCAGGTAAGCCTGATAGCGACAATAGGTTTAGGTGTAAGATATTAAAGGATAATGATGATATAGATCATTTGTAGCCAACACCATAAGCCGTAATATTCATCAATATATACCAGATATTTTACAAAAAGGTATGTCTGGTTGTTGACATATCTGCATTCTGCCGTAACTAATAAAAAAATCGCAAGTAGGGTAGAATAATACTCACTGTGGTTGAAAAGTCCTCAATTGACTGCAAGCCATATAAACCGAATGAAAGAATAAAAAAATCAGTATAAAAATCTAGAAACATTACATCAAACAATATTTTTTACTGATTTTTAGTTTCAATTAAAAAAAATGTTTTATAATTGAAACATTATGCAATAGATTCAGTAAGTACATATTAAAAAAGCGAAATATATTGCACAATAATTGCTGAAAAAACGATAATCTATTGATTGACCACCTAGCGCCAACTAAGATTCTGTTCAATTTGTACTTAGAATAATTTTATGTTGGACATGTGTTAAAAATAACTAAAATTCAACTAAAATAATTTAGAATTTTATAATCGTTGTCTGAATTTTTTCGTTAATTGATAATAGTTACGTGGAATAAATTATTAGAAACAGCATAAATCACATGGAGACACAAAAAAGCGTAATAGATTCACTGAATGATCTACTTAGGGATAACTGCGACGCTAAACGCGGTTACCGAAAAGCAGCCGAACAACTAGATGACCCATCTCTGAAAGGGCTGTTTATGAGTTTGTCTGAGCAACGCGACAACTTCAAAAAAATTATCCGGGAAGAGATTCTCAGCTTAGGTGGTAAGCCTCAAGTATTCCGTCAGGTAGCCGGACCTATCCAAGATGCTTTCGCCCGTCCTGATCTGCTGCTGACGCTCAATACTGTAGAAAAAACGCTGGATGGTTGCCTACGCATAGAGGCTTCCGACCTGAAGTCGCTCAAGCAGACGCTGGCGCTTTACGAGGTGAAAGAGTCTACGCATCAGGTGCTCACTGGGCAGCTAGAAAGTATAAAACTCACCTTATCTGATATCAAAGGGCTGCCGACTGAAACCGAGGCAGCCCTTAATTTTTAGCATTACTAACCGGCATCTTCGCCGGTTTTTTTATGTCCCGAATCCCCGCTGGTAGCAAATAATCTGGCGGGGCCAGTGCTGAGCTATGAGCGGAATATCCCAGGCAATGAAGCTGGATGATCCGTCCCGGTTATGGTTTACCGGTATCACCAACCTTTCCTCTTCCCATCGGCAACGGCCACTCGCGGTTTCGTCAATTATTGCTTCTCCGGATTCTAATTTCTTCCAGAGCGGTGGCAAATGGATCAACGCCACTTTCTGAAAAGCCGCACCGGCTATCTGATCCGGATCTTTAGAATCTTTATTAATGATGCCGTACAACAAGTAATCCGCCTGAATTTTATAAAACTCCGAATAGCGGCGTTCCGTAGTAGCGTGCTGGTCGCGGCGGTACCGAAAGGTAACATCCTGATAGTTGGCGTAGCGGGCGATTCGGAAGCGCTCCTGAACGGTCACCAACGTACCGTTTGCTTGGCTGAACACTCGATCTATTCCATGATGAATATCTAATTCTTCTTTCTCCGAATTACTTAACCGGAAAGGCTCCCAACCCAAGGGGCGATATACCTGGGGCAGTGCTACCTGCTGGTGGATAAAATCAGTAAACGTACGATCGAGCCGGTAAGAGGTATTTCGAGATTTCATAGCCTACAAAGAAACTTAACAACTCCTTTCTTTGCTGGGCAATAGCTAGTCTAAGCTTACGATGTAAATAATCGTTTTATTTTCGCCGGAGCGTACTGAATGTCGGCTTTGTCAAATTGTGCCGAAGCTTCCTGATGGTCTTTCTCCTGGAATACGTAAAGTATCAAAGGTAAATCTGGCGGCAAGGCGTCGGCCAATGCTTTCCAACTGTTGGGGCTCTCAAAGCAAATGGCCATAGTCTGGTTAGCACTGCGGTATACTTGCCAGTGTAACGTAACGTGTACCGGGTCAAAGGTCTGCTCACGAAGGCATAACAGGTGAGCACAGGCCTGCCGGATGCGGGTATCCTGAGGTGGTATAAACTGGGTTTGAAAATAACGGAATGAGGTATTCGATCCCGCTACGGTGACGGGCCGCTTACGTATCCCTTCCAACCGCAGGGTGTTGTCTTTCAGCGATTGCTTCAGCTCATCGTAGTCGTCCTGATATTGCTCACTCAGTGCGCTAATCTCTCGTAGATAGGTTCCAGCTTTTTTAAGTGTATTTACGGTGAATTTCCGTTCGTACAGCACTTCCTTACGGGGAGCGTCTACGGTATAGCCCTCGCTAATTTTCTGTAGGCGGGGATGTAGTACCTCACGACACAGATCGTTTTCGTTATTATTACAGAGTACACATTGCCGGGTTCCGCCGTCTTCCTGGTTAAGTTCGAGAATAGCCTGGCCGGTAGTACCCGATCCAGCGAAGAAATCCAGAAAAACCCCGTCTTTCTTCTCAATCAATCCTAAAAGATACTTGAGCAAAGCCGTCGGCTTAGGATACTTGATCGGGCTGCCTCCGCTAAAAAGCTGTTTCAACTCCTTGGTTCCGTGGCTGGTAAGCACACTGTTAATGATGGAAGATGCGGGCTTGTAGTCGCTCTTCAGTTCGGATAAATACTTCTTCAAAACAAATCGCTTGCCTTCTTCCTGCGGGAATACCAGCTTACCGGACTTAGTCCACTCTTTCACTCTCCGTTTCGCAAACGCCCAGTAGCGCCCGTCCGGCGGATAGTACACCTCTCCGGTATGCGGGTTCTTGATAGGAAAACGATCTTTCTCGGTTCCAGAAGCGGCTGAGGGGTTATCGGGCATCCAGGGTCCATTCGGATCGTTATCCCGATTGATGTACTTACTAAAGCCTTTAGGCACGCCCTTTAGCTGAAAGTGCTGTCGGTTGCGGGCGTACACCAGAATGTATTCGTGGTCGGCAGCAAACTTATTAGCCGCATCATTAGGAGTAGTGCGGTTTACCCAAACGAAGTTGCCGATGAAGTTATCGGAGCCGAACAAGCCATCGCACAGCAGTTTCAAATGAGCCATTTCCCGATCATCGATGGAGATAAACAGTACTCCGTCTTCGGTTAATAATTCCTGAGCGAGCCGTAGGCGATGGTACATAAAATTCAGCCACTTGCTGTGCCGGTTCGCAGCCGACTTACCTTTCCGATTATCGTGGTAGGTTATATGAGGGTTACCCGTGTTGTAGGGTGGATCAATGTAGATAACGTCTACCCGCTGGGCGTGGGTAATGGTTAGAGCTGAAAGAGCGTGGTAATTATCCCCCTCAATAATGTAGTGTGGTGGCGACTCCTCCTTACCAGTAATATCCAGCGAGGGTACCGGCTTTAGGGCAGGAAACATCTGCTCAGCCATTTCCACTACGGTTTCGGGATGGGCGCTTTCCTCCCAAACCAAACCAAAACGTTCGTTGGGCGGAACAATCAGGGCATCGAATAAAATCTTAAGCTGATCCAATAGAAAGTAAGGCTAGATTCAACCGGCTTAAATTACGTTTTCTTACGTAGAATGAAAAAGAGAGAAATTAGTGTTAGGGTTTTCATGTGCTAGAGTGTTATTGTACTACAGTATTTGGGTATTCAGATGGCTAGTACGTGATACATAGATAGATTAGTAAGGTTCAAGAGAAGTGTATTACCACTTAAACTATATAAAACAGTATTAAACAATAATAAACAGTAAAATAATTGCTTTTGATGGAGAGGTTTATCATTTTTAGGTAGTACTTATTTTTCTACTACCTATGGCTAACCCTTTCGCCCCAGCTTTTGAAGTTTTCCAGAATCAGAACGCCTATTTTCAACGTCTCAACGATCAGCGGCAGTACCGTCGGATGATACTCAGTCAGCTATTGACCATACTGGCTTTTACTTTTTGCTACGGCTTAGTGATGGGTAGTTACCATAGCCTACTTCAGGCGGTATCATCCGGAATGAAGCTTTTTCTGCTATTCGGCTTGGCACTGTTGATCTGCTTTCCCTCATTTTATATCGTACAACTGATTCTGGGATCGAAGATTCGGATAGGGCATATGCTGACTGTCATTTTAAGTGGGTTTGTTTTCATCTCCGCCATTATGCTGGCCTTCGCACCTATTGTTGTGTTCTTCCAACTCACCGGAGACAACTACGCTTTTTTACAGTTGCTACACGTAGCCGTGTTTGTATTTGCCGGAATCTTCGGAATGCGACTGGTAGCCGAAGCCCTAAAACACGCCTGCGATCAGGCCAATGTCTATCCAAGAATTGGAGTGACAATCTTCCGTATCTGGATGATTATTTTTGCTTTCGTGGGCATACAACTGGCGTGGAATATGCGTCCGTTTTTAGGCAGCCCTTCTTTGGAGTTTGAGCTTTTCCGTAGCGAGACCCAGGGAAATTTCTATTCTACGGTGCTAGGCGCCACGGGTAAATTGTTGGGCACTGACCAGATGGGCCGCTCGGCCGAAGTAAAAAGAGCCCAGATACCCACCAATACTGATGAAGCACCGCAGGATACTGCTGCCGTAAATGAAAAAATTTATGTCCCCGCCGACACTATTGTTGACCCTTAAAATGGAAGCCATGCACGATATTATGACGTTAGAAGAGGTAGCTAATTACCTAAAGATGAA
>ERZ1740058.1590-NODE-1590-length-10236-cov-6.842746_pt1 | contig 10236 bp, 9 predicted proteins | sample MGYA00581745_ERZ1740058 | MGnify/ENA primary metagenome ERZ1740058 (study PRJEB43018, sample SAMN04849742) | marine metagenome | isolation source: floating plastic debris | place: Pacific Ocean | collected 2008-08-30 | study: EMG produced TPA metagenomics... | reverse complement strand
AATACCTAGGTAATCAAAGCAATAGTTCATCTTATCTTAAAATGACCATAAGAAATAGTAAGGGTAGGACTGAAAGGGTTAAGCTGATAGAATTAAAAAATAAGAATGTTAATTATAACATTTTGCAGTTATAGATTTATTTACTAAACAAGAAATATTTCAGAAGGGATTATTGAATCTTACCGGTGATTTCTTGAGAATAAATCATTGATTTGGTAAAAAATTCGCTGTAAAATTGTACTTCGTTCTGTAATTATTTCAGCACTACCTTGCATTTCCTGTTTGAATTCTATTTGTTTGCAAAATGACGTTCGCAACTCATCAATTTGAACGGACAGGACGTAGTGATTATCATTTTGTTTTGGGACAGAAGATATTTCAGAAATTCTCCCACTTATAGAGCCCCATTCCCGATATGGGTAGTTTTCTAATTTTATTATCACATCCTGGTTTATTTTAACCTTTCCGGAATTTTTCATAGCCATTGATACTAAACCTATTATTGTGTCTTTTTTTTCTGGCACTACTGTAAAAACCACATCACCTTGACTTACATTTTGATTATTATATCTTAAATCGAACAGGGTCAATTCTCCATTAATCGGACTATGAAGAATATACTTGGATTCCCATAACAGGATTTCGTTCTTCAATTTTTCAAGGTTTAGATATAAATTCCTTAATTTCTCATAGTTAACATCGGTTTCAGAAATTGAAAATTGAGTCTTATCATTAATAAGAGATTCCAAAGAAGATTTTGATTGGCTAATTTCTTGCTTTAAATTTTCATGACGTTGTTTATCACTCAAAAATTTTTTCGATTCAATTTCCAACTGTAATTGAGAAACGACCCCCTTTTCATATAAATGCAAATACCTTCTATGGTTTTCAGAGGATAGCTCGAGTTCTTTTTCTAAAAAATTTCTTTCCCTTACTTGTTTGGAGATTATGTCCTTTAGTTGCTGGATTTGATTTGATGCACTATTTATTTCTTTTTTTTGCGGTTCAAAAGTTCTGTTGAAAATATAGTCATGATAACTAACCAGAAACTCAGAGTAATAATTGTAAATTTCACCGAGTCTTAAATCAGTAGGAAATAGGTGCGAAATAGAATCATAGCTCAGAATAATGGGTGAGAACTCGGCTAGTCTATTCTTCAATAAAATCACATCACCAAAATTTGCAGTATTTCTAATCTCAGCTATTGCTTGATTCTTTTTTACCCTTTCTCCGGAGTCATAAAAAAAGGACTCTACTTTTCCAGTTATGACTGCTTTCACATGAGCAGGAGGTGTTTTCGTGGTAACCACAATTTTTGTCTCAACAACGTCATTGTAGCCTATTACTGATGAAGATATAATTAGTAGCCCGATTATAAAAAAAATAAGTGTAGTGCCCCATCTAAGCGTCCAACCAGGGATTTTCCCTAGAATTTCTCTTACTTCTTCAGAATTAACATTTGATAAATTGTTTTCAAAGTTCATTTATTTATTTTCCAGCATTTTCCAATCGAGGTTTGTATATTTCAGTTTCCCAATTCGAGTTGATTTTTAACTAATGAGTAGTATGTTCCTCTAAGTGCAACCAAATCCTTATGATGACCTTGTTCAATAATTTCACCCTTATCAAGCACAATTATGTTATCAGCAGCTTTAACTGTACTTAGGCGATGAGCAACAATTACTACGGTTCTACCGATATAGAATTTCTGTAAGTTGTTAATTATCACCTTTTCGTTCTCCGCATCCAGAGCGCTAGTGGCTTCATCAAAAAACAGATATTTTGGATTTTTATAAATCGCCCTGGCAATAAGTACTCGTTGTTTTTGCCCACCACTTATATTGATGCCATTTGGGCCTATTTTGGTTTCGTATCCCAGAGACTGACGTTTAACAAATTCATCAATGTTGGACATCTGAATAGAATTGTTAAATCTTTTTTTATCAATTCTATTTTGGGAATCTGATTCGGTAATGTTTCTCTTAATAGTATCACTAAAAAGAAACCCTTCCTGCATAACAGAACCAACTGTACTGCGCCACATAGAAGTATTAAAGTTTTTAAGTTCAATTCCACCTACTGTTATTCTTCCTGATAAAGGCTCATAAAACTTCAGCAACATTTTAATTAAGGTAGTCTTGCCACTACCACTGGAACCAACAATTGCAGTAACTTTCCCTTCTGGGATGGTGAAGCTGATATTATTCAAAACTATTGGAGAATAATCATCACCATATTTAAAAGTAACTTGATCAAAAGCAATGGTTTTATTTTCTGGTAACTTGTTGATGTATTCTGTTGTGTCAATTTCTTCGTTCTGTTTATTATGAATTTCTGATAATCTTGATAAACTGAGTTTTGCGTCTTGTCCATTTTGAAGGAAGAGAATAAAATTATTTAGAGGCAAATTTAATTGCCCTATGATATATTGAACGGACAGCATCATTCCAAGTGTCAAATTACCTTGGATTACTGATTTAGCTGCAATAAACGTGATTAGGATGTTTTTCAATTCATTAATAAAACGTCCTCCAATATTTTGTAGTTGAGTGATTGTTAATCCTTTCAGTGAAATTTTAAAAAGTTTGATTTGGATAGTTTCCCATTCCCATCTTCTTCTTTTTTCAGAACCGTTCAATTTTATTTCTTGCATACCAGAAATTAATTGATATAAACTGCTTTGATTTTCTGATTCTTGGTCAAATCTTCGAAAATCTAGTTCTGCACGTTTTTTTAGAAAAAGTAAGGTCCAAGACACATATAGAATGGATCCAACTATAAAAACCAAAGAAATTACCTTATTGTAGAAAACCAAGATTGAGCCAAAAACCAATAGATTAAAAACCGAAAATAGAGTGTTCAAAGTTGTAGAGGAAAGAAAGTCTTGAATCCTTTCATGGTCGTAGATTCTTTGTATAATATCTCCTGTATTCTTGGAATCAAAGAAATCTATTGGTAGTCTCATCAGTTTTACCAAGAAATCTGAAAGAAGACTTATGTTGATGCGGCTAGTCATATGAAGTAATATCCAACTTCTTATTAACTCTACTGAAGTTTGGGAAATAAATAGCATGAGTTGGGCAACCAGTATTAAGTACACAAAATCCAGATTTTGGTAATTGATTCCATAGTCAACAAAAGCTTGAGTAAGGAAAAGAAAAATTAATTGATGTATACTTCCTGAAGTGAGTTCCAAAAACAATTGCCATATGTATTTGTTGTAAGGCTCGAAATAAGCTATCAAAAATTTGAAGCCACCTATTTTATCATCACTATTATTGCTGCTGCAGTTGAATTCATAAATGGGTTCCAACAATAATAAGTAACCCTCACTACCATCTTGATTTTCGTTCGAACCAATCCATCCTTCAATGAATTCCTTTTTTGTATATTTTAGAAGTCCGTGTGCTGGGTCCGCAGGATAAATCTTTTCTTTTAGTTAATATATAATAATACATTGTCTTTGTTTTCAATAAGCAATACAAGGCAAAGGGGCTTCTTCTTGAAATGTCTTAAAATCCAAGCTAACTGGAAGCGTTTTGAATCCAATACTCTCGGCGGTATTTGCGAGTCCTAATAGTGAAGCACCTTGTAGGGTTATTCTTGATTTTTTCTTAGATATTCCATCGATAAAGATTTATCATAATATTTGGGTATCATCCGTAGACATTTAGGCCCGCAATCCATTGGATCTAACTGCATGTAAAAGGGAAATTTTTTTAGAATCATTTACAGACTTAATTAATCAAATCTTTATCGTAATACGAAAAATGAATAAAAAATTAAATAAATAGATTTACTAATTGAGTTAAAAATAATATGTTTAAGTAAAGTATTTCTTACCTTTTTGCAACAAAAAATTACTTATCCGTGTCTTTGCAAACACCAATAATCATCGATAAAATCAAAAGAATTAAAAAAGAACTGGATAGTTCTTATGACTCCTTGCAGGATGTGGGTGTTCTGTCAGGCCTTTCCGGAGTCTTACTCTTTCAGTTCTACTATTCCAAACTTTTTGATGAACCCTATGGTAATAATGTTCAAAAAGAAATATTGCGATTATGCTATGATAAGATAAATGGTGGTTATGAGTCTCCAACTTATTGTGCTGGACTGGCCGGAATGGGCTGGACCTTAGACCATCTTTATCAACATGGATTTATTTCGGAAGGTAATGATGAGTATTTTCTTGACTTCGAAAGTTACCTGTATAAAGTGATGATAAAATATATTTCTGGTAGTTATTACGATTTTTTACATGGGGCTTTAGGAATCGCATTCTATTTTACAAAAAGACTTGAAAATACTAACTCTGGAAAACTAAGAAAAGAGTATAAAGGATACCTGCTGGAATTTATTCAAAAACTTAAATATTGTTCGCTTCAGAAAAGCACGGGTAGGTCATGGCTTTCATGGACAAGTACGGGAGAAAAGGATGTTAACTTTAGTCTATCACATGGAATTTCCAGTATTATTAATTTTTTATCTAGATTAATTGAAATTGATGATTTTGGAACCATGCCTTTACAACTTTTAACTGATACAATCGACTTTCTTACCTCCAATGAGATTCAACATGAAAACTCAGAGTCTGTTTATCCAAGTTGGTTAAAGGAGAAAGGAGCTTTAAGCAGAGTTGCGTGGTGTTATGGGGATTTAGGTATTGGTCTGTCTTTGTTCAAGGCATCATTGACCTTAAAGGATGATGATTTAAAAGATAAGGCTCTTGATGTACTGGTAAAAACATCAAATCGAACTGATCCTGAACAAAGTAAGGTTATAGACGCTGGAATTTGTCATGGCGCGTTTGGCAATGCGCTAGTATTTTACAAATTATTTAATAAAACGAAAAAATCAATATTTAGAGAAACTGCTGAGTTTTGGTTTAATCAGGGGATGGAAATGGGGCGGTTTAAGGATGGTCTTGCTGGCTTTAAAGAATGGTCAAATAGAGAAAACATTTGGATTAATAGTAACACACTGTTAACAGGGATTTCGGGAATAGGTTTAGTGCTAATTGACTACTTAAGTAATTTTGAGAATAATTGGGATGAGTGTCTGATGATAAATGTATAAGAGAATGAAGAATACAAATTTTGATTTCTACGGAAAGTATTTATTGAGAACCCCATTATTACCAGTTTCTTTATTTCTTGAAACCACCAACAACAAATGTATCCCAGAACGAAAATTGAAAGAACTTTTTTCAAATGAGATTCTTCAAGAGGCTATATTCCTGGCCTCACCAGATCTTTATGGTAGTATGTTATTGTGGTTGGAAAACAAATTAACAGATGACAAAAAGAAGGTAAAACTTATTAACTCACTACTGAAGTACTTTTCGAGAATGTCTGCAAGATGCACTCCTTTCGGGATTTTTGCAGGATGTTCCTTAGGAAGTATTTCGGATAAAAGTAAAATAGTTTTAAATGCCAAAAAATTCAATCAGAAGTCTACCAGGTTAGATATGAATGTATTGGTTAATCTTTCGCAAAGACTCTCGCAGAATGAAAGAATTAAGAAACAAGTAAAATTTTATCCAAATACAAGTATGTATAAGGTAAAGGATAATTTAAGATACATTGAGTACCATTACATTAATAATGAAAGAAAACATTTCCTTACTGAAGTAAGGCAGAGTAAGTTCCTAATGGCTGTTCTTAGGATTTCTTCTAATAGTGGGGCTTTACTTTCACAGTTAATCGATGACTTGATGGATTTAGGTTTAAGCGAAGATGTCGCTTCATCCTATATTAGCAATTTGGTTGAATCTCAAATTATTGTTAGCGATTTAGAACCCTCAGTTACTGGAGATGATTTTCAAAATCAGATTACTAAAATTCTGAATGAAATGGATGGAGTTGGTAACGTTGTAAGTCTACTTGATAGCGTTAAGAACTCTATTTCTGAATTAGAAAAAAAAATGGGTTCAAAAAAGGCTATTTATGATTTAGCTTTTGATGCTGTAAGCAAGCTCAGTATTGATTTTACCCCAAGATTTTTGTTCCAAACTGATATGCTAACTGCAGTTAAATCAAATCGGATTAACAAGAAGGTCATAGAATCGGTTAAGACTGGTATAGAAGTATTAGGATTATTAACAAATCCTAGCAGTAATTTAAGAATGGAGAGATTCACCGAAGCTTTTGTTGAGAAGTTTGGTCAAAGGGAAGTTTCATTGCCAAAAGCTTTGGATGTCGAAATTGGTTTAAACTATTTAGTTGACAGAACCCCTGGTAACGTTGCGCCCTTAGTTGATGATTTAGTTGTTCCTCCGAGGCAAGAAAAAACAATTACGAAAAATTTTTCCAAGGCAAGCGAGTTTTTGATGAAGAAAATCAATAGAGCAAATTTTAACAAAGAATCAATAATAGAATTGAATTATTCTGAGATTAAAGACTTTTCAAGCTCAATAAGGGATGTATCTAATTCTATTAGTACTATTGTACAGTTAGTAAACATAGAAGGGCAGGAATTCATTAAGTTGGAATGGATAGGTGGATCCAGCGGTGCTAATTTAATTACACGTTTTTCACACCTCAACAAAGAGATAAGGACGCATGTAGAGAAAATAGTGGAAAAAGAAGAAGAGATGAATGATGACTCCATAATGGCAGAAATCATTCATTTACCAGAGGCGAGGGTAGGTAATATTCTGATGAGACCTGCGGTAAGAGCTTTTGAAATTCCATATCTGGCAAAATCTAACGCTACGAGCGATAATCAGCTAGAAATTGAAGATTTATTTATTTCTGTAAAAAATAATAAGATGAGATTGGTTTCAAAAAAATTAAATAAAAAAGTAAGACCTAAATTGACCAATGCGCATGCTTTTTCAAATCATTCTTTGCCCATCTACCATTTTTTATGTGACATGCAAACAGAGAACAAAAAATCTTCGTTAAGATTAGATATAGGACCTTTTGAATCAGATTATGAATTTATTCCTAGGATTATATATCAGAACTTGATTCTCAAGCTAGCTACATGGAACTTAAAAAAGGTAGAGTTTGAACAGTGTTTTAAATTCATTTACTCACACGAAAAATTGTTGAAGTCTATCAAAGAATTAAGAGAACGATTTGAATTGCCTCGATATGTTTTATTGAAAGAAGGGGATAACGAATTGCTTATTGATTTAGAAAACGTTGATTATTTAATTGTTTTTCTAGAGGAAATAAAAAATAAGGATTCTGTAACCCTGGTAGAGTTTCTTTTTGCAGAAGAGAATATTGTTAAAGATTTGGAAGGGAATGGTTATACAAATGAAATTGTCCTTTCTTTTTTTAGAACAAATAGATAAGCATATGAACACAGTAAGAAAGTTGCAAAGAGATTTTATTATCGGAGATAACTGGTTGTACTACAAAATATATACTGGTTCTATAGAGTCTATTTTGGAAATATTAAATGATTCAATAAAAAAATGGCAGAAGCAAGGAATTATTGATAATTGGTTCTTTATAAGATATGCAGATCCGCATCATCACTTAAGATTAAGGTTTCATCTAACTGATTTTTCTAAGATTGGAGGGGTTTTGGAAAGTATCAAGACCCAATTTATCCCTTATATAGAAGAAGGTATTATTTGGAAAGTGCAATTGGATACCTATAGCAGAGAACTGGAACGGTATGGATATAAGACAATGCAACTGTCGGAACAAATATTCACTCATGATAGCAATATGATGATAGAGTTGTTTAGTTTGATTGAAGGAGAGGAAGGAGAAGAAATAAGGTGGCTTTTTTGTCTTAGGGCTATTGATGACTTTATAAGCGCTTTCAACTTAGGTATTGAACAAAAAATAAGTCTATTTGATAGACTGAAAACTGGTTTTGGAATTGAATTTAGGATTGATAGAACTATGAAAAAAAAGATAAACGAAAAATATAGAAATCATAGATCAAAAATAAAATCGTTCATGGCTCTAGATGAATTAAATGAATACTATTTGCCTCTATTCCATATTCTTGAGCATAAGAGAAAAGCTATAGATACCATTGCCAAAGAAATAATTCACTCAAAAGAAGTAGAACCTTTGGACTTCGATTTTGAATTGTTTTTGGAAAGTCATGTGCATATGATTACTAATAGAATCTTTAGATTTAAAAATAGATTACATGAACTTGTTTGCTACGATTTTTTATTCAAACATTACATGTCAATTAAATCCAAAGAACAAAAGCTGCTCACACAATCTTAGTGAATCATGAATGTTTTTATTTGGGATTTTTCGCATAATCCTACCCTAGGATATATGTTTTCTTTATGAGTTAATTTAAAAAAGGCAAATCTTCGTGCCATTTTTTGTTTAATTTTTTTCGTGTTAAAATAAACATAATTAAGAAAAAACTTACAATTAAAATAGTTATACCTTATATATTTAAGAAGTATTAATCTTAAAATATATTCAAAATGAAAAAAAGTGATTTAGGCGATTTGAATCTAAACAAAAAGGTAATTTCTAATTTAGATGCCAGCAAAATTTACGGTGGTTTTACCAGCACCTGCATTTGTGGAACAGATGGATGTCCTCCTTCACCAACTGACAATACCAACTGTTGCTACGAGTAAAATTGTTATTTCCCTAAACGAAGAAAGTATGTGTGACCCCAAGTAAAAGTTAACTTGTAAAATTCAAATTAACAATGAGTAGCTCACATGTTTATTGAAAATTTTGAATTTAAAAAAGCTCAAGCCCATTGTTATCAATGGGTTTTTTTCTTCTTAAATCTGATAAATTTTATTGGACTTAAAACTAATTCTGTACTATTCAAAAGCTATTAATAGATTAAATCCTAAAGTTTAAAAAATACTACTTATCAATACCATTTTAACTTTAGCGGTGGGATAAGATTTGCTGCCTCTTTCATCTTTTTATCAATTATTTTAGTGTAGATTTCTGTTGTTCGGATTTCACGATGTCCTAAACGTTTTGAAACCGTATAAATATCTGCACCGTTTTCAAGTAAGAGAACTGCATTGGTATGTCTGGCACTATGAAAAGTAATATGTTTGGTTATTCCAGCTTTCATACACCATCGCAGGATTTCCGTATTGTACACAGCACCATATTTTAAGCCTTTAAATACTCTTTCATTTTTATGGGTTCTCTTCCCCAATAAATCTCTTGCTTGACCTGAAATATAAAGGTATTCAAGGCCGTCCGTTTTCTTCTGTCTAAAAATAATTCTTGAAGCTTCGTCCTCATCTCGTACCTCTGCCCATATCAGTTTGTTAATGTCGCTCCATCGCAATCCAGTAAGACAGCTAAATATGAATGCATTCTTAAGAATGGGATATTTACATTCCGTTTGTGTTAAAGCTTGTAATTCAGAATAGGTCAAATATTCCCTTTGTGATTCTGCCTGCTCAAATCCTTTTACTGATTTAATCACATTGGTATCAATATAGTTCTCATTGTAAGCTTCTCTAAGCGCAGTTTTTAGCTTATTGAAGTATGTGTATTTAGAATTTTGGGATAGGGGAGTGTTACTTTTCGTTTTCGCCTTGGTATCTAAGTATCGTCGGAATCCCCTAACAAAATCGGTATCTATATCTTTTAATTGAACATTTGCAGGAGCATATTTTTCTAAATGCTTGAATGCGGCATCCCAATTCCCATAGTTTCCTTTGGATTCGTAGCGTTCTTCTTGAAGTGTTTTATAGAAGTCAAAGAGTAGGATATTCCCTTTTTTATTATCCTTCAGTTTATACTTTCCCTGATAGAATTCTGATTTACGTATAGAAAGGATTTTTTCAGCCAATTCATAAATCTCCTTGTTCTTTCTTTTTTCATCTGGCGTCGACGGATTTTCCAAAGGGTACATTTTCAAATACTCAAAATCCCTATTGTATTTGTTTATTCCGTTCTTGTTGATAAAGTGGCCCTTATAGTATTCTATAAAAAGGCTCAACTTTCCATTTTTAATCCTTTTACTTTTTAGACTTATTTTCATTGTGAGGTGAAATTTTTTCACCTTGAGTGTTATAAATCGTATCGAGGTGAAAATTAGGTGAAATAAATGTATGAAAATGTGCTATTAAAGGAAATGAAGAAAAGAAATAGTTTTCAACAACTTATTGAAAATCAATTAAATGAAAATAAATGAATCTAAGTGAAATTTAAAAATCAACTTATTTATTTTCCGATGCAGAAATTTGAAAAAATATTGCCCAACAAATCATCTGTTGTAACTTTACCTGTAATCTCCCCGAGATGAAACAAAGCCTGC
>ERZ1740058.1589-NODE-1589-length-10242-cov-12.476391_pt1 | contig 10242 bp, 6 predicted proteins | sample MGYA00581745_ERZ1740058 | MGnify/ENA primary metagenome ERZ1740058 (study PRJEB43018, sample SAMN04849742) | marine metagenome | isolation source: floating plastic debris | place: Pacific Ocean | collected 2008-08-30 | study: EMG produced TPA metagenomics... | reverse complement strand
TTGCTCAGTTGGTTGAAGCGGAGATCAAGAAATAGTAGATTATTGAGCTGTCCAATTTCGGCAGGCAAGGTACTTATTTCGTTACCGCTGAGGTCAAGGGATTTCAGACTCGTGAGTTGTCCAATTTCGGGGGGCAAGCTGCTCAGTTGGTTGCCAATAACTTTTCTTTTCTTTTTATTCCACTTGCCCAAAGTCAGTGTTTCAAGCTGGTTTAACTTGCCAATCTCAGACGGTAGTTCGGTGAGATTTTGTCCTGAGAGGTCGAAAGTTTTCCAGCTTTCAGCGGCAGCTTTGTCGATGAGGCGCAGCAGATCATCGCGGGTCATGGGCGGGGCGGGGGCGGCAGGGTCTCCTCAGTTTTAGCAAGAGAATGAGTGGAAGAGTAGCTGGGTGGTTGGGTAGCAGAGTGGTTGGGTAGCAGGGTGGCTGGGTAATTAATGCTATTTCTCGGGGATAGCGCGATGGATTGGGGTGGAGAGGTTTTGGGGGCAAGGGGGTGGGGGAGCAGGATGTGTGGCCAGAGCGCGATCGCACATCGCCGTAAATTAGTTTGAGGAGAAGACTTTCGCCCCACGATAAAGCTTTTGTCCTGCCCTCAGCCAAAAGTATTGTCGGCATCATCTTCTAACTGTCGCACTACACTTTCCAGCTCCGATTCCAACTGCTGGGCACTGGGTAAAGCATGGGGCGGGACTTCTGGCCAGTGATGTTCCGCCACGGCAATCGGACATTCACATCGCTGGAATTGCTGACTAACAGAGACTTAGCTGACATTCCTGTTAGCAGACCAATGCCGAAAACCCAGTTCATCGGCGGTTACTGCTCAGGATTTAACTAATCGTTTCATGACTTAAGCCCGGAATTTTCGACTTGCGGTATCTGCAACTACAAAGTTATGCAGACAGTCCCGATTTACTAGGTGCTATCTAATAGCTACCCAATGCTTCGATAGCAAGGGTTTCAGCCCCTCGCTCAGAAAATTGGGACAGGCGCGGCAATGCTTATCCCACAGGGTTTCTAGCATTTATTGATGACGCGCCCTAGCCGCAACATGACGATTAGCGATGCCGTCTTGCTGGCATTGCTGATAGCTCACATCCAAATTTTCAAAGCGGATTTTCTCTTCAGGTCAAAACTGAGGGGTGGGATGTGACCAAGGTAGAGTACATCGGAGAGCTGCTTGTGACTTCAGTCATTTCTCAACCGGAAACGCTTACGCATCTAGAAGCCTATGTAGGGCAATCAGAACGGGCTGAGCTCGTGAAGCAGGTGCGGGCCAAAATTGACGAGCTAGGCATTCAATACATCTATTACCAGTTTGTTTCGGTGACTGGGCGCATCACGGGTAAAGGCGTGCCCGCGTCGCACTGGGAGAGCATTGCCAATCGCGGCATTCAGCTCGTCTATGGAGCGATGGCGAATCTGTTCTTAGATCGCCACGGCAACTACATCGGCTACGGCCCAGAAGCGTCAGAGCTGGTGGCCATTCCCGACCCCGACACCTTTTGTCAACTGCCCTGGGACAAGCGCGTGGCGCGGGTCTTTTGCACCTGTTTCCGCAATCGCGAAGAACCCGAAGATCCGGGAGCCTATCTGACGGCGGACTGTCGCGGCAATCTGCGGCGCATCCACGAACAGTTTCAGATGGAGCACAGCGGCCTGCATCTGCGTCACGGCACCGAACCGGAAATGATGTGGCTGAAAAAAGGCCCGGACGGTAAGCCCGCTGGCGGGGCCACCCATCCCTACTGCTATCACATCGACCAGTTTGAGCAGCTCCGTCCGGTAGTGCTGAAGGTGATCGAATATAGCAATGCCATGGGACTGGATATGATCCAGGGGGATCATGAGGATGCACCGGGACAGCTAGAGCTGAACTTTATGTTTGACGACGCCCTGCGCACCTGCGATCGCCTTACCACCTACCGGCAAATATGTGCCCAGGTGGCGCGGGAGTTTGGGCTCATTGCCTGCTTTATGTCGAAGCCGTTTATGGGGCTGTCGGCCAACGGCTGTCACCACAACCTCTCCCTGTGGTACGGCGGCGAAGATGCGGTAAATGCTCTGGGACAGGAAACCCAGCCCGGCGCTGACGGCGTGTTTCACTATCGGCGCGGCGGCGAAAACACCTTCCTGCCGGATCCAGAACTGAGCAAAACCAAGCCCGGCCCCATTGGACTGCAGGCGATTGGCGGCGTGATTGAGCATCTGGGAGCCCTGACGGCGATCGGCTGTTCCACCGTTAATTCCTATCGTCGCCTATGGGATACCGGCCTATGGGCTCCCGTCTATGCTGACTGGGGCTTTCAGAACCGCACCTGTGGTCTGCGAGTCTCGGCTCCTGGTCGGTTCGAATACCGAGCAGTCGATTCGATGGTCAATCCTTACCTGATGGCGTCGGCCATTATCAAGGCGTTCGATGACGGCATCAAGCGCCATCTTGATCCGGGCGAGCCGGAAGAGCGCAACCTGTATGAGGCGATGGAAGCCGGCAAGCAGGTGAAGAAGCTGCCGATGTCCCTGGGTGAAGCGCTGCAGCGCTTAGATGAGGATGAGGTGATCAAGTCGGCCATGCCGGGGGACATGTATCGAGTTTACAGCTGGTACAAGCGGGATGAGTGGGAGAAATTCTTGGCCACGGCGACGGATTGGGATACTGAGATGTATCTAGATTGCCTGCCGTAGGCGTGTTGGGATGTTCGGGTGACGGCGTGATGGGGTGTTGGGGTAATGGAGTGGGTGGGTGGCGGGGTAGCAGGGTAAGCAATCTCTGTTCCCGACTCCCTCACTCCCCGACTCCCTCACTCCCTGACTCCACCTTTCCAAATCCTGCTTTCAAGTTCTATTGCTGTAAACCGTTGAAATCATGTCCTGGATCATGCTGCTGCGACGTTGGTTAGTCTTAGTCTGCCTGTTTGCCTGCCTGATGGGAGCGATCGCCAGTCCGGCCCGAGCGGATACGGTGCGCCATCCTCTGGATGCGCTGACGGCTGACGAGTATGAGACTGCCCTGACGATTTTGCAAGACCAGGGACTGGTCGATGCTGACAGCCGCTATCCGTTTATGCGACTGCAGCCGCCAGCTAAAGACACGGTGTTAGCGTGGCAGCCCAGTGAGCCGTTTGAGCGCTCGGCCTTCGCCATGGTGAAACAGGGGCCAGCAGTCTACGAGGCCGTGGTGAATCTGACCCAGCAGCAGGTGACTCGGTGGGATGAAATTGCGGATGTGCAGGCGGGCATTCTGCTGAACGAATGGCTGCAGGCTGGAGACATTGCCCGAGCGGATGCGCAGTGGCAGGCCGCGGTTAAACAGCGGGGATTCGGACCAGCGGACTATAAGGATATTGTGTGCGCGCCGCTGTCAGCCGGTTACTATGCCGCCCCTGAAGAAGAGGGACGTCGCCTTTTTCGAGTGGACTGTTTCTACAGTGGGGACACGGAAAACTTCTGGGGCCGACCCATCGAAGGGCTGACCGCCGTTGTCGATATCGATGCCGGTCAGGTGTTTAAGCTGATCGACACGGGCGTCGTGCCCATGCCCGACAGTCCGGCGGGCTACACCGAGGCGGAAGTGAGGCAGCAGCAGCCCCCCAAGCCATTGACCTGGGTGGAGAAAAAAGGCCACGACTACACGATGAAGGGCGGGGTGATGAACTGGCATAACTGGCAGTTTCACCTGCGGCTGGACTCCCGCGTCGGGCCGATTTTTTCCCTGGTGCAAGTCAACGACGGCGATCGCTGGCGCTCGGTAATGTATGAAGGGTCGCTGTCCGAGCTGTTTGTGCCGTACCAGAGCACTGACCCCAACTGGTATTTTCGCACCTACATGGATGCTGGAGAATACGGCGCTGGCAAGCTGGCGGTGCCGCTGGAGCGCGATCGCGACTGCCCCTCCACGGCTACCTATCTCGACGCCGTATTTGTTGACGATATGGGGCAGCCCTATACCCAAGCCGATGCGGCCTGCGTGTTTGAGCGCTATGTGGGCGATCCGGTGTGGCGACACTATGATGCCATTTTGGAAAAGTCCGCCAGTCGACGCGATCGCGAACTAGTGGTGCGCTTTGTGACCGCGATCGGCAACTACGACTATCTATTCGACTGGTCCTTTGGCGAAAACGGCACCCTAAAAGTGCGCTTTGGCGCTAGCGGCATGGAGGAAGTGCAGGCCGTTCCCGCAATGGACATCGACGAAGCTGCCCCAGCCCACACCCGGTTTGGCCGCATGGTGGCGCCTCAGACCGTGGCCACCAATCACGATCACTTTTTCAGCTTCCGACTCGATATGGATGTGGATGGCCCCGACAACAGCTTTGTCCACGATGACCTGAAAACCGTCGCGGCTAAAGAAGGCCCCCGCACCAGCTTTTGGACGGTGGAAACGCACACAGCGAAAACCGAATCGGACGCCCAAATGACCCTCAATATTCGGGAACCAGCGCTCTGGCGGGTTACCAATCCCCACGCCACCAACTTTGTAGGCTATCCCACCAGCTATGAGTTCAAATCTCACGGCAACGCCATGACCATGATGCGGCCCGACGACTTTCCCCAGCAGCGAGCCGGATTTACCAATCATCATCTCTGGGTCACGCCCTACGCGGCTAACGAACTCTATGCGGCAGGGGATTATCCCAATCAAAGTCACGGCGGCGATGGCCTGCCCGCGTGGACCAGTCGCGATCGCGCCATTGAGGATACCGACATTGTGGTGTGGTACACGCTCGGGCTCCATCATGTCGTCCGAGCCGAAGATTGGCCCGTCTTGCCCACGGAATGGCACGAATTCGAGGTGCGGCCCTTCGACTTCTTTGACCGTAACCCCGCTATGGCGATCGCTGGGTGAAGAGCGAGCTGAACTCTTCTCTTTCAAGGTCATAACGCTGCGGTGGCAGGCAACCTTAAGCTCACACCAACAGCTTTTGCTCCTTTGCGATTACGACGGGTTGGCTATCTAGCCCTAACAGATGTAGTCTGAAATGCTATTAACAAGTAATATGCCAGAATTAGCATGATTGCAACATGAGTGCATCACCCAAGACTGTTGAATGGATTGGCAGTTCTCTGAAAGATTTGCAGGAGTTTCCACAGGATGTTCGGCAAACTATGGGGTATGCCTTGTACTTGGCTCAATGCGGTGAAAAGCACCCCTCAGCCAAGCCCCTGAAAGGATTTAAGGGAGCTGGGGTGCTGGAAGTTGTAGATGGCTTTGACGGAGATACCTATCGAGCCGTCTACACGGTAAAACTGGCCCAAGTGGTCTACGTGTTACATGCTTTTCAAAAGAAGTCAAAGCAAAGCATTGCGACGCCTAAACAGGATGTTGAATTGATTGAAAAAAGACTGAAACAGGCCAAGGAGCATTACTCGCAAAATTACAGCAAACCGCCAGGAGAATAAGACATGACTGAAGAAATTGAGGTACAAGCCAGTAGTGGCAATGTATTTGAAGATTTGGCTTTGGAGAACGCTGAAGAATTGCTTGTCAAAGCAGAGCTTGCCCGTCGGATCAGCCGCATTATCACTACTCAGCAAATGACTCAAACTGAGGCAGCAGAGGTGTTAGAAGTTGATCAACCTAAAATCTCGGCATTAATCAATGGCAAGCTGGCAGGCTTTTCGACCGCACGCTTGTTTCGCTTCCTAAATGCTTTAGGAAGCGATGTGGAGATTGTCGTAAAACCAAAATCTCTGCCACAGGCTCAAACGCGCGTTATTCCCTCATGATTTGGGATACCCGTAGAAGACTGGCCATTCTGCTCATAGAACTGCATCAAATACGGCCATCGCAGTTTCCATAGCGCCCGGCTAGCCCCTGTAGAAGAGCGAATTTGTTTGGGAAAATTGATGCGAGCACTGTACCTTGACCTGAGCTGCGATCGCATGAGCCCTTAACGGCTTTGGTCAGGACGAAGGTACTCTGGACTAGAAACAACGCTCTCAAGGAAACTCACGCATTCACTTGGCCTGCCGGCTGCCGGCTACCACACTGATACAGAGCATTTCAACAGTCAGTTAGACGAGCTTTCTCCTGCAAAATCTGCTCCTCAGCGTCCCAAATGCCGCTGCTAACAGCCTTCGAGCGTCACTGGCAGTCGAATAGCAAACTCGGCTCCGGGTAATGAACTAGAAACTAGCTCAAGAGTGCCGCAGTGGGTTTCCGTGATGATTTGATTAGAAATAGTCAGCCCCAGTCCGGTACCATGACCGACTTCTTTGGTGGTGAAAAAGTGGTCAAAGATTTTGCCTTCATCTTCGCGAGTGATGCCCACGCCATTATCGCGGATATGAATTTCGATTTGATTCTGATTGGCAAGCCGGGTTCGAATCCAAAGCTTAGGGCTGCCTTCCTCAGCTCGGGGAAGTAGCATGAATTTTCCGGCTTCATGGGCTTCCTCAATGGCATCTAGAGCGTTTGCCAAGAGGTTCATGAAAACCTGATTGAGCTGGGCTGGATAGCACTCTATTGCTGGAATATTGCCATAGTCTCGGATGACTTCAACTCCAGGATACTGACCGCGGGCCTGAGTTCGACGACCTAAAATCAGCAGCGTGCTTTCAATCCCCTCGTGCACATCAACGGTTTTTATTTCCGCTTCATCTAAGCGAGAGAAGTTGCGCAGGGACAACACGATTTTCTGAATCCGCTCGGTCCCTAACTTCATGGACTCAATAATTTTGGGCAAGTCTGCCAAAATAAAGTTGAGGTCCATCGCCGCAATTTTGTGCTTTAGAGCTTCCAGGCTGGCCGCATCATTAACGTCACACTGCTCGCAGAAACGGACGAGTTCTAGTAAGTCATCGGCGTATTCACCCAGATGTGACAGATTACCGTGGATAAAATTAACGGGATTATTGATCTCATGGGCAACTCCGGCTACCAACTGCCCGAGACTAGCCATCTTCTCATTTTGAATAAGCTGCGTTTGCGATCGCTTGAGCTCCGCCAGGGTTCTCCTAAGCTCATCCGATTGCTGCTCGATAGTTTGGACATATTCGGCTTGCTTAAGGGCAATCCCAAGCTGTTCAGCAATATGGATTAGCAGCTGCACATCCGCTTCTTGCCAGTTCCGAGGCTTGGAGTTCTGGTAAGCCGCCAATAATCCCCACAGTTTCTGCTTAATGTAGATGGCGACAATGGCGTACGACCGAGCCTGATAGCTCTCCAGCACTTCTATATAGCAGTCGCTAAAGCCGGCCTCATAAATGTCGGGGCAGATGCGAAAGACTTCGCCATGGCTAAACTCACCGCCTTCAGTCTTCTGCAAATGAGTGTCAGCCGTATGGACCTTTCCTAACAGCTTTGCACTACACTCGCTAACGTTTTTACTAATTAAAGGATTACGATTTTGGCTCTCGACCAGGGAAATCCACTGGGCCTCCGCAGACTCGTAAAGGAAATCACCACTCCAATCCGCATTAAAGCGGTAAATAGCCACTCGGTCTGCGGCCAGAATACGGCGCACTTCGTTAGTCGCTGTCTGACAAATCTCGCCAAAGTCAAGCGATTGACGAACCTTACTCACGATTCTCAGTAAGGACTTTCTGCGAATCACAAGCTGCTGTTGCGCCTCGGCTTCAGCTTGAAGCGTGTCTTGCAAGTATTTAGTCTGCTGCAAAAGCTGGCCGGAACAGGACGCAATCAGCTGTGCTGTTTTTTGAAGCTCAGCAGAATGCTCCTCTGGGGTTGGAGTGTAAGACATTATTGAAGGTAAGAAGGACCTACGTTAGCATTCCCGAACTGGAACCTAAGACAGCGAACAGATAGCTTAAAGCAATTGGGCCTTTGACCATGCCAGTAGTGCCGGTGGAACAGGCTCGACCGCTGAAAGCCTAGTGCTGCCGTTCAAATTTTGGCCCTTTTACCGGGGACAGCGAATTGATCGTGCCCCCGGACAACTATGGAGTACCAATCGCCTGCTTGTTCAAAAAACCGGTCATGGAGTCATCCATCGCTTCAATCCAGCGGGTGTGATGCACCGGGGCTTTGGTGCCAGTGCAGGGAGACGTAAACGCTTTGTCACGATAGCCCAGAATACTGTGTTCTTTGTCGTGCTCCCACTCCTTGAACAATTCCGTGGTCATCTCCCAATCGCAGGGAGCATAGTCTACGCAGTCGGCCAGCTCCACGATGTAGTCTTTTTGATAATCAATCTGCTCAAAGGCATCCTTTAGCGCGTCTTCTCGCTGTTGCCATAGGGCAATGTCCTGAGCCATCGCCGCTGCATCCGGTAGGGAAATGCGGCCCAACACCACATCGCGGGCGTAGAAAGCCTGCACGTCAAACATGCTGAAGGTGTAAAACTGGTCTTGCATGCCGACATACATCAGCTGCGGGTTCGGCTCCCAAAAAATCCCTTTGTAGAGGGAACCTGGATAGAGGCGGTTATTGGTTTTTAAGCGCAGATTGTCTGCCAAGAAGGGGAAATGATGCTGATACCCCACACAGAGGACGATCGCATCTACAGCTTTACTGGTCCCATCTTTAAAGTGAGCCACCTTATCTTCTAAATGGGTAAGCAGGGGGACTTCGGTAATGCCCTCGGGCCAGTCGAAGCCCATCGGAGCGGTGCGATAGCTAATGGTGACCGATCGCGCCCCATACTTGTAGCTTTGCAGAGCAATGTCTTCTGCTGAATAGCTGCCCCCGACGACCAAGACATCTCGGCCAGTAAACTCCCGCGCCTCGCGGAAATCGTGGCTGTGAAGAATGCGGCCAGGAAAGCGATCAAGCCCCTCAAAAAACGGCATATGAGGCACGGAGAAATGACCGGTGCAGACGATAACGGCATCAAACTCCTCAGTCCGTTCTTGGTCGGCCACCAGATCCTTAACGCGCACCTGGAGAGTGGCCGTCGCTTCGATATATTCCACATAGCGTACGGGCGTGCTGAAGTGAATGTAGCGCTCTAGATTCTCTTTCTTAGCCCGGCCAGTGATGTAGTCATAGAGCACTTCTCGCGGCGGAAACGAGGGAATGGGCTGGCCGAAGTGTTCGTCAAAGGTGTAATCGGCAAATTCTAGGCATTCTTTGGGGCCATTCGACCATAAATAGCGATACATGCTGCCGTGCACTGATTCGCCGTGCTCATCCAAGCCTGTGCGCCAGGTAAAGTTCCATAATCCCCCCCAGCCGGACTGTTTTTCAAAGCAGACGATTTCGGGAATGTCGGCGCCTTTGAGGCGGGCCTGCTCGAAGGCGTGGAGTTGAGATAGTCCGCAGGGGCCAGCGCCGATAATGGCAACACGTTTAGTCATGGGTTGGGGACTCCGTTTGGGTAAGTGGATGAGGAAAGAGTGGCAGGGTGGCAGGGTAGCAGGGTGTGTATGGACTAAAGGCATTCAAGAAAGGCGAAGCTTGCCCGGAGGGCTTGGATGGCAGGGTGGCAGGGTGAGGAGAGTGAGTGAAGTTGATGGAGTAAGGGTGGAGGGGCGATAAATAGCCTGATGTCATAGGGTGATGTCCGGCTGGCATCTGCGAATCTAAAAGAATTTGAGGTAGCGCTGGATTTCCCAGTCGGAAACGTGGCAGTGGTACTCCTCCCACTCCTGAGTTTTGAAGTCTACGTAGGCTTTGTACATGACCGGCCCCATGACGGCCTTGCTGAGGGGATCCGCGGCAAAGGCCGCGATCGCTTCTCCCAGCGTTCTGGGCAATGTCTCAACATCCATCACCTGCAGTTCCTCTAGGGAATAGGTGTACATGTTTTCCCGGCGAAGCTTACCTGGGTCGAGCCCGTCACGGATGCCTTCTAAGCCCGCTGCCAAGATCATGGCGGCCCCTAAATACAGATTGGTGGAGATGTCGGCCGCTCGGCATTCGACTCGGCCGCCGCCCATGGGGATGCGCAGCATATTGGTGCGGTTGTTGTTGCCATAGCAGACGTAAACTGGCGCCCAGGTAAAGCCTGACATGCTGCCTTGGCGAACCAGGCGTTTATAGCTGTTGACCGTGGGACAGGTCACCGCCACGATCGCTTTGGCATGTTTGAGAACGCCGGCAATAAACTGATAGCCCAGCTTGGAGAGCCCACAGGCATCATCAGGATCTTCAAAGAGATTTTGTCCGGTCTCCAAATCAGCCAGGGACATATTGTAATGGGCCCCGCTGCCCGTCTGGTTGGCATAGGGTTTCGGCATAAAGCTGGCGAAATAGCCCTGTTCCCGCGCCAGTTCCTTCACCATGAATCGGAAGAACGTCAGGCGATCGGCCATCGTTAAGGCATCGCAGTAGGTAAAGTC
>ERZ1740058.1587-NODE-1587-length-10243-cov-12.399391_pt1 | contig 10243 bp, 6 predicted proteins | sample MGYA00581745_ERZ1740058 | MGnify/ENA primary metagenome ERZ1740058 (study PRJEB43018, sample SAMN04849742) | marine metagenome | isolation source: floating plastic debris | place: Pacific Ocean | collected 2008-08-30 | study: EMG produced TPA metagenomics... | reverse complement strand
CTGACTTGTTGGCAATTTCGAAGGGGTTTTCGTCAACCATGCTGATGCTTTGTTGGCGCAGGTCAGACAGCAAGGTCGCCGCTTGAATGGATTGCAGCCCGGTTTGAGCCACTTGCTCTTCGAGTTTGTCGACGGTTTCGAGATACTTGACCGTGGTGCGCTCCGGCTCGATACCCTTAAACACTTCGCCATACCAGGTGGTGAACTCAGGCAAAAACTGCAGGTAAAGATCGCGAAACCGAATATAGCTGGTGTCAACCAGCACCAGCGTCAGGTTGATCAATGCCACGATCGCCACCAGGCGCTCAAACCAAAGCGCGGTGGTTTTCACAATCGGACGACGTCTTTTAGAGCGGGAAAGCGCAGCCATAGCCTCGGGGGATCAAAACGTTATTTAGCACTGTGTCGCGAAAGGACGCAGTTGTCATCTGCTTGTGAGAATAGACTGCCAAGCGTGCTTTCACCCGTAATTGCAAGAGTTTGCAGCATTATGGAGCCAGAAACTGCCTTTAATCTGATCGCTCAGCCACAACTGTGGGCTTCGCCGCAGCGGAAATTCGCTACAGTGAGTTTACACACTGTTACATTTTTTAACCTGTATGACGGTCGCGATCGCCTCCAACCTCCACAATGTCCCCTCGCTACCTGGCGATACCTGGCGGTGGCAAGGCCACGATATCTACTACGTCAAAGCAGGAACAGCTCGCCGCGATCGGCCACCACTGCTGCTGGTGCATGGGTTTGGGGCGTCTACCGATCACTGGCGCAAAAACATTCATGGGCTCCAGGATGAGTTTGAGGTGTGGGCAATCGACCTGTTGGGATTTGGGCGATCGGCCAAGCCCGACCAGTCGTATAGCGGCAGGCTCTGGCGTGACCAACTGCATGATTTCATCCGTGACGTGATTGGACAACCAGCGGTGATCGCGGGCAACTCGCTGGGGGGATACGCCAGTTTATGTGTGGCCGCTGACCACCCTGAATCGGTAGCGGGTGTGGTGCTGTTAAACAGTGCTGGCCCGTTTCAATCAAGTCCGCCCGCCCCGAAGCCAAACCCTCTGCAGCAGGCAATTCGGCAGACCGTGCAAACGGTATTGCTGCAGCCCTTACCCAGCTGGCTGCTGTTTCAATACGTGCGACAGCGGCGCAACATTCGCAAGACCTTGAAGCAGGTCTACGTCGATCACACCGTGATTACGGATCAACTCGTTGAAGACATTCGTCGCCCTGCCGATGATCCGGGTGCCGTCAAAGTCTTCGCAGCGGTCTTCAAGTCCCCTCAAGGAGAAACGGTGAATGCCTTACTCAGTCGTATGACCGCGCCGCTGCTGATCCTCTGGGGTGAGGGCGATCCCTGGATGAATACTCGCCAACGCAGCCAACAGTTTCGCGAGCATTACCCCCAGCTCAAGGAACATTTTTTGCAGGCCGGGCATTGTCCCCATGATGAAGTCCCCCAGCAGGTGAATCAGCTGCTGGCAGAGTGGGTGTTGAGTCTAGAGAGACCTGCCGCTGTAGATAATATGCCTTAGTTCCGATTCCCTGACGCCTCAGTGACGATCGTTCAGGATGAACCGGGAAACTGTCAGAAGCTGGGTAGTCAGACTCCTTTGGCGATGGTCAGGGCTTGAGTGGCGGCAGCTTACAGCTCCTTACGAAAGCAGCGGATTAAACCGACATCCTCAAACCCGATCGCGCCGTGGGCTAATCGACTCACTTCATTGTCGGCTTCGGCATCGGAGGCGAATTCGGTGCAGCCTTGCGATCGCCCCCACGCCTCGGCAGCTTCGATGAGCGATCGCCCGATACCTTGTCTTTGATAATTTGGCATCACATACCAGCCCTCTAGGTAGGCAACTTGTTTCGTTTCACAGCCCTCAGCATAGGGACGGATGGAAAGTTCAGCGAAGCCAACAGCATTGCCGTGCTCATCCCAGGCAAGTAGAACTGCCAAAGGTTCGACGGCACCGCCGGCAAACAAGGGCTTCATTTCGGCCCAGTGTTCTGCCTCGGTGGTGTCAGGCCAGAGGCCCTGACGTAATCGCAGCCAAGCATCTGCGTCAGCAACCGTCACAGGACGAATATGAACCATCTCAGGTGGCCTCCTCAACCAGCCCCTCATCTGAGAATAGCGACTGCTAATTGATCCAGAGGCTTGCCCCCGGCTGGATAGATCTGTTGAGCTGACGTAGTACAACCCAACACCAGCAAGAGATTCCGTGAGTTACGCTAGCGCTGAGCCCGCCCACGGCAGCAGCTGACGGTGCTGTGGGTTGCAACGATCGCGAAGGAAGGTTGCCATCATGTCCAAACGTGAGTCTCGTCGACAAGCTACGGTGGCGCTGCTATTGCTCGTCTCTGCCGCCAGTTTGGGCATTGCAGCCAGGCTATATCTGCAGGGCCAAGGGGGACAGGTGATCTTCGTGGCGACACGGGTGTGGATATTGGGATTGCCCCTCGCGTGGTATCTGCGGGTCGATCGCAAGCGGTTGGCCTTGCCCCGACCGAGCCAGCGAGAACTGTGGGTCGGTATCCTGCTCGGGTTGGGGATGTTTGGGGTAATTTATGGGGCCTATGTGGGTCTGGGGCAACGCTGGCTTGACCCAGCCACAGTGCAAGCTGCTGCCGCCCAAGTAGGCCTGCTGAACCCGACGATTTACCTGTTGAGTGCGATCTACTTTACGTTTGGCAACGCCCTAGTTGAAGAATACATTTGGCGATGGTTTGTCTATCAAAAATGTGAGGTTCTCGTCCCCGGCGGGTGGGCAGTGGCCCTAGCGGCTCTCTTCTTTACGCTGCACCACATCATTGCGCTGGCGGGCTTTACCGGCAGTTGGGGAGTCGTCATCCTTGGTTCGACAGGGGTGTTTGTGGCTGGGCTGGTGTGGTCATGGTGCTACCTGACCTATCGTTCGTTATGGGCTTGCTATATCAGCCATCTGCTGGCGGATTTAGCGATCGCGATCGTCGGTTGGCAACTGCTCTTTGCCTAAGGGGCATTAATCTGTGTCCCCTCAAATGACATCGAGAATGAGAGCTCTGCATGGCATACTCCTTTCCCAAAGGAGATTTCAGCTGCTGACTAGCCAATGCAGCGTACTTCGTCCCGATCCCCTACTGAGGTCATACCGCTTCTCTAAAACCAGGCTACCGATCTGGCTCTCCTGCCCCTCAGTTCCCCTGCATTACTCAAGATGGCATCGGCAGTCGGATCACTGAGAACGGGTATTAAATATCGTCAGCCCTTTTCAGGATTGCCTCGATCGCGGGATGTAGGCTGTAGAGAGAACGGTATGACCGCTATTTCGTCCCTCTCATCCAGGAAGCTCACCCATGTCGCGAGGATTTTCACGCCGCCATTTTTTGCAAACCGCTGGGGCTACCTTAGCGGCGCTGGGCTGGTCGCAGTGGGATGTGATGCAGCGGAGCGATCGCTACGGGCGGGTGCTAGCTCAATCGACTCCGCGTAAGCTGGCGTTGCTCGTGGGGGTCAATGCCTACCCAGAGGATGGCCTGTTTCCCCCACTGAACGGCTGTATCAATGATGTGGAGCTGCAGTATCAGCTATTGGTGCATCGCTATGGGTTTAATCCGAGTGATATCGTGAAGCTGACCGACGAACAGGCCACCCGCGAGAACATTCTCACCGCGTTTGACGAACATTTGATCAAGCAAGCCCAACCTGACGATGTGGTGGTCTTTCACTTTTCGGGTCATGGCTCTCGGGTAGCAGACCCCGACAAAGACTTTGAAGATGGCTTAAACAGCACCCTGGTACCCGTGGATAGTCCTTTGCCAGCAGGCTTTCCCCGCGAGGGCGGAGCTGTCAATGACATTACGGGACACACCCTATTTTTGCTCGGCAGCGCCGTGCCAACTGACAACTTTACGATGGTGCTCGATAGCTGCCATTCGGGCGGCGCTAAGCGGGGCAACCTGGCGATTCGCGCTCGCCCGGGCGGCAATGGTTTAACGATGAGCACAGCGGAACTGGCCTATCAGACTCAGTGGTTATCACGGCTGAACCTGAGTCCAGATGATTTCGTGCAAAAGCGCCGGGCCGCGATCGCCAAAGGCGCCGCGATCGCCTCAGCTCGCCGCAACCAATATGCCGCCGACACGCCCTTTGCCGATTTTTATGCCGGGGCATTTACCTTTGTGCTCACGCAATATTTGTGGCAACAGACGGGCAATACGTCCTTTGAGAACACGATCGCGAATGTTGGTCGCACCACGACGGAACTGTCCTTTAGCAACCAAATTCCCGAGCTATCGATGGCCCCCGGCAGTGCAGGCACTGCGCCGATTTATTTCACCCCCAAGGTGTCAGAACCGGCCGAAGCGGTGGTCACTAACATTACGGGCGGTGAGGTTGAAATTTGGCTAGGGGGCGTTAATCCCAACAGTTTGGAAGTGTTTGGGCCGGGGGCAGTGCTCTCAGGGGTAGATGAAACGGGCCAATCGCGCGGCCAGGTGCAGCTAACTGAGCGCCAAGGTCTGCGCGGTCGCGGCCGACTGATCGAAACGGCGGGATTGCCCTCGGGCTCGCTGCTGCAAGAGCAGGTGCGCGGCATTCCCACCGATGTCACTTTACGGATTGGGTTAGATGAATCGCTAGGGGCTGACACGGCGATCGCCCAATCGACTCTGGCTACGATTCCCAAAATTGAGCCCCTTGCCCTGGGGGGAGACGAAGTGCATTACGTGCTGGGACGCATGACGGCGGCGAATCGTCAGGAACTCGCGGATCAGCCCAACTTGCCCGCTGAGGGCAGCTTCGGGTTGTTTTCACAGGGGCTCGATTTGGTACCTGATTCCTACGGCAATCCAGAGGAAACGGTAACTGCCGCCATCGAGCGACTACGACCTAAGCTGCGATCGCTGTTTGCGGCACGTATGGTCAAGCTCACGCTCAACCCCGGCTCCTCTCGCTTAAACCTCAATGTGACCATGATTCCTGAGGCGGGTAATCAGGTGTTGGCCAATGCTTTTACCGTGCGCGGCGCGGCCTCACAAGGGGCAAACAATGCTCTCCCCCCGCGCCCCGGAGTCGACCAAATTCCCCTCGGGACAGGTATTCGCTTTGAAATCGAAAATCAGGAAAATCGCGATCTGTATCTCAGCGTGCTGGTGATTGATGCCACGGGCGTCATGTCAGTCATTTTTCCGAATCAGTGGACTGCTGCCGTTGAGTCGATGCTGCTGCCAGCCGGGGCCAAGCTGACGCTGCCTGATCCCAGCCGAGATAGTTTTCGATTGGTGACGCAGCCGCCAGTGGGCACTACGGAGGTGCTCATTGTCGCCAGCAGCAACCCCTTAAGCGATGCTCTGCAAGGGCTGCAGGCGATTGCCGATGATACCGGCATCTCGCGCGACTCCCTCAGCGTGGATGACCCGATACCCGTCGTAGAAGGGTTGCTACGCGATGTCAGTGGGACCTCCCAGGGGTCTGGTACCGCAACCGTGCAGCCGGTGAGCGTTACGCAGCTTGCAGCGCTATCCATTACCTTTGAGGTGGTTGACGGTGCGGTCTCCTGTCGCACCGTACCCCGCTGTTGATGACGGTTCGCGATCGCCGCCGCCAAAATACGATCCCAGAGCTTGAGGTACGCAACTGTCAGCCGATCAGATCACGTGATAGCGATCTCGCCCGTTGGCTTTAGCGTCATATAGTGCTTGATCAGCCAAAGTCAGCAACTTTTGACAGTTGAGAGACGAATTTGGCACCCTGGTCGTCACGCCAAAACTCATCGTCACTCGACAGCAATCAGGGGATGACAATGACACGGGCTCAATATTCGCGATCGCCTGCTGCAGCTGCTGCACAATGTTCACCGCACCAGCCGGATCTGTATTGGGCAATACCACGACAAACTCTTCGCCGCCATAACGCGCCACAAAATCGTCAGGCCGCTTGAGCACCTGACTCATCGCCATCGCCACCGCCTTCAGGCAGTCATCACCCAGCAGATGTCCGTAGGTGTCGTTCACTCTTTTAAAGTTGTCAATATCGCCCAGGATGATCGACAACGGTTGCTGTTCACGCTGTAGGCGTCGCCATTCCTGTTGAATGCGATCGTCAAAGCAGCGCCGATTGGGAATTTGGGTCAACCCATCCAAATTAGACAGGCGATTGAGTTCTCGATTCGCCATCTGCAGGGCTCGATTTCTTTCTGCTAGGGTCTCATGCTGCCGCTTCAGCAAGGCCGTTTTGTCATCATGTAGACGCTGAATCTTGGCCTCTAAGTCTTCAATCAGTTGGCGCATTTCCAGCGGGTCGAGCGCCCCCAAAATACTCGTCTGAGTCGTGATGCCGACTAAATGCTGCTGCTTATTCACGACCACGACCCGACGAATGCGGCGCTCCTCCATGAGCTTATGCACTTTCCAAACTGAATCTTGAGGACTCACGCCAAAGACCGGCGCGCTCATCACCTGTTCTGCTTGAGTCTGAGCAAAGTCAAATGCTAAGGCCTGCAACTGTACGACGTCCCGCTCGGTCACAATGCCGATGGGCAAGATTATGCCAGCGTTCTCTTGCACAATGACCACGCAACTCACTGAAGCTGCCGCCATTTGCTGGGTGATGGCGGCTAGCGAGGCCTGGCCGCTGGCCATGATCACATTGCGAGTCATGATCTCTTGCACCAGCCGATAGCGCAGCAAATCTGCTGGCATGAGAGTCGCGCGGACGCTTTTGGGCGTTACCAGACCAATGGGGCGCTCTTGATCATCGATGACTGGCAAATGACGGATGCGATGTCGCCGCATGATTTGCATTAGCTCAAAGGCATTCCCCAAATCGTCGCGGTGGCGCGTAATCAGGTCAGTTGTCATCACCTGCTCAACTGTCAGGCCAGACAGATTCGACTGCGCCGCAATCTGGCGAATTAAGTCACGCTCTGTGACAATGCCGATGAGTTTTTCCTGCTGTACCACCAGCAAACTGCTATCAGGGCTAAACGCTGATGCCTCTGTCTCCAGCTCACAGGCCAATCGAGTCAACTTCTGGATAGCATCTAGCAGCGGTGTTTCGGCTGAAATGGTGGTGAAGTGACTTTCCACACAGGGATGAAGCATCGCTTGATCTTTGACTCTGTAGATGTCAACAGCCAGGGCTATGAGCTATCAGCCACCACTGTCGCTAACTGCATAAACTTTTGTAATATAGCCCATTATCGTAGTCCATCATCATGTCCGGATAGGAACATAGATTTGGAACTCAGACCCTTGGCCCAACTCTGAACTCACGGTGAGTTGGCCGCCATGTTTGTCAGCCACAATTTGATGGCTGATCGACAGCCCTAGGCCAGTGCCCTTGCCAATCGGTTTGGTGGTGAAAAACGGGTCAAACAGCTTGGCTCGATGTTGTTCGTCAATGCCAGGGCCATTGTCTCGAATCCGAATCAACACTTGATTGTTGAGTTTGGCCGTGATGATTTTGACCGTAGCGGCTTCTGGCTTGTGGGCGCGATCGCCTGCCATCAGTTCTTGTTCCAAGGCATCGACGGCGTTGCTTAATAGGTTCATAAACACTTGGTTTAACTGGCTGGGATAACACTCCAGCAGCGGCAGCTCGCTGTATTCCTTAACGATGTGAATTTCGGGTCGATCTGGTTTGGCCTTGAAGCGATGGTGCAAGATCAGCAGCGTACTGTCGATGCCTTCGTGGATGTCGACCGCTTTCATATCCGCCTCATCCAAGCGGGAAAAAGTTCTCAAAGAAGAAACGATTTGCCGAATCCGTTGACTGCCTAGCTGAAAAGACGTCAAGATCTTCGACAGATCCGCGAGGAGATACTCGAGATCGATTTCGGCAATAAAATCAGCCACTGCCGGCGCTGGATTCGGGTGATGTTTTTGGTACAAACTCACCAGAGTCGTCAAGTCACCCAAGTATTCTTTGATGTGGGGAATATTGCCATAGATGAAGTTAACGGGATTGTTAATTTCATGGGCAATCCCCGCCACCATTTGCCCGAGCCCCGACATTTTTTCGGTCTGTACTAGCTGGGTTTGGGTCTGCTGTAGCGTTTGCAGGCTCTCTTCAAGCTGCGCGGCCTTAGCTCGCGCGATGTCTGCACTTTCTTGCGTTTGTGAGTAGAGCTCTGCCTGCTGAATGGCGATACTGACCTGGGCTGCCAATGATTGCAACAGCTTGATTTCGCTCTCTTGCCAAGCACGTGTCGTGGAGCATTGATGGGCAATCATCAGACCCCACAGCGAGTTGCGCACCAGCACCGGCACCACGGCATTGGCTCGAATCTGCAACCCTTTCAAAAAGTCGCGGTGACATTCGTTAATGTTTGCCGTTGCCACATCGTCGATCGCCAGCGTGCGCCCCTCAAGGTATAGCGCCGCATATGCTTCGGCAAAGCAGTTGTCAGTGCTCTGATTCTCCAGCGTCGAGGTCCACGGTGCGACCACTGATTCAGTGACAATCTGCCCCTGCCAATTTTCATCAAAGCGGTAGAACAAGACGCGATCAGCGTTGACCAGTTGCCGCACCTCCCGCGCCGCCGTGTTGAGCAGGACGTCTAAGCTCAGAGACTGACGAATTTGATTGAAGATCGCGTTGAGCAGGGCTTCGCGCTGGGCCGTTTGGCGATAGGTTGCTTGGGATTCTTTCAACAAATCTTCAGCGATTTTGCGATCGGTGACGTCTTCGATCGCCCCGAGTAGGCCCACGACATTGCCCTGAGCATCATGCATCGGCAGTTTGCTCGTTTCGCGCCAGCTGAGCTGACCATCGGCCTGTCGCTGCGACTGCTTGATCCGCAACATCGGGGTATCGGTGGCCATCACGCGGCGATCACATTCCAGATACCAGGCCACCTGTTCGTCAGTCCATGGCAGGTCAGCATCGGTGAGACCCACGACGGCGCTGCGATCGGGCAAGCCCGCCATCTCAGCCCACCGTTGATTGCAGCCGAGATAAACCGAGTGCCGATCTTTCCAAAAAATATATTGGGGAATATTGTCGAGTACTAACTGCAGAAAATCGACCGACTCGTGCATCGGATCGACACAGCGCCTCGGCGGTTGACTGGGCACAGACTTCGTTGGCGGGGCTGAATCCATAGTCGGATTGGTGGCAGATGACAGCGCTGGGGAGGCCGCTGCGGGGTTGGGCATCTGCGCCCCCACAATCGAGTCTGGATGAGCCTTCAGCTGAGCCGCAGTCAAGCTGTTAGGCGTCACCGGCAGCAGGGGCTCGGCCGGGGGGAGCTGGTGACTGACACTCACGATGTAACTGACCTGCCCCTGCTGATCGGTGATCGGGGTGTAGGTGACTTCATATTGCTGTCCGGCCTCTCCCCTTGGCAACCAATGTAGCCGCCGCTCAGCCGCCGCCTGTTGCTGAACGCTCCGGAGCGCCTCGTCGACTTGCTGCCAATACTGACGCCACGATTCGGGCTGCCGATGTTCTTCGGCTAAGGCGGCCAGACCCGCATTGGTTTGCCCAAGGCAGCTAGGGATACCGACTGCCAAGCGTTGCGATAAAGCCGGACTCACAGCGCAATAGCGAAGCTGGTGATCGTAGACTGCCATGTCCTCTAGCGATCGCTCCACGAGTTGCTGGAGGGCAGTCGCGAGAGTCAAACTAGCATTAGAGGCGGCAGACATAGCAGTTCGTCGAACTTTTAAGCGTTCGGGCGGTGATCAATATCATCGATAGAGTACCCATCAGCCCAACGGTAGAAACGATTTTGCGCCCTGCCCCGGCTCAGGCAATGCTGCCACGTTTTCGCGCTTCCTTAAAAGACGTGCCGACATTTTGCAAACCGGCGCGAATCATCTCGCGCTCTAGCAGGGCAAAAAATCGGCTGCGATCGCCCCCCCGCACCACCGCATGATTGTGGGCCTCAGCCAGCGCGATCGGATAGCCATAACCCTTTTGCACCTGAGTAATCACCATTTCTAGCGCCGCGTCACGGAGCGACACATCGAGGGCCACCCATTCAGGTAGCTCAATCCGAGCCACCTCAGCGCCAACGTGCAGATAGCAAAAATAGATGCGATGTTCCCCATAGTCAGCCAGGATATTGACGGAACTGCGCCATAGCGGCCCGCGCTCGCCCGGGGCTAAATGAGTGGACCAGAGAGCCACGTCGCGCAGTGGATCAAACACTTGGCACGGCGCCAAATCGCGCTGGGAGGCACAGTGGGTTAAGCAATCGGGCACCTCAAACGGGCAGCTCTGTAGCCGCATAAAGTTCAGCGCTTCACCGCTACGCGAGGC
>ERZ1740058.1586-NODE-1586-length-10271-cov-10.013606_pt1 | contig 10271 bp, 10 predicted proteins | sample MGYA00581745_ERZ1740058 | MGnify/ENA primary metagenome ERZ1740058 (study PRJEB43018, sample SAMN04849742) | marine metagenome | isolation source: floating plastic debris | place: Pacific Ocean | collected 2008-08-30 | study: EMG produced TPA metagenomics... | reverse complement strand
CAAAAGGATGTTCGGCCGCCGCGCGGCATCCACCACGGACATCGCCTCCCCCGCCGCTGGTCGGTCCAGCGAGCTGTCCATGCGCCGGCAAATCCGTCAATCCGCCTTGCCGCGCCGGATTTCTTATTTGTATGCTGCCATCTGGTCTAACCAACGACAAGCCACGCGTCCAGCCTCGGCGGGCAGCGCGGCAGATAGAGGGGAAACATGGCTCGCAGCTCTTTCACGGTCGCGCTCGCCGCCGCCATCGTTGTGTCCAGCACCGGCGTCGCTTTTGCCGAATGGCCCGAAAAACCGATCAAAGTCGTCGTGCCCTTCCGCGCCGGCGGAACATCCGACCAGGTCACCCGCGCCTTCCAAGCCGCCATCGAGGAGAACGACATCCTCGGCCAGCCGCTCACCGTTGTGAACGTCGGCGGCCACTTCTCCATCGGCGCGCGCCAGGTCATGGAAGCCGAGCCCGACGGCTACAACTTCCTCACCATCCACATCGCGCTGATGGGCGGCGAAGGCGGCGGGATCTTCGATTTTGGCTACCGTGACTACGAGCCGGTCGCCGCCACCGGACAGTTCTGCGTGCTCCCGATGGTGCGCAAAGACTCAGGCATCGATTCCATGGAGGAGCTTCTCGCCAAAGCCGCTTCTGAGCCCGACACGCTGATTTTCGGCGCCAACCTTGGCGCCATCAATCACATGGGCGGGATCATGATGCAGAACCTCGTCGACGGCGCAAAATTCCGCTTCGTGCAGATCGGCGGCGGCACCGCCAACTTCACCGCGCTGACCGGCGCGCAGACCGACGCCACCGTCCTGTCGGCGGCGGAAGTCGCTAACTTCACCCGTATGCCCGACGGTTCGGAGAACCCCGAAGCTCAGATCAAGCCCCTCGCCTACACCGGACCGGACCGGGTCGAACATCTGTCCGACGTCCCGACAATGACCGAGCTTGGCTACGACATGAACTACTGCATCGAGAGCTGGTGGTTCGCGCCCAAGGGCACGCCGCAAGAGGCCATCGACGGCATGGCCGCCGCACTGGAAGAAGCCAGCCAAACCCCGCGCATCACCGAGTTCTACGAGTCAAAAATGTTCGCGCCCGTCTTCCGGAAAGGCGACGACTTGCAAAACTCGCTCGATGCAACCTGGGCCGCCATCGAGCCCATCGCGAAGCAAGCCTCGCAGAAATAGGCCCGCAACCTTGCGCCGCCGGCTTGATCCGGCGGCGCGACGCGCGGGGCAATCGGCTCGATGGACCTTCAAGGCTCACCACGTTGGGAACTGGGCGTCGCGATATTCTTCGTCGCAGCGTGCTCGGTCGTGCTGTGGGAAACGCGCGACATCCCGCCCGGCACGTTTGAGCCGCTCGGCTCAGCGCCGGTCCCCCAAGCCACCGCCGTCTTCATCATGATGCTCTCCATCGCGGTGGGCATCAGCGCCGTGCGCCGCCTCAGGGTGAGCGGCGGCCCGGCGGACGCGGCCGACTATAAGCCCCGCCCCCTCGACGCGGTGGTCGTGGCCGCGCTCACAGTCGGGTACGTCATGCTCCTCGACGCCCGCGTTCTCGACTTCGCCCCGCTCACCGCGATTTTCCTGTTCATCGTCATCAGCCTTCTCGCGCGTTTCAAACTGTCCGCGATGGCTGGCGCGGCGGTGGTGGGCGTCATCACCGGTTGGGGCGCGCAATACGCCTTCACCCGCATCTTTGTCGTCGACCTGCCGGGTCTGTGAGGGGAGAGCGATGATCGGCGATCTTGGCGGTGCACTCGCTCACATCTTCACCCCGCTGCCGTTCTTCTACGTGTTCCTTGGCACGGTCCTCGGCATCGTCGTCGGCGCCATCCCTGGCCTCTCCGGGGCCATGCTCATCGCGCTAACGCTGCCGCTCACCTTCTACATGGAACCGGTCAACGCCATCGTGCTCCTGGTCGCCATGTACGTTGGATCCATCACCGGCGGCCTTATCACGGCAACGCTCCTGCGCATGCCGGGCACCCCGTCAAACGTCGTCACCACATTCGACGGGCACCCGCTCGCCATGTCCGGCCGACCCGGTCGCGCGCTCGGCCTTGGCATCGCCGCCTCGTTCGTCGGCGGCATCGTGTCGTGGATCGTCCTGCTGCTTCTCGCCAAACCGCTGTCGATCTGGGCGACCCGGTTCGGCCCATTCGAGTATTTCACGCTGATCTTGATGGCGATGGTGCTCATCGCATCGGTGAGCCAGGGCTCCATGGTCAAAGGCCTGATCGCCGGCTTTCTGGGAATGCTCGTCTCCATGCCGGGGGTTGATCCCTCCGCCGGGCAGCCGCGCCTCACCTGGGATTGGTATGTCCTCAATGGCGGGCTCAAACTCCTGCCCGTGCTCATCGGCATCTTCGCCGTCAGCCAAATCATCGGCGACATCGTCTCTATCGGGAAGAAGATCGATCGCATCGATGCCAATCTATCGGGAATGCTCATGTCGTTCCGCGATTGGCGACGGCAGGCGTTCAACATGCTTCGGTCAAGCGTGATCGGCACCTGGGTGGGGATCCTCCCCGGCATCGGTGCTTCCATCGGTTCGATCATGGCCTACACCGTCGCCAAGAACATGAGCCGCGCGCCCGAGGAGTACGGCAAGGGCTCTGAGGAAGGGATCGTCGCCTCTGAAGCCGCTAACAACGCCACAGTCGGCGGAGCGCTCATCCCGCTGATTTCCATGGGTATTCCAGGCTCCGTCATCGACGCTATCTTGATCGGCGCGCTGATGATCCACTCCATTCAGCCCGGCCCGACCCTCTTCCTCACCAACGCCGACGTGGTTTGGGCGATGATCGCAGCCTGCCTTGTCGCCAACGTCATCATGCTCATCGTGATGATGGGTTCGGTGAAGGTGGTGAGCCAGGTGATGTACGTCCCGCGCACGTTCCTGCTTCCCGTCATCTTGGTGTTTTGCATCATCGGCGCCTTCGCGCTCGACAACACCATGTTCGATGTCTGGGTGATGCTGGGCTTCGGCGTGCTCGGCTTTGCCATGGAGCGCGCCGGCTTCCCGCTTGGGCCATTCGTGATCGGCTTCGTGCTGGCGCCGCTGATGGAAGAGAAACTGCGCTCCGGCCTCATGATGACCGCGGGCTCCATCGAGCCGATTTTTACCCGCCCGTTGCCGCTCCTCTTCTTGTCCATCGCGGTGATCTTGCTCATCGCGCCCTTCATCCGCGCTTGGCGGCAAAGCCGGATCGCGCGCAGCGGCAACGCACCGGGCCTGAACTCAGGCGAGGGAGATTCCACGCGGTGAACAGCGCGGCCTTCCATGGCTATTGGCGCACGAACGGGCGTGTTGGCACGCGAAACCTCCTCCTCGTCCTCTCAGTCACGGGTCTCACCGGCCCCGCCGCCCGGCGCATCGCCTCCGGCCTTTCAGGCGCCGTTTTCGCCGGCACCCCCTATGGTGGCGGCCTCATCGGCGAGGACGCCACCGCCCACCGCCGGACACTCGCCGGGTTGGCCACCAACCCTAACGTCGGCGCAGCCATGATCGTGGGCGCCGACGAAACCACCGTCGACGACATCGCCGCAAGAACCGAAGCCGCCGGAACACCTTTCGCCGCGCTTGTCTTCGACCACACCGGCCATGACGCGCTCACGTTGGTGGACCGCGGCCTGCGTGCCGGCGCAAAGCTCCTCAAGACGATCTCCCGCCAACGCCGCGAGCCCGCGCCCCTCAGCGCGATCACGCTTGGGCTGGAGTGTGGCCGCTCCGATCCCTCCTCCGGCATCGGCGCGAACCCTGTCCTGGGCGCCGTCGCCGACAGGGTCGCCGACGCAGGCGGCACCGCCATTGTGGGCGAAACCACCGAGTGGCTCGGCGCCGAAGATCGCCTGGCGGCCCGCGCACAGACCGCCGAGGTCGGAAAGGCCATCGTCGCCGCCGCCCAGCGCCGTGAGGGGCTTGCCATCGCAGCGGGCATCGATCTCACCGGGACAAATCCCGGCCGCACCAACATTGAGGGCGGGCTGACCACCATCGAGGAAAAATCGCTCGGCGCCGTCAGCAAGGCGGGAACCGGCCCTATTGCGGGCCTGGTGGCCTACGCCGAGCCCCCATCCGCGCCAGGCCGCTGGCTGATGGATGCCCCCGCTTACGCCCCCGAGTCGCTCACCGGATTCGTGGCAGCGGGCGCAAACCTTGTCTTGTTCACCACAGGCGTCGGCAACTCGTTCGGCAGTCGCCTCGCCCCCACCGTCAAGCTGACCGCGAACCCCGCCACCGCCGCACGGCTCGACACACAAATCGACGTCTCCACCGCCCCTCTCATCACCGGCGAAGAGGATCTCTCCAGCGCCGCCCAGCGCGTGCTCGATGAAGTATGCGCCGTCGCATCAGGCGCGCTCACCTTCTCAGAGATCTTTGCCGACGGCGAAGAAACCATCAGCCGGTTCGGTCCGGCCCTATGAGCGCCGCCGCCATCACCCTCGACGCATCAGACGACGTCGCCACCGCACTTCGCGAACTCCCAGCCGGCGAGACGGTCGCCGTCTCTCATCCCGCCGGCCAAGCGCAGCTCCGGCCAGTCGAAGGCATCCCAGCCTTCCACAAGGTCGCCTTGCACGACCTCCCCGGCGGCACACAGGTCCGCAAATACGGCGCCGTGATCGGTGAGCTGACCTCCTCCGTTCCGGCCGGCGGTCTCGTTCACATCCACAACCTGCGCAGCCTGAAAGCGGTCGCCGCGCCACCAGCCCCGCCATCGGAAGGGACCGACCCATGACGGTCAAAAACCTCTTATTCGTCTTTTCCGATCAGCACGCCAAACGCGTTGCCGGCTGTTACGGCGACCCTCTTGTTTCGACGCCCAACATGGATCGCCTCGCCGCCGAGGGCCTCGCCTTCGACGCCGCCTACTGCCCGTCCCCCATTTGCGTGCCGAGCCGCATGGCGATGCTCACCTCGCGATGGCCCTACCGCCAGGCGTGCTGGACCAACGACGATATCCTGCCCTCGGGCCTGCCCACCTGGCTCCACGCGATGGGTGCTGGCGGCTACACACCAGCCCTCATCGGCCGCCTCCACGCCATCGGCCCCGATCAGCTCCATGGGTACGCCGAGCGCGAAATCGGCGAGCATTCGCCCAACACGCCGGGCAACCCCCGCCAATCCATGGGCGTTCTGACCAGCGCCAACGATCCAGAACCCCGCAGCATCGCCAACTGCGGCCCCGGCCACTCGGCCTACCAAGCCAAGGACGATGCGGTGACGGACGCGGCGTGCCACTGGATCGCACGAAACGCCGCCACGCAGGCGGCTGCCGGCGGCTTCTGCCTCACTGTCGGCCTGATGCTCCCGCACCCGCCCTACGTTGCCGAACCGGACGTCTACGCCCGCTACTACGGCAAGGTCCCGCCACCGCGCCTGGCACCGCCTGACGATGAACATCCGTTCTTCCGCTGGTGGCGGCACGATCGCGGCGTTGCCGCTGCCCCTCAGCAAGCGATAGAGCGCGCCCGCGCCGCCTATTGGGCCCTAGTCGAGCACACCGACCGGCTGCTCGGCCGGCTCATCGACGCGCTGGAGGCCGCCGGCCTCGCCGACGACACACTCATCGTCTACGCGTCTGACCACGGCGATCACGTGGGCGAACGCGGCCTTTTTTGGAAGCACACATTCTACGAGGAATCGGCCTCAGTGCCCCTCCTCATGCGCCTTCCCGGCGTGCTGCCGGCGGGACAGCGACGCGCCATGCCACTCAACCTCATCGACCTTGCCGCCACGATGCTCGACGCGCTCGGCGCCCCCGCGCTGCCCAACGCCGACGGCCGCAGCTTTTGGCCGTACGCGCAGGACGCCTCGCGGGCGTTCGGTGGCCACACCTTCTGTGAATACTGCACCGACCCTGTGCCCTACTGGACCGGCGGCCGCGCTGTGCAGCAGCGCATGATCCGCCGAGGCCGCCACAAACTTTCGATCTACGACGAAGGCCCGCCGCTCCTCTTCGACCTCGACGCCGACCCAGATGAGCAAACCAACCTTGCCACAGATCCTGCCTTCGCTGCGCTGCGCGACGGGCTCCACGCCGAACTCACCGCCGGCTGGGACCCGGACACGATCTGCCGCCAGATGAAGAAGGCCCGGCTGGACAAAGATATTTTGGCCGCCTGGGCAAACACCGTCCGCCCCGCCGAGCAATACATCTGGCATTTCGATGCCGACATAAACCGCCTGGATCTTTGAAGCGGCCAACTCCCGAGATCAGCGGCGATCAACCCGGGCCAGCCCCTGCAACGCCATCCAAATCGAGCGCCACACCAACACCCGATCCTGTCGGCAGAGCACTCCTGCCGTTGCACTCTGGCGGCGGAGGCGTCGTCAGCTCCCAGAATTTTTCCGTTTCATCGAATTGTAGCTCGAGCGGCTCGTCGCCCGGCAGGCATGCAGTCACGTGCAGACTGTGCACATGGGCGACCGGACCCGACGGGTTGTGCGCCGAGACGGCAACGCCGTGCTCGGCCGACCGTTCAGCAATATCGATCAGCGCGGCGTGCCCGCCACAATGCTTGATGTCGGGCATCACCACATCGTAAGCGCCGCCGACCACAAATGGTTCAAAGCTCGCCCATCCCGCCATGGTCTCAAGGCCTGCCAAGCGCATCCCTCGCCCATTGGCCGCATGCCGTAGACGGGTAAGCGCCGGCACGTTGTCCACGGTCTCCGCCAGCGGACACTCGAACCAACTCACCCGGGCGTCCTCCAGCGCTGGCAGCACTGCATGCGCGGCGTCCTCAGAGAAACGCCAATGGCAATCCACCATCACCGCGGCCTCCGGCACCGCGTCCGCAACTGCTTTAATCCGCGCCAACCCCTCAGCGGTTCGCTCCCGCCCCTCTTCGGTGCCGCAGAGCTTAGGCGAAAGACCGTCGAACGGCGCAAGCTTCATGGCGGTGAAGCCGACGCCTGCCGCAAGCCGCGCACTCTGGGCAAATCCCTCAGGCGTGCGCATCACCGTGCGCCGGTTGATGTTGGCATAAAGCGGAACTCGCCGCGCGGACCTAGCGCCCAGGTACCGGCAAAGTGGCAAACCGGCCGCCTGCGCTTCGATGTCGGCAAGCGCCTGCTCCAAGGCGCTGAACACTGTCGCCCGCGCAAATCCCTCCTCAGCCATTGCCGACAGCGGAGCCAGCGCCGCACGGTTGGCTGCGGCCCCCACCAACAGGTTAGCTGCAGCGCGCATTTGCTCCGCCGCATCCGTGGGCGCTGGCTGAAAGGTAAACTCCCCCGTCCCTTCGAGCCCCGTCGTCGTGCGCAGCCGCACAAACCGCCACGTGGTCTTCGCCGTCACAGCCACACAATCCACCGCCGCAGACGCGATGTGTCCCGGCGTCATCGGCTTGCCCTCAAGCGCCTGCCAGGCTCGCTGTCTTGGACGATCATCGCGGCGCGCGTTGCATGTGGTCCGGCAAATCAAGCCCGACGCCGGTGAGGTGCCCAAACAGACCCTCAATCACCTCAAGTGTCGCCGGCGGCAGCGGCGGCGCATTGATCGCGGCAATGTTCTGACGAACGTGCGCCGGGTCTCCCGTGCCGAAAAGCACCACATCCGCCCCCGCCTCATGGCGCGCATAGCGGTATGCGAACTCGGTCAGGCTTTTCGCCCCTGCCTCCTCCACCAGCGCGCCCAAGGGATCGCTGGATTCGGCGAAAGTCGCCGCAATAGCCCCTTTGGCTGCGAGCTCGTCCATGGCCCCCCGCAACCGCTCCGGCCGCGAAAAGATGCTGCGGACGGCGAACATGATCAGCGTTCCAACCCCGTTTTGCTGCGTGGTCGGAAACACCAACCGCCGCGGCAGCTGATGCATCAGGTGAAAGGCCAGCATCACGACCTCCCACACCGGATCGTGCACCGCCCGCGTCATCATCACCTGCCGCGGATCATTGGGCGGGGTCTCCGTGATGCCGATGTGCCGAATGGTTCCGGCCGCCTTCTGCGCCTCTAGCGCCGGGGCAATCTCGTCCATCACGTACGCATAATCGGCGGGCCGCACGGCATGGACGTGAAACACATCCACGCTCTCGCGCTTCAGCTCCCGCAGCGACGCATGAAGGTTCGCAACAATGCGCTCGGCCGGGAACACCCCACTGCCGTCGCGATACCGGCTCTTGGTGCTGATAGTGAGGTGATCGGGATCGATCCCCTCAATAGCGGCCCCCACAATCGCCTCGGTGCCATAAGCTTCGGCGGTGTCGAGCAGCGTCACGCCATTGTCGATCGCAAGCCGCACAAGGCGCGCACACTCCGATGGTGCCAGCCCGCGGCCAAGGCCCACGCGGCTTGACCCGCCGCATCCGAGCCCGGCGACGGAGACAATGCGCCCCGTCCGGCCCAATTCTGTTGTCTGCATGAAATTTCTCCGCCCAGATCAGCCTAGCCCAGCGTCCCATGATCACAAGGCCGAACAGATCGTGGCTCACTCGCCGCGGCGGTGACAGCGCGCGCATCCGTCAACTGGCGCCCACAAACGATGGCGGCTATCGGCACCCTCGGGATGGGCCCGGCCGCAGCGGCTCAACGGCGTTCGCCAAACACCAGAAGGCTCCACAGCACGTCGTGCCAGCGAGATGACACATGACTAAGGCAAAGCGAAACAACCTCGCGATATACGACGACGTGGCGGACCAGTGGTGGTCTGACAACATCCGCTGGGTCCGAACCCTAAAAGCCCTCGTGCCCGGCCGGCTTGCTTGGTTCAACCGGCACGTCGACTGGGCAGGGCAGGATGTGCTCGACCTTGGCTGCGCCGGCGGGTTCATGGCCGAAGCCCTCGCCGGCCTTGGCGCACGGGTGACCGGGATTGATCCTGCGGCGCGGGCCATTGAAGCCGCCCGCAGCCACGCTGCCGCATCCGGCCTCGACATCACCTACAACGTCGGCGTTGGCGAAGCGCTCCCCTACCCCGACCAAAGCTTCGACATCGTCGTCTGTGTCGATGTTCTGGAGCACGTCGCCGACCTCGACAAAGTCCTTGTCGAGATTGAGCGCACGCTGCGGCCGGGCGGCGTATTCCTCTACGACACCATCAACCGCAACTTTGTGTCGTCCTTCGTCGCGGTCACGATGGCCGAGGACGTCCTTCGCATGTTGCCGAAGGGCACTCACGATCCAAAGCTCTTCATCCCGCCCAAGCACCTTGCCGCAAGCCTTGCCAAAAGCGGGCTAACGCCCGGCCCCACCAAGGGCCTTGGCCCGCGCGGCCTCACCCGCCGCGGCGACTTCACGTTCGGACCTTTGCCCAGCACCGCGATCATCTACATGGGCATTGCCAGAAAGGATTAGGGGATGGCCGAAGCTGCACTGCTCACCACAGCACTCTTGTTCGGCGGAATGACGCTCTACTCGTTCGGGTTCGCTGCCTTTGTCTTCAATGCCCTTCCGGCGGAAACAGCCGGTCCCCTCATCCGCCAAGCGTTCCCGCACTTTTACCTCTTCGTGCTCGGCTCATCGTTGCTCGGCGCCGTGCTAGTCGTCTGGACCGACCCACTCTCCGCCATCCTCCTCGCCACGGTCGCTGCCACAACGATCTTTGCGCGCCAAATCCTGATGCCGGCCATCAACCGGGCGACCGATACCGGCGCCAAAGGACGGTTCAAGGCGCTGCACGGTTTGTCGGTCGCCATTACGCTCGGCCATATTGTTGCCGCAGCCGTCGTGCTGGTGCGCCTCCAAGGCTAAAGCGCCGGCCTCATGCCACCTGGCGGGCATCGAGATCCAGGGTCTGACCGCCGTGCCCAATCGCCGCGCGGCCTCATCAGAAGGAGGAGCGCCGCGCTACCTCCGTCACGTTTTCGAAGGGGCTCCACGATGGGACGCTGGCTTGGTCTGGCAAGATCACTGGTGATTTACAGCAACCCGGCGTTCACTCGCGCGTACCGCCGCCTCTATGGAGACATCCTCAAGCCAGGCGACGTGGTCTTCGATGTCGGCGCTCATGTGGGCAGCCGTGCCCGCGCGATGCGGGCGGTCGGAGCGCGCGTCATTGCGGTTGAGCCGCAGAAGCTCTTTGCAGGGTATCTGCGCCTCACACTGCCCAAGGACATCGTGCTCATCGAGGCAGCCGCCGGCGCCCGGGAGACCGTCGCCGACATGGCGGTCTCCTCCCGACATCCCACTGTCTCCTCGCTCCAGTCCGCCTTCGTGTCGAACGCCTCCACGGCCCCAGGCTTTGAGCATGTGCGCTGGGATCGCACGGAGCGCGTGTCCATGGTGACCCTCGATAGCCTGATCGAGCGCTACGGGATGCCC
>ERZ1740058.1585-NODE-1585-length-10272-cov-10.500049_pt1 | contig 10272 bp, 4 predicted proteins | sample MGYA00581745_ERZ1740058 | MGnify/ENA primary metagenome ERZ1740058 (study PRJEB43018, sample SAMN04849742) | marine metagenome | isolation source: floating plastic debris | place: Pacific Ocean | collected 2008-08-30 | study: EMG produced TPA metagenomics... | reverse complement strand
GAGTAACAATTCAAGGGGCTAGCCTTGAGGGCAGTAAACAAGAATTACTCAGCGCCATTCAAAAATCGGTAGAGATTTAATTCCTTTATTTTTATCGCCACTTCTAAGCCTTCTCTCCAAACCTTGCGACATTCATAATCTGGTACATACTCGCCGTTGAGCAGATAAACACTCGCTAGGTCACATAAGGATTTTCCATATCGTCTTTCACCATCGCTAAACCAGCGGATGCGGGCATAGTCTTTGGCCCACTCCCAAGCAGCCTTCACCCTAGTGGTAAAGAATGGCTCGTCCTTAATACCGGCTTGAGCGTCAATCCAATAAGGGGACTGCACCCAAACAACGTACCAGCAAATCCGGTTTTCTCCTGATGGAGACGCTAGCCCCGCTGGGGCGGCTTCGCCTACGCGTTGGCCTTGCCTGCCCGTAGGGCTTACGACTCCGCTCAACCTACGCATCCCGAGAGTTGAGCGGAGTCGAAACTCGGTCTGTGGGGGGCTTATTGGCAGGCTAGTCCCTAGCAGTTCTGGCGATAACGCAAAGGATAGCCCAGACTGGTGGCTTGATTAAGGCGAAATTGGATGTCTTCAGAATTAAGAATGGGGGCCATTGCATAACGGCGATAGCACAACGCTATTTTAGTTTATCGGCTGCTCGACGGTTCGTGACGCTCTCGAGCAATCGACTATAACCCCTAGTACCGACTGTAGCAAGAATCGTAATTATGGATAACGAAGTTCATGGCATTCTAGAGTTTGCTGAAGCCTTGATTTATCAAGATACTGGAATTTATTGCAGCGAGCTGCAGCGCAATATTTTACTCGCGACTTTAGTCTCCCGCAGCGAACGCAAGACCTATGAACAGCTAGCAGCCCAGTGTGGCTACTCTACAAGTTATGTCAGTCAAGACGTAGCTCCTAAGCTTTGGCGTCTGCTGTCTAAAATTTTGGGAAAAAAAACGACGAAATCTAATCTCCGCTCATTGCTGGAAAGGAAAATGAGCGATTCTTCCCCCTTTGATTCAGCATCCTCTCCCTCTCCCTCTAAATCGTCACTGTCTGCTGTTGCTGTCCAGGCTCGTCCTGCGGCAGCTAAGGTTCTACAAGACACTGCCCTAAGTCCTCCCTCACTGCTCCTGAATGACCTTGGCTCGCCAGCGAACATTTTGCTGGTGGACGATCAGCCTAAAAATCTACGACTCTTATCAGACTTGCTTGATAAACAGGGGTATGAAGTTCAACAGGCGATTAATGGCCGCGTTGCTCTGCAGGCGGCAAAGGACAACCAACCTGATTTAATTTTGCTGGATATTCATATGCCTGGCATGGATGGGTACACGGTTTGTCAATGTCTTAAAGCCGACCCAGCAACCCAAGCAATTCCAGTCATCTTTGTGAGCGCTCTCGACGAAGCTTGGAATAAAGCGAGGGCTTTTTCAGTGGGAGGGGCTGACTATGTGACGAAGCCGTTTAAAGCGGTTGAGCTACTCGCTCGGGTAGAAAATCAACTCAAAATTCACCATTTCCAGCAGACCTTGGCAAACCAAAATAGGCAACTCAGGCAGGCGATCGAAGATTTGAAAAGATTGGTTGTCATTGATGAATTGATCCCAGGTGGCAAGTCGTCGCCAGTTTGACCAGTATGGACTAACGCAGTTGCAACCAGCTATGTGAACTCAAACTTCGCTGGGCTTGATGATTTGCGGCATTGCTGAATCAAGGGATGAAGCGTGGTTGACAACTCAGGCGAGATGTCTGCTCTCCAAGTTTGGTAGTTTGTCATCTGTTTTGTTCGCGATTCAATCCATCTCTAAAAGGAAAGGAGCTGGCTGGGTAGGTTAGCTCACAGATTTTGTTGGTCAACCAGTCTGGGATATTCTCTGGCTGCGATCGCTATCCGCCACTCTTCTCAACTTAAATCCTCAAGTTTCCCCAATCTGAATCCTCAAATTTCCTCAACTAATCTGCAGTTCAAGTTTGGATAATAGATACAGCAAAAGCGATACGGAATTTATGGAGATTCTAAATGAACCATTTTGCTCTTTCCTGTCTTACAGCGCGGTCTCTTAGACTATCAGCCTAAGGCCGCAAGAGCTCAGTCCAAATCTACTTGAACTGATTGCACTATCGGATGATAGTTGTCGACACGATAAAACTCCGCTTTGTCCAGGTGAGGGGTTGCAACTGCCAAATTCAACGATGTATCTACGGTCGTTGCTATTATCCGCCAGTGTGAATCGCTTGTGAATAAAAAGTCCAGCGACACGCGCTCTACCATTGTTCCAATCACATCTACCAACAACGCACTTTTGACTTGTCTACCGGTAACAAGGCTTGCATTTACCGTTCAAACTGATCAAAAGTGCGGATTCTCAACATCGTCACTGCTCTTCTGCTAGGTACAAGATATCGAAGGTTTGGGTTTTCTGAAAGATCTTCTTTAACCATATCTAGGGGCTCTCTACCTAACGTTCAATTCGCTGAATGAACTTGCTTTGAAGCGAACGCAGACGTTGACTTATCTAAGCTGCTAACTGTCAGACAACTACAGAATTTACTTTTCGTCATAAGTTCTGCAATTGTAGGCAAAGTGTTGCTGTCGTTGAGCAGTAGCGGATGCCGCTGCTTATGTTTTATCAGTGAGCTTTGTCGCGATCGCGCGAGGGGCTTAAAGCGCCATCTGATCTACGTATGGTTAACCGAAGAATTCTGTAGACCACCACAACAAGGTGGATATTTGAAGCCCTGCCGCAATTAATATGGGTGACCTCTACCACACAAATCCATACCTTTGAGGCAGTCTTTAAGCCAACGGCTAAGTTACTCAAAGTTGTGTTGCTTAAAATATTCAAGTTGAGGTTGAGTTGATAGCTAAACCTTGGCTTAAACGAGCGATCGCCAGAGTATTCACCTTGTCAGATTTTAAGTTCTGCCGCCAGGAACTACTGAATCTTGATTTGTGCATTTTTGGGTTAATTCGCTCCTTAAGTTCACCACTAAGTTGGACATTAAAACCCTCTAAAAACCAGATTTAAATGATAATTTGTCTATGTAGACAAGAGGGTTCTAATAAAAGATTTTTGGCAGCCTTCTTTAGGAGTTTTTTAAGAATGTATCTCTGTCAAATGTCTACGCAGTGATCTTCTTATCTATACAGAAAACGCACCAGGAAAGGTATTCTCAACCAATTCGCAATCGAAGTTGGATAGTTATATCCGACTAGATCTTTCCATCTGCGATACCTCCTTTCGTTAGAGAGAGGCTCAAAAAACACTCCGGTTTCTCGCTGCGATAGCGGCGGAGCTGAGTGAGTTCACCCTGAAAATGAACCCGACAATTCTTATCCCAGATTTGATTTGGTAACCGATGGTTGGAGGGTTTTCTCAAGAGAACTCAATCTCATTATTTCAGCGAAATGTCCCTGCCCAACCACTGCTACAGCAATTCATTAACTTACAAAGGAGCCCTTTACTATGGCCACACTTGCTACCGATACACTCAACCAAACTTCGACTGTTACTAACTCAACCGCTGAGGCAATTGTCTTAGCCAGCGTTAAAGATGACCTCGACTCTGGCCTTGATGCTTATGCGGAACAGTTGACTGCTGTCTCAGCCGTGATTGATCCGCAAGGACAGGGCACTATCACTCTCAACCAGCCCAATCAAACCGACTACAACCTGATTGGCATGCGGGCCAAAGACCTCTTTCCCGTCGCCAACCGGATGGCGGTAATGCCGGTCGAGTGTGACCGCCAACCCTCGCCTAAATGCACTGGCGGCATCAGCCAATACTATGCCCACCTCACTATCGATGCCGCAGAAGCCGAAAGCATGCAGCAGGCACTGAAGTTTTACCAAAGCGTTGCGGCCTTTCCTGGCTTAGAACCTGGACTCAGCTTTATCCAGTTGGTAAGCGATTGCAAAGAAGACTACAAAAACGCCGAAAGCCGCATCAATGACTTCTTCCAGAAAACTCAAAATTACGCTAAGTGCACCTTAGAAAGCTTTGCTGCAGTGCAAAGTTATTGCTTTTGCTACGCCTTTTCTTGGGCTCACTTTCAAGACCACTTTAGCTATGAGGTGGCTCAAGTCAACCCGGATGCTGATGCCCGCGAAGGACTGCTCGATGCGGGCAAAATTGTGTTGACGAAAAAGACAAATGCGCCGTACCCCACAGATGTAAATGACCGCAATGGGGGCTACGAGATTGCCTATCATCCGGCTGAGGGTGAGGCGATTCCTTTGGCGCTAGTCGATGGCATCTTAGTCAGCACTGAAAACCTGACAGCTCCTTCAGTCAAGTTGTTTTTTAGCTATGACTTAAAACGTACCTTTACAGGCAATGAGGCCGACAATGTTGTTTGGCCTGTTTTGACAGGGCACATTCAGCAATCTCAAGTTATTGCTGTTGGCATTGTTGAAAAATCTGACTCCCCCGCAATGATCGATGTCAACCATATTTTTGGGGACTGGAAGAGGTTCTACAACCCAAAGACTGCCAAAGACTGGGTTAAAACAATTGGCCTGACAAGTGGAGTTATAGCCGCTATTGGAATACTAGCCGGCAGTATTTACTACGCCACGAAATTTGTTAAACAAGGAAGAGAGTTTGAATATACAACAAGGAGAATAGAACGCGCTAGACGTATCGAAGAATCATGGGATGAAAAATTCAAAGAACTTTATGAAGATATTCTTCCTGAAAGTTCATCCGATTTAGACCATGTATCTAAAGATGCAAAAGTTGTCAAAGATCGTCAAACTGTGGATGCTATAGCCAAGATCAAACAGACGTATGAAAAATCTGTAAAGTATCAACGATTTCAAGCAGATATGATGCGGGAGTATGGCAATCCAGATTCACTGCAGGAGGTCTACGACATACTGGATGGGCTTGATGAGACTCTAGGGAACCTAAAAGAGGCTGATTGGAAGGCTTATAATGCCAAGATCCCCGACATAAAGCAAGGTTTAGAATCAGCACAAAAATCCATTTCCGCTACCTTTTCAAAACTGAAAAGTGAGATGAATGCAATTGATCGAGTCTTTATAGAAGACGATAGCGCTAAATTTGATGAATTTATTGATAGTGCTGAAACTAATACAGAATATCTGGAAGAAACTGAAGAGGGCATAAGCCCACTTGAAGAGTAGATTCATATTTAGTTCATTCCGAAACTGATTAAATTTCAGAATAAAATGACTAACTTAAAATCCCTTTCTTTCACGTCGATAAAATTGCCTGAAAGAGCATTTTGTTGTGCACTAAAATCGCGCATTAATTGGCAAAAATCTCTCTGCAAAAATGTCCGGAAATAATCGTTTCTAGAGAGAAGTAGTGTAGGTCTTGAAACAAAAAGCTTCGTATTCTCTCTTTTGTGAAATTGAATATTCATCCCGTGAGAATGCTACGCGTTATGTACGAGATCGTTTCTTTGACTTTCTTTTCACTTATTAAGGAGACAAATAATCATGTCTACAACAACTAACAAACTCAACCAAACTTTGAGTGCGACTAACTCAACCGCTGAACCGATTGTGCTGACGAGCGTCAAAGATGACCCCAAATCAGGCCTAGATGCCTATGGTCAGCAGCTAACCGCTGTCTCACCGGTCATTGCTAACCAGGGACAGAGTTCCGTCACCTTAGACCAACCCAACCAAACCGCCTACAACCTAATTGCTATGCGGGCCAAAGACCTCTTTCCCGTCGCTAACCGGATGGCGGTGATGCCCCTCGACTGTAGTAGCCAACCCTCAAATAAATGTACCAATAGCACCGCTCAATACTATGACGACCTCGTGATCAACGCGGCGGAAGCCGAAAGCATGCAGCAGGCACTGAAGTTCTACCAAAGCGTTTCAGCCTTTCCGGGCTTGGAGCCTGGATTGAGCTTTATAAAGTTAATAGGCGACTGTAAAAAAGACTCAACTAATGCCGAAAGCCGCATCAACGCTTTTTTTCAGAAAACCAAGAGCTACTCAAAGTGCACCTTAGAAAGCTTTGTCGCAGTGCAGAGTTATTGCTTTTACTATGCCTTTTCCTGGGCCAATTTTCAAGACAGCTTTAGCTATGAGGTAGCTCGAGTCAACTCCAAAGCAGACGATAGTGAAGGACTGCTCGCAGCAGGCAGCATTGTGTTTACCAAAAAACCGAGTGCGCCTAACCCTGCAGATGTAAATGACCGCAACGGTGGCTACGAGATTGCCTATCATCCGGCTGAGGGTGAGGCGATTCCTTTGGCGCTAGTCGATGGCATCTTAGTCAGCACTGAAAACCTGACAGCTCCTTCAGTCAAGTTGTTTTTTAGCTATGACTTAAAACGTACCTTTACAGGCAATGAGGCCGACAATGTTGTTTGGCCTGTTTTGACAGGGCACATTCAGCAATCTCAAGTTATTGCTGTTGGCATTGTCAAAAAATCTGACTCCCCCGCAATGATCGATATCAACCATGTTTTTGGGGACTGGAAGAGATTCTATAGCCCAAAGACTGCCAAAGACTGGGCTAAAACAATTGGTCTGACAGCTGGGGTTGGTTTAGCGATTGGGGTCTTTGCGCTCTGTACTTATTTTGCTGTGAGGCGCGAAGTCAAAAAGATACACGACATTGCTGAAAAGAAAAATAAAGAAGAAAAGGATAAGGAAGAGGAAAAAGCACAGGAAGATGTTCAAGAATTTGGCAAACAGAGTGAGAGTACGAGAGGCTTACTAGAATTTTTTGGCCAGCTCGAAGAGGAAAATCCTCGTACTAAAGAACAACTGGAACGCGAAGCAGCAGAGAGAGAGCAATTGGCATCTAGTAATAAAGAATCTGTTGTCAAAAATTCTTACAAAATGGCTGTAGATACTCAAATGAAACAAGTAGAATTTGCAAGAGAATATGGCAATCCAGATGCACTACAGGACGTCGAAGAAGGATTACTGGATCTGACGGATACACTAAACAAACTTGAAGACGCTTCGTGGGAAGAATTCTCCAAGCAAACCAGTGGTTTGAAGAAAACAATAGCAACAATAGATGAATTACTCGAGAAAGCTACGGAACCTATGGAAGAAAAGTTGCGTGAGCTCGATCAGAAAGCTGTAAATAATGGAGAAACGCCTGAACTTATGAGCACGCTTGAAAATCTTAGAACTCAAGCAAGAGGGGCTACAGAGAATGCTGGTCGTTTTGAAGAAGAAATTACCAATGAATTGAACTTATTGGAAGAATAGAGGCTGCTTTTTACCACATTGGTGAGAACAAGTGACTAACATGTGAGCTTTCTTTCGCCAATTCTCGCCGAACCATTCACTCAAGCCGAGATTGGTCTAAAGGGAAAAAGTTTTCCGCTTTAGACTAATCAGGCTTGCTGCAAGCAACTTACATTCAGCTGAATCTGATCTAAATCTGAGCTGAAGATAACCTTTGAATTGAAAAGCTAACCCAAAGAGCAAAAAAGGATTAAACCAATGGCTGATATTCAGTACAACCTTGACTGTGAAATCACAAACAATTCGGGCGAAGATATTATCGTTATAGATGCCCATGTAGAGGGCGATGGCTTCAAAATATTTTATTTTCAGGAACTGCCCGTTATCAAATTTATAACCGGCGAAATCATCCTTTCCAGTGGTCAGTCCAATACTATTAAGTTAACTCGCCAGTACAAGAGTAGTATAAGCGGAGAAATGAAGCCTGTTGGCCATTACCAACTGATATGCGCTAGCCCTCGGACCTTAAGACCCATCGCAATAATCGATGAAGAAATTCTTCGACATGATAATCCTCGCGATTTTCCACCCATTACCGTCACGAAAGATGACAACGAAAAAATGTTGAAAGCGCTACAGTTTTCGCAAACAATTGGGGCTTTTCCAGGGTCAGATCTAGCAAAAGATTTTGTGGAAGCGATGAAATCAACAGAGAAAATGACTCCTGAAGATGCAGACGCCGCAATCGAAAAGTTTTTTAAGAGCACGCGAAATTTTACGACACTTGATCACCCTACGATAATGGCTTTCAGCTCTTATACCGAAGCGTTTGCCGCTAACTGGGTGCCGCCTCTTACAAAAGTACCCGGTCAGCCAGAAAAAGCTATTTTTCCTTACAACACTTACTCTTACTGGCTGTATTCTCCTAAAAATATGGGAGGGTACAATGATGCTACTGGTACGAAATCACCGGCTACTTCTGCCTCCTGTGAGGGCGTCATCGCCTTCAAAAACTATAAAGTTCACTCTGGGATGATTGCAGATCCTACTGACCCTTGCAGCGGCTGGGATGTGGTGATCTCTAGCGATGGATACAGTAAAGACGGCGGGAGTAGCGCACGTCCTCTCAAATTTGACCACGGTCAATTTGTTGACCAACTCTCCGATACGCCGGCTATCGCTTTAAAGGGGTGCTGGACCTCTAAAAGTACCTTTACCCACGATCTTACCGATGATAGTTTCTGGCCCATTTTGGTAGGGACCATGAATGGAGTCGATGTCATTGGCATTCCTATGCACCCAGAAAATGCCTGGGACAAGTTTGCGAAGTATTGGCAGCATCTGACCTTCAAAAAATTGCTCAGCACATTTTTAATGGTCATGGGGGTAGCGATGGCCCTAGACTTTCTATACCAAAAGCTGTTGAAGAAGCGATTGAAAGGTGAAGAAATTAAAGACCGTATAAATGATGGCAAAGAGTTGACGCCAGAGCAAACTCAAGAAACGATCGATGCTGCCGCTAAGGCGGAAGTCGCTGGTAGAGCTGAGCAGCTGAAGCTAGCTGAACGCATGGGTCAAGAAGGTGGTCAGCCTAAAGTTACTGTACCGGATGAAGCTGGTATTGACAGCGCTCAAACAGCTGTAAAGGCGAGCCAAGTCTCTACGAAACAAAATCTGGCAGCCGACGCCACTCAAGAGGTCGCTAACAATGCTCAAAAAACGCTTGACACCATTGATGAGTATGGCGCAGGAGATACGGATGATCTTCAAGATGAGATCGAAGATCTTTCTGATAAAGCAGAAGCCGCTCGTACATCGAGTGAGTTTTCCAATGATTTTGCGGATATTAAAATTCAGATTGGTTCCATAGAAACTGGGTTGAAAAACATAGTCGCTAAGGCTGAACAGTCCCTAAACAGTGAGACTAAAGCTGAGCTTGACAACGCCCAAATATCACGGGAGGAACTCAGCGACCTGTCAGAAGAAACAGCAAAAGAAGGCGAAGCTGTTGATAATGGTGAAGCAGAAGATAACAGTCCTTTTGAACCAGAAGATGTGGTGATTGAATAAGCTGATGTTCTTTTGGGCTGATGAAATTTCGTTAGCCAACTCGATGCTTAAAGCACTCACTGATGTTTGACCCAGTTCAGTGCAATCCTGCTGTAGCAGGATTGCACTGAGGCCCATGTAGGTGTGAATTGCCTACTTACCGATATTTAACGCCACTCCTAAGGGCGGATTGACTACTCACTGGTTTGTTATGACTCGCTCTACAACATTTACGGTCACTAATCACTGCCGTGAAGGCGTGGTTGTTTTTTTAAGCACTACTAAAACAGTCACGGATCCGCCTTCCAAATCGTCCGATGACTACATGCCCGTTTATACCAGTTTGGGGACGGTTGTCAGCAACAAGTCTGGCGACTTTACCATCGGACACTCCAGAGGTCGTATTGTCGTGGCCCGAATGGCTGATCAGTTTCCTGTTACGATGGGCATCGTACACCGTCATGCGACGTCTATCGTAGCTTCTGATGACGACTTAGCGCACTGTCAGAAGGCGTTTGAGCTTTACAAGCAGATCGTCTCAAAACCATTTGAACCCCTTGCTCTCGGGTTTCATGATCTGCTACTAAACACAGATATTTTAGAGCTTGACGATAAGGTTGCCAGCTATCTAAAGGAGAACGGTTTCCCTAGAGTCACCATGGTGATGTTTACCCTGGTGAGCTACTGGGCAACTTACACCCTGTATGCATTTCCCGATACTTATTACGTTTATGCTCCCAAATCTAATGGGAGCAAGTCGCCCTTCATCTTACCCACTGACCCCATTGGACATATCCTTATTCAAAACGGCACCGCCAAGTATACCCCGGTAGACATCGGTGGCCCGCTCACCCTGAGCCAGGCTCGCAGTCAATTAACTTCACCCAAAGCGACTAAACAAACCGGGTTGTCGATGACCGGCGTTGTGCGCGACCTCACCTGGGAAAACAAACCAGAGGAGCTTGTCTGTTGCTATGTGGGCACCCTCAACGGCACTCAAGTCATTGCTCAGCCTTACGAAAAGC
>ERZ1740058.1584-NODE-1584-length-10273-cov-7.195439_pt1 | contig 10273 bp, 8 predicted proteins | sample MGYA00581745_ERZ1740058 | MGnify/ENA primary metagenome ERZ1740058 (study PRJEB43018, sample SAMN04849742) | marine metagenome | isolation source: floating plastic debris | place: Pacific Ocean | collected 2008-08-30 | study: EMG produced TPA metagenomics... | reverse complement strand
CGAGATCATCTGCAATCCGGTTTGTTCCTGTAGCACTTCATCGAGCCGCAGCGACCCAATGCGATCGATCTGCTCCCCAGTGATGACTTGGGCGGGTACCGGTACTTCGCCAATAGCTCGGGCAGTACGGGTAGCCGTTACGATAACATCCTCCAGGGCACCGGCGGCTTCAGTAAGTTGCACCAATACTTCTTTAGCTTCCTCTGACGATAGCGTAACTGATTGTTGCCGGGTCTGATAGCCCAAGTAGGATATTACTAGGGTGTGCTGTAAAACGGGTAAATGGTTAAGGAAATACTGACCGTTTAAATCCGTAGCTGTACCCCTAGTAGTATTTTTTAGGATGACTGTCGCCCCAGCTAATGGCTCCCCGCTATCATCAGTCACTGTTCCACGTAGTGATTGACTCTGGGCGGAGGTGGCGGTGATCCACATTATGATCAGGAGGCTAATCTGACCAGTGGGTATTAGTTGTGCCATAAGGTTGATTCAATGTCATTAATTTTATTTAGACTGATTATAAATAATACTCAAAGGTAAGTGGGCGATCCATCCGTGTCAATCGCTGGAGGTAGCCTTTTTTAGTACTAGTTCTAGGTAAACTATTAGCTACTGCTAGGGTACTTCTATCAAAAGACAGTTTACAAGTTAAATGGCTGGCTATGACTCCAGTTTGGTAAGTATAATTTGCCCATCCTCATAGCGGATGATATCAAGGTGTAATGACTGGATAACCAGTCCTACGGGTGAGGTAACGTTAAGCTTCTTGAGTATTCGTTTGCGGTGAGCATTAATTGTATGAGGGCTCAACGAAAGTTGATTGGCAATACTTTCGGTAGAGTGCTCCTGGGCGATAAGCTGAATAATTTGTCGCTCCCGTTCAGTGAGTGAGGCTACTATTGGATGGATCGATGGGTTTTGAGCATTAGGATCAGTCAGTAGATCCAACACCGTATTGCAGAAAAACTTCTGACCGTTGGCTACTGCGTGAAACGCCCGAATGATCTCTTCACGGCTGCAATCTTTCGTTAAAAAGGCGAGTACACCCATATGAAGTATCTTCAGTATTCTTGGGTGATCGGTATCAGTGGTTAAAACAAAAAGCTTGAGCGATGGGTATTGCTTTTGTAAGCTGCTCAGCTTATCAACGGTAAAACCAGGTAGAAAGAGATAGTCTATCAGCAGCACATTGGGTAAGTGTTGCTGTAGATAAGGAGAAAGATTTTCCCAGTGGCTTACCTCACCTACTATCTGAAAAGTCGTTTCGCTATTTAGCAAGTGTTGAATTCCTGCTAAGGCTAATTCCTGATTGTCCGCCACCAAAACCTGTACCATCTAGCTTATTTAGAAAGCTTCTAAACTACGTAACAAAGTCCTAGGATACAAGCCTTAGGACATTTTGCTTACAATTTCTATTGTTTAAATCGTTGTGTTGACGGATACAAGATGTCCTTTATTCAACGGTTTTAATGCCTTAGATACGTAGTAAATGAGAGTATTGTCGCCTTTGGCTCGAGTAATTCTGGTTAGGAAGGCAGTGCTGTAGGTATTTTTGTCATTGGTTTTTAGGTTTTATCATTCTTTCTAGCTGATATTTCAGTTCATCAAAAAGCAACAGAATAAATTAATATAAATATCTGTATATCAGATATTTATATCCGGATTGGTGGGCAGATTTGATTATGAAAACTGTTTACCTAAAAACTGAGAAAACTTAAATATTTTGGAGGGGCTCTGAAATGAAAAATCCCCTAAACATACAATTTGGAAGGTTTTGGTGGTTTTTGATTTGTATAAAGTCGGGATGACTGGATTCGAACCAGCGACCCCCACGTCCCTAACGTGGTGCGCTAACCGGACTGCGCTACATCCCGAAAAATTCAGAAAGGCAAAATTAATAGTTTCTCTTCATTATTCAAGCCATGTTTATAAGAAACTGGTATCAATAAAATGGGAAGAGGAATCTACTAGAAAAGTGACATTAGCTAATTTAAGGCAGTAAGGCCAGATTTGCTTGCCTGCTTGATGTTGTTTTCTTATAGATTTTTAGTGAATCGTTGTTACTACTGATTATCCAGATTGTGCCCCCAGGGGTAGCCTGCAAAGGAACAATAGCTTTGGCATCTGTATCGACCAATAAGCCGCTCTCGGATAACGATGTCGGAATAAAGTTTCCCTTTCCATTTCCCCGTAGTAACTGTCCGATAGAGGAATCCTGCCAGCCCTGTTGAGTATCAGGAGCATAGGAGTTACCCACCGTAAGAGCGTCGAGATGTCCATCATTATCAAAATCTTCAACCGCAAAGTCATTAATCGGGGCGAATTGGGCTTCTATCGGAAGAGGAGTAATTGAGAATTTTCCGTTTCCGAGATTCTCTAGATAGCTATTATTATGCCATACACTTTCCAGCACTTTCACATCCGCAAGCTCAGCATTCGTAAACAGTTCGCTAAAAGGAGTTAACCCGTACTGGTCGTAAGAAGTAAATCGTTTTCGCATTCCTACTAACTGGTCAATGAGCTGTCCGCGAGAGTGGGTGGTTTGTTCAATACCTTGAATGTAGCGAGTCAGGATTGGCTCAATACTGCCGTTAGCGTCAAAGTCGTTAACGTATAACCGAATGGGTTCCTGCTCCGATGCTTTATATTTGTTATTCAGTCCAATATTTCCGGCCAGATAATCCGTATCGCCATCTTGATCAAAATCAGCTGCTTTCAGCGAAGTCCACCACCCAGTGGTGTTGGATAATCCAGTTTGATCAGTAACATCCACTAGCTCCCCATTTAGGTTAGCGAAAAAGGTAACTGGCATCCATTCCCCAACTACAATTAGGTCTATAGAACCATCTTGATTGAAGTCCGTCCAGAGGGCGTCAGTTACCAATCCGATTTCGGTTAGGCTGGGAGCTACTTCTGCTGTGATGTCGGCAAAAACACCATCTTGGTTTTCCAGAATGTAACTTAAAGCGGGTAGGGGATACTGATGGGGAATAATCCGGCCTCCAACGAACAAATCAAGATCGCCATCTTGGTCAAAGTCTCCGGCAGAAACACAGGAGCCGCTTTCGTACAAAGTAGGAAGGGTGGCAGTATCTAGTGAAAATTGTCCGCTTCCATTATTGCGGTAGAACCGGTCGGCGTAGGCCGGATAGCCTTGGTGGAACTCATTGCTGCCGCTTACCACGTATAAATCAAGGTCCTGGTCGCCATCCGCATCAAACAATAGAGCATCGGTGTCTTCACTTTCTGCACCTTCTGACAGTGGTTCCTGGCTGAACGATCCATCTGGTTGCTGAAGAAAAATGCTACCCGCCTGAAATTTTGCGCCGCCCACAAAAAAGTCTTCCAAACCATCCCGATTAACATCTCCTGTTGCTAACGGAGGACCTTCCCGAGAGTAGCTACGATGCAACAGTGGTTGATAGTTAAAGTCTACAAAATCAGATTCCTCATGTTTCCAATCCAGTTGCAGTGAATCAGTTATTTCGACCAAAAGCGGTTTCACTCTTTCTGGTCGGGGCGAATCTCGGTTATCGGTAGCATTAGAATAGCTAATAATAAGAGTCTGATTGGGAGAAACATTAGTCAATCGTTGACTTTTACCATCGGGCCAGCGAATAATCAAACTATCAACTATCGAGAACGAACCCAAACCAAAATGAATATCTGATTCTATGGTCGATTTATAACCTCGGTAAGGCGAATGAAAGTAGTATTGTTGTTGAGTGCCAATGTGCATAGTAACCGTAGTCTGAATGCCCTGCGGATTTGCGGTAGGTCCTTCCAGATTGATTCTTAGATAGTTGTGGGTTTCTCTTTGCTTAGATAAAGTATTTTCGTAAATGAAAGCGGTTTCGTTAATATTATTCATCACTAAATCCAGGTCACCGTCAGCGTCCAGGTCGGCAAAGGCTGTTCCGTTTGAGAAGGATGGCTCAATCATTCCCCACTCTTTTGAAACATCGGAAAACAGTAGACTTTGCTTAGGATCTTGGCCGTTATTACGGAAGAGGTAATTATGAATTTTTGCTTCCTGAAGCATTCCTGTTAGTTCAATTGATCGGCTGCGTTTACTTTCCTGAGTTCCAAATTGAGAGGTAGCGCTTAAATAGGTCACAAAATCGAGGTTAGTGACATCCTTTACGTAGCCGTTAGTTATCAGCAAGTCTCGAAAACTATCGTTATCATAATCAGCAAATAATGCGCTCCAACTCCAGTCTGTATTATGAATTCCGGCCAACTGTCCGATCTCACTAAAAGATAAATGTCCTTGGGGAGTAAATCCGTTATTTAACTGTAGTGTATTTCGAACGTACTGCGGGGTATATTCGTAGGAGGTGTTGAGTTGGAACCGGTCAAAGTTAGGCTTGCCTAACATGGTTTTTTGCCGGTAGTTATCTTCAGGTAGCATATCCAACACTACAATATCAATTAACCCGTCGTTATTGAAATCGGAAAGATCGGTTCCCATGCCGTTGTGAGAATGATGCTTTAGGTATTCTCCCGCCCGGTCAGTAAAGGTGCCGTCGCCATTATTAATCCAAAGTAAGTCGTTAGTGATAAAATCGTTGGCTACGTAAATATCCGGCCATCCATCCAAATTTATATCGTTAATCCCCACTCCTAATCCGTAGCCCTCAATTAGTATTCCAGCTGAATCACTTACGTCGGTAAATTTCATTTGAGCAATGTCCGAACCCGGAGGGCTATCATTACGGTAAAGTTTGTCGGTACTGATTCCCTCGCCCTGTATTTTCTTGGGTCGGGCCAGATTATGGCTAAAATCCTCCATACCGTTGGTTAGCAGGTACAAGTCGAGGTCGCCATCCAGGTCGTAGTCTAGAAATGCCGCCTGGGTGGAGTAGCCAGCATCGGCTAGTCCCAAGGCCTCAGCTTCTTCCGTAAATTTGGGTACGCCTGATTCGTCTATTCCCTGGTTGATGAAGAAATAGTTACGACTGAGGGTTGAGTCAAATCTACTGGCTACACATACGTAAATATCTAACCAGCTATCGTGGTTGATGTCTACCAAAGATACCCCCGTAGCCCAGCGGTCGGTACCTACTAAAGAATTCTCAGTTACTTTTTCAAATGTAAATTCTCCCCGGTTGAGATATAATTCACTAGATACTTGGTTACCTGCAAAGTATAGATCAGGCTGGTCATCGTTGTTAAAATCCCCCACGCCTACGCCACCCCCATTATAGAGGTAGGCGTAATCGATAACATTTAGAGAATCATTTTCAATTATGTTGTTGGAGAAGTTAATGCCAGTTTTCTCGGACGGGATTCTCTGGAAAAGAGGTGGTTTTCCGCGATTACACGAAGTAATAGCCATTGCTGTTATTGCCAGAAAAATTACAGTCGTGAAACGGGTCATGTCAGGTTTTGTGCATGAAACTGAACCTGAAATGTACAAAAAATTAGCAGTAAAAACAGTTAGCTCGCCTGAGCTAATTGGCTAAAAATGTTTTGAACCTACTTGGTTTAGGCTAAATGGTGCTGCAACTCATTTACTGCCTGAGAAATATCCTGCGTGACTGAAACCACTAAATCCGGAATGGTATCAACTTCACTAGGCTCTTGGCAGCAACGTTCGATCTTTTTTACGTTGGAGAGCGTATCATCCAGTCCGATAAACTGAAGGGATGGTTTTAGTTGATGTGCGGCTAAACCAGCCTCAGTCCAGTTAGAATTTTTAGCATGGAGTATTAATCGCTGCAAAATGTGCGGGGCATCTTCTACGAAGGTTTGGATAATTGAGCGAATAAAGTTCTCATCACCGTCGCATACGGTGTGCAAGAATTCTAAGTTTACCTTTAAATGGGTTCCCTGCTGAGGTGTGCTCTGCATAATGCTGAAAATTAGTTAAATGGAAGGCTCAAATTCATCAGAAGGTATCTGGTCCTGGCTACTAGCTTCTTCCATTTCTTTTAAGTAGCGGTAGATAGTTGATTTACCGATGTCTAGCTTTTTGGCTACTAGCAGCACATTATCGTTATATTTTTTCAGAAAGTGAAGAATAATTCGGAAGGTGTATTCCCGCATGGTAAGTTCTTCCAGAATAAAGTTCTCCTCTTTCATAATGCTGTTGAAATGGATGTCATCGGCTTCAATCTGCTCATCTTCGGCCATTACTGCGGCTAGTTCAATGATGGATTTTAATTCGCGCACGTTGCCCGGAAAATGGTACTTCAGTAGCTTTTCCTGAGCAGCCTTACTAAAGATCACACCATCCATATTATTTTCCTTGCAGAACTGATTCAGCAAGTACTTGGCCAGCAGAATAATATCGTTACCCCGATCACGAAGGGGTGGGAGCTGAACCGGTAGTCCCAGTAAACGATAATATAAATCTTCCCGGAAGTTTCCGTGTTTTACTTCTTCAGCCAAGTCGCGATGGGTAGCTACCAGTACCCGAACATCAAGTTTGTTTACCTCGTTGCCACCAATACGGGTTACTTCTCGCTCCTGTAACACCCTTAGCAGCTTAGCTTGCAGACTAAGCTCCATTTCACCGATCTCATCCAAGAAGATTGTGCCACCCTGGGCTTCTTCAAACTTTCCAATTCGGCGGGATACTGCTCCGGTAAACGCTCCTTTCTCGTAACCAAACAATTCACTTTCTACTAAATCCTTGGGAATTGCGGCCAGGTTTACCGCTACAAAAGGTTTATTCTTACGTTCGGAGTTATAGTGAATCGCTTTAGCTACTACTTCTTTTCCGGTTCCAGTCTCGCCGGTGATTGATACAGTAATATTTGTCTTGACGGCTTTTTCCAGTAGAGCAAATACTCCCTTCATAGCTGGGCTGTTGCCGATAATGCTCTTGCTAAACTCGTATTTCTGGCTAACCTCCTGCTTGAGCTGATTGATTTCATTAACCAGTGACAGGTTGTTACGTGCATTATTTACGGCGTGAAGCAGGCGGTTTTTAGTATCCTGATCTTTGGTGATATAATCAAAAGCTCCCAGTTTCAGTAGCTGTACAGCGGTGCTAACGTCTTCCTGTCCTGAAATCACTATCACGAAAATTTGAGAGTCGTAGCTTTTAATCTTCTCCAGCAGCTCTTGCCCGCTCATATCGGGAAGTGAGTAGTCAATAGTGACGATACTGGGTTTGAGATGGAGGTTCTCCAAGCACTCTTTGCCCGTAGCAAATAAATGAAACTCAAAATCTGGATTGAGACTCAAAGAATATTCTAGAAACTTACGGTACGTAGGATCGTCCTCAACCGCAAAAATTTTTATACTCTCTTCCTGTAACATAATATCAGCGGGTCAACCGAAGGTTCTATTCGTAGAGGAAGTCCATAAAAAAAGCCAAAATCAACAGCTGATTTTGGCTTTGAGACCAATGAGTGGATAGCGTTATACCGAGAAGCTTTCGCCGCATCCGCAAGTGCGCGATGCGTTGGGGTTAATGAACTGAAACCCTTTTCCGTTTAACCCATCGGTAAAATCGAGCGTAGTGCCCAGGAGGTAAAGTAAACTTCGTTTGTCAACTAAAATTTTTACTCCCTGGTCTTCGTAAATGTGGTCGCCCTCTTGGATTTGACTGTCAAATTCTAAATCGTACATCAAACCCGAACAACCACCGCCTTTCACTGCTACCCGTACATTATGATCTTCGGAGTGGCCCTCCTCAATCCTCAAAGCACTAATTTTATTTCTTGCGTTGTCCGTTACTTTTATCATTGTAAATAAACGTTTATTCTCTTTAATTAAACTCGTAAGTTTATCCCGAAACATACGTACGTACGACTACAGAAGTTTCGGAACCAGAAAATCTAACGAGTAACTACAACTAAAGATAGAAAGTCAAACTAAATTCTCAAAATAATTATAGTACAATAAAAAAACCGGAGCCTCAAATAAAAAGTTTCCTATCTATGATGCGACTAGAACATATTGGAATTGCGATAGCCGACCCAAAAAAATCGACTGAACTATTCGATCGACTATTGGGTAAAAGTGGTTATAAGCAAGAAACTGTGGAATCAGAAAAAGTAACTACCCATTTTTACGATATGGAAACTGCCAAAATTGAATTACTGGTGGCGAGCAGTGAAGGTAGTGTTATTGAGAAATACATTCAGAAGCGAGGTGAAGGAATTCACCATTTGGCCTTTGAAGTAGATGATTTACCCACTGAAATTAACCGGCTGAAGAACGAAGGCTTTCAGTTTATCAACGAAAAACCTAAGCCTGGGGCAGACAACAAAATGATTTGCTTTTTGCATCCAAAAAGCACTAATGGAGTGTTGGTAGAATTGTGCCAAACCATTGGCAAAAATGAAAACATGGACTTTGAGAACTAATTATGGTAAACGAGCAACCAAAACGTACAGACATCGGTACTCTGGGAGAGTTTGGGCTGATTGATCGGGTGACCCAGAACTTTCCTAGCTACCACAAGAGTACAGTTATGGGGGTGGGAGATGATGCCGCTGTTATTCAAGCTGGAGAAGAACAATTGGTAGTAACTAGCGATATGTTACTGGAGGGTATTCATTTTGACCTGGCCTACGTACCACTAGAACATTTAGGCTATAAATCGGTGGCGGTGAACGTATCGGATATTGCGGCGATGAACGCCGTTCCGAAGCAAATCACGGTTAATTTGGCGATCAGCAACCGCTTCTCGGTGGAAGCGGTTGAAGCACTGTATCGTGGTATTCGCTACGCCTGCGATAGTTATAAAGTGGACTTAGTAGGAGGTGATACTACTTCATCGGCATCCGGATTGGTAATTTCAGTAACAGCAATGGGTACTGCTGATGCTGAATTAATTACACGACGAAATACCGCCCAAAAGAACGATATTGTTTGCGTTACCGGCGATTTGGGGGGAGCTTATCTGGGATTACAGGTATTGGCTCGGGAAAAGGAGGTGTTTCTCAGTAATCCTAACCAACAGCCCGAACTTGATAAATACAATTACGTAGTAAAACGGCAGTTGCGTCCTGAAGCCCGCATGGATTTGGTGTACGAGTTGCGCGATCAGCAGGTAGTGCCTACGGCTATGATTGATATTTCAGATGGATTGGCTTCTGAGATTTTTCATTTGAGCAAACAGTCGGGGGTAGGCTTTAGAATATACGAAGAGAATTTACCCATTGATCAGCAGACTTACGAAACGGCGGTAGAGTTTCACCTGAGTCCAATTACCTGCGCCCTGAATGGGGGTGAAGATTTCGAACTGCTATTTACGATTCGACAGGGGGATTATGAGAAAATTAAAAATCAGGCTGATATTCATAGTATTGGATACGCACAGTCACTTGATCAGGGGTTGCAACTGGCCACTAAGGCTGGCCAACTGGTAGATATTCAGGCGCAGGGCTGGAGTCATTTTACATCAGGCGAGGAATCTTCCTAAATAGGAAATAGAGATTAATTCCGGTTATTGCGCCCCAGAAAGGAAAGTGAAAAATCACATTGAACTCATCTTCAACAAATGCGGATACTATCATTATTCCGAAAGCCAAAAGTTGAGCAGACCGGATTCGCTGAGAATCTATTTTCTTACTTTGGTTATCGGTCAGAGATTCAGGACTGCTGTAATCAAAAATGATCACTAGCAAGAATATGGTATTCAAAAGGGAAAAACTGTAGGGCAAAGGAATAGAGACCATTCTAAAACTAACACCTAGGAAAATCATCACACCTACCGTAGCCAACAAACTGATTGACGCCAAATAACGGTGCCTTTTCAAAGAGTTAACCAACCATCCGTCTAGCAAGAGCCCCAAATCAATACCAAAGCTCAGTATATATTCCTGCTCCCAAGCAAAAAAAATACTCAATCCTACTAACAGAATAGAATCGGGCCAGTGAGCGGACTGACCAGTAATCCGGCTTACCGTTCGGAGAATCATCAACAAAGCTACCACCGGAATCAAATGAGGCAGTTGATCAAACCATAGGGGAACCAACATCAAGGGCAGGCCGATAAACGCGCTAATCGGGTGGTCGGGGGCAAGCTCCCTGGCGAGGGCCCAGGTAAGAAAAATTGAAATGGTCAAGTGACCGGCGTTTGTCAAACTGCTCCACCAGTCTTTTTCAGTGAGTAGAAAGTAAATCGTTCCAATTAGAAACACTGCTCCAGCGACGATTGATATCGCCCGATTGGTCGGATAGCGGAGATCAACCGGACGAGCTAGGCTGGAAAATTTAGTTGGATCCAATGAAAGAATTAATCTTCAGGGTAGGTGATAAACAAAAAATTGGTAAAGTCCTGATCTACTACAAATAGACAGCAAAACTCATC
>ERZ1740058.1583-NODE-1583-length-10278-cov-5.157781_pt1 | contig 10278 bp, 10 predicted proteins | sample MGYA00581745_ERZ1740058 | MGnify/ENA primary metagenome ERZ1740058 (study PRJEB43018, sample SAMN04849742) | marine metagenome | isolation source: floating plastic debris | place: Pacific Ocean | collected 2008-08-30 | study: EMG produced TPA metagenomics... | reverse complement strand
TGGATGTTTTTCCAGCAGCGGTGAGGGCCGTCGTGGTGTGGACGCCGTTTCCTTATCTCATTTATTTCCCCGCCAATCTGTTTTTAGGGCGGCAGACAAATATTGGACAGGGGTTTGTGGCGATCGCGTTTTGGGGTCTGACCTTTTTGATCATTAATCGTTGGCTCTGGAAGCGGGGGCTGCGGCAATATTCGGGCATGGGGGCGTAATGCAGCGATATTGGCAAGTGCTGACGCTGTTTTGGAGTACCGCGATCGCCGCAGAACTGGAGTATCGTTTGAATTTTATAATTGCGGCCCTGAGTAGTTTGGGAGGGCTCGCCGGTAGCCTGTTTGGGCTCTTTCTGTTTTACCGAACCGGCTATGAATTTCAGGGTTGGAGCTGGGAGGAAGCGCTAATTGTGCTCGGCATCTTTACCCTTTTGCAGGGTTTTTCAGCGACTTTTCTAGCACCTAATCTCAACAAAATTGTGCAGCAGGTACAGGAAGGGACGCTGGACTTTGTCCTCCTAAAGCCCATCAGCTCGCAGTTTTGGCTATCGACCCGCACGTTATCGCCATGGGGCATTCCCGACTTGCTGTTTGGGCTCGTCATCATTGGCTATGCGGGTTCGCAGCTGGGCATTACGTGGCTTGCCTACTTATTCGCTTTACCCGCCTTGCTGTTTGGCTTTATGAGTCTGTACAGCCTGTGGTTTATGTTGGGAGCCACCAGCATCTGGTTCGTCAAAATTTATAACGTGACCGAAGTCTTGCGAGGCCTGCTAGAAGCCGGTCGCTTTCCGGTGGTGGCGTATCCGCTGGCCTATCGAGTCTTTCTGACTTTTGTGATTCCCGTGGCTTTTCTCACAACGATTCCGGCACAGGCTCTATTAGGACAGGTCGAGTGGGGTTGGTTGGTCTGTTCAGTGGGATTAGCGATCGCCCTGCTCCAAGGGTCTCGATGGTTCTGGCGTTTTGCTCTGCGCTTTTACACCAGCGCTTCGAGTTAAGAATGGGGAATGAGAAATGGGGAATAGGGGACAGGGAATGGGGAATAGGGAACAGTCTCTAGTGCTGAGTTCTTAGTTCACGACAATGGGTAATCAGCGATATGGAATTCAAGACTCTCCATCCACTCCACCCACCTCACCGACTTTACCCACCCTGCCACCCTCTCACTCTGCCACCCACTGACCCTCCCTGATCCCGTAAAATAGAAGCCGTCTGTTTCGCCTTGCACTGATGACTCATTCGACCGATGTAGCTGCTCTTGCCCGCTGGATGGCGGCAGATTTCAGCAATCAACAGCAAGCTTTAGACAATCCACCGCTATATGCTCATATTCGGGTGTGTATGCGACCCTTACCTGGCAGCCTATTGGATGGCATGGCGCTGTATTTGGAACAAGCCTATGACTTTTTGCTCACGCAACCCTATCGGGCTCGAGTGTTGAAGCTGATTACGGTAGGCGATCGCATCGAGATTGAGAATTACGCCATTAAAGAGGGTGAGCGTTTGTATGGTGCATCTCGTGATCGAGATCGCTTGCAAGAATTGACCCGCGATCAACTAGATTTGATGCCTTGCTGTAATTTTCAGGTTGACTGGACGGGCCATAGTTTTAAGGGCACGGTGGCACCGGGCAAGGCCTGTATGGTAGAGCGCCAAGGCAAAACCACCTATCTCGACAGCGTGTTTGAAATCGATGGCAAAAAATTCCAGAGTTGGGATCGTGGTCGCGATCCCGCAACGGATGAACATGTTTGGGGTGCGTTAGCTGGGCCGTTTTACTTTACTCGTCGTGCTAGCTTCGCGGATGAAGTGACTGTGGGTTAGACAACCGACATTTCACTGGCTCTCGTACGGCAAACCACAGTTTGATCAGGACATTTTGAATGGTTGTAACCGCTATCTAATAGGCATTTCAATTCCGGAGGGCTGGTCCTTGCTCACGGTATTCCGACTGCCGTATTCCGCATTTTGCTGTATTTGTTTGCTTTTGCCCATGACCAAACAACGACTTGACATGCTGTTGGTGGAGCGGGGGCTGTGTGACACCCGTCAATGGGCGCAACGCCTGATTCGCGCGGGTGAAGTCAAAGTTAATCATCAGGTCATCGATAAACCGGGAACGGCGATCATGAGCGATGCTGAAATTACGGTCAAACCGCGATCGCGGTTTGTCTCGCGGGGCGGCGAGAAACTGGCCAAAGCGTTGGATGCTTTCAACATTGCTGTCACGGGGCGCGTTTGTCTAGATGGCGGCATCTCGACTGGCGGGTTTACCGATTGCTTGCTGCAAGCCGGTGCGGCCCGAGTCTACGGCATTGATGTAGGCTACGGGCAGGTCGCTTGGAAGCTGCGCCAAAATCCGCAGGTTGTTTTGCGAGAACGCACCAATTTACGACATTTAACCCCTGCACAACTTTACGGTAAAGGCGATATCCGACCTGACTTGGGCGTCATGGATGTTTCTTTTATTTCGCTGGCCAAGGTCCTACCGGCTTTTTGGCAGTTACTGACTGAGCCCCGTGAAGTCGTTTTGTTGGTGAAGCCTCAGTTTGAAGTCGGTCGAGAAAAGATTGGTAAAAATGGAGTGGTGCGATCGCCCCAAGACCAAGCTGATGCCATATGGCAGGTTTTACAAGCCGCCCACGCGCTGGGATGGCGCGAATTGGGCCTCACGTTTTCGCCCCTTGTGGGTCCAGCAGGCAATATCGAATTCTTACTTTGGCTAAGTACCGAGGAAGCCTCAGAAATTGAAGCATTACGGCTGACTCAGACAGAAATTTTGACCATAACAAAACGGGCTCAAACCCAACTGGCTTGAACCCGTTCCAAATTATGCCGCTTGCTCAATATAACTGCTCAGGCAAGCAGTGAGGAGTGCCTAACTTTACAAGGCGTTGGCTTTAGCGATCACATTATCAACGCTGTAGCCAAACTCCTTCATTACTGTGCCACCAGGAGCCGATGCTCCAAACCGCTCGACACTAATCACATCGCCAGCAGTACCAACATACTTACACCAGCCCATGCCAATGCCAGCTTCAACGGCTAGTCGCTTGGTTACCGCTGTTGGCAAGACGGACTCTTGATAAGCTGCATCTTGAGCGTCAAAGAGTTCCCAAGAAGGCATCGAAACAACCCGGACTTTCTTGCCCGCAGCCGTGAGTTGTTCAGCCGCTGTCACACAGAGCTGTACCTCGCTGCCAGTACCAATCAAAATCAGGTCAGGAGTGCCGTCGCTGTCAGAGAGAATATAGGCTCCCTGGCTCACACTATCAATTGAGCTACCTGCAAGTTGCGGTAGGGCTTGACGAGACAGCGCCAGCAACGTGGGAGTTTCGCGGCTAGCGATCGCAACTTTGTAAGCGCCAGAGGTTTCATTACCATCAGCGGGGCGAATGACCGTCAAGTTAGGAATTGCCCGCAGCGAAGCCACAGTTTCTACAGGTTGGTGGGTGGGGCCATCTTCGCCTAACCCAACAGAATCGTGGGTCAAAACGTAAATCACACCCGCTTTAGATAACGCCGATAGACGAATCGCGGCCCGCATATAGTCGGCAAAGACTAGGAAGGTGGCACAGTAGGGAATCAATCCCGAATTGTGTAGAGCGATGCCGTTGCAAATCGCTCCCATGCCATGTTCCCGCACTCCAAAGCGGATATTGCGGTTTTCGTAAGCGCCTTTTTGGAAGTCGCCGGAAATTTTCATCAGTGTGTTGTTCGACTTCGCGAGGTCAGCCGAGCCACCAATTAACTCAGGCACAGCCGGTGCCAGGGCATTGAGAGTCGCTTCGGAGGTCTTACGAGTCGCGATCGCCTTGCCATCCGTGGAGTAGGTTGGCAGTGCGTCGGCCCAATTTTCAGGGAGTTGACCCGACAACATCCGCTCAAAGAGGGCCGCATCTTCAGGATATTTGGTGCGGTACGCCGCCAATGCTTCTTCCCATTCTGCTTGGTCGCTCGCACCCCTTTCAACGGCTTTACGCATATGGTCCAGAGCGTCTGCTGGAACTTCAAAATCACCATAGCTCCACCCCAGCGTCTCACGGGTCAGCTTAATTTCGTCGCCACCCAACGGTGCACCATGCACCCCTGCAGTGTCTGCCATGTTCGGTGAACCATACCCGATCGTCGTTGTGACCTTGATCATCGTGGGTTTGTCGGTGACGGCCTTAGCCTCATCGATCGCCTTTTCAATGGCCTCTAGGTCAGTATTGCCGTTCTCGACATGCAGCACGTGCCAGCCATAAGCTTCAAAGCGCTTCGAGACATCTTCGGTAAAGGCAATGTCGGTGGAACCGTCAATCGAGATGTGGTTGTCGTCATAAAGTGCAATCAGCTTACCCAAGCCCAGGTGACCCGCCAGGGAACAAGCTTCACCCGAAACCCCCTCCATATTGCAGCCGTCACCCAAAATTACGTAGGTGTAATGATCAACCACTTTGGCATCAGGCTGATTAAAGCGGCTGGCTAAATGCGCTTCTGCCATGGCCAAGCCCACGCCATTACAAATGCCTTGTCCTAGCGGACCAGTGGTCACCTCAATACCAGGTGTCTCAAAGTTTTCTGGATGTCCAGGGGTCGTCGATCCCCACTGCCGAAACTGCTTAATATCATCCAAAGAAACGCTGTCAAAACCGGTCAAATAGAGCAAGGCATAATGCAGCATGCAGCCGTGCCCAGCAGACAAGACGAAGCGATCGCGGTTAAACCACTGCGGATTCTTAGGATTAAACCGCATCACTTTATCCCACAGCACGTAGGCCATCGGCGCGGCCCCCATGGGCAAACCAGGATGGCCAGAATTAGCCTTTTGAACAGCATCAATTGCCAAAAATCGGATCGAGTTAACGCAAAGCGCTTCTAAAGATTGGGATGCGACAACCATAAACCTACTACTCAAAGACGGGACAGCATTTACCTGGGCCTCATGCCCTCTGGTGGCAAGGCGCTCACTAAACACGAGTTGCTATAGCTACTCGCAAGCGTCTCCCGCCCTATCATCTCATTCACGTTGCGGTCTCACAAGCCAGCCAGCGGCACTTTTAAAAACCATCAAACGTCAATCCGAAATAGTGGCGGAATTAAAGCCTCAGGATTCAAAACTCAATACTTTTTGATAGGTTATTCTACCTATCCACTAAATTGTAGCGTTAGTTACGGTACTTCTGAAAGACGAGTGTCACGTTGTGGCCACCAAACCCAAAGGAATTCGACAATGTGACATCTACAGGCATTTGTCGCGCCTGCTTGGGAACATAATCCAAATCACATCCCTCATCCGGATTCTCTAAATTAATGGTCGGAGGCACTTGGTCTTGCGCCACCGTCATCGCTGCCGCCACTCCTTCAATCCCACCGGAACCGCCAAGCAGATGCCCCGTCATCGATTTAGTCGAACTGACCGCAACTTGATCAGCATGCTCTCCTAACGCGGTCTTGATCGCTTGGGTTTCAGTGGGGTCGTTTGCGGGTGTACTAGTGCCGTGGGCATTCACATAACTCACTTGCTCCGGAGTAATGCCCGCATCTTTAAGCGCTAGCTGAATGCAACGGGCTGCCCCAGCGCCACCAGGTACAGGAGCCGTCATATGGTAAGCGTCACAGGTCATACCATAGCCAATGATTTCGCCATAAATTTTGGCACCTCGGCTCACAGCATGATCGAGGGTTTCCAAAATGAGAATGCCGCAGCCTTCGCCAATGACAAAGCCATCGCGATCGCGATCAAAGGGACGACTAGCTGCTAGTGGCTCGTCATTTCGCACAGACAGTGCTCGTGCCGAGGCAAAGCCGGCTACCCCCAAGGGCGTGATCGCCGCTTCAGTGCCGCCACAAATCATGGCTTGCGCATACCCTTGTTGAACCAGTCGAAAGGCATCGCCGATCGCATTCGAACCCGCGGCACAAGCCGTTACAGGACAAGAATTAGGGCCTTTAGCACCAGTGTGAATAGCCGTTAGGCCAGCGGCCATATTGGCAATCATCATCGGCACCATAAAAGGACTACAACGCCCAGGCCCACGGCTGAGATAAATCTCTTGCTGCTCTTCCATTACGCGCAGACCACCAATCCCAGTGCCAATCATGACCCCAATTTGTTCAGCGTCGAGTTCGTTAATTTCGAGTTGGTCATCTGCTAAAGCTTGCTTGCTAGTGGCCACAGCAAATTGCGAGAACCGGTCCATGCGTTTAGCGTCTTTGCGCTCCATAAACTCATGGGGGTCAAATCCCTTGACCTCAGCTGCAATGCGGGTCGTATGCTTAGACGCATCAAAGAGGGTAATCGGCCCCACCCCAGACTTCCCCGCCAAGAGACCTTGCCAGTAGCTCACTAAGTCGTTCCCAATTGGCGTTGTGGCACCTAAACCCGTAATAACAACTCGTTTTTTTTCCAACTCTGTCATGGCTTACCTACAGAGCAGATACATCGGCTCAACAGTTGCATGTATCTGCGTTACAACATGGCTTAGCAATCGCTCTTTAAGCTGCCTTCTTATCTTTAATAAAGTCCACAGCGGCTTGTACCGTCCCGATGCCTTCTGCCGCTTCATCAGGAATTTCGATGTCAAATTCTTCCTCAAGAGCCATTACCAGCTCAACCGTATCGAGTGAATCAGCGCCTAGGTCATTAGCAAAACTAGCTTCAGGCTTAACTTCGGCTTCATCCACACCGAGCTGTTCAGCCACAATTTTCTGCACTTTCTCAAAAACAGCTTCCTGACTCATAGTCCAATTCCTTCCCAGAAATCAAAAATCAAACACCTCTAAAACCTAACCCACGAGTGCGTCACAAAATCAAGCGAGGCGTTTTGGTTTGAGGCATCCCTAAATATTATCGGAAAGCGTGCAGAGTCTCGTTGAGGATTTTAGGAATCGTAGAAGGCTGCACCGTCAAATCAACAATCAGTAAATCCGGTAGAAACTTGACGGAACGTGCATGCCCCACTCTGAAATTGCGGTTCCCTGACGGCAGTCATTCTCTGCATCAAGACACCATTAAGAAGCACGAGCAGCACCGCATAAATGCAAGGAAGTAATCGCCATTCTGTATGTTATTGAGGGCCTTAGCATGACGATAGGGGTCAAGCCTTCGTTCAATCCTCATTCTCCCCTAAAGGCTATCGTGCCTTGGCACGGGTGCAGGCTTCGCCTAGCTTTAGCGCCAAGCATTTGGCTGGTGGGACTTACTTAAACAAAAACTATATATTTAGGTGAAACCGATTTTGCCCCTAAATTCCTAATAGCGCTGGGGAAATCTGACTTCAATTTTTCTCCAGTTTTGGAGATTTTATAGGGAGACTTGTACACAAATCCTGTCGTAATAAATTCTCTATAAACTGCTTGGGTGCCAGCCTATTGACACGCCTCTCAAACAACCAGTATTGAGCAAAGCCAATCGTTACCCAATGCCTGAGGCGGCACCGTTGCCGACAATATTACGTTCCGTAAACTTTTATAGGGCATGACCAAGTCCGGGAAAACAGACCCCTTAGACTGAATTAAAAGATATTAGAGAACTCTGCCGCTTATTTCGTTCCGAAGAGTTGTTTTTGTTCGCAGCGCTTTGTAACGAGTTTTGAATGTACCGTTAACATTGGAGCCTTCATTCAGTGTCTCACTCTGTCAAAATTTACGATACTTGTATTGGCTGCACCCAGTGCGTTCGTGCTTGTCCTACAGATGTTCTTGAAATGGTGCCTTGGGATGGCTGTAAAGCTGGCCAAATTGCCGCTTCCCCTCGTACTGAGGATTGTGTTGGCTGCAAGCGCTGTGAAACTGCCTGCCCGACTGACTTTTTAAGCGTTCGGGTTTACCTTGGTGCAGAGACCACTCGCAGTATGGGTCTAGCCTACTAAGTTCATTGGTCATGTTGATAGAAAGCTGGCTCCTTGTCGTTAGGGGGTCAGCTTTTTATTTATGGGCTTTGGCGATTGAGCTAGACCGATAGCAAGGATCGGATTAATCTACTTTGCAAGTAGTTCCTGTATGAGAAGCAATGGCAACGGCTAACGTTCTCAACTTGGGTCGTTTAGTAGCCCCTTAGTTTTGGCTCAGGTCATTCAACCGATGCTGCTGTTGCTCTCTTTGGTGATGGTTTGGGGCACGGTACTTTTGAGATTAAGGGACGTCTGGCCAATGGTGTTAGACAGCTTTGTTGAGGAGCGTTTGAGGTCTCAACAGGAGATGAAGTATAGAATTGCGATCGCTCATGCTAGTCAGAAATTTGCACGACTGTGAAATGTTTATTGCTGGAGATAACACTCAGCTGAGGGAGCTGCTGCATCCAGACAAGCAGCCTTTGACACTGCGCTATAGTTTGGCTCATGCCGTTGTTCCCAGAGGCCAAACTTCGGTAGATCATGCACTCACGACTTCAGAGGTTTACTACATCTTGAGTGGCCAGGGAGAGATGCACATCGATCAAGAAGTGCAGGCTGTGGGGCCTGGCGACGCCATTTACATTCCCCCTAATGCACGTCAGCATATTCACAACACGGGTTCAGAACCGTTAGTGTTTATCTGTATCGTTGATCCGGCATGGCAAGCGGCAGACGAAACAGTTTACACAGATTAAATGGTTCACTCTTCAATAAAGGGCAAGTTTTGCCCGATCGCGGCTTGAATTGAGCGCAGCTGATGATGATCAAGTTGCTGTGTCAACCCGGCAAGCACTCGACGGACCATTTCAGGACCGCCGTAAATCCAACCGGTGTAGACCTGTAAGAGGGTGGCACCGGCATTGAGTTTTTCCCACGCATCGCGGGCGGTAAAAATACCCCCGACGCCCACAATCGGCATCTGGCCCTGACTTTTCTCGTGCAGGAACCGAATGACTGCGGTGGAGCGCTGCTGCAGCGGCACTCCACTCAGACCCCCGGGCTCTTCTGTCACTCGGTTGCCAGTTTGCAAAATTCGATCGGCCTTTAAACCCGATCGCTGAATCGTCGTATTGGTGGCGATAATGCCCGACAACTTGTGCTCGTCAGCCAGCGATAAAACCTCTGCGATCGCTTTCCACTCTAAATCGGGAGCGATTTTCACTAGTAGTGGCTTGGCCTCAGTATTTTCGGTCTGTAAGGCCGCTAAGATGGGGCCTAAATTGTCGCTAGACTGCAGCGATCGCAGGCCTGGTGTATTGGGTGACGACACATTCACCACAAAATAATCACCCAGCGACTTTAGTAGCCTAAAGCTGTGCACATAGTCGGCCACAGCCTCGTCTAGGGGCGTCATCTTAGACTTGCCCAAATTGATACCGACGGGCAGTGCAGCTGGCTGTTGCTGCCAATAGTGTTGCAGTCGTGTCGCTAATTGAGCGGCTCCTTGGTTATTAAAGCCCATCCGATTGATGACGGCGCGATCGCGAGGCAGGCGAAACAGGCGCGGCTTGGGATTACCTGGCTGAGCGTGATAAGTCACAGTGCCCAACTCAGCATAGCCAAAACCCATCAGGCCCCAGGCTTGTGCCGCGATACCATCCTTGTCGAAGCCGGCGGCTAAGCCCATCGGATTTGGAAAAGAGCATCCCCACAAGGATTGAGTGAGTCGAGCATCTTGATACTGACAGCGATGAAATAGCCAGTCTCGCAACCAACGGTAGGGGGGGACCGAACGTTGGCCCCCATCAACCGCTAAACTCGCCAATTTTTTGAGCAGTTCTAACGTACGTTGGTGCAACCATTCCGGATCAGTTTGAAGCCCGTAGAACAATAGCGGTCGTACTCCCTGCTGATACCAATCGACCATATTTCCTTTCCTTTTGATAAGTGGCACGGGTGTGATGTTGACAGCGATTGGCTAGCTGGATGCCGCAGCTGCCAGCGAGTGAGATAACCAGTTCTGCTTCCTCCATGTCAGCCAACCCTGTCGCTCAGCCTGATCCAGTTTCAGAAGTGGAGGTTAAACATGCCGCCCAACCTTACCGCCTGCGGCAGCCTTGAGCAGGGGAGGTAGCAGGCGGTGAAGTGCAACCGCTCTGGTGAAGCTCACAATAGTGATCTGACATCGAATTGTCCAGCTTTGAATCATGTTTTGGCAGGATATGAACTGCGGCCTGCTGGGACCGCGCAATCGCTATTCAAGCGTGCAACTTTTTGCCTCACCTTCAACTTCGACCAGCGCTTCATCTCCTTTTTCCCAAATCGTGGTGGTGCCATCGCTGTAATTGGCCCCAGATGCCGCTTCGACGCGTGGCCAAGTCACTGCTGTCGCCTGATCTGGAAGGGAAACCGTCACGTCGCCATCAGGGTGGGGAGGAAAAGTGGCTTCATATGGACGCCATCAT
>ERZ1740058.1581-NODE-1581-length-10281-cov-10.570507_pt1 | contig 10281 bp, 7 predicted proteins | sample MGYA00581745_ERZ1740058 | MGnify/ENA primary metagenome ERZ1740058 (study PRJEB43018, sample SAMN04849742) | marine metagenome | isolation source: floating plastic debris | place: Pacific Ocean | collected 2008-08-30 | study: EMG produced TPA metagenomics... | reverse complement strand
GCAAGTTCACGAATTTGACCTATATGTGACAGTTTTCAACCACTATTCTAGGCACGCGATTTTGTATCGGTCGATGCTTATGCCACTTTGCGTTTTCTTGGAGGAGTGGTTGGTATTGAAGGAAGTTGGGGCGATCGCACAAAGTTTAACTAACCAGCGACCGATCTAATCAACAAGTCTAGGTGTAACAAAATATTGATGAAACATCCTTGAAAGCGGCCAATTTTGCGGTTTCATCTCAGAGAAATACTCATCTGGCAGTATAAAAAACAACTTCAAATAGAGCGCGACAACGAAAACCAAAAATAGTTAGAACACCTGTCTGCTTGTTCTCTTTAACTAAGATCAGTAGAGTGTGGCTATCATTGCCACTGCGTCTACCAATGCTAGAAAGTTTAGCCTCTCTGCATCATAGCTGCGTCTACGAGCAGGACGACACGCCTGAGTTAAATCCCGAACCCATCGCCAGCGGCATTGGCATATCCATTGCTGTTTTGGCCAGTTTTGCAAGTCTGCAGTCAACCCAGGCTGTTCCTGTGCTGCAACAGGGTGACCAGGGAGAGTCTGTAAAAGGTCTGAATCAGCGTTTGCAAGCGGCAGGCTGTTTGCCTCCGAGGTTAGTGCGGCTCCGATACAACGAATACACGAGCGCCGCTGTCAAAAGTTTACAGAGACAAAATGGCTTAGATATGAGCGGCACCGTTGCCGGTTCAACTGCTGACTTGATAGAAGCGGGTGAGGAATGCAAGGCAGTTGCTGATGCGGGTGCGCTCAAGTTCGCTGATAAGAGTCAAGATGTGGCAATGCTGCGACAGCAGCTCAAAAACTGGGGTTTTCCGTTAGCGGGTCAAGAACTATTGGCAGTTACGAATGACTTTGATTTAGATACAGAAGCCGCTCTCAAAGAGTTTGAGGAATTTTTCGGACTGAAGCAAGATGGCATGCTCGATGTTCTTGATTCCAAAATTCTTTGGGGAAATAGATATACAGAACTTTTGTTTTTATTCCAAGATATAGCTGCGACAGAAACAAACGTGACTGCTCGTATTACGCCGTTTTTGAACTCTGACAATGCTGCTGATCAACGCTCTGCGGCAACTGCTCTAGGCAGAATGGGTGCTGACGCCAAAGAAGCTGTGCCCCAGCTAGTTCCACTACTCGATTCTCAAGACGCATCGGGGGAGGCTGCAAGAGCGATTGGTCAGATTGGCGGAACAGAGGCTGTGCCAGATTTAATCACACAGCTGAATTCTGAAAATGAGGCTGTTCGCAGACAGGTAGCAAAGGCTTTAGGTGCAATTGGGACCGAGGCAAGAGACGCCGTGCCCAATCTCATCGATATAGCGAAGTCTTCTTCAACTGGAGAGGAGCGCAAAGACGCAGTACAAGCGCTTGGTCAAATTGGCTCCGAAGCTGAGGCAGCGGTTCCTGAATTACTCTCGCTGATCGATTCTGAAGATGCAGTCAGCCCAAGTGCCCTCGACGCCATCGGTCAGATTGGTGGACCGGAAGCCACGTCTGAACTGACAACAATGCTGGAATCTCAGGATGTTACGACTCGTACCTCTGCCGCTCGTGCATTGGGTAATATTGGTGCTGATGCCAAAGACGCTGTGCCCGCCCTCATCGAATTGTTGAAGTCTCCGAATGTAGAAGACCGCTTTTATGCGGCAGTGGCTTTAGGCAATATGGGTTCCGCCGCTGAGGAAGCCGTACCAGACATAATTCCACTCCTGAGAGACAGCTCTCTAGTGACTCAGACCCACAAGGATAGCGAGATAAATCGAGTCGATTACTCAGCGATAAATGCTCTAAGCCAAATGGGCCCTGCAGCAGAAGTTGCTATTCCTGAACTCGTTACAAAAGTCAGTGATCCAGAGAATCCAAATAACATCAGTAAGCTTGCGGCTGGTGCCCTGCTCACCATCGACCCATCACATAATGCACTGCTTAGTAGCCTCGGATCAGAGACCGTTCGAGCCCGAGCAAACAGCGCCTTTGCTTTAGGCCTCACAAGCCCAACTAACCCAGACCAAAAAGTTGTAGACGGTCTATTGAGACGCGTAGAAGATCAAACTGAAGATCTTAATGTCCGCACCAAGGCAGCCATTTCTTTGTTGCTTCTAGGTCAAGACAAGCAACAGTTCTTTTCTGCTACAGGGCAAAACGACATTTACAATAGGTGGATGGAATGTCCAGTACATCCATTAGAAGTCATGAGATTCGAAGAAACTGATAAAGCGGCAGTAAGTGAAAAGCCATTTTTTTTCGACTCTCAATATTTAACTTGTGCGGGGACTGGAAGAGGAGGCGATCCAATAGTGATTGTAGACACGATCATCAAAAATCCACAACCACAACCACAACCACAACAAACAGAATAGAAAAACATAAATCTACTTTTAAAGTTACCCTCTAATATTTTGCTTTGATTAAAATGTCTAATCACAGCGTTCAAAACCCGAGAAAGCAGTTATTTAAAGGGAAAAAAACTCCTGCTTTAGATTTTAGCAATGCCAATGTCAGCGGCATGAGGTTTTCACACGAAATTTTGTCAGATGCTAGTTTCGTTAATATAAAAGCTGGTTTGAGGCCAGTTTGGAAGCTATGCTTAAAGGCTTTTTCATTAGTGGTCATAGCACTATCGACTTTTGTAATTGGTTTTTCCAGCACAATTTTGGGAGGGTGGCTACCTAGAATTGAATTTCTGCACAACCAAATCATTGCGATTTCCTTCGGGTTAGGTCTATTCGTTTTTTGTATCTTGGTTGCTCTACACAAGGGGCTCGGCGTAGCAATTGCCTCTTTTGCTATTGCGATCGCTTTTACCCTTTCGCTCTTGATAGCGTTGCCTGGTGTAGACAATACTCGAACGGGAATGGTTTTGTATGCCGTTGGAATTGGCATTGGCATCGCTGGGATGGTTGTTAATGCGATTGCGATCGCGATCTCCCGAATTCTAATAAATAGCAAAGCGTGGCTATTAGTAATGCCGCTCACCGTCCTTGCTACAGTTGGAGGCATCAGAAGCAGCATCGATGTGCAGGCTAATGATGATGTTTGGAAAATTTGGTTGAGGATTGGATTTGCTATACCAATTTGCATTGCGTTGCTGGGACTAGCACTTTATGTAGCTTCACAAGCGGTTTCAGAAAGCTCAAAATATGCATTAATTCGTCAGGCTGCTATTGCTTTTAGCAATTGTGGCGGCACCAGCTTTCATGCGGCTGATCTTACAGACGCAGACTTTACAGAAGCAAGCCTAAAACAAGCTGATTTTCGCAGTGCCAACTTGACACGAACACGATGGTTTCAGGCTAAATTTTTAGCACAGGCTCGCACTGATGATACTTACCTTGAAAACTCGCAGATACGTCAATTAGTGGTTAGCTTGCAAGGGCAAGAACAAAGTTTTGACCATTTAGACTTGCGCGGGCTGAATCTTGACGGAGCAGATTTGACCAATGCCAGTTTCGTAGGAGCAAAGCTAAGTGGGGCCACCCTGAAAGGTGCAAGATTAGACGGCTCAAAGTTAGTGCAAACGCAGCTGTATGGAGCAAATTTAAGTGAAGTCAGTTTAACCGGAGCCTATATTCAAGACTGGAGCATCTCAACTGATACTAAATTTGACGATGTGAAGTGCGACTACGTTTATATGCAGTTGCCCACTAAAGCCGATCCTGACCCCTGTCGCAAGCCCGACAACCGCAACGAAACCTTTGAACCGGGCGATTTTGCCGACTTCATCGCACCGATCATCAAAACGCTAGATCTATATCAGAGGCAAAATGTGGATCTGCGAGTGGTGGCGCAACAGTACAAAACGTTGGATTTGTTTCACCACGAGAGCATTGAGCCAGCGGCAGCAGCACTGGCGCTACAACAGCTTGCCGAGCTTCATCCTGAGGCGGGACTAGAAGTCGTCGCCCTGGAAGGTCATGGCGACGATAAAGTCAGAGTGCAGGCTAAGGTCAAAGGCACCGTTGACCGTTCAGCGCTGAGTGCCGATTATTTCGCCACCTATCAAGAGATTTCTTCGATGTCTGACGCTGAGTTGCAAACGTTGCTAGCAGGCATGGCCGAAAAAGATGAACGCATCCGCAATCTAAACAACATCGTGACGACTGCGACTAAGAGCGACAAATTTTATGTGGAAGTCAAAAACTACAACTTCTTAGGAGATGTTGTAAACGAAAAAAGCGCTATCAATATCAATTCTGGCGGTGGCAACGTGAGTGGCGTCGTAGGTGGCAATGTCGAAAACGTGAACGGCACAGTCAACTTAGGCACCGTCCACAGCGATGTCAACAACGCCATTGGTCAACAGCAATAATTCAAAACTTCTGGGGGATACCGTGACTGACAAAAGCTCAATCAACATCAATTCTGGTGGTGGCAATGTTAGTGGTGTCGTGGGCGGCAATGTCGAAAACGTCAGCGGCATCGTTAACTTGGGGGAAATTAGCGGCGATGTGACCAACGCCATTGGTCAACTACCTGACAACTCTGAAAGTGATGAGCCCAGCCTTAAAGATTTACTGTCCCAGCTACAGGCGGCGATCGCTGCTGAGCCAGAGCTGCCGCAAGAAGACAAGGTAGAAGCCCTAGAGCAAGTCAAAGTGCTGGCAGAAGCCGGACAAGCACCAGAAGACACGGGCCTAAAAAAGGCCGCCAAAACCGCCATGAAAGTGCTGAAGGGGACTGCTTCCGGCTTACCTGATGTCACCGAGTTCGTGCAAGCCTGTAGTCATTTACTCCCAGCGATCGGTGCGCTGCTGATACTGATTTAGCCACGCGCTAGTCAGCCCCAATCGGTAGACGAATGCAAAACTCAGTTCCCTGGCCTAATGCCGACTGCACCGTCAGCGTGCCCCCATGTTTTTCTGCCACAATTTGATGGGCGATCGCCAGTCCTAAACCCGTCCCCTTACCCACCGCTTTGGTCGTAAACGAGCTGTCAAAGACTCTAGACTTTACTTCATCTGGCATCCCCTCACCGTTATCCATGATGCGGATCTCGACGACCTTTTTTTCGGCTAGCGTAGCAGTCTGAATCATGATTTTCTGAGGCTGGTTTCTCAGTATCTCAGAGGTGTTTTCTTGAGCTATTTCATCGAACATATCAATGGCATTGGCCAGAATATTCATAAACACCTGGTTGAGTTGCCCAGGAAAGCACTCGATCTCGGGTAATTCACCATAATTCTGTTCGACCTCAATTGCCGGACGTTGATCATTCGCCTTCAATCGATATTTCAGAATTAGCAGGGTGCTGTCAAGCCCTTCATGGAGATTGGCTCGAATCGGGTATTCCATATCAGCCCGAGAAAAGGTGCGTAAGCTAGTGCTGATACCCTTAATGCGATGAGTTGCTCCTCTCATTGAGTGCAGCAACTTGGGCAAATCGTCTAGCAAAAAATCTAAGTCGACCTCTTCAGCACTTTCCTGAACCTGATCGTTAGGAGGTTGTAGCTCTTGATAGGTGGCCAAATACTCAAATAAGTCTTGCACATAGTCTTCAGCATTTTGGATACTACCATTGAGAAAACCAATGGGATTATTGATTTCATGAGCCACACCCGCCACCAAATTACCGAGAGCAGCCATTTTTTCGTACTGCACTATCTGTAGTTGTGATGCTTTGAGCTGCGACAGAGCCGTTTCCAAAGCAAATGTCCGGTCTAAAACCTGTTGCTCAAGTTGCTGAGTCATATTCTGCAACTGCAAATGCATTTTGACCCGAGCCAGCAATTCTTCCTTTTGAAAAGGTTTACTAATATAATCGATTGCACCTAAAGCAAATCCCTTGGCAATACTGTTAGCATCGTTCAGAGCAGTGATAAAAATAACTGGAATTGAAGCTAAGTCAGGATTTCCTTTAATTTTTTGACAGGTTTCAAAGCCATTTAAACCGGGCATTTGTATGTCTAAAAGAATCAGGTCAGGTCGATAGGTTTGGAGGCGCTTCAAGGCGCGATCGCCGCTGATCGCAACAGCGATTTCGTAACCAGCAGACTCTAATACTTCTGAGACAATCTCTAAATTGGTTGGGGTGTCATCGACCACTAAAACTTTGATTGTGTCGGGTTCCATGTTTTAGCGCTCCTGATTTAGATGAAATTCAAGTTTTTCTTCGATCTCTTCGACCATGAACTTCTTCAGCAGCTTGAGCAGCACATCAGCAAAGGGCTGATAGGCAGAATTCTCGTTCACCAAATCTTGAAGCTGTTTTCGCAGTTTAGTAATGTTAGCTGTGCGGGCTTGTTCCAGCAGTTTTTGAAGAACTGAATCAGGGGGAATTACAAATTCGGTAGCGGTCTCAGCAGACTCTGAAGACGATTCAGCCACGGCTTCATAGCGCCAAACTAGGTCGAGTTGATCAGCAATGACCTGAAAGAGCGTCTGAGCATCAACGGGCTTACTCAAGAAATCATTTCCCCCAGCGTTTCGAGCGAGCTGTTGATCAGCGCTAGTCACCGAGGCTGAGGACACGATCACCTTAGTTTCTTTGAGTGCTTCGCTGTGGTGCAGATGACGGAGCAACTCAAAGCCATCCATGACCGGCATGGTCAAGTCAGTAATGATGAGATTGACTTGGCGATGATGCAAGACATCTAATGCCGCCTGACCATGTTCGGCTTCCAAAACTTCGAAACCCAGCGGCACCAGTAAACCTGCCAGCACGCCGCGATTTTCCCAACGGTCATCCACGACAAGGATGGCTTGTAGCGCACCTTCGTAACCGACAATCCGCCTGCCAGCATGAAGCTGACCTTGATGGTCTTCCCAGTTGGCAGCTAGAGGCAGCGATACAGTGAAGGAAAATTCGCTGCCTCGACCAGTCTCACTCTGAACCGCGATCTCACTGCCCATTAATTGCATGATGCGCTGGCTAATGGCGAGTCCGAGACCAGTGCCCTCCAATTGTTTTTGGCGATCGCCCACTTGTTCAAACGCCTGAAACAGCTTGTCTAAATCGGCGCGGGCAATTCCCACACCAGTATCGACGATTTGGAAGAACAAAGAGACATGTGATACCGACATTTCGACCACATCAACCCGCAGCGTAACCGAGCCCACATCGGTAAATTTGATCGCATTACCTAGGAGATTAATCAGAACCTGCCGTAGCCGTTTCTCATCCGCCTCTACTCCCTCAGGTAATCGAGAACTGGGCTGATAAATGAAGTCAATGTCCTTTTGTTCAGCCTTGATGCGGCACATTTCCACCACGCTTTGCAGCAGCGAGGGCAGATAGACGTCCTTGGGTGCAAGTTCTAGTTTGCGAGCTTCAATTTTTGACAGATCGAGCACGTCATTAATGAGCGTCAACAAATGTGAGCCACACTGGTGAATGATATTAATGCCGTGGTTAATCTTTTCGGGTGATACTGGAGAGCGCGCCAAAATCTGGGCATAGCCAAGGATACCGTTAAGAGGGGTTCTCAGCTCATGGCTCATATTGGCGAGAAATTCGCTCTTCGCTTGATTGGCTGCATCAGCCGATTCTTTCGCTGCTTGCAGCGCTTTGGTGCGCTCCATGACTTTAATTTCTAGGGCTTCATTGGTATATTTCAGCTCTAGTTTGGTCTGTCGGTTTTCATTAATTGCCGTAATTAAGACATATGTGGTGAGGGCGATAACGCATACAAAAGACTGCAATAGCCAAAATGTCTCAATGATTGATGACCGGCCTTGTGCAAACGTTCCCAGGCCCTGAGCGGTGCCGATAATTGCTACGGCTGATGTGGCGATTACGAGTAGAGTGGTCTCTACGTCTCGAAAGCGAGAACTTGCCCACAGCAATAACGGCAGCATCAGTAGATCGAAAAGGTCTCTGGAAGCCCTGTCAGCAGTTAATTTGACGCGATTGTCTAACTTCAGCCAAATCTAATAGCAGTGAGCCTTTCCGAGCATCGTACTTGCAGGCACTCCCTTGAGTAGTGCAAATGTCAGGTGATTGAGCTGGAATTGTACTGGCTGAAACCGTTGATATCTCGTCATTCAACGAGTGGTTTGTGATCTACTGAGCATCATATATTCGACTGGACTGCCTACCCAAAAAGCCATATAGCTGATGCTGATTAGTAGGCCAATGACGACTCCTCGCTCCAGCACAAACTGTCCACTTTTAGCCTGTTTATGCTGCTTTGAATTAGCCCTCCAAGCGAGGATAGCAGGCGTAATGATTAACCTGCCGGTGATCACACTAATCGACCAGGTTTTCCAGACAGCACCATAAAATTCCCACGGTAGCTTACCGGTTAAGCAGAGAACGACAACCGAAAGACTGGTTGTGACGACAGGGCTCGGCAAAATCAGCACTAAAAATTTGAGCATGTTTTGCGATCGCTCAAATAGCTTTTGAGGAGCCACAAAATGCCTCAACAGGTAACCGGTAATCAAAGGCTCCAGTGTGCTGATAGCAGAGATGCCAATAATTGTTGGCAAATCTTGGTAAAAGACCAATCGATTAATAATCAGCTCACCAAGTAAAATTGGCAGGCTGAGTTTATATCCGAACAACCAAACTAGAGCCAGATAAAAGCCTGAAGACGGCCAAATTGATGAAGCACCATTTTCAAAAGAAACTGATTGAGAAATTGAGGCTAATATGTAGTGGGCAATGGTTACTCCCACTACGATAGTGAGCCATTTTAGGAATGGGCGGTACCGCTTTTGAGGCTGAAAAATTTCGGATGAGGACATATAAATAACAACCAGATATAAGGTTCTCAGCCTAGTTTTTAGCCACTCAGGCTGAGAACCAATGCAGAATGAAGAAGATTTACAGGCTCTCGATCCCGAATAAAAATTCTCAATCGTGGACGTGAGAAGGCTTTGATGACCGCGCTTTCAGCATTAAACAGTCATCTATCTGGCAACAAGAAGCAGCTAGACAAACCAAATCAATTCCGCTTTATGCTGCCTTCATGCTGGCAATAGAGTTCCCAGTTTTACCCACAGACTCACCTGGTCTATTGAAACGCTTAAAGGGTCGGCTCTGCCGCCAAGAATGACGACTATTCAAACTGAGAAGTATCGAAAATAATACGGCTTGCTTCTGGATATTCCCTCAGAGAGGTTGAATCCGAGCGTCTTTTAGATTTGATGCCCAAATAGCATCACTAAATAGATTCAAGTGCGTGAAGTCAATCTTGGCATCAGTATAAAATTTCTCAATAAGTCGTATCTGCTTTTGATTGCTGGTGGTACCCACGGAAGTTCCTGACGCGGTCTCTTGTTATTGACCTCTGCTGAGTGCCATCAGCTTTGCCACAATGGCTGACACGGTTGCGGGCACGTCAGGATTCATCTGATCCACAGCCGTGGGCAACTGCGCCATGTGGCATTGAATTAGGCCCAGCGGGTCGTCGCTGGTGAACAGCAGTTGACCAGTCAAAAGTTCGTGTAGGGTCACTCCAAAGCATAAAAACCGCTCCGATAGTCAATCGCCCGGTTCATGCGGCCCGTTTGCTCAGGGGCGATGTAGGCCAGAGTGCCTTCTAGACTGTCAAGACTTTGGATGGTCTGGGTTTCTTGGGGCAGCAGCGAAGCGATGCTGAAGTCAATGAGTTTGACTTGCTGCGACTCGGAGTGAATCAGAATGTTGGCTGGCTTGATATTTTTATGGATGACCCGATGCTCGTAGAGGCTATGTAAGATTTCTGCTAGCTGCAGAGCGATGGCAAAAAACAGCTCAAGGCTCAAGGGCTGACGGCGACAAAATAAGTTCAGTGCCAGGCCACCATAGTCTTCCATGACTAAGGCATAGCCGTTGCCGTGGGGGATCAAGTCATGCAGTTCGATGATGCCACGATGTTTGATGGTGCGGGCGATCGCATACTGATTGCGAAACTGCACCAGTTCGGCAAAGCTCGGGTATTCCTCAGCCAGCACTTTGATCACCACGGGCTGCTGAGTAGAGGCCGCCAGCGCTCGATAAACCGTGGTGCGATTGCCTTGATAAAGGGTCTCGCCCAGCGTATAACCAGGCAGTTGCAGCGATTTAGCCAAGGTCGTAGAGCTGTTCATAGTGATATTGAAGCGGAAGAACTTGGTATCAAATGTGCCCAAATCGCCTATGTACCAAACGATTTGTGGCTCCGTGGGACTACCCAATCAAGTGTCGTTGTGCCGTTGCGGTGAGCGATCACTGGCAAATTGATGGCGCGGCATTCCCACTTAACGCTTCGCCTCAAGCGACCCTATCGGTCGGGACTCAATCGTGAGTCAAACAGCATTTAGTTGAGGGGCAGACGAATGGAAAACTCTGTGCCT
>ERZ1740058.1580-NODE-1580-length-10282-cov-10.565464_pt1 | contig 10282 bp, 6 predicted proteins | sample MGYA00581745_ERZ1740058 | MGnify/ENA primary metagenome ERZ1740058 (study PRJEB43018, sample SAMN04849742) | marine metagenome | isolation source: floating plastic debris | place: Pacific Ocean | collected 2008-08-30 | study: EMG produced TPA metagenomics... | reverse complement strand
CCACTGGAAAGAATTGACCGTTCCATACGCATACATGGCTAAACGCCTAGGCATACCGTGTGATGGGTACTTGATTGAGTGGAATAATGATGCAGTTGTGAAGAGTACAAAGGTCGAAGTCCCAACGCTGGTCGGAATGCGACTTTTTAGTCCTGTCCACAGTATGTACATGTATCACAACTACTCTAACCTTGAGAAGGGTATCAAGAGTGTAAAAGATGCGTTCTCTACGCTCTCTATCGACGATTATGTGATCGTTATACTATGTGCTCCACCCGGCTACAACGAAAGAGTTGCCGAAGCTAATAGGGCAATGGCTATTGCGCTAGGTCAATCACCATCCATTTTTGACGGACTAGACAAACACTACGAATACAGCCTCTACGTCGCTTTCCTTCGCAAGGATGTAGAGACATACCGTAAAATTCTATCTCGTGATCAAGAGATTCTAGAGTATGTAGATAGTGAAGTAACAGAAGATCTAGAAGAAGATGAAGCCTTTTCTCTCTATGAAGACAATATAGGAAACATGAAACCATGTCTTTATGCGGATTGGATAGAGGCAGCTTATCCTAGAAAGTTCATAAATCAGGTTATTGGAACAGAAGGCTGGATCATCGGCGAGATAAAACGATATGGAACACTTAAAAGTAACATTCTTCTTTCTGACGAAAGTATAATCGATGAAATCGGCGGAAACCAAGGTGTTGAAAAAGGACGTGTCAAATCAAGTGCTCCCATAGATAATCAGGCATCACTAGAACGTCTTGAGTCTGAAGTCCGTCGTTGTTTAAGCAATGACAACATAACTTGGAGAGAGCATCTTCTCTACGTCATCCGTTCGTTCCGCAGCAGTAGAGAGCTCTCCGGTTGTGAAGTCATACTATCTCTTCTATCTCCTAACAATTTCCTCCTTTCTCTGTTCAATCAATTCAGAGACTTTGAACACAGCTATCTACCCCACTTTCAAATTAACGTTGTAGACGAAGAAGGTAATTCAAGGCAAATATACATAGGTCGGATAGTCTGGTCAGGGACTACGCCAGACTTAGACAGAATAATTATGAATCAATTTGAAGGAAATGTATTTAAGCTTGTTGAGTCGATGGGCTGGGGAGGGTTTATATCCAACGATGTCGATATCATGAGAGACCTCGGCATGTCATACGCAACTTTCCGAATTCAGGTAGACGAGTCGGGTGATATTATCGGCGCAAAACGGCTTAAAGATTTCGCTTTTGTGGAAGATATGTCAGCCTTCCATTCTTTCGCAAGATTTCTTGATGTCCACAATGGGTTTGTAGAAGAGCTATCAGAGCGCATAAATCACTATATAAAGGGGCCTTGGTTCATGAATTCTCCTGAAGATTCATACTTCAATGAGGAGGAATAGTGCAACTGTATGCGTAAGCTAACAATAAAAATTGACTCCGCAACGTCTCATAATATCTTAGAGCTCATAAGAAGGTTTTGTTGAGACATGCTTTGAGACATCGTTTGTATATGTCTAGAAAGGTCTAAATTTTGAGAAGGACAAGCATAATGCCGAACTCAATTGGTGCAGAGGACCCCACCTACTTTGCGTCAGTCAACTATGGCTAAACGCAAATGTACTGTTTAACTGAAAGCTGGATCTGGGCTAGCAAGGGGCTTGATCTCAGGCACTGATCAACGAGTTTCCAGGCTTTCCCACACTTTTTTCGCTCCCCCAACTACGGTGAGCGCTATCGCAATAGCGCAAGGATTTTGTCTGGCTTTGTTGATTCTACGGTCAATTAGGTAATCAGCAAGCGTATGGTCAAAAAGCAGCAGATGCAGTGGACGAAGAAAGGCGCACACCTGCTTTTACAAGTCAGAACGAAGGTGCTCGATGGCGACTGGCGTAAAAACTTTGAGCGGTGGTATCCAGAGCTGGCTGCTCAAGCGGCTTGAATGTTTGACCAACGAGTTTCCGGACTTTCCAAATATTTTTGGTACTCTCACTATCTAACTGTTAGCAGCATGAAGCAGTAGCTAGAGAAAAGATTGATGCATATCCCTATGACTATGGATGCTGCTAAGTTCCGTAATTGATTTCGGTCCTTTTTCAGATTCTGTTCTTTTATCCTTTGAGCCTTCTTTGTGAAAAGGATGTGGCTTCGCCAATGTTGAGGTGTTACTTTCTCTGTTATGAAAATTCCTATAATGATTGATGCCACTAGCATAACTAATAAGAAAAACGCGAGGAAAAAGTAAAAGCGAGAAGTATTCTCTCCAGCAATGTAGTAAGTTAGTAGGTCTATTTTATTATTCAGGTCAGAGTTCTCTTGAATGATAGTGGTTGCACTATTTAGTCGAGTGGATAGAAATCTATTCGTTGCGGTCAGTCCTCCCATAATCGACAGTAAGAAGAACAAAATAGCACTGATAACACCGACATCTGATTCATGACCGTTGATTAACAAGCCAAGTCGACTTTTCTGAGAAGACAGTTTGATCAAATTTTTGAGCTGTTCAGACAGCTTTAATTCCAAATCTGTAGCCCAAGTCCTGGCTGTATACTTTATCTTTAAATCAAAACCTGAATCCGGTTGCCGCAGGTACAGATATTTATTGATGTAGCCCTCTGCTCTCTTATATTCTCTTAGGTCCCGAGCAATTACATATATATCAATCTCTTGTTTTTCTGGAACATTTCTATCCTGAAAACGAATTAGATACTGCCAACTGAGTTCGACTCTTATTGGTATGACTGCCCTTGGTTCTGAATAATTAGATAGACTTTCAAGACTACCGAAGAGAGTAGAAGAGTCATCATCATAGAACACTTTTGCGCTAAATTGAATAAGGACTCCTTTATTTTGCTGAGCTATTCGTTCTTCAATCAAGTAATGTAGATCCCTGATATCTCCAATTTCAATATCAAAGTCTCCTTCTATAAATCTTTGTACTTGTTCTTGTTTACCAAAAAGACCTGAGATAAATTCTTGAAACTGATCCTGACTAAATGGAAGGGTTAGGCGACCTTGATCGATATCTATCTTTCCTACTCTCTTTGGATTTATATCAGAGGATCTATCGGTCATATATTGAACCCTATCAGTAGTCTTGGTGAAGAATAAAATGTGTACTTTCGGAGTGTATCAAAGCCTTGTAAATCTAATGTAGTGCTAACTTCTATCGATAGCATTGAAGTAGACCTTAGGGTGCAACCACAAAACATGAGTGCACTTTTATCGTTGATATATTTTAGTACATACGATCGTTCCGAAACCCTTCGTTTTTGGCACTTTGTCTTGAATGCAAGTCCTAAAGTATGAAACTTAGTCAGGCTATAGTCTTTCCGCTTTCCAAGACGTTCCAGAATAAGCGTATTTACGAGTTTTTAGATAGTTTTCATACACGACTGACATACATCGCGCCGCTTGCAGCACCCCTATAAAGGCATCACATCTTCTAGCTTAAAACTGAGGTTGGGTAATAGTAAGGATGAGATAGCTTGCTTTTTTCTGTACTGAGTTTGAATATATTCATCTCCTTTCAACTGACAAACTGTGAAGGTTGGTTGCTTTGGTTTACCAATAAAGACGGTGCCGCCTAATCCTCGGAAATCTACAATCCAGTACTCTGGAATGCCAAGCAAAGCATATTCCTCAACTTTCCTAGCGTAGTCAGTTTCCCAGTTTGTGCTGACTACTTCGACCGCCATTTTGACAGAACGCCCGGAAGTAATGACTGGCTCACGTTCCCAGAGCGGTTCGTTAGCTAAAGCAGTCTCATCAAGCACTACGACATCGGGCCGACGAGCAGTTGCTGCTTCACCGGATGTCCGGATTAAGCAAGTGCGCGGGATGAACCACGGCAACTTAGCCTGAGCGATCGCGATGCCGATATGAGTTGCGAGCTTACCCCCAACCGCTTCATGCGGGCCAGTCGGTTCCATATCAATTAGCTCACCATCAGCCAGTTCATATCGTGGGTCATCAGCATATTGTGCAGTAAATGCTTCAACAGAAAGTGTTTTACTGAGCGTGTAAGTCATTATTGGAGTACTCTCGCTCGTAGCAGCTTGCCTCAGTTACAAGGCTATACCCATAGCGTAGCAGCATGATTATAGTCCGCACTACTAGAGCGCAAAGTTCTATATAGGAAGCTTTGTATATCCTCAGCGGCTTCAACTTGCTGATATCAAGCTTTATTGATAATTAACTCAATGCTTTAGTCTAATTTTCAGCGTGGTCCAAATATATACAGCTATTTTGAGTCAAAGTGCTGCATCATCATGCCGCTACACTCCCAGAAACGGTGGTTATTTTAGCGGTAAAAACGTACTAATAAGTGCGTCAGTCCTAGTCTCGACAGTTCTCAGACATAGCCCCTGATTGAAACGGAGCACAAAGAGTACGGCTGTCTCCTTAACCGAGATCGCACTCCATCTCAATCAAGGGGGGCCATATAGCTAGCTAAACTAGGTTTCCATCCCGGACTTGGCCGATTGAATCGTAGAAGCAACCAAGCCAAATCGCTCATCTGGCACATCATATAAACGGTATGCCGCAGGCTATACCCCTATCTTTCAGTGTTTTACAAGGACACTTGCGATAAGTGACTCTAGTTGATTCACATCAACTGTCACACGTCGCACAATCAATTCATCAGCTGAATACAACCAGCTGTCTGATTGCTCCTCTACTTTTTCTATTCCATCTCAGGTGATCCATCTAGGAATTCGTTCTATGAAAGTGAACTTCGTTTTTTTGCTTCCCCTTGCTGTTCTGGCTGCTAGTGCTTTCGTTGCACCTGCTCAAGCTAATCCCACTGGAGATCGCCCGACCGTTACACCCACTATCGTGGCGCAGCGCGGCGAGCGTTCTATGCAAGCCTCTCAATCCAAACCGATGCTCCAGGGCAACAACTACGTTGGTCTGGCCGGTAGTGAAGAAGGTGCCGTCGTCAACGGCAGATACGCACTATCCAACCGTTTCTCTATTCGCCCTGAAGTGTTTACTAACCTGGGTGGAGATAATGGTGAGGAAGGCGTAGCCGTGCTAGCGCCTGTCACCCTCGACTTCAACGGCAGCAACGGAGACAGAACCTTCCAACCGTTTGCCGGCATGGGCCCAGGTGTCAGAACAGGCGACTCAACAGAGTTACAGTTTGTGACAACTGCAGGTGCTGACATTCAGCTGGGCAAGCGCTATGCCATCAACGGCTCGGTTAACTACCTGCCATTCGATGACCAGCAGGTCGACTTTGTTGCAGGCTTGGGCTATCGCTTCTAGACAATAGGCTCAGTACAGCGCTTCGTTCATATCTTACGGCTGCCAAGCAAGACTTTCTGACTCTATCAGGAAGTCTTGTTTGGCGTTTAGTATCTTCATTTTGAATCAGACTAGCGAGTTTCCGGGGTTTGTTAGGGTCGAGTGACAGGTCACCCCGTCACCCTCCCATTCAAAACCGTGCATGCGGTAGGGTAGGCGGCCAGCGAGTTACCTCGAAAGGTACTTTTCCAACCGCCCCCCTCCGAACTACGCATGACCGATTTCCGTATCACGTAGCTCTCCAGTAACGGATTTCGAGAAACTATCTCGAATGATGTTCAGTTCTATTGTGGCGATTCGCATCTCGCGTACCTCGTAGTTCCTGACATCCCGTCACCTGTTCCACTTCGCCCTGTAAACGGCTCTCCCGTTCTCCCTGATGGGACGTGACGCCCACGACTACTATTGGAACTCCGTCACCTTAGGACTCTCGTCCCTTAGGCAATCCCGTGTTTCGTCATTGAGGACTGAAAATAGAGCGACTTAGGCTCCCCACTTATACCCTTGAATGAGTTCACTACTCATCGCCCATCGGTCAGGGCGTACCTCGAACTAACATCGAATTCGAGGCTACTAATGGCATCGGTGTACAGACGTGCTACCGAAGGGTGTGAAGTTCCACCACTGGATATTGGGATTCAGGCAGTATAGCTTTAGCCATATCACTCAGGCGTTGCGGAGCCGTACTATACACGTCTTCTGATACTCTCCGCTTTAATCAACAGGCTCTTGTCCCCCTTCTCTTTCGAGTTAAGGTAAGTTGTTCACCTCGGAGTCAGTTGCCCTGAACTCCGGCCAACTGAGTTGGCAGTTCTCTCAATGCGCTCCACGGCGCACATGTTAACCGCACACGGCTCCTCAATAGTACGGCTGTTGTCACCAGCACCTTTCTCTACTCTGTCGCGAGCAGTTTTAACATCGTGGCAATGGCGGTGTAGTGGTTGCAGATTGTCGAATCTATCTGTTCCACCCTTCTGTTTAGGAAGAATATGGTCAACCTCAATCCGTGCATTTCCTGTAAACCTCAGTCCACATTCCGGGCATTGACCTTTGTACCGTTTAAGGAGTCCAGCGACTCGACTCGGTAGTTCCGGATGTCTGCCTTTTCGGGTACTCCAGTAGATTACATCTCCATCGAAGAAACTCCGATTCCCTTGAACTTTTACATAGCGAGAGATTGGGGTTTCAGCATGGAACGCAAGGCACTTTCCATCCTTCGTGGAGAAGGTCAATCTGTTCCCAATCCGGTGCCAGTATTTGTTTAAGGTCTTGAAGTTGTATTGTCCGGTTCTGTATCTAGCCCAAGCTCTTAGTTGAGAAAACAGAATGTAATCACAACGAAAGAACGTTTGCTTGCTACATATCTTAGAGTAATAGTTACACCAGCCCCTGATGATGGGGTTGAGTCTACTAATCAACGCCGCTTGAGGTGCCGTTTTGTAGTCATCAATAGTGTCTCTAAGTTTCTGGGTATGTAAGGCAACCTTTGCTTTACTGGGCTTGATGAGTGTTTTGAATCCTAGCTTCTGTCCGCTCTTACATCCAGACTGGTGTTTGCTAACTGGATATTGTCGAATATTGAATCCGAGAAAGTCGAATCCAACATTCCCCTTATACGGCTTCAATGTATGAGAGATTCGGGTCTTGCTAGGTTTCAGCTCAAGCGACATCTCTTGCAACCAGGCTTCCACTGCTGCTTTACACTGCAAGACGACGTCTAGTGACTTGTGGAGAATGACGAAATCGTCAGCGTAGACACAAACACACAGCTCTCGCTGTAGGTACTGGCGCTGACGAATATATCCTCTCGCTGCTGTTTCCAAACCGTGAAGGGCGACCAGTGCCAGTAATGGCGACAAAGTGCCGCCTTGTGGCACACCCTCTGTTGTTGGAAATAGCTGTCCGTCTAGAACTACTCCCGACTTCAGCTAGGCCTTGATTTGCCTGCGTAAGCTCGGGAACGTCTTCAGTTTGGTCAATAGGGTGCTCTGATTAATTTTATCGAAGCATTTTGAGATGTCAGCATCTAAGACATACTTTGGCTGGAAGTTGATCCCATTAAAGATGGCTTGGATAGCATCGTGAGCGCTTCTTCCCGTTCGGAAGCCGTAGGTGTTGGTTTCTAGAACTGCTTCCCATTCGGCTTCTAACGCTAGTTTCACTAGCGTCTGTCTGACTCTTTCAATCATGCACGGGATACCTAGCGGTCGCTCCTCCGTTGTGCCCGGTTTTGGTATCATCACCCGGCGCGTCGGTTTAGCTTTATCCGTTAGATATAGGTCATTCGCCAGGTCAAGCCGTTGTGGTGGTCGGAGGGATTTCACCCCGTCCACCCCTGCTGTTTTCTTGCCGGCGTTATCCTGCGTGACCCGTCTGACTGCTATGAGCTTGGCAGAACGAGACTTCATCAGTAGTTTCTGGAGTCTGTGAACCTGCTTCGTATCACCACGACGTTTGGCTTTGAAGATTCTGGTTTGGAGTCGGTAGACCATTTTCTCGACTGCTTTCCAGTCGATGGCTGCCCATTCATCACTACTCATTGCTGAGTGTGTCATCGTCTTTACCCTGACTAAAGGCTCTTCATTCCGTACTATCGGGCCTACGTCTGCGTATCCTGGGCATTACCCCAGGCGTTGGCTTCTTAGACCATCCTGCCTGCCAATCCTTTCGGCTTAGTACCTGCTCCAGATATTCGACCTTTTGGAGTGAAAATTGGTCAGGTTACTTCGTTCCTAATGTCCTTTGTTCGTGAGGTTAGAGTTGTACTATCCACCGGATTCGATTTTGGGTATAAAACCTGCCCTTGTGGGATAAGCAGGCGCTCGAAATCAGTAACTTTTTGTTTCCAGTGTTTGTGAATATCAGGTGTTACCTTCCGTCCACATCAGCCTTTTCACTGGCTAAAAATCACGATGGTTCTGACATACATTCAGGCTTTTTGAGCTTTACTCATGCACACTTGCTAGCCGGGTTTCCAGAGTAGGCTTCCAGATACCGACATTTAACCCCGCTTCATCCCATCGGCGCTAAACCACTTGGCATGGGGGCTATGCTGTCACGCCTTATACCGGGCGGGTAGGACTAGCTCTCTGGGCTGGGTCAGAAGCGTCACCTACAAGGACATCAAGTTATCATCTGAGAGAGATTAAAAGTGCGAACTCCACCTAGAATAGGTTATCTCTCAGAAGCCCTGTCTTATTAGCTTTTCAGCCTTTCGTACAGGAACGAATCGCACCCCACACTTTTTGGCAGTCTCCAATCTGAGACTCACTTAAAGGACTGGACTGGGGCGCATCTAGCGGATGGGGGAACCGTTTAATCTGAATTTGCGAGAATAGAAGTAAGAAAACAGGGCTGTCCGGTATCGGCGCAGCCCCTCACAAAAAATCTACTTCTATGTTAACGCCTCTGCCTAAGGAGAGTTCTGAACCGCTGGCATGGTCAGGACTGCTCGACCAACTACAGAAAAGTCAAACCTTAGCGACCCTTGTCATTGCAGCGTGGCAAATGGGGTTGCATATCGCCCGTATCTTGGTAGAACAGCAGCTTAACGAACGAGCTCAACAGCCAACAAGTTGGGATGACTGTCCAGTGTGTGGACATCGACTGCACAGCAAAGGCTTTGCCTCTCGCCAGATGCTGACGTTAGTAGGTCGTGTGCAATGGCGTCGCCGGGTAGGTCGCTGTCCGAATGGCTGCGCAGGCAGTCATTCGATTCCTTTTGACCAAGTGTTGGGAATCGAACCCTACCAGCAAAGCTCTGTAGAACTGATGCGGTTAGGTTGCCTGCTGGCTATCTTTGTCCCCTTCGAGTTAGCCGCTTGGCTACTCGCTCAATTGAGCGGTATTCGGGTGAGTGACGATAGCCTCTGGCAGTGGGTGCAACAATATGGAAAACAGTCAACGCACAACTGGGAAGCCGCCGTGGAGGACTGGCAGAAAGGGCACTCACCGCCAGTGGAAGACTTGTCTGAGGCGCTAGCAGCAATGCCTTTGTTGATTGCAGCAGACGGTGTTACCGTCCCGCTGCGTCCGCAGGTGGGTAGCCCAAAAGGCAAGACGCGTTGGCGAGAAGTTAAGGTCGCCATACTCGCTCGGCTCAGTCATCGAGTGAATCAAAATGGCAAGCAGGTCACGCGGTTACAGCAACGACGATTAGTGGCGGTGTTAGGGGATATGCAGAGGTTTCAGCCGCGTTTGCAACTCGAAGCGATTCGACAGGGTGTAGAAACAGCACCCAAGTTGTCTGGCTCAGTGACGGGGCACGAGGCTTCTGGCGATTGTTTGAGGATTGTTTTGTCCAGTTGGCAGTCGGTGTGCTCGATTTCTATCATGCGGCTGCTCATCTCTGGCAGGCCGCTGAGGCCTATCAAGATGGCAACCCAGCGCGTACGCCTCAGATGTGGTTTGAGCGGTTGCGCCATCAGCTGCGCCATGGCTATGTTCATCGCATTCTCGACGAACTCCGCTGGCTGAGCCGCTCACCCAACACCGCCGCACCGACCAAAACTATCTTGAAACGAGTGCATGACTATTTCCACACGCATCGGCAACATGTGCAGTATCAACAGTTCAAAAAACAGGGCCTACCCATTGGCTCTGGCATGATTGAGAGTGCTTGTAAGTGGTTAATCCAGCAGCGCTTTAAGGGCGTCGGTATGCGTTGGAGTGAGCCTGGGTTTAATCATCTATTAGACTTGAGAGTCGCTTGGGTCAATCAACGATTTGATCTACTGTTTGCCCCGCACTCTTTAACCCTGCCTATCATCTCCCCCAACCGCTAGATGCGCCCACTGGACTGGGTTTGTACTGGGCTCAAGAGGGGGTAGCCTCATTATCTCAACACTTATGAGCTAGTTTAGCAATTGGGTATTTTCTTTCACAGAAACTACCTGAGATCTGACAGGCTCGTGAGATGAGAACAGCTGACCATTAAGTTTTGCATCATAATATCTTCATCATATATTCAATGTTTGATGGCC
>ERZ1740058.1579-NODE-1579-length-10287-cov-5.245113_pt1 | contig 10287 bp, 6 predicted proteins | sample MGYA00581745_ERZ1740058 | MGnify/ENA primary metagenome ERZ1740058 (study PRJEB43018, sample SAMN04849742) | marine metagenome | isolation source: floating plastic debris | place: Pacific Ocean | collected 2008-08-30 | study: EMG produced TPA metagenomics... | reverse complement strand
CAACCTCCTTTTGGACGCCGAGCTGCTCTTGCCGATTATGCTCTGTTGCTTGGGTCTGGGGCCGGGGCAGCAGCGTCTCTAATCACCCAAAATGCAGCGATGGCGACATTGCCGATGACGGCTTTAGTCGCGATGGGCCTATTAAATCGGCGGCGGTTAAACCAACTGGTCAAGCACAGCGATCGCGAAATGGCTGACTTCAAAGGGCAATTTTCCTTGGAAATGTCCCTCTTAGCCGAACAAGTTTCTGCCCTACCGTCACCGGAAGCCATTACCCAGCTACAGCGATCGGCAACCTCATATACGGATCGCAACATAACTCACTGTATCGAGTCAATTGACCGAGCAGAGCGCGAACTCAACCAGCGAATTGATGCGCTGGCTTCTCCAGACCTGAGCGAACTGCATCAAGAGACGGCAGCCCTGCGAGATCAATACGTTGAAATCTTCACTTCTGTCAGCAATCTCAGCAAACAAGTTGAGCGCTTGTCACACCTGCCTCGCATGGAGGCGACCGAAACTGACGTCTCACAGCTCAAAACCGAAGTCATGCAGCTGCGAGTCAGTCTAGAAAGTCTGGGCAGCGAGAGCAAAACCGCCCAGGCAACCTTGCAAGATGCCGTGCGGCATTTAGATCGACGGCTACGTCAAATGCCCAACGGGGCTGACCCTAATATGTTGAAAGGGGAAGTCCGAGAACTCATTAAAGCAGTCTCTGACTTGGTGCCGCGACGGGACTTTTTAGCCCTCGCGGAAAAATTAAAAATCGTGCAAGACAGTCAGGAAAACTTGCGCCAGACGCTCGATCAGTTACGCTCTACACCCGAGAATATGGATCTCAATGGCCAAGCTTGTCTCATTCCCTCAACTCGGGACGAGATGCAGCAGTTCCAAACCGATTTGGCCGCTCTCACCTCTGGTCTGCAGCAGGTAGAATCGCGATTGGAGGACATTGCTGTCCCCTTTGATATCACTACCGAGATTCGCGGCACCACAGCGACTTATTTAAGCGGTTTGCAATGGCAACTATCGATGCTGGAGCAGCAGACCCAAGATTTGATGGACAAGCAACAGACTTGGGCCGCGCAACCCGATCGCCACCTGCCAGGAAAAACGCTACGCTTGCCCGATGCCGAAACTTCTGAAGGGATGCCTCAAAGTGAATGGTTAATGGCGCTCCGAGGTAAGTCGACAGAGTCGGGGTGGTCAGCGATTGATCAGGCGCTCTTTAAGGCTTTGGATGAGGTTTCTGAGCGGTTGGTGCTGGTGTGGCCTTGGGCCTCGAAACTGGAGTTAGACCAGTCTTTGGTCGAGCGCTTTGAAGAACTCCTCGCTGGGGGCTGTCGCTTAGAAATCGGGTGGTGCCATCCCGGCGATCGCCAGCAGGGGCGATTGCTAAAATCGGTTGCTCAACAGTGGCGCTTGACCACGGCCCAGCGTCGTCTGCTCAAATCAACGCTGAATCTACTGTTGCCTCTTAAACAACAATATCCCGATCGCTTCTCATTCAAAATTTTAGGCACCAAAGAGCAATTTATTATTTGCGATCAGCGATACGCCATTTTGGGACTGCAGTCGCTGCCAGCCACTAGTAGTGTTTTTCCAGAGCTTGATCTGCGGGTTAAGACTCGCGACACCACAGTGATTGCCCAACTCCTACGTCGCTTTGAAGAACCAGATGTGCTGCCCGAAGATGCCGACGCTTATTTTAATCGCGCCGTCACGCGGTACGACCTACGTGACATTGAAGGTGCAGTTGCGGACTATGCACAGGTTTTACGGTTAAAGCCTGATGATGCCGTGGCGTTAAACAATCGCGGCTTGATCTGGGCTGAAAAAAAGCATTATCAGCGGGCCCTTGAAGATTTTGACCATGCCTTGAGCCATAATTCCAATCTGTTTGCAGCTCGCTGCAATCGAGGCTGGGTGCAAATGCAACGAGGCTATCTCGATGAGGCGATCGCAGATTTTGGTCAGGCGATCCAAAACCCAGTGGACGCAGCAATTCCTTATTTTTATCGGGGGCATGCCCGGCAAAACTTGGGCGATACCCTAGGCGCGATCGCTGATTTCACCCACGCGATTCAAAACAATCCTCACGTTGCTTTGCCTTACTGCTACCGAGGGGCCGCTTATCAACGGCAAAATGACTTTAACCGAGCCGTCCAAGACTTAGAAACGGCAGCCTCACTCATGCATGCGCAAGGCGACCAACGCTCTCTGGTGCAGGTCACTCAAGCGCTGAATTCGCTCAAACGAGTAGAACTCACGCAGCCTATCGCCCTGCACTCAGCTTAAGTGACAAATAGAAATCTGATTTCTATTTGCTAATTCTCTGAAATCTTCTCTGAAATCCAGTCAAACACCTTTTTTCTCTGCCCCGTTGCCCCCGTAACTCTTTACTTCATCATGTAGCGCTATCCTGGCGAGCTGATCTGGCCGAGCAGGGAGGGTCAATTTTTCTCTATCACCTGGATGCAGAAGCCCGAACGCTGATGAGCGATTAAATCATCGTTTAGCGGCGGTATTTTCAGGACAGTTCTGCGTGACTCGTGACTGCTGGGAACAAGAGAATTTAGGGCAATCGGGTCGGAGTCGTCATCCGAATTTCAGGAGTCAACATAACTCAAACCGTCTCAATTATGGCAACTGAGTCAACCGAGTCGCCCTAATATCAAGTCTTAGGAAATTCTATCCTTTGGCAGACTGGCCCTAAAATTGACACACTATAGGTGGTTAATACAAAACGATTGCGTCACAACAGTTCAGGGCAGCAACCATAGTGAAATCTTGGACTCTGGACAAGCTGCATGACTGGTTGGCACCTCAGCTGTCATAAAAAGCTGAAACGCTTGTTGTCAGTCACTAGCGATCGCCGCAATTTGTTGATGGACTGGGGAGCTTCTTTTGACTGCATCACCACCGGCAAAGCCCAAGTTAGCGTTCTGGCAGCTCTGGAACATGAGTTTTGGCTTTTTGGGCATCCAGTTTGGCTGGGGGCTGCAGATGGCCAATACCAGCGCGATTTTTGAATATTTGGGTGCCCATGCCGATCAAATCCCGATTCTTTGGTTGGCCGCCCCGCTAACGGGTTTGATTGTGCAACCCATCATTGGCAATCTAAGCGACAACACCTGGGGCATTTTGGGGCGGCGGCGGCCCTACTTTTTAGTAGGAGCCATTCTCGCCTCCCTCGCGCTCATCTGGCTCCCCAATGCGGAGAGTTTATGGATGGCGGTAGGGCTGTTGTGGCTGTTAGATACTGCTGCCAACATTAGTATGGAGCCGTTTCGAGCGTTTGTTGGCGACCTCCTACCGGCCAAGCAGCGGACTAAAGGCTTTGCCATGCAGAGCCTCTTCATCGGCCTAGGGGCAGTGTTGGCATCAGCCCTCCCTTGGGCGCTTTCTCATCTGTTCAATGGGCCCGCAGAGGCCACCGCCAATGGCGTGCCGCAGGTGGTTAAGCTCGCTTTTTACATCGGGGCAGGTTGCTTTTTAAGCACAGTGTTGTGGACGGTGATGACAACAGAGGAGCGGCCTCCCCGTGACATGGCAGCATTTCGCGAGCAGCAAGAGCGCCGCTTGGGTATCGGGGCCACAGTGCGGGAAATTTACGTGGCCCTGAAGCAGATGCCGCGCACGATGCGACAACTGGCCTGGGTTCAGGGATTTAGCTGGTTGGGCATGTACTGTGTGTTCCTATACTTTCCCCCGGCGATCGCCCACAATTTGTTCGCAGCGACGGACGAGACTTCGGCCCTCTACAGTCAAGGTATTGAATGGGCTGGACTGTGCATCGCCGCTTACAACGCCGTCTGTTTTGGGGTTTCATTCCTCTTGCCTAAGTTGGCTACCGCGACCAGTCGGCCAGTGGCTCATGCCTTGTGCTTGGCCTGTGGTGGCTTAGGGCTAATCTCGTTGTGGTTTGTGCCGTCGCCGGGGTGGGTGCTCTTGCCGATGGTGGGCTTAGGAGTCGCCTGGTCGAGTATTTTGTCACTGCCCTACGCCATGTTGGTGGGGGCTCTACCCGCCAAAAAAGGCGGCATTTACATGGGCATTTTCAATATGTTTATTGTCTTACCCGAGATTATGGTTTCGCTCGGATTAGGCTGGATCATGGCTCACCTCCTGGACAACAATCGTCTGTTGGCCGTAGTCCTCGGGGGCTTCTGCTTTTTAGTGGCCATTCCCTTTACGCTCAGGGTGCAAGAGACCGTAGTGCCGCCAATTTTACAGTCCCCTCTAACGTCAGTGGCCGAGTCTGAAGGCGCTACACTCTAGCCGGACACGGCCCACTGGGATTGAGCAAATGGCTCACAGAAGAAACTCAATGGGGTTCAATACCTGATTCCCGACCCGATATCTCTGACACTACAGGTATGAGTTCGGTATCCCCCCCTACAGGGAATTTAGGAGACCCGGCACACTGTTAATAGCTGTTAAGCCGGAGCAAATTCTATGGGAAAGGTTGTCGGTATTGACCTTGGTACCACTAATTCTGTTGTGGCGGTGATGGAGGGGGGAAAACCCACTGTCATCGCTAACGCTGAAGGCTTTCGCACCACTCCATCAGTGGTGTCTTATGCCAAGAATGGCGATCGCCTAGTAGGCCAGATTGCCAAGCGTGGCGCGGTCATGAATCCTGAAAATACGTTTTATTCAGTTAAGCGCTTCATTGGTCGTCGGGTTGATGAAGTCGGCACCGAGTCGACTGAAGTTGCTTACAAAGTTCTCACGGTGGGCAGTAGCTTAAAGCTAGATTGTCCCCAAGCGGGCAAGCAATTCGCCCCTGAGGAAATTTCTGCACAGGTACTGCGTAAGTTGGCTGACGACGCCAGCAAGTACCTAGGGGAAACCGTTACTCAAGCCGTCATTACCGTACCTGCTTACTTTAATGACTCGCAACGTCAGGCCACTAAGGATGCCGGTAAAATCGCGGGCCTAGAAGTGCTGCGGATCATCAACGAGCCGACCGCTGCATCTCTCGCTTATGGTCTCGATAAGAAGAGTAACGAAACTATTTTGGTCTTTGACTTAGGGGGCGGCACTTTTGACGTCTCCATTCTGGAAGTCGGCGACGGCGTCTTTGAAGTGCTTTCCACGTCGGGTGACACGCACTTAGGGGGAGGCGACTTCGATAAGGAGTGAGTGGGCTATCTCGCTGAAGACTTCCAACGTAACGAAGGCATCGACCTGCGCAAAGACAAGCAGGCATTGCAACGTCTGACCGAAGCTGCCGAGAAAGCCAAGATTGAGCTTTCTAGTGCCGGTCAGGCGGAAATCAACCTGCCCTTTATCACCGCCACTCAAGACGGACCCAAGCATCTTGAAACGACGCTGACTCGGGCTAAGTTTGAGGAATTGGTGGCTGACCTGATTGATCGTGTGCGGATTCCGGTTGAGCAATCCCTTAAGGATGCCAAGCTCAATCGCGAAAACATTGACGAAGTCGTGCTCGTTGGTGGTTCGACCCGGATTCCAGCGGTGCAAGAAGTCGTCAAGAAAATCTTGGGCAAAGCACCCAACCAGACTGTCAATCCGGATGAAGTGGTTGCGATCGGGGCGGCAATTCAAGGTGGCGTTCTGGCGGGTGAAGTTAAGGACATCTTGCTGCTCGACGTCACGCCGCTATCCCTGGGCGTGGAAACGCTAGGTGGCGTTATGACTAAGCTCATTCCGCGCAACACTACCGTTCCCACGAAGAAATCTGAGACCTTCTCAACGGCCGTTGATGGTCAAACAAACGTGGAAATCCACGTGTTGCAGGGCGAACGGGATATGTCGAACGACAACAAGAGCCTTGGCACCTTCCGTTTGGACGGCATTCCTCCGGCCCCTCGGGGAGTCCCTCAGATTGAGGTGATTTTTGACATTGACGCTAACGGTATCTTGAGCGTTACCGCTAAAGACAAAGGTACCGGGAAAGAGCAGTCCATTAGCATCACCGGTGCATCAACGTTAGATGACAACGAAGTTGATCGCATGGTCAAGGATGCCGAGGCGAACGCAGCGGCAGATAAGGACCGTCGCGAGAAAGTTGAACTCAAGAACCAGGCAGATACGCTGGCGTATCAAGCTAAGAAGCAAGTTGAAGAGCTTGGTGATAAGGTGCCTGAAGATGAGAAGGCTAAGATCGAAGGCCAGATCAAGGAACTGGAAGAAGCTGTCGCGTCTGAAGACTATGACAAGATGAAGTCTTTGACGACCGAAGTTCAGCAAGCGCTGTACAGCATCAGTGCCAATCTATATCAGCAAGCTGGTGGTCCAGAAGCGGCCGCTGATGGTGCTCCTGGCGGTGACGCAGGGGACACTGGCGCAACCAGTGGCGATGACGTCATTGATGCTGAATTTACTGAGCCTGAGAACAAATAAGTGCTGATGGGTCGGCTGGTTAAGTTTTTGCCCAGCCGACCAGATTCTCAGCTCAAAAGCTTGCTCCGGCTAGCAAGAAAAAACGGATGGCGATCGCCATCCGCTTTTTTTATGGCACCTGGCAAGCTGCAATGCCCAATCCGAATTCAGCACATCCGCTTGACAAGAGACCATCACATCAAAGCGATCCCTTGTCGATGTAAATGTGCTCGCCGATATCGGATGCCACTAACCAAGATTTCAGATTAGATAAATGCCGATGCAAAGTAGGTGTTTTGTTCTGCCCTCAATTGATCGCAAAGACGACCTTCTGGCAACACAATGTCGTCGTAGGTAAGAACGCTGTCTTTAGCCACATCACGTCTCATAACGCATCCTTCACTGAGGCCCATAGGTAATAGCTGCTGCCGGTAAGTAACGTCAGCTCGCTCACACTGACCGTAACAGGTAAAGCCACCAATCCCATCTAGAGTTTGGCCGGTGACCAGGTCCTGTTTTGCCGTAGCAACGACATCAATTTCAGGCGCACCTTGAGGGGCTAAGACCACATCATTAAATAGGGCTACTCGGGCAACGGAAATCGGCACCTCAAAGTAGCAGAGATGATATGGGGTGTAGAAGCTATAGAGCGGTCCTTTGCCTAACTTATACAGTTCAAGATAGTGCCGATGGATAGGATTCTCCTGGGTAGCAAACACATAGACGCCTGGCCCTGGGGTGGCACCGACGGCATACTCCACAATTCCGCCTAACTCTTTGAGCTGGTCGACATCGTATTTATCGGTCATATTATCGATGTGGTCACGGTGCTCATAGCCCAGCATGCCGCGTTGAGCGATCGTCATCCCTGTGCCGTTGGCGACTATCGCCTGCTCAAATGCAACTTTGGTGCCGTCAGCAAAGCTGGTAACCATGTGCACGCCTTGATCCCATTGCTTAGCAAACTTGGCTTGGGTCGCAGGGGTGCGATAGTGATCCAGCATTCCTTTCATGCTGCCGCAGACCAAAGGCGTTAGACCAATACTTTTGACAAATCGGTAGAGATTCATCTCAACGCCTGGTTGGTCGCCGTCACAGGCAGTCAGAATCACCCCGGCGCGATCCGCATAGACCTTAAGGATGGGGCCAATTGTGCTGTCAAGTTCGGCATTCATCAAGACGACATGTTTGCCGTGTTTGATGGCGGCAAAGACCGCATGCAAGGCAAACTCGATTGTCCCAGTTACTTCAACAACGACATCAATGGCCTCTGCTTGAGCAATCAGCAGTGGGTCTTGAACAATGGCAGGAGTCCCTTTTTCAATCGCCGTTTCTAAATCGCTAAGAGACTCAACAACAGTACTATCGGGTTGACCAGATTGTTCATAGGCGCGTTGAGCTGAGGCGACTGTTCTATTGGCGATCGCACTCAACCGCATACCTGGTGTTGACTGAATGATTTGCATCGCAATGCCACGAGCCATGGCACCGGCACCGATCATGCCGACACGGACAGGGCGCTTTTCTTCTTCTCTAGCCTTTAGGGCCGTATCAACAATAAGCATTATCAAGATCCTCAACTAAAAAATAGAAATTGACTGGACATTGCTGAATCTCAAACGATTACAGATCACCCTGACTCACGCCGCAAAAAGCCGCCAAATAACGAATCTCAAGGTCTAACAATATTGGCAAACAGCATTTCAGGCGTCCTGACGAGGCCTATCGATGTATTTAGGGCGTTATATTCGGCCAGCTTTGATCTTTGTCAGAAATTTCAGTGACGGCAATGGGCAACTGCATCCCGATGTGCGGGTCGTCATAGCGTAAGCCTTTTTCGTATGCGCCATCGTAAGGACAAGAGGTGAGATACATAACCTCTGTATCATCTTGCAAAGCCTGATAGCCGTGGGCGCACATCCCCGGAATATACATGCCCTGATTGGAATCAGCGCTGAGGATCACTGTGTAATGCTGCAGATAACTGGGAGACTCTGGCCGCATATCAACTAATACATCACAGATCTCACCGCGAGTGCAGCGGATAAACTTAGACTCCAGGGCTGGCGCTGTTTGGTAGTGTAATCCCCGCAGAGTGCCACGATAGTTGCAACGAGAAATGTTGCATTGCACCATGTTGTAATCTAAGCCCTGGGCTTTAAAGGTGTCCGCACAAAAAAAACGCGAGAAAAAACCCCGGTGGTCAGAGTGTTGGGGCAACTCCACTAGGAACGCCCCCGCTAAGGGGGTCGTGATAAATTTCATCGTGTTAAGGAGGGCTAAATAGGCAGCTTAGACAGGGAAAAGGACTGTGTTTGTTGACGTCTCGCCAACGCCAGGGGGCTCTTGTTGAGCAAGTTGTTGAAAACGCTCAATCTGTGCGGTCATGAGCGCATTGATGTCGGCGTTTTGTAAGTGGGCTTTATAAACTTCAACCGTCCATTCTAAGGCCGTAAAGAGGGTCAGCTGAGGCTGCCAACCGAGAGCTTGCTTTGCCTTAGAACAATCTAATTTCAAATAAGTGGCTTCATGGGGATGATCGCCATCATCGGTTTGCCAACTGGCACTGTCGCCCCATAGCTGACTGAGATTTTCAACAATCCACGACACGGGCTTAGCATCTTCATCATTGGGGCCAAAATTCCAGCCAGCGGCATAGGGAATTCCCTCATTCCACAGTCGCTCGGCCAAGCTCAGATACCCTGAAATCGGCTCCAGTACATGCTGCCATGGGCGAATCGCATTGGGATTACGAATTTGCACAGTCTGATTCTCGCTGAACGCCCGCACCATGTCAGGAATTAAGCGATCTAGAGCCCAGTCACCGCCACCAATGACGTTACCCGCCCGAGCCGACGCGATCGCAACGCTGCCTTGGGAAAAATAAGAATCCCGATAAGCGGCGGTTACCAACTCAGCACAGGCCTTGCTATTCGAATAGGGATCGTGACCACCCAGACGATCTTGCTCACGATAGCCCCAAACCCACTCATTATTTTCGTAGCATTTATCGGTCGTAATCATAACAGCCGCCTGAACACCACCCGTTACGCGGATAGCCTCCAACACATTGGCAGTACCCATGACATTAGTAGCGTAGGTCTCGATGGGATTTTTGTAGGAATAACGCACAAGGGGCTGAGCTGCCAAGTGGAGCACTATCTCAGGTTTATGCTCTGCCAACACAGCCTGACGATTGGAGCGAACGCGAATATCACCTTCGCTGGATGTCATGCCCTGGGCAATATTAGCAACAGTAAACAAACTAGGCTCGGTGGGAGGAGTCAGGGCGTAACCAATAACGTTAGCCCCAATTTGCTGTAGCCACAAAGATAACCAACTCCCTTTAAAGCCGGTGTGTCCAGTAATCAGAACACGCTTGCCATGCCAAAATTGAGAATTCATAGATGTAAGTCGATTGTGGTTTATTGATCTGATAACAACTACCAGACTTTCCAAGGTGCCTGCTTTTGCTGCCACAGGGTTTCCAGACGGTTCTTGTCTCGTAAAGTATCCATCGGCTGCCAGAAACCGTCATGGCGGTAAGCCGAAAGTTCACCTTTACTGGCGAGTTTCATCAAAGGTTCTTGTTCCCAAACAGTCTCATCAGACTCAATGTAGTCAATCACCTCGGGCTCTAGGACAAAATAACCGCCATTAATCCAAGCGCCATCACCCTCAGGCTTTTCACGAAAACTTCTAATTTGAGTCTGGCCTTCTTCAAGGACGATGGCCCCAAATCTGCCAGGAGGCTGTACCGCTGTCAGCGTAGCGTTGGTTCCCTGCTCCTTGTGATACTTGACCAAATCGGTCACATTGACATCAGAAACGCCATCACCGTAAGTAAAACAAAATGTCTCATTACCAACATGCTCTCTGACCCGCTTAAGGCGACCACCGGTCATGGTGGCATCACCTGTGTCTACAAGGGTGACC
>ERZ1740058.1577-NODE-1577-length-10307-cov-11.938744_pt1 | contig 10307 bp, 12 predicted proteins | sample MGYA00581745_ERZ1740058 | MGnify/ENA primary metagenome ERZ1740058 (study PRJEB43018, sample SAMN04849742) | marine metagenome | isolation source: floating plastic debris | place: Pacific Ocean | collected 2008-08-30 | study: EMG produced TPA metagenomics... | reverse complement strand
AGCCTTTACATACACCGGTCCCAATAACTTCTTCGGAAGTTGAATTAATGGAAACATTGACGAAACTGGGGCCACCCTGTCAATCGTCATGAACCCAATAACTTCTTCGGAAGTTGAATTAATGGAAACCAGTCTGCAGACTGCATGTCATCGCTCAACCACCACCCAATAACTTCTTCGGAAGTTGAATTAATGGAAACTCAGTGTGATGTCCATCCCCGATGTGGCAGAACGGCCCAATAACTTCTTCGGAAGTTGAATTAATGGAAACTAGATTTGGGTTTCTTCAATTCTGATATCTCTAGCCCAATAACTTCTTCGGAAGTTGAATTAATGGAAACACGATAACTGAGTTGCAGTGGACTGGGCATCGTTGCCCAATAACTTCTTCGGAAGTTGAATTAATGGAAACATAGTCCAAGCTGAACGCACCGACACGCAAGAAGGACCCAATAACTTCTTCGGAAGTTGAATTAATGGAAACGCTATCTGCTGCCCCTGTGCTTTCTCTAGTGCCCGCCCCAATAACTTCTTCGGAAGTTGAATTAATGGAAACAAATCCTGTACCTGTATTTGCCCTCGGCTAGGGACCCCAATAACTTCTTCGGAAGTTGAATTAATGGAAACCGTCCACAATCAACAACAGAGATCGCCCCTCCAATCGCCCAATAACTTCTTCGGAAGTTGAATTAATGGAAACGAATACCAAAATTAAAGACATCTCTTAGAAGAGTAAAACCCAATAACTTCTTCGGAAGTTGAATTAATGGAAACGCGCTAATTGATGCATGCATCAATTAGCGCGTTTCTTTTTCGGCGGAGAGTCAAAATAGATCGCTTGAACTTCGATAATCTTCGGGACGTACGATTGTATTAGCAGTTAAAAAGCCGTGCTTTTACAGGCTAATTTTGAGTAGCCGCTTGGGGTTCATAGCAATACCAGGGCATTTACTCAAGGCTTAAAGCATCAAGCAATTTGAGCCTTCTAAAACGGCGATCAAACACTTTCTAATCTTTCTGCCATGCCAGCTCAAGATGCCACGGTGCCGTCTCCCGAGCCGATCAACGTCAGCGCGCTTAATGCCCTGAGCTATTGTCCTCGGCTTTATTATTTGCAAGAAATCGAAGGCAGTCGCGAAACCACCGCCGAGATGTATGCCGGGCTGCGACTCCACGCCGAGCTTGCAAAAACTGCAGATGGCGACTGGCAGCAACTGACCTTAGAAAACACCGCCCTCGGTTTGCGGGGCCGCGTTGATGCCCTCAAAACCATTGCAGGCAAAACGATTCCCTACGAGCATAAAAAAGGCCGCAGCGATCGCGACGCAAACCATCAGCCCCAAGCCTGGGAAAACGATCGCCTTCAAATTCTTGCTTATGCCTGTTTGCTAGAAGCCGAACTCGGCATCCCCATCACCGAAGGCCGCATTCAATATCACACCGATAATATGCTGATCACAGTGCCCATCGATGCCGCAGGACGGCAAGCCGTTAAAGACGCAGTCGCCCAGGCGCGATCGCTCCAGACGATATCCCAGCGCCCCCCCGTAACTGACCAGCGACATCGCTGCGATGGTTGCTCCGCTGCGCCCGTCTGCCTGCCCGAAGAGGCTCGTCTCGCCCAAGGCAGCTCCGCACCCGCCCTGCGCCTCTTTCCCGAAGATGACGAACGCACCATCATCCACGTCACCGAAGCCGGTACCCGCATTGGCAAAAGCGGCGACCAAATCAAAGTCACCAAACGCGACGGCACCGTCAAACTGCTGCCCTCCCGGCAGATTGGGCAATTGGTGCTGCATGGCTACGTCCAAATTTCCACCCAAACCCTTTACTTCTGCGCCGAGCAAGACATTGGCATTCACTACCTCTCCGGCAGCGGACGCTATGTCGGCAGCTTTCGCCCCTACGAGCCGCACATTCAGCGGCGGCTCCGGCAGTATCAGGCGTTAACCCAACCCGACCGCTGCCTCTCTTTAGCCCAGCAGCTCGTTACCTGTCGCGGGCAAAGTCAACGCCAGTTTTTGATGCGGGGGCAACGTCATAGCAAAGTAGCCAAAGCCGCCTTGGTCAAAGCGATCGCCCAGATGCAGCGGTTACTCAAGCAGATTCCCCAAGCCAACTCGCTATCGACCCTGCTCGGGCTAGAAGGCAACCTGGCTGCCCTCTATTTTGGGGCTCTGCCTGAACTGCTCTCCGAGACGGCGACGGCCTTTCACTTTACCGGGCGCAATCGCCGCCCCCCCAAAGATCGCTTCAACGCCATGCTGGGGTTTGGCTATGCCTTATTGCTAAAGGATGTCATGAACGCCATCCTCACCGTCGGGCTAGAACCGGCCCTCGGGTTTTATCACCAGCCTCAACGTCAGGTCTCGCCCCTGGCGCTGGACTTGATGGAAATCTTTCGCGTGCCGCTGGTGGATATGCCGATCATGGCCGCCATCAACCGCCACCAGTGGGATGCCGACGACGACTTTGATATCAGCAGCGATCGCGTCTGGCTCAGTGACTCTGGTCGCCGCAAGCTGATCAGCTTCTATGAACAGCGCAAAGCCGAAACCTGGAAACATCCCGTCATTCAATACTCCCTCACCTATCGCCGCTTAATCGAACTCGAAGTCCGGCTACTAGAAAAAGAATGGACGGGCGAAGGTGGCCTCTTCGGTCAACTCATCCTGCGCTAAAGCCCGCTTGTTCAAAAAACTCTCCCCCACTCCCCCACTCCCCACCTCCTAAACACCATGGGCACAACCAAACATGATTATCTGATTTGCTACGACATCCGCGATGCCAAACGCTGGCGCAAAGCCTACAAAGTCTTGAAGGGCTATGGTGAATCGCTGCAATATTCCATCTTTCGGGTGCGGTTAACGGCGCGCGATCGCGAACAATTGCGCCTGCGTTTAGAGCAAATCTTGACCGACGACGACAGTCTGCTCATCGCCGGACTCTGCAACCGCTGTGTTGAACGCATCGTCGCCTGCAATCGCCCTGAGATCTGGACTACTCAGCGAGATTTGCACGCTATCCTTTAGCGGCAGGGCGATACGCTGAAGGCCAGCGATCGCTCCTAACTCGACGCCAGTTCGGGTTAAGCCAAACCCCCGCTTCTTTCCCCTCTGGGGAGGGGCTGATGGGGTGGGTTGAACTAAGCTCAGCGGGAGGATCGACACCCACCCCGCCTTTGGCACCCCCTGCCCAGAGGGGACTGTCGCCTCAACAGGCAGGTCAGCATACCTGATGCCTTTATCCCGAATCAGGTCAACTTAGGACTCCAGCCGTGGTTCATTCCCCTCAAACCAACCTCAGCCTGGAGGGCTTCTTAGCTTCGCCGGAGGCCAGCGATCTCTACGAACTGTACGAACTGATTGACAGACAGGTGATTCCCAAGGTAGCTCCCAAACGCTTGCACTCTAAAACCCAGCGGGCGCTGCTGCGAATTTTGGAAAGTTGGGGTGAAGATCAGGGCGAGATTGGCGTCGAGCGGGCCGTGCAACTCACCCGCCACAATCGGGATTGGGTGCCCGTGCCTGACCTGTCATTTGTTTATGGTGATCGCAAAGCGTTTCCGGAGGAAAATCGCCTGCCCGCTGAATCTTGCTGATGTGGCCTGCCCAATACCCATAGATCTTGCCGTTGAGATCATCTCCCCCGCTCAAGCCTTCGGCACCTTAGCCGAAAAAGCCACGGACTACATGACAGCCGGTGTCGTTCGGGTTGGGATTGTTGATCCGATCGCCAAAACGATTACCGTCTTTGAGCCTGATACGTTGCCGGTGACGTATCGAGGTAATAGAGCGGTCAAAGATACTCACTTTCCTGGGGTCAGCCTGCCCCCTCAACAACTGTTTCCGCAGGCAGGCTTGTGGCCACACATAGAATGCTTTGAACCAGGCAAGATTATCCTCGCTTAATGACATCGGCAATGTAGGCCGCGTTCACTGCGTGACCGACCAGCGATAGCGGACTGTTGGCCCCGACGCAATAGTGGCCAGCGGCAGGCAATTCATTAATGGCTGGGTGGCGACCTGTGGAGTAGACCACTAACGTAGATCGCTGAAACGGCACCTTTTGGGCGACCCAACGGATAATGCTATCCCGTTGCTCGTCACTGACCTGAGCATTCTCTAAATCGAGAACTACGACATCTCCGGTGAGCATCGGCATATCTTGAGCCCTGGCTGCAGCTTTAAAAGCTGGAATAAATCGAGGCAGCGTCTGAAACCCGCGACTCTCCAGCACCTTTAACAAAAAACCGAGATTTTGCGGCCAAGCCTGAGGCTCTGACACCGGCAAAATGTAATCCACTTTGATGGTGCTCAAGATGGCCTCTCGCTTCAGCACATCTTCTAAGCGATCGATGCGATTCCGCACCACAAGGCCAACCTCTCGCTGCACCCGCTGCTGCACCGCTGTCTCAATCGCTGCCTGCTGATTTTGAATGCTATTGACCACCGCTGTTTCGACCTGCTGGCGCACCGTTTTCTCGACCTCGGCATTGACGCCTTGCAACGTCTGGTGAAACTCAGACAGACTTTTGCGAAACAACCAGGCTGCCACCGCCAGCACGGCTGTAACCGCAATACCGGCGATCGTTAAGGCGCGCTCGATGAGGCCAAGGTAGCGCTCAAACGTCGTGTCAAGATTGGCATATTGAGCCTTTAAGAACTCAAGTTCGTCAGCGGTCGTTTGAGCCACTAAATGCAGCCACGGATGATTGCCCAACAGGTGCGAAAGCCAGTCCATTGATGTCTCTTGCGCGATGACGCTGCAATTATAGGCAACCTGAGCAGATTGCAGGCGTTGCCGGAGCCTTGCCGGAAGTGAATCGCCCCTGCGGTCTCGCCGATTTAGTCTGCCGATAGCGCGTCGGGGTCAACGCCGAGTTCGCGGAGCTTCGCCGTCAGCTTTTCGTTGCGTAACTGTTCTGTTGCAGCCCGTTGGCTTGACTCCATTGCCGCCTCCTTGGGGGTTGGCAACAATTGTCCGTCCGTCGCAAAAAAGCGTAGCTGCTCTTCGTAAACGCCTAAAAAGAGCTGTAGTTGCTCGCTCAAATAGTGACCCTGCTCATTGGGGATGATGGGATGATAGACGCCCCGCTCCAGCATGAATCCTTGAAACTCCAGCGTATCCGGGCTGAACCAGAAATATTCTGGCGTGCGAAAAGTGGATTGGTAAATCTCTTTTTTTAAGCCGCGATCGCTGTTGGCCGTGCTGTGCGACAGCAATTCCACAATTACGTTGGGATAGCGGCCCTCTTCTTCCCACACCATCCAGCTCTTGCGAGGTCGCTTTTCGGTGCCCAGCACGACAAAAAAGTCTGGCCCCCGAAAGTCTTTAGACTTGAGTTTGCGGGCGTTGTAATAGATGGTCAGGTTGCCTGCGGCAAAATAGTCGGTGCGATGGCCTTCTGGGCCGGTCTTTCGACCATCGCGCCACAACCAATCCAGACAGTTCAACAACAGCATCATCTGCTGCAAATGCAGGTAGCTTTCCAAGGGAGGTTCATCACTCGGCAAGTCGTTGGGGGGCAGGGGCACTGGCCCCGCCTCAGTTTGCAATAGTCTGGTTTGATCGGCAGCAACCATACCCGCCCCATAACTCTGCCCTTAGCTTAGCGGATGTGCTAGCCGCTTTTGTGCTGCAGCAGCGAACCTCATCAACGACACCCGGTAGACCCCACCGCTGATCCTTGACGAGGTTCAGTAAACTAATTGCAGGCAGACTTACTCAATTCTCAATAACGCAATGCCCTCGCCGTTCCCTGGAATGGATCCCTATTTAGAAGCGCCAACCCTGTGGCCCGAAGTTCACAGTCGCTTAATCGTGGGCATAGCAGATGCGCTTGGCCCGGCACTGTTGCCTGATTACTATGTCGCGATCGAGCAGCGGACTTACCTAAACACGCCGACCGATAGCTTACTCGTCGGCATTCCGGATGTGTCAGTTGTGGCTCAACCGGAACGCGATCGCGCCTCATCGCCAGTCCCCGCCCGCGTTGCCACCTTGCCCCACCCCGATGTGCCCCAGACTGTGACCATTCCGCTGGCAGAAGAAGTTCGAGAGCGCTATTTAGAAATTCGGGAAACGACCACCGGGGCGGTAATAACCGCACTGGAGCTGTTGTCACCCACGAATAAACGTCCCGGCGAGGGGCGCGACGCCTATCTCCGTAAACGCCAGCAGGTGCTCAGCAGTGCCAGCCATCTCGTCGAAATTGATCTGCTAAGAGCGGGCGCGGCGCTCCCCATTGAGAATGTGTCACAGGCCACTCATTACCGGATCTTGATCAGTCGCTGCGAAAGTCGTCCCCAAGCCCAGTTATATGGGTTTGATCTGCCTGATCCCATACCAGCTTTCGCGCTGCCTCTCAAAGGGGGCGACGACGAGCCGACTTTAGAACTCAAGCCGATTTTAGATACGCTTTACGATCGCGCTGGTTACGCCCTCCGCCTTGACTGGGATACCCCGCCACCCAGCACCACCCCAGAAGAACAAACCTGGATTCGCCACATTTTGGCCGCTACTCCCGACAATTCTCCATCGTCTTAACGAAACGCCCACTCCCCATCTCCCCCACTCCCCATCCGTCCTCCACTTCCCCGCTTGCCCCGCCAAACCAGATACGCTAAATTGCAAAGCTATAGCTGTGTGCGCGCAGCTTGTCTTCCCAAAAATTTGGTCTAGCGCCACTGGTAGGTGCGTCAACACCTAACCAGCGGCTAACCCCCAAGGCTGAGCAAGCAGTCTCGGAGGCTGAGGTTATTATTCCACGGTCGTCCCGAACTGAAAAAACGTCTAGGGCGACCCAATTTTTGGGATTCCTACCCCATCGTTTCCTTTGGAGGAATCCCATCATGCGATCGCTGATCACCCCAGCGTCTCAGGCCTCGCCGCCTGAGACGGTTGAACCCGTGCGTCTAGCTCATCCAGCCGCCCTGCCGGGGCGCGAATCACTGCGTCATCTCATCATCGGCTCCCCCAATGGGGTGCGGTCAACCATTCACCAGCTGCACGTGCTGCGATATGCCGAGCAAGCTACCTGGAGCCAGCTACTCATCATTCCCCCTTCGGGAATTTTGCTGACGCCAGAGCAGGGGCAAGTGATGAGCTATTTGATTCGGCAACGACCCTTGAGTTAAGAGGAGGAGCGGAGCGGGGGATGGGGAGATGAGGTTTCCAACGGTGCCCTCGCTCTTCTTGTGAAGCACTCCCCAATTCCCAAGGATTAATCTGAATAACAGGCAATTCTCCCTAATTCCCTATTCCCAATCCCCTTGACCCCCTCAGCATCTAACGCCAATAGCGCGATCGCAGCAATCGCCGCCTCAATCGCCGCTCTACTGCCATCCCCAGCGAGATCGCGGGTAGGGAACTCGCGAGGGGTGACTGACGGCAAGGCACGTTCCCATGCGGTGGCCGCGCTCAACTGGCTCAAGCGCTATCGCCCCCCTCCCTCGGCGACAAATTTGGAGCAAGTGCGGGGCTATCTCGAAGCGTTTTATCACTGCTGTCAGCTAGAGCAGTGGGCGCTAGCCGCTGCCTTAATCGAAGTGCCATTATCGACCCCCACCGCTGCCGAGCTGCATCATCAACTGGGCACTTGGGGCTATCACAGCGAACGCATTGAGCTGTATCAGGCCCTGCTGGGAAAATTGCCCCTGGCTCAAGAGGCTCGCTGGCTCGATGGGTTGGGCCACGCTTATCACAGCTTGGGACAGTATGAACCAGCCCAAGCGATTGGCCAACGCTACGGCGAAGTGGCGGCGACCCTGGCCGAGCCGGTTTGCCAGATGCGCCATCAAGGGCTGTTGGGCATCATCTGCCACGGGCGGGGCCACTATGCTGACGCGATCGCCCATCACCAGCAGCGTCTCGCCCTCGGCCAAGCGTGGAATCATGCCGAGGAAACGATGAATGCATGGGGTGACCTGGGGATTGCCCACTATTCCCTCGGCGAGTATGGCACCGCGCAAACCTGTCATGAACAGCAGCTCGATCTCAGTCGCCAGGTGGGCGATCGCGTGCAAACAGGGCTCGCCCTGGGCAGCTTGGGTCACGTTTATGCCGCTCAAGGTCAGTGGCCGCTGGCCGCAGACGCCTACGAGCAGCATCTGGCTTTAGCGCGTGCGATCGGTGATCGCCGGGGCGAGTGTGGTGCCCTCGGCGGCTTGGGTAACGTCTATAAACACCAACGTGATTGGCCGCAAGCACGCACCCACTATGAGGCGGCCTTGACCTTGGCCAGAGACATGGGCGATCGCCGCAGCGAAGGCACCTTGCTGAATAACTTGGCTAGCGTCTGCAGCGCTACGGGTGCGACTGACACTGCCTATGAGCTCGGGCTGCAGTGTTTGGCGATCGCCCAGGCAACTCAAAATCGCGGGGCCGAGGCCCAAGCGCTGCACACGCTGGGCCTGATTTTGCAAAGTGGGCAAGTTTATGAAGGCGCGTTAGAGTGCCTAGCCGCTGCCCTAGACACCTTTGAAGAACTGGGCGATGCTAACGGCCAAGGCTCAGCCCTGTTTAACTTAGGTCACATCTATCTCGCCCTCGACGACCCCGAGTCAGCCCAACGCTGTTGGCTCTACAGCCTTGCCGTATTTATTGAGATGAATCTGCCCGATCGCCTGCCGCCCATTCTCAAAAATCTGCAGTGGCTACTCAGCTACCAAGTCCCTGAAGCCTTAATGAATACCGATTTATCTCGCCCAGCAGTAGAGCAAATACTGGCAGTCCCCCTCACCGAAATCACAGACAACTTCGGTTCAGAAATCCACGCAATCATCTTGCAGAAACTGTTAGAAAAGGACTAAAAAAATATCCCATTCAAAAGAACTATTTCCGCAAACTAACCGCCTCATTCTTCCTTTTCCCCACTCTCTCCGTCTCCCCCACTCCTCCCCTTCATCCTCAACCCCTGATGCACCCAGCGATTCACGCTCCTCCACCCCTTCTCTCCCCATCTTCCATTCCTCCTTTTCCACCAAAAATCGCTCTCACATCTCGCCAATATCCAAAATCCTGCAAAATCTCACTTAATCAACTGCTCACGCCATTTCCTGTGGGGGTCTACAGATCGCTGAAACCCCCATGCTCTCGTCAACCCTAGCAAGTCCCTTGTCATGTATAGCTTTCAGCCGTTTTCCACAGGGTCTTATTGCAACGATTTCTCAATAATTGGGGGCTCTCGCCGACCCCCACAGAAATGGGGGTGTAGAATGCTGACGGGGCAAGGGTTCTCCACCCAGGCCCCTAAAACTTCTTCGGAAGTTGAATTAATGGAAACGAGCATCCTCCTCAAAGGTTTCAGCCGCAGATGCCTAAAACTTCTTCGGAAGTTGAATTAATGGAAACATAGACTTAGAAAGCCTCACACTTGGTGTCTGCGGTGTCCTAAAACTTCTTCGGAAGTTGAATTAATGGAAACAAGCTAGTCGCCGCGCTGATCACTGTGGCAGCCCTAAAACTTCTTCGGAAGTTGAATTAATGGAAACTGGCGAGAGAGCTTGCTGAAGGAATTGAATCCGGGATTCCTAAAACTTCTTCGGAAGTTGAATTAATGGAAACATAACCCTAAAACCAAATCACGTTCAAAGAAGTCCTAAAACTTCTTCGGAAGTTGAATTAATGGAAACCAATAAAGCAATGATGATCATCGCACTCACTTGTCCTAAAACTTCTTCGGAAGTTGAATTAATGGAAACGTTAGGAATTGCTCCCAACAAGTAGCTGTTCATCGCGACCTAAAACTTCTTCGGAAGTTGAATTAATGGAAACGACTCACATCGTTTTCATCAACCAGACTTTTAATAATCGCCTAAAACTTCTTCGGAAGTTGAATTAATGGAAACGTATTGGGTTGCCCCAAGACTTTTGAGGTAGTTTTTCCTAAAACTTCTTCGGAAGTTGAATTAATGGAAACACGCGGATAATCTCCTGCTCTGCACAGTTGTGCAGACGAAGCCTAAAACTTCTTCGGAAGTTGAATTAATGGAAACGGGAGCAGCGCATTCGTGGCGGTCGCATAGTCTGTGTCCTAAAACTTCTTCGGAAGTTGAATTAATGGAAACCCGGCTAGTGTCATGCGCAATGAGCAATATATAGGCCCTAAAACTTCTTCGGAAGTTGAATTAATGGAAACTCATCAATTGTAAGAGTCGGAGACTCGTCAGTGCCCCTAAAACTTCTTCGGAAGTTGAATTAATGGAAACATAAGCTCTACGTCCTAGCAATTGAATGGAGCAAAAACCAAAAACTTCATCGGAAGATGAATAAAAGGAAACAAAAAAATAAGTCCGGAGATGATA
>ERZ1740058.1576-NODE-1576-length-10313-cov-9.444531_pt1 | contig 10313 bp, 8 predicted proteins | sample MGYA00581745_ERZ1740058 | MGnify/ENA primary metagenome ERZ1740058 (study PRJEB43018, sample SAMN04849742) | marine metagenome | isolation source: floating plastic debris | place: Pacific Ocean | collected 2008-08-30 | study: EMG produced TPA metagenomics... | reverse complement strand
AGGAATTTCTGTCGGTCGTCACGGGGTGTATCAGCACTGCCGCTATCAAAGATCGTCGGCAGCGAATACATGAGCGCGTCAGACGGATTAGCCCGCCCACCATGCGCAAGGTTTGGCAACCTGAGTTCATACACATGCGCTGAGGCCACAACGCGCAGTGTCACGCCCTCCGTGATCTGGTCCCTAAACGCGTGGCCATAGGTCTGCTCGTGAACATCAAAGAAGCTGTCGATGATCACCTGCTTGTTCTCTTGCGTCAGTGCCCCATCCGGCATCTCGGCCCTCAGCTCAAAACCCTGGCCGAGATAACGACACTCCATCACGCGCTTAAACTGCCGCGCTTCCACAGGAATACCGTCGCTCTCAAGCTGCGCATTCGCCTCGGCCGTCAGTTCATCGGCAAGCGTGTTGATTAGTGCAAGGTCATCATCCGTCGCATTGTCCAACGTCTTCAGCACTGAGTGGGTGTACTCGTACTGCAAATCAGTCACGAGAAGCCCCATCGCCGCGGTAATCCCCGGCTGAAGCGGACTGATCACATCCTTCGCCTGGATCATCTCACTAAGCGCAACGGCATGGAGCGGACCGGCGCCACCAAATCCCATCAACGTAAAGCCGCGCGGATCAATCCCCTTCGCGACAGAGTTCGCGTTGATCGCAAGGGCCATGTTGTTATTGATGATCTTCAAGATACCGAGCGCGGCATCGGTGATCGACAGACCCAGCGGATCAGCGATGTGTTCCTTGATGGCTTTCTCAGCCAACGACTTATCGATGGACAGATCACCACCCAAGAATCGCTCGGGATCAAGCCGGCCGAGCACCACCTGCGCGTCGGTCACCGTCGGCTCCGTACCGCCGCGCCCATAACAGGCCGGTCCCGGAACAGCGCCCGCGGAGCGCGGCCCAACCCGAAACGCACCGCCAGCATCGATGTAAGCAATCGAGCCGCCGCCAGCGCCAATGGCATCGATGTCGATCATCGGCGCCAGCACCGGCAGCCCCGCGACCTCGGTATCGCGCGGATTCTTAGTGCGCAGCTCGCCGTCCTGAATCACCGAGATATCCGCAGATGTCCCACCAATATCGATGGTAATCACGTTGCCTGTGTCACAGTGCCCGCCAGTCCACTTGCCACCGATCACACCGCCCGCGGGACCAGACAAAAGCAACCCAATGGGCTTTTGCGCCGACTGCTCGATGGTCGAAATTCCGCCGTTTGACTGCATGATGCGCACGGCCGCATCAATCCCATTTTCCTTCAGGCGCGTCTCCAAGCTACGCAAGTAAAGCGCAGTCTTCGGTCCAATGTAAGCGTTCATCGCTGTCGATGAAAACCGCTCATATTCGCGAATTACATTCACCACTTCAGACGATGTACACACATAGGCGTCCGGCAGCACCTCAAGGATGATTTCCTTAGCGCGCCTCTCATGGGCATCGTTCAGGAACGAAAACAAAAAACCAACAATGACAGCATTAATACCGCGCTTCTGAAAAAGCTCAGCCGCCTCGCGCACTTCATCTTCCGCGAGCGGTACTTCGATTGAACCGGTCGGCGGCGCTAACCGCTCCGTCACCGGCAACCGGTTGCGCCGCTTCACCAGAGGCTTCGTCTGCCAGGGCACATCGAATTGCAGCGAGAAGTTGTGCGGTCGCTTGTGCCGCGCCATGTGCATGATGTCGCGAAAGCCGCGCGTTGTAATCATGCCCACTTCAGCGCCGTTGCGCTCAATCACCATGTTGGTGGCCACAGTTGTGCCGTGGAACAACTGGTCGATTTCGCCAGGATTAACCCCAGCCATCCGGCACACCTGAAGAACGCCGTTCACCACACCTTCTGACTGGTCGTGAGGCGTGGAGGGGACCTTGGTCACCACCACCTGGTCATCGCTTGCCGCCGTGCGGGTGCGTTCCAGCACAATGTCGGTGAATGTGCCGCCGACGTCGACGCCCACTCGAATCATGGCAAGTTCCTCGTTTCTACAATTATGCGCTCATGCCGCCAGCACGACAGACGCGCGCTCCGGCTTCCAGCGAAGATCAACTTGGGCACCAGGCGCGATCGACTGGCCCGAAACCTTCTCCCGATAGGTTTCAAGACGGACCGACTGTGTGTCATCCAGACGAACAGAAACGTAAACAACCTGCCCCACAGCATCGAGCGCAGTCACCTCGCCCGAAACGCTATCGGTCTCGCCCTCCATAGGCGCCCCAGTCGGCAGGACAGAAACATACTCTGAAGGTGCCACAACCATCGCCGCCGCCCCGGTCTGCGCAGCGCTGGCGTCGAACGTCGGCACACCCTTCAGCGCGCCAAACCGCGTCTTAACCGTCGCGGCACCGCTGCCCGCCTCAGTCAGAGTTCCATCGATAATCTTATTCCGACCAATAAACCGCGCCACAAACGGCGATTTCGGCCGCGTATAAAGCTCAAACGGCGCAGAGATTTGCTCCACCACGCCAGCGTTCATCACCACAACACGGTCGCCCATGGAGAGCGCCTCAGCCTGAGCGTGCGTCACAAACACGAACGTTATGCCCAGCTCACGCTGCAGAATCTTAAGTTCTTCCTGGATCGACTTGCGAAGATTAGCATCAAGCGCGCCCAGCGGTTCGTCGAGGAGCAGAATGTCGGGCTCAGTCACCAGCCCCCGCGCGAGCGCCACTCGTTGGCGCTGCCCACCTGATAGGCTGCGCTCGCGCGCACCAGCCACTGCGCCAAGCTCCAGCTTTTCGATAATCGCGTCGACACGCCGTTTCGTGTCCGCCGCCGGCGCCTTGCGAACCTCAAGCCCGAAGGCGAGGTTCTCGCGCACCGTCATGTGCGGAAACAGAGCGTAGTTCTGAAAGATCGTGGCCGTCGGTCGCTGTTCAGCGGGTACGCGCGTAAAGTCTTTGTCGCGAATAATCAGGTTACCGTCGGTAATATCCTCCAGCCCTGCAATCATCCGGAGTGTCGTGGTCTTCCCGCACCCAGACGGACCCACAAACGAGATAAATTCACCCTTCTCAACGCGCAGATCAAAGGCCTGCACGGCAACAGTTCCGCCTGGATAGACCTTGCGCAGTTTGATCAGTTCGAGGTCGTACATGGCGTGTACCTAAAAACGGGGCGGCGGGTCGGCGGCGCTGTCACGCGCCGCCGATGATGTTGTTTCAATCGCTGAGCGCAAAAGATTAGGCGGAGAGGAACTCGTCCCACTTCATGATCAGGTGGTCGTATTCGTCCGGCCACTGATGCCAGTACGCCACCTGCGACGAGCGCTCGGCGAGCGAACCGCCGTCGCGCAGATCGCCTTCCTTGATGCCCCGCTCAGGCGGACCAACCCACGGCTTGCCCTCGTACCAGAACGCATACTTATCGGCCGGCATCACATTCTTGATGTCCGTGGTCGGCGAATAATAACCCTGCTCGGACACAGTCACCGCCGGCGGGCCGGACAGCCAGTAGTCGGCATAAGCCTTCACCGCCAAGTCGTTCGGCGAATTGGCAAGCTGCGAGATGCCGATTGACCAGCCGCGATAGCCCTCTTTCGGCACAGCGTAGGAACAGGGGATCCCTTGCGCTTTCACCGCCATCACCGCCGGTTGCCAAGCATCAGCCAGGATCATCTCGCCGGACGCCAAAAGGTTCACCAGCTCGCCAAAGTCGCCCCAGAGCGCGCGGAACTGACCGTCTTTCTTCTTCGCGATCAAGAATTTGGACGCCTCATCAATGGCTTTCCGATCAGGGTTGCCAGGGTTCGGCACTTCCAAAAGGCCAAGTGCGTTCATTGCCAGGATCGCCTGGCCAAACGCGATCAGCGGGTCAACGTTAAGGCCGGTCTTACCTTTGAATTTTTCGTCGAAGATCGAGGTCCAAGTATTGGCCTCTTCGGCCGACACAAGATCAGGGCGGTAGCCAACACTGTCAAAGTTGAAGACGGTCGGCACCATCCAAAGCTCAGTCTGCGCGTCATCCGCCCAGATCTGATCGGCAATCTGCGGCCGCGGCACACCCGGCGACGCTGTCTTGAAGATCTCGCGGATGTTCTGCCACGCCGGAATATCCGACGTCGGGATCGACTTGATCGTGTTGGTGATCGTCATCGCCGGCAGACGCTCGCCGATGGTCTCCCACACGTCATATGCGTTGGAGCCGGACAAAAGCTCGGTTTGCGTGTTGGGATAAATGTCGGCCTTACCGGACACCGACCCAACGCCGGAGCGCTCTTTGAAGTCGTTCAGAATACGCTCTTGCACCGTAACCGAAAGCCCGACGGTGCGAAGCTCCTGATCGCCAATGCTTTGCGCAAACGCCATTCGCGGATGCATCAGCATCGCTGCGCTGCCCATGGCGGCTGACCCGCGCAAGAAGCTGCGCCGTGAGGGATGAATGAAGTGTTTCATAGTTGGTTATGCTCTCCCATCCTTGGGTGGTAGTTCGGAAGGTTAGTAACGCCCGACTGTCAGGCCGCCATCGACTGTAACGACTTGGCCTGTCATATATCGGGCGCCGTTTGACGCCAGGAACACAATAACATCGGCGATATCGTCCGCTTCGCCCGGTCGACCCATGGGGATATACTTCCCCGCGGCCTCCAGGCCGGCAGGACCGACCGAATGCACTTCCGAGAGGGCCTGCGCGGTTCGGATGAACCCCGGCGCAATCCCGTTCACGCGAATATTCTGCCGCGCGAGCTCCACGCCGCGCCCGCGCACCAGCCCAATCACGCCCGATTTGGCCGCAGAATAATGCGCGTGCTCATCCCAGCCATAGTGGCTACCCATGATCGACGACAGGCACACAACCGCACCGCCGCCGTTCGCGCTCATGGCCGGCACGGCGGGCCGAATGATCCGGATCATCCCTTTCAAATCAACGTCGAAGGTGAAATCCCATTTCTCATCTGACAGGTCGGCGAGCGGCACCTTGTGGGCGATCCCGGCGTTGCAAATCAGCGCGTCGAGCGCGCCGAATTTCGCGTTCGCGGCATTCACCACGCCCTCCGCCGCGGCAGTGTCGGTCACATCAAGGCTGTGAAACTCCGCCGATCCGCCGGCGCTCTCAACCTCGCCGACCACCGACTTGCCTTCGGCCTCCAGCACATCGGTGACGAGCACGTGATAGCCGGCCGCGCCAAACGCCTTAGCGGTCGCCCGGCCAATCCCAATCCCAGCCCCTGTGATGAGGACAGTTTTCACAGCATCACATCTCCCGAGTTTGGACCCAGCGTTTGGCCCACGTAAATCTTCGCGTCGTTGGAGGCTAAAAAGGCGACAGTCGCGGCCACATCCTCAGGCTCGCCAAACCGGCCGAGCGGCAGCCCAGCGGCTTTGGCTTTGCGCCAATCCTCGCTGATCGCCATCACAAGGTCAGTGTTGATCGGACCCGGCGCGACAGCGTTGACCCGCACCCCCCGGTCCGCCACTTCCCGCGCCAACGACTTGGTAAAGCCGATGATCCCGGCCTTTGCCGCCGAGTAGTGGGCAAGCTCCACCCCGCCGATCTGGCCAAGTTGACTTGCAATATTCACGATGATCCCATCGCCCGCCGCAAGCATTGGGTTAAGCCCGCGTCGCGCACCCAGAAACGTCCCGCGCAAGTGCACCGCCACCATGCGGTCAAAGTCATCAACGCTAAGGTCCTCGACCTTCGCCTGATGAACGGTCCCCGCATTGTTCACCACAAGCGTCACCCGCCCCCAGGCGGCCTCCGCAGCGCTGAACAGCGCATCAATATCGGCCTCGTTCGCCACGTCGCCGGGCAGCGAAATCGCAGTCCCGGCAGCGCTTTCGATGATTGCGGCGGTCGCCCTCGCGCGGTCGGGATCAAGGTCGTTCACGGCAACCTTAGCGCCCTCAGCGGCCAGCCGCTCCGCAATCGCGCGCCCGATCCCGGCGCCAGCGCCCGTCACCACCGCCACATGATGGCCAAGCCGGCTCATGTGATGTCCTCTTGGATCCCGGATGCTTTCGAGCGCCCCTTGCGCACCGACGCTGTCATCAAAAGCCCGTAGACGGTCAAAAGAGCGAACGAAAACAGGGTGGTTAGCACACCAAAGGCAAACAAGTTCGGATGGATCTCCACCGCGAACGTGCCGTAAATCGCCAGCGGCATAGTCACATCAGAGCCGCCGGTAAAGAGCGTGCGCGGGAACTCATCGTAGGACAGCGTGAACGCAAACAGCATCGCCGACAGCACCCCCGGAAAGATCATCGGGAAGGTCACTTTGCGAAACGTCCGGCCCGGCGGCACGCCCAGCGCCCACGCCGCTTCCTCCACCGCCGGATCGAAGCGGTTGAAGATCGCCAGCATCACCAAAAACGCGAACGGGTAGGTATAGACCACGTGAAGCACAAAGGCGGTGCCCCACCATGTGGGCGAAATCCCCGCCTCGCGCGCCACCAGCGCCATCCCAAGACCGAGCAGAACGCCCGGCACCATCATGCCGAGCACCACGAGGTAGAACATGATGTTCGACCCCTTGAACTTCCTGCGAAATGCCTGAGCCGTCAGCGTCCCCAGCACCGTCGAGACCACCATGGTGGCAAAGGCGAGGGTGAGCGAGCGCACCAGCGCCTCCCCGATGGGGAGAGGCGCCACCCGCGACGGCGGCGCAAACCCCAAAACGTGCTGGTACCAATAGGTCGACCACTCAATGATCGGAAACTGCGGCCCACCCTCAGGCCCCGCCTGAAACGACAGGATGCCCATGACGATAAACGGCGCGTACAAGAAGAGGATGAACAGCGCGCAGTAGACCGCCAGCGAAAAGCGCAGAATAGGAAGCTGATGCATCGCTAAAGCTCCCTGCGCAGGTTCACGATGCGCAGAAGCACCGTGATCGCGACCGCCATCACCACAGTCAGGATCACACCGATCACGGCCGCAAACGCCCACTTCAGCGAACCCACCTGCGTGACGATGATGTTGCCCAAAAGGTTGACCTTGCGGCCCGACAGCGCCGAGGCGGTGGCAAACTCGCCAAGGACCATCACCGACACGAAGATCGCGCCCACAACAACGCCAGGCAGTGACAGCGGAAAAATGATCTTGCGGAAGATCGTCAGCGACGACGCCCCAAGATCCCGCGCCGCTTCAATCAAGCTACCATCGATCCGCGCCAGCATGAAGGCGATCGGCCCCACCATGAAGACCACATAGATCTGTACCATGCCGATGATCACCGATAGTTCGGTGAACAGAAGCGCATCGATGGGCTGCGAAATGATCCCAAGATCTTGCAGAACGATGTTGATCGCGCCCTCACGCCCCAGCATCGGCCGCCACGCCAGCACGCGTATCAAGAAGCTCGTCCAAAACGGAATCACGCAAGCCACAAGCAAGATGGTCTGCGTGGTCTTGTTCTTGACGAATTGGCCGATGAACAGCGCCGTCGGATATCCGATCAGAAACGTAATCACCAGAACCGTCAGCCAAAGCCGCAACGTTCTGATCAGCGCCCCAAAATAGGTCTCGGAGGCGAAGAAGGTTTGCCACGACCGCAGCGTCAGGTCCGGCGTAATGGCAAAGGTCGTCTGCGTCCAAAAGCTGACATAAACCATCATCGCCAAGGGGACGATCAGAAAGAAGACCATCCAAAGCGCGCCGGGGAGCAGCAGGAAGTAGTGATGGTTCCGCCGCAAAAAGCTCTGCCGCGGCACTTGCTGCGCCTCAACACCCCCCGCGGTCACATCCATCAGGCGGCCCCCGCGAGCGCTTCTGGGCTGTAAATCCGGCGCCCATCGGTGTCGAACACTGTTACGTCCGCCAAATCCCAATGCACCGTCACCGGCTCGTCTTTGGTATAATCTACGGGATCAGCCCGGCTTAAGTGCCGCTCCACCTCGACGACCCCGCCGGTATCCTTCTCCAGAAAGTATATCACCTTCGCGCCCATGAATTCGCTGGTGATGAACTTTGCGGGCAGCGCGGCATGCCCCGCCGGCGCTGTGCCATGGCCCCGCGCGATTGAGGCAGTATCAAAGCGAACGGCATAGTGCGCCGCCCCCTGAGTGCCTGGCGGAAGCGGCAGCTCATGGGCGCCAACGCCAAACTTGTCGCCCTGCGCGTTGCCGGAAAACACATTGTAAGCATTGAGAAACTTCGCAACGCGCACCGTCTCGGGTCGGCCAAACACCACGTCCGGCTCGTCCACCATGATGACCCGGCCCTCGTCGAGCACGACCATCCGGTCGCCCATCGCAAGCGCCTCAGCCTCATTGCCGGTCACATGGATAAAGGTCACGCCCAGCGCCTCACGAATACGGCGCAGCTCCACAGTCATGCGCTCGCGCAGGTTGGCATCCAGCGCCCCAAGCGGCTCATCCAAAAGGCAAAAGCGTGGTTCCGTCACCAACGTGCGCGCCAGCGACACGCGCTGCTTCTGACCGCCGGAAATCTGGCCCGTCATCCGGCCGTCGAGCCCCGTCAGCCCCACGAGCTCAAGCATGCTCGCCACCCGCCGCGCCACTTCGGCGTCGTCGGTCACCGGATCGACCTCTCGATAGCGCAGCCCAAACGCAACATTGTCGGCAACGCTCATGTGCGGAAACAGCGCGTAATTCTGCTGCACAAAACCGAGCGACCGCCGGTGCGCGGGGAGGGCGGTCACGTCCGTCCCGTTCATGCGAACGCGACCGGCATCCGGCCGCTCAAGGCCCGCGATCAAACGCAACAGTGTCGTTTTGCCAGAACCGGAGGGGCCTAGTAGCGTCAGGTATTCATCGTCACGCACCGTCAGCGAGACGTCTTGGATGGCCGGTGTGCCGTCATAGAGCTTGGTCAGCCCCAGCAGCTCCAACATGGCAGCATCGCTCCTGATGCAGGCTTCCGTTAGCGACACAAAATCGATCATTGCGCGCAGAAGTCAATTAACGATTCGCACTGAGGCGATCGATTAGGCAATTTGCTGGCTTTTTTCGCGGCCTCGCCACATATCCACGCACACAAAAAACGATTTTTGTGCACTGGATACGTTTTTGAAAGGGCGCAAAGATGATCCTCTCCAGCGCGCCGCACCAAGCCAGAAACAGTGGCCAAGGGCTGTGACACACGCTGACGCTGCAACACCCGACAGCCCAACATCCGGCACAATGAGTGCGCCCGCAGCAACGGCCGACAAGCCGCCGCCGCGCTACCTCTCCATCCAGTTAGCGCTCGCCGCAGCCATCGAAAGTGGCAGTCTGCCGGCCGGCACGGTGTTGACCGAGGAGCCCCTGTCCCGCCTCTTCGGCACCAGCCGCACGCCCGTGCGCACCGCGCTGTCAGAGCTTGAGGCGAGGGGCGATCTTCATCGCTTCGACGGCCGCGGCTTCATGGTGCCCGGCGCGCAAGAGCCAAGCCGCGTCGCCCTCACCCGCGCCATGGTGGGCCTTGCGCAAGCGCCCGAGCCGCGCGCCGCATCGGCAGACCGGATCGCCGACGATTTTGCCCGCACCCTCGCCCGCGCGCTCCCGTTTGGCCAGTTCCACATCCACGAGCAGGCCGCCGCCGACCACTACGACGTCAGCCGCACTGTGGTGCGCGAACTCATGAGCCGCTTCAACGACCGCGGCTTGGTGCGTAAAAACAACCGCTCGCACTGGATGGTCGGGCCGCTCACTGCGCGGGACGTCGCGCACCTCTTCGCAGTGCGCGAACACCTGGAACCGTTAGCGTTGCGCGAGGCAGCGCCGCTCCTCACCGCCCGCGAAATTCTTGAGATGCAGCAGCGGGTTACCGCCGCGCAGGACCTTGGCATTGCGCTCGAGCCCGAAGCGCTCAGCGATCTGGAAGCCGACCTCCACGACCGTGTCCTCCAGCGCGGCGGCAACCGGCATCTCATGCGGATGATCCACCAGAGCCAGATCGCGCTCATGGTCAACCGCGTATTCGCTGAACGCGTAGGTGCCCGCCCGTTCGCCCTGGCCCTACGCGAGCACGCCATCGTCCTGGAATTTCTAGGCCGCGGCGCCCACGATGCCGCCGCCGTCGCCATGGCCGAGCACGTACGCCAGTCCGCCGCCCGCACCCGCCAGCGCCTCATGTCCATCTCGGTCTTCCCCGAAGACCCCCTTCCAGACTACCTACGCCGCGTCGTCGACTAGGCGTTTTTAGGGGTCGTTTGCGGTGTTGGGGGAGATTCTCCTTTCATGCTCCAGCCAATGGGTCTCAAAACACAGCAAGCGGCCGACTTCTGAGAGATAAATTCTCAGGACACAGTTCTGAGAATTGATTGGGTAGCTTTGACCCCAGGATCATCATTCAGTTCAGCTACCCTCAAAAACGTTTGATACCGGTGAAAAAGGCGGCAGTCTTACGCACGCTGACGGGTCCGAGTTGAGGC
>ERZ1740058.1575-NODE-1575-length-10317-cov-9.188657_pt1 | contig 10317 bp, 6 predicted proteins | sample MGYA00581745_ERZ1740058 | MGnify/ENA primary metagenome ERZ1740058 (study PRJEB43018, sample SAMN04849742) | marine metagenome | isolation source: floating plastic debris | place: Pacific Ocean | collected 2008-08-30 | study: EMG produced TPA metagenomics... | reverse complement strand
CCATCGATGCTCAGGGACAAACGACAAAACATTCAGTTTTGAGGCGAAAGCATGAATCGAGGCTAAGCCAATGGCTAAAACCAGACCTGGCCCTTGCATGATGAGTTGCCTCTTGAAGTTTGAACCGACGAGCCAGCGCTCATGGCGGCGGCTGTCTTGGCCTTAGAGTAGTTAATTTTGATACTCAAACAGGGCTTTTTCACAAAAATAAATTTTCCCGTAAAAATAAATTCAACCGGCTTAAGCCCCTAAATTGACTGGTTCTCCGGCAAAAAGACAGTACCTCAATCTTTGCTCTTTTAATTAAACTCACTCAAACAAATGATTATTAATGACTATTCATGACTTTAGGGCTGAATTTTCTGATGTCAGTTCAACTGCGAATGAGACGCGATCGCCCACTCAAGTGAGAAAACTGCCGGGTCAGAACATCCTGGGGTGCTGAGACGAGATGCTGTTCAGTCCCATAGCGATTTAGCAGGTTGACTGCATGCTTATTTGTTAGGCCTCAGAAACTCATTCTGCCTCTTCAAGAGCTACCCAAATTCAGCATCTCATCCTCTGCTTCAGAAGATGCATGAGCATCGAGTTTAATGGGCACCTCGATTAATTCAGTTTTATTGCAAAAAAGACCTCGTTATTGAGAACAGTTAACGAGATTTCAGGGGTTTCAGGCGTCGCTTTTTGGGGACAAATCAATTTTTCGAGGTGCCCTAATCAATTCATTGCATAGGTATTAATAAAAGTAGCTTCGACGTTGTTAAAACTTAGTTGCAAATCCTATTACTAATATTTTTTAATGAGTATATGGACTCTGTTAGGCACTATAAATGATTCCTGAAGGTCATCATCTTGAGACACGCTTAAAAAAAGATAAATCTTCTGCGCCAAAACGCGACCCAGGCATAATCGTCTTACGCACAATCGTTGTGAGTATTTCTGTGCCTTTGACTTTTACACTCTTTGATACACTCTTGGGTTTTGATGCCGAAATCAATCCTGACATCAATATAGACGTTCAAGGTAGATCGCCAGAAGGTGTACCAAGCAGGCCAGACTTATCTCCTAGAGATGAATCTGGAAAGATTGAAGATCCTGTTCCGAACTCTAGTGGGGCAGCTGGAGTGTCTGGAAATAACGGTTCTGATTTTGGCGAAAATCCAGAAACATCTGACAATCCCGATGCTGGCTCAGATTCTGGATCAGAGCCAGGAAGGTCTTCTGAGGAGTCTGACTTAGGCGATAGATCACCAGAAGATTCAAATAAGCATTGGGTGCAAATTCCTCGATACTGCAATGGACTCTATGCCGGAAGCGCGAATTTTCGAGCTTCTCCGTCACTATCACCGTCCGAGATTAAGGGGGTTGTTGTGGTGGGTCAATGGGTATCGCTCACCGGACAGACTGCCTATGGTGATGGCATACTTTGGCATGAATCCGTCAATCAAAAGGCCTTAAGTTCTTCTATTGAGCTTGAGGCTCAAAATCAGCTCAATGCTGGTCAACTTGGCTGGATAGCAGCTTGCTTTGTGGATTAAGGAGATTTTCAGTAAAGACGATACCCGTAGGGGCGGGTTTTGTGAATGCTTGATGGCGATGGCATCAAGGTTTCTCGCTAAACCCGCCCTGACAGTACCGGTATATTCTTGCTCGGAAATCTCCTAAGCCTTTGAATCCAGATGAAAATGATTTCCATCTCAATTCTCTAAATCAACACTCCAGACAGTTTTTTGAGGGCAACGGTGGGATGCGGGTTTCGGGCCTCTTTCGTAGTTGTTCAGCTCACGAGAAATCAAGGGTTTCAGAGCTTGTTTGGAAAAGTGTTCGGAAAAGTGTCCGGACTATTGCTAAATCATTCAGCACTGAGGAGTTCCCTGAAAATAGCGTTGTGATCGCAGAGATTTGGCACGGCTAAATCCTGACCGAAAATGGTGCCGTTCTGGGGATGTTGTTTGAGCGTAGAGTCTTTTTAGTGGACGACAGCCATCCGGGTCAGCTAACGGTTTTGAAAGATCCCGAGATGCTCTTCACCTTGGCGAGAGGCCACTGAGTGGGGTGAATGATTGCTTCTCAGGGCTCAAACGACCAATACCAATGCAAGTGGCGGAAAAACTAAGACGACTCCTCCAGCGGTAGGCGTTGGTGGCAAGTCCAGGAGCGATCGGGGTGTTGCTGATAAAACCGCAATTCCCACGTGACGGTTGCTTGAGCGTCAATCAGATCCGCCGCCAGTGATTTGAGACATTCAGCCTGCTCTGGCGAAAAGCCATAGGCCAGACTTAAATGCAGCCAGTCTTTGGGGCGCAAGGGCGACTTGCGCGTGGGGGAGGTGGCCGTGCAGACGAAGTCGAGCACCAGCTTTCTCAACCAGTCGGATGAGAGTTCTAGACCATACCAATCGGGACGAAAGGCGAGGGTTTGCACTTCGAGCGCTGAGGTCGGCTGCGATCGCCGCAAACGCTTAAGCGATCGCTCAAGCGCTTGAGTATATCGAGGCATCGCACTGCTGACGTCTTCAAAAAAGCCCGTCAGCGTGCAGTGGGGCATATAGTCATGGGCGGTGTTGGGGCCGCAGAGGTGACGACTCTTATCGAAATACGTGTCGAGCTGAGCTGCCAGTTCACCCACTGGACAGGCATACACAATAAATCTAGACATTAATGACATCAGTCACATCGGAGGGGTAGCCTCCGCCTAGCAGCAGGTCGTTGGATTCACACATTGCCTAGTAGACTGCGGCACCCAGTGCAAACTGATAGCCAGAGATGGGGTATCAGCGTCGCCCCAACCTCAGCAGCCGAGGAGAGTCTGCCAGCTTTAAAGAAGCCGTGCGGTTTTTCTCCAGCCGATTGCCCCTCTAAGGTGCTGCTGATTCCTCTCAACCTGTTTGGCCCAGAATGCTAGCGGTTGTTTAATTCGCCGGAGTTCAGAATGCACCTTAAGCAAAGCATATGGGAGGCGGTCTATGGTGCTATTAACGCCGGTTTATGGCGTTGTTAACCCCGGGCGATCGCGCCGCGATACACGAGCTGGCAGCCTGCTGATCGAATTAGCCGCTGGTGAACGATGGCATGCTGATCTATTGAATACTCAGGTTTTTGCTGAGGTTGGAATACTCCGTCACCAGTCCCCGACGAAACGTCACAGTACTGTTGTCAAAGTTGAAGATTTCTTCGCAGCTATTGTCAACGCGGCTCACCGCTGTGGGGGTTGTTTGTTCAGCGTGCAAAACTGCCGTGCGGTTAGAGCCTAAGCCCCAATTCGCCGCTGCTTCAGTACTCCCTGCGGCTGGCACCATCGATACTTTTAAGTTGCCAATCAGGTTGGTATAGCCCACCACCCGATTGTTCACCAGTTCGACGATGCTTTCGTTATAGTGCAGTGTCACGGCATCTTGATAGGTGCTTGTGCGGGTGGGGGTGCCCTGAGCTTGAAACACTTCCTCTTGAGTGGAACCCAAGGTCCAGGTATTCGCCCGAGGCTGCACCGACAGCGCCACCTGTTCGTCGCCTAACACGGTGAGGTTGCGATCAAGATCGCTATAGTCCACCACGTAACCATTCTGCAGCTCAACCGTGCTGTTGCCGTAATACATGACCTCTTTGCAGGTCGTGCTGTGCTGGTTGACACGAATGGGCATGCCTTGAATTTTGAGCACTAACTCGCGATCGGAGCCAATCGTCCAATAGGATTGGGCGTTGGGTTGACTCGCCGCCCGAGAATCGACATTGCTCTGGGCGTACTTCAGATTGCGATCGTATTCAACCAGCTTTTGTTGCGCCACATCGTAATTAGGATGCGACGGTGAGACCGACTGCATACTGCTGATCGCCTGCTGCCAGAGAATCGCCACCTGGCTCCAGTCTTCTTTGAAGTCGGCGGTTTGCGTCAACTCAGCGGCGCTCATGGCCTGGTTAAACGCTTGACGAAAGGGATCGTCTTCGGCCAGGACAGATTGTCGTTCGCCTAACCGGAGCTGCAGCGCTGGCCACAGTTGAGAGGCCCCCACGGTCATGCCCACTCCCAGGGTGAGCCCTAAAAGTGTCCACAACACTTTATTGCGTAGAGCGCTGCCCTGACGCTTCAGCTCGAAGGTATAAAGCGGTTGAGACTGATAGCCTTCGAGCTCTGGATGGCGTTCATTCGGCATAGGAGTAAATAGGAGATGGGGCAAGTGTAGATGTGCTAACTGATGGGGACAAGCTCAGGGACCCGTCTCACCGCATCGATAAAGTCTCCAAATATCTTAACTGCGCCCAATTCAAGGTAGCCACGGTTATGTATATTCCGCAGCACATCAGTCGTGAAAAATGAAAATTCAGTAAACTTGGGGTTGTGCATCCGGCTACAGACTGCATCGAGTCTGAATGTGACTGTTAGTTGACGTTCCTAGGCGATCGCCCTCATTACATCAGGCCTACTGCTCAGGCCCTAGCGCTCGTATCGCTGTCTCAGCCATCTGTCGAGCAAACATCAAGTTCTGGTAGCTCAGTATAAAGACGTGCTCATTTTCACTCAGTACCAGTAGTGAATCTTAGCGTTCCATAACAATGAATAGCAATGCAGTCCAATAGATGCATCAACTTTTGCTGCCATCCAGATAGGTCGGCAGGTCGACAAAACCGCTATCCCAAGGGTGAATAGAATATTCAACTTCCTCAAGCAAGGGCTTTTCAAATCAAATAACACCACTGAAACTGCAAAACATTATGAATTTTCTGTGAACTAGGCGGAATCCATTATATTCAGGGTAAACACTTAGACTATGCTCTGTGTCAGTTAGGGTGCATCTGTGTTTCTTCAGATGCGCTTCTTCAGGTCAAGGGCTCCAGACCTGATTGCATTTGTCCAAACGTCACGGTAGCGATCACTATGCCGAGATACTGGTTTTTGTTAAGTGCCTTTGTGTTGTCGGGTCTCTCTGTAATGACAGTGCGACTGGATGCGGGCAAAAAAGACACGACCTTACAGTCTTTGGTGTCTCACCCTAAGGTGATCGTGTCTCCCTTAGTGCACCTGGAAGGGCAGGCAGGCGATCTCTACACCGTCAAAGGGCAATGGACTTTGCAACCCTATAAACCGATTGTGCGAATGCGGCAGCTGAGCTTCAGAGAGCGGGCTCAGCTAATGCGACAAAAGCTGGCAGCCCAGGATGCGATCGCCCAAGCCCAATCGCCGCTGTCGGCAGATGCGCCTTTAACAGATGTGCCGTCGTTTATTTCTCGGTTTTCTGACAGTTTGGCGCGGGTGAGTGACTTGGGCAAAGAGTTATTGGTTGTGGTGCCTGCTGGCGTCAGAGGGATTACCTTTCACGACCATGATTTAGAGACTTCTTGGTATGACGATGGCCGCAACCTTCGTCCTAGCGAGTGGCAATACTTCGACGAGTCAGCGATTGAAATCCTGACGAGCTTTCGTCGCATCATCGGTGGTGATATTGATGAGTCTCAGGACATCGACTTAGCCACAGGCGAAGACCTCCCTCCGTGGTTTGAGGATCTTGAAGTGGCACCGGGTGGCGGCCGATACTGGCTTGAAGATCCTCATGCGGCTTGGTGGTAAGTCTAGTAGACTACAGCGCTGAGTCACAGACTATTGCCGATGGCTTGGGCGCGGGGCGTAAGGGCGGCAGAAAACCTGGCAGGGTTGTGTTTTTTCTGCCGTGGAGTACCCGTGTTTTTGTCCGCGCGCTTCTCAACCCAGCATTTGCCACTCTATGCTCTGAAAATAGACTCCGCGTAGGGTGGGTCAATTCCCCCACAGTTCGCTCAAAGTTCCCCACCAGTCAGCCTTCTGACCCAACACTCCACACCCGCAACGAACAACCACATGTTCATCGTTGGGAGTGGCGCGTGAGCGTGATGGGCCATTACTCCGAAAACAACCTGGATCCGGTGCATCGCTACGCAGATGACACCCGACGACTTTCATGGTTGGGAGTGGCGCGATCGCATCATGCACGCTTGCTTGAAATTGCGCTCAGCATTCTCGACACCGCCGTCACTCCAACAAACAAGTGATGGCTGTGACTAAGGAATTTTCCGCTAGCCACTTTAAACTTCATCCTGGCGGCCTGTATTAGGGGATGATGAAGACTAACGCCGTTTTACGCAGCCCGTTGAGGGGAAAGTGAGGCGGCATGATGCGGCACCGAGAAATAGCTAAATGAGTGTCGTTTGATTATCGATTTTTATCAATGATAAACGAATCACAAATTGACTTAAGCCAATTCACCCCTAGACGAACGTAGAACCCTGCCGCTACACTTGATGATACATAGACTTAATTCAATCAAAAGTCAGTCCGCATAGATTCACGCCTGAAATTTTAAGTTGGCCTACCGGGTCAAAATTTCGAGCTAGGACACTGAGGAGCCTGTCTTTGGCTGAGTTGGGTTACGCCAATTGCCCCTCTGTGCTGACATCAGAACCCCATGATTACTGAAACGAGTTGGCTGATACCGCTTTATCCCCTAATGGGGGCTTTGCTCACCATTCCCTGGTCACCGGCCTTGATTCGCCGCACGGGGCCGCGACCCGCTGGCTACATCAATATCGCCACCACGCTGATGGCGTTCATCCACAGCCTGCTGTCCTTTAATGCGCTGTGGGGCAAGTCATCCGATCAGTTTTTCTTCGTGCCGTGGTTACAGGTCGCTGATCTGAACTTGACGATTCCTTTAGAGGTCTCGGCCATCACCGTTGGGGCCTGCATCCTAATCACGGGACTCAACCTGCTGGCGCAAATTTATGCCGTCGGCTATCTAGAGATGGATTGGGGTTGGGGGCGATTTTTTGCCTTTATGGCCTTTTTTGAAGCGGGCATGTGTGCGCTGGTGCTGTGCAACTCGTTGTTCTTTGCCTACATGCTGCTAGAGATTCTGACGCTCGGTACTTACTTGCTAGTGGGCTTTTGGTACAACCAGTCACTGGTGGTGACTGGGGCGCGCGATGCCTTTTTGACCAAGCGGGTCGGCGATTTAGTGCTGCTGATGGGGGTGTTGGCTATTTATCCTCTAGCTCATACCTGGGATTTTCGAGAGCTCGCGGTCTGGGCCGAAACGGCCAACGCTGATCCCAGGCTGCTGGCGCTGCTGGGCATTGGATTGATCGCGGGACCGATGAGTAAGTGTGCTCAGTTTCCCCTGCATCTGTGGCTGGACGAAGCGATGGAAGGGCCGTTGCCCAGCACGATTTTGCGGAATGCGGTGGTGGTTGCAGTGGGCGCTTGGGTGCTGTTTAAGGTGGAGCCGGTGTTGGCCCTGTCGCCGACGGCCTTACTCGTCACGACGATTATCGGCGCGATTACGGCACTGGGGGGAGCCCTGATTGCAGCGGCTCAAATTGACCTCAAGCGCTGTCTGTCCTACCTTTCTAGCGTTTATATGGGGTTGGTCTTTATCGCGATCGGTGCCCAGCAACCAGAAACCGCTTTGCTAATGGTGTTGACCTATGCCCTGGCGATGGCAGTTTTGGTGATGGGGGCAGGCTCCATCATTATCAATGTCATTACCCAAGATGTGACCCAAATGGGGGGACTCTGGGGACGGCGACCCGTCACCGGGATGGCAATGTTGACCGGGGCCTTGGCGCTGGTCGGTCTGCCACCGCTGGGCGGCTTTTGGTCCATGCTGAAGCTAATGACTGGTCTCTGGTTAGATCATCAACTGGCGCTAGTCGTCATTGTATTGGCCGTCAATTGGACCGTGGCCTTTGGTTTAGCTCGGGTATTCGGCCTGATTTTTGCGGGCGAACCGCGGCAAATGACGATACGAGCGCCGGAGCCCCTTTGGCTCATGGTGATGCCCATGGCCATTACGGCTGGCGTGACGCTCCATCTGCCGCTGATTCTGGGTTCATTGGGCCTCTTGCCTGATTGGGCGGCGCTGAACAAAGACATGGGTTTGGCCCTCATCTGGTCAAGCATTCTCGGGTTTGCCGTGGGAGCCGCGTTATATATCACGCCTCGGGTGACGAATCCTGAAAAACTCGTGCCGACCGGCTTGCAAAACCTGTTTGCCTTCGATTTTTATACGCCGCGTTTGTATCGCTCCAGCGTGGTGTTTGGGGTTGATGTGCTGTCTCGAATCACGGACTGGCTCGATCGCTACCTGGTCGATGGGGTTGTCAACCTGGTGGGCTTAGCGTCGGTGTTTAGTGGTGAAGCGCTGAAGTACAACAACAGCGGACGGCTACAATTTTACGCCTTGACCATTTCGTTTTGCGTGGCGGTCATCAGCATCATCATGAGCTGGCAATACCTGCCCGGCATCTTTACTGCCATGCTGTCTGGATTTTGATCGCAGGCGATCTCCCGATTTTGAACGACGACTCAGTTAGTTGATGGCTCTTTTATTTGGCTTACGATCATGTTGAGTGTTCTGATTTGGCTCCCCATTATTGTCGCGTTGCCGATCGCCTTTTTGCCCCAGGTGACGGCCAAGCAGGCGCGGGCGATCGCCCTAGCTACCGCCGGGTTGACCGTGCTGTGGTGTGTCTGGCTGTTTACCCAGTTTGACCTGAGTAATCCGGGCTTTCAGTTTCGCGAGTTTTTGCCCTGGCTGCCGCTGTTGGGGCTGAATTACGACCTGGGGCTAGATGGGCTCTCACTCCTGATGGTGGCCCTCAACAGCCTGATTACCTGGATGGCCCTGTGGAGCAGTCGCAGCGAAATTGAGCGCCCCAAGCTGTTCTATGCCCTCATGCTGCTGGTCAACGGCGGGGTAGCCGGAGCGTTTTTGGCGCAGAACCTGCTGCTGTTTTTCTTGCTGTATGAAATTGAGCTGGTACCCCTCTACTTATTAGTCGCGATTTGGGGCGGGCAACGGCGCACCTATGCGGCGACTAAGTTTTTGCTGTATACCGCCGTGTCAGGGGCATTGATGCTGGCCAGTTTCTTGGCCACTGTCTGGCTGACGCAGCAGACCGATTTTTCCTACACCCCGGCCCTGGGGCAAACGCTGCCGATGACCGGTCAGGTCGTGTTGCTCGGGATAATGCTGGTCGCCTTTGGCATCAAAATTCCCCTCGTGCCGTTTCATACCTGGCTGCCGGACACCTATGTGGCCGCTTCGACCCCCGTCGCGATGGTTTTGGGGGGGGTGCTGGCTAAGTTAGGCACCTACGGCCTGTTTCGGTTTGGGCTCGGGATGTTTCCCGATGCTTGGGCGACGTTATCGCCCTATTTAGCGGTGTGGGCCGCGATCAGCGTGTTGTACGGGGCCATCACCGCGATCGCCCAAAAAGACATCAAACGCATGGTGGCCTACAGTTCCATCGGGCACATGGGCTATGTGCTGCTCGGCGGGGCGGCGCTGACCGACTTAGGTCTGACGGGCTCGGTCAGCCAGATGGTGTCTCACGGGTTGATTTTGGCGATTCTCTTTCACCTGGTGGGGGTAGTCGAAGCCAAAGTGGGCACTCGCGAGCTAGATGTGCTTAACGGGTTGATGAACCCCATTCGAGGTCTGCCCTTCACCAGTGCGCTGTTAATTCTAGGCGGCATGGCCAGTGCCGGCATTCCGGGGTTGGTCGGCTTTGTGACGGAGTTTTTGGTCTTTCAAGGGGCCTACAGCATCTTTCCGTTGCAGACCCTGTTGTGCGTTGTCGGCACCGGGATGACCGCTGTTTACTTCGTCATTTTGCTGAATCGTACTTGTTTCGGCAAACTCGACAACGACATCGCCTATTTCCCCAAGGTTGATTTTATTGAGCGGTTTCCGGCTTTGGTGTTGGCGGTACTCATTTTGTTCTTAGGCGTGCAGCCGAGTTGGCTGGTGCGTTGGGCTGAGCCAACGGCGGTGAGTTTGGTGGCACAACTCACCCCAGCCCCCGTGGCGATCGCGCCCACCCTCCCAGCGGCCATTGCCACGGGCTGGCCTGGCCAACCACCTGAGGTGTCATTACAGTAACTCCCATAAACCTTTGGGGACGAGGGTGGGGGAACCTTGGCGCAGTTCCGCCAGCGATCGCCAGCGAGCCTTAAAGGTGCGCTTCCCCTCCCTCACTACCAGAGTGGGTTGGTCATACAGGTGCTCATCGACAAACCGACCATCATACACAAACACGATTTGGTGTCCCGGCTCTCCTTCGTAAACGTAGATTGATTCCACAATGCCTAACTGCTTCACATCCACGATGTCAGCCCCCAACTCTTCGCGAATTTCGCGAATGACGGTGGTGCGACTGTGTTCGGTGAAATCAATGCCGCCCCCCAGCGGTCGGGCAAACCGTTCGCCGGTCACCTTATCGGTGCCTTCTTGTACCAAAATGCGATCGCCCCGCCGCATCAAACAAATGGCGATCGCGCGAATCCGTG
>ERZ1740058.1573-NODE-1573-length-10339-cov-4.476760_pt1 | contig 10339 bp, 8 predicted proteins | sample MGYA00581745_ERZ1740058 | MGnify/ENA primary metagenome ERZ1740058 (study PRJEB43018, sample SAMN04849742) | marine metagenome | isolation source: floating plastic debris | place: Pacific Ocean | collected 2008-08-30 | study: EMG produced TPA metagenomics... | reverse complement strand
GCCAATAGCCCCAAGCTACAAACTGTCGGGTGGCCTGGTGCAGTCGTTCAGCAATCCGGTCGTCTTCCCATTCGGGGCAACACCCGCGCTTCCTAGCGTAATAAGTCTGTCTTCGGAGGCCCAGCACTCCACTCTTACGACGCACACTTTGAGTTTTTCCTACCCGGTCCATCAGTCTTTCTTTTTCCGCTGGGCTGAAATGTTTTCCGTCGTGGAACGATTGCCACCTCGTAGCCCTCTTGCAGTATTTCATGGTCTATGCGTAACTCAGCGTACATCTTTTTAAGCGGGCGTTCTCTCGTTCTAATTCTTTGAGCCGACGACGATCATCATTTTGTTGATCTGACAAGTCTTGCTTCCATTTATAGAAGGTGGCTGGACTGATCTGTTACTGTCGGCATATGTCATCCACCTTCTTACCAGTATCTTGTTCGGCAATGATTGCCAAACGTTGAGATTCGTTAAAACTGCTTTTTCGCATGATCTTTAGAAGTTTAAGTTAGAAATAAATTTGCTAACTCTCTACTTTTAAATGGGTGCGCTTATCGGGAAGAGGACAGTTTCAATTCGCTTGTTATATTGAAGTTTCTAATAACTGTATCTGTACTACATTAAAGCCTGCTTATGTTTGCCTCTGAAGGAGAAATTTTCAAGAGACCTTTTCTTAGATACGCAGTGCGAAACATACGTGCCTGTTGCTAGGCGCATTTATAATTTTAAGTTGCACATATAAACCAAAGGATAAAATTTAACAATGCTATAAATGTTATGCTTAACAGAGATTACTTATAGACCTCGATGTTTCCTTTTTTAATTCTTCTCAAGAATGATTGCATATCTTTCTTTACTAAAGGCGCTAATATATAACAACCTAAAATGTTGGGAAGTGACATAGCGAACAACATACCATCTCCAAAGCCTAAGACTGGCTCAAGGCTTACCGAGGCTCCAACAACGATAAAAGCGCAAAATACTACTTTGTAGATAACGACCGATAAAGGCGATTCACCAAATATATACGTCCAGGCTTTTACTCCATAGTAGGACCAGGAAATCATAGTAGAAAAGGCGAACATAAGCACTGCAATGGCTAATATATAGGGAAACCAGCCGATTACAGTAGCAAAAGCATCTGAAGTTAATGAAATACCGTCGGTCTCACCTTCATAAAGACCTGATATAACAATTACTAAAGCAGTCATTGTACAAACTACTACTGTATCAACAAATGGCTCCAGCGAAGCCACAAACCCTTCGGTGACTGGTTCACTGGTTTTTACTGCTGAATGGGCAATAGCCGCCGAACCTACTCCCGCTTCGTTAGAGAAAGTAGCACGTTGCATACCAGCGATAAGTGTCCCAATAAGACCGCCTGCTAAAGCATTTCCTCCAACTGCTCCTTCTACAATTTTAGCAAAGGCTTCCGGTACTTGCCCGATGTTGGCTATAATAACTGCAATGGCTGCAATAATATAGACACCACACATAAAAGGAACGATCTTTTCAGTTACCCGGGCAATACTTTGGATACCACCGATAATTACAATACCTACCAACACTGCAATGATTAACCCAAACACCCAGGTTTGCTCGCCAATAAAGGTATTTTGACCTCCGGTGATTCCAATAATTTGTTCGGCTGCTTGGTTAATCTGGAACATGTTTCCACCGGCAAAGGAAGCCCCAATGGCCATGATTGCGAAAAAACTAGCCAAGAAACTTCCTAACCGTCCCATTCCTTTTTGGGCTAACCCCTTGCGCAAGTAGTACATCGCACCTCCTGAAACTGTACCATCGGCGTGTTCATCTCGAAACTTGACACCTAAGGCACACTCTACGAACTTAGATGACATACTAAAGAGACCAAAAATAATCATCCAAAAAGTAGCACCCGGTCCTCCCATTGAAATCGCAACGGCTACACCAGCAATATTTCCCAAACCAACAGTACCAGAAAGAGCAGTAGCCAACGCCTGAAAATGAGTAACCTCGCCGGGATCATCTTCATGGGTATATTTACCCTTTACAATGTCAATAGCAGTTTTGAATCCTCGGATATTGATGAAATTAAGATAGAAAGTAAAAAACACTGCGCCGGTAATTAACCAAAGCAAGATGAAGGGTACTTCCACACCACGGATAGTAAAAAGTGGATAAAATATAATAGAGGTGGCAAAATTAGAAATAGGTGTGAATATAGAGTCAATGGTTTTATCTATACTTAGGCTATCGGAAATTTGTACTAATAAAGGAATCCGTTTGAATGCAAGTAAGATAGACAGAACAAGTTTGGTCATATTTGTTAATTTATTAAATGATTGTATTCGCTACCAATATAATCACTTTCTTCAGTATCACTAAATGAATCTTTTCTATGAAAAACAATATCTTGAATGGGTGCATATACCTGCATACAACTTTTAAAGATCGATCTTATGTCCTCCCTAGGATGATTCATATAAAGAGCAGGAAGAAATTCATCAACGGGAATAATGTTCTGATCATAGCGAGCTTTTAAAATCTTAATTAGACCTTTTTTACTCATTACATACCCTCGACTTGAGTATGAGTAACCAGGTTTTACGATAAAATTGTTAATTGGTGTATCTTTTCCAACCCTAGATCTACCTAAATAAATCATATCCCAACTGATATCGTAATTATTTACAGAATAAAGTAATTGATTAAACTTATATTGAAAATTATTGGCAAGAGTCACATCGTCTTCAAGAAAAATAGATATTAGATAATCTTTTTGTAAAGCCAATTTCCAACAGAAATAGCGGCTTATTGCACATCCAATTTCCCCTTTTTTCAAGTCCCTGTTCCACCATTTATTATTAGATTCAATTTTCCAATCATATAATCTGTAATTCTTTATGTCTGATGGCCTCATAGTTTTACCATCAAACGGACCATGAAAATCTGATGTGAATATTACATTAAAATTTTCTGGCAAAATTGCCTGCATATTTTTCTTTCTTTCCTGCCTCCTTTTTAAGTTTATCACAAAACAAGAGTACAAATCCATTGAATTTTGCGTTTTTTCTTTATATACTAAAATGAGCCAATAAGATAAAAATAAGCTAATTTACTACATTTATAGATCTGTAGCTACTTGATTAGGCAGACAAAGTTGGTTGTGAGTATTCTATCGATCATCAAGAATATTCTAAAAAATTTTCTCTTGAGGGTTTATTTTTCCACCAATTAACCAGTAAGGTTACCCTTAGTTTATTTCTCTCCGTCTGTGGAATATCAGATGACAGAACTCCGTGGTATAGTTCTCCGGGAAAGACAAAGAAAGAATTGCCTTTTGGTTTTATCTTTATTTGATGAGTTGGAAATTCTGGTGATAATTTCAAGCTAATGGGATCTAATATCTGATCAACTACTACAGTTTCCCCCCCATATTCATTAAAATAAAAAACACTTGCAAATACTGGATGAGAAACACGCCTTTCTTCTTTATAGAGATATTCGTCCTTATCAAAATGAAAAGGCTTTTTATCGTCTATGGGTTTAATCCTAAGCCACCATTCTACCCCTTCAAATAAGTTCTTTTTGGGATCTATTAGATCAATCAAATAATTTATTAAGCCTTCTGTCTCACTATTAGCATCTCGTAATATATAAGAATACCAATTTGTTTTGTTTGTATATGTTTTATTAATCTGAGCTAGTCTCTCCAGAGAATTATGGAATAAATTGCTAGGAAGAACGTCTTCAAAATATTTAACATTCGCGAAAACCATTGTTAAAATGTTTTAGGTTAGAATTAAACTACATACTAGCTAAAAGCCCGGTAGATTTAAATTCGTGTAAAGCTGACTGAAGTTTACGGCTCATCATGTATCTTAAAGTCTTCATCAGGTGGTTCTTTTTCTTGGTTTTCAAAGTATTGTTAAGCGCACGACCGCTATTACTTTTAAGTCACGTTACCCGTACTGACTGCAAAATATCCTCTGACCCAAATGAGATACTGAGCAATTTTGGCTACTGATTAAGCGTAGTAAACGGTGACCGCGCCATAGCTTATCTGTAACCGGGCCGCCGGAGCGGTGAATATGACCTTTTGATACATGCCCCTTGATTATTTGTATTTCATTAGCTAAACGTATTTTCCATATCAACATTCTGGTTCTTTTGGCGATCTTTCCCTCGCGGCATCTGCTCGTAGAACAGGCTTTCTATATTTAGTTATCCAAACAATATTTATTTTTAGATCATAGCAAGTATGCGAGCCTCTGCAGTAGTCTGACATCTCGCAAAGTTAATAAAAGTTGCCGCCCGCGTAGCGTCCACCTCATGAGTAGTACAAAGCTTTTAAATGTAATAGTAACTATCAAAAATAGTTAAACATTAACCAATTACCATTTTTCAATATGTAAGGCTTTTAACCTTCTTTTGTTATCTCACTTATTTCGCAAGTTTACGCGAATCCTCTAGAAAGTACTAGCAATAATTTATCAAAGCAACTTTGGGAACAAGTAGGAACCTATCTCTAACTGACTAGTACAGATTTAAGAAAAACTTCACAGGCATGAATAAAATTACCTTAACGAATAAGTTAGATTTTAAAATATCTCACTATATTACTAAAATACTTCTAACGATTGGACTTTCAATTAATCCGCTTAAATATTTCATGTAGAATGTATGAAACGCTACCTTCATCATGATTAAGTATTCCTAGCCTATTATTTGTCATATGTATGTAACTTGCATAGAGTTTCCATATATTATTTGAATATATATTGTTATCTCCATATTCCCTTAAGTATTTTTTTATTTCAGTTTCTTCCTCTAAGATTCTACTGTGAATTTTTTCATGTTGTTTAATCCATTTGTTAAACCAAGCTTCCTCAAACTCTCTATCTATATTATCCCACAACACTTTAATCATTGGATACAATTTCTCTGCCTGATTTTTTAATTCTTCTATGAAATTATTATTTGTATCTTTATCAATCCCTGTTATGATCTCAGGATGCCAAACTTTCGTATAATTTTTAAAAAACAGCACCGCATCATAGGCATTTAAATTCATTTTAGAAATGAATCCTGTGTGAAGTTGTAGAGATATACCAAGTGTATTCTCATACTGTTCGAGAAGATCCCTTGAGATCAATGAAAGAATGGTATTGGAAGAGACATGAAATTGTGCTTCGGAAATCTCTAAACCTACATTACCACCGTATCTATAGAATTCAGGAACATATTCATTAAAACGAATTTGGGCAAATTCATACCTCTTTCTAGAATTACCGTCAGTTAATCTAGTTTTGTCTAAAATATAATCTTTAATAAGTTGTTTATCATACCCTGTTTTAGTCTTGATTCTAAGACGAATGTGTTTACCAATAGAGTCTTGATATCTTATAAAAAAATACTTAGTTGGAAAGAACTTTTTTTCTATGCTTTTAACTAAATTTAAGATTGTACCTCTTAAAAATATATTAGCACTTTTATCATAGTATATATTTGCTGACAACCAAGAATTACTTTTCATAGGAGCTAATAAATCTTTAAAATAATTAAATAGGTGTTACGTAAAGATGTGTAACTTGAGGAGAAGTTAAAGCATTAGACTTTGAGATATATATTGCCTATCTGATGAGCAGCCCTTCAGGCAGCAGTTGTATAAAGGCCTTGGCGGTAATGAATGGTATTGCAATAAATAGGTAGCCTAAGTAGGGATGTCGATGCTTCCTGTTGTACTATCCCTTAATAAATCGAATATTTTCTAAAAGAGTATATACCGCAGCGGCGGATGCTCATTGGTAGCAATTACCATCTCACAAAAGATTTCTTCCCCTATACTCTCTACTGAAGTTGAAGTGACTAAACAAAAGAGGTGGCGGAGCGAATCGTCCTCTTGAATGAGACCTTTGATCTTTTTCTCAACTTACTCAAGTTGCTTATCTAACGCTTCTGTAGGCTTTCAATTGAGCTTTTCGATCTCTTTCTGGAGCTTCTTGTTCTGAAAGGCAGACACTTCCGTTTTGGTAGAGTTGTTCTACAACCATCTGTTTGAAGTGGTGCTTTCTTCACTTTTTCATTATAGTAAATTAAAAATTATTGACTTAACAAACTGTTCACTCAGATGTAGCAAATCCAGGGCATATTAGTAAAACAAAAGAATAGGTATGCTGAATATTTTTCTATACAGGATAAATATCACTGGTTTTTGAGAAATTCTATTGTTAATAATTGTCTTATACGCAGCGCGGAATGAACATTAAATAGTTCAATAATAATCAAAGGCTTAATAGCGATTATGACTATAATTCGAAATTTTGATGATAATCACTTAATTAGCGATGATTAGACTCGTAATTGGCAAATTTTAATTCTTTTTAAACACACTCAAATAATCATGAGTACTTTACTAGGTTTTTATTTAGGGTTACATGATAGTAATGTATCAATTGCAGCAGATGGAGTAGTCAAATATGTAAAATCTGAACGAATCACTGGTATCAAACATCATAAGGCAGACATTAACTTTGTTAGATTCATGTGTCAAAAATGGGGTATTAAGTCAGTTGATGCTGTTGCTTTCTCTGATGGTAATAGAAATGGATTGGGAGCTTGTAAGCCAGGTGAACTCTGGAGCCAAGTTGAACCAATAAAAGATTTATTTAATGTTCCTACTTTTTGTATTGATCATCACTATTGTCATATTTTGAGTGCTTGGCCATTGAGTAGATTGAAAGATATTGATATTGGTGTTGTCATAGACGGCAGGGGAGACCACGATATTAGAAGGACGGTCATATCTGACCCTAGTTCAATACGCTCTCTATATATATATTATGATAAGGCTCCTTCTATGGGAAACCTTTTAGAATCAATAGGATATTGTATGAATTTAGCTGCTCAACCAGAATTTGATGTTGATTTAGCTGGGAAAATTATGGGAGCTCATGCATACGGTAATATTCAGAAGAATTTTGTTGACTCTATTAATATTAGTGAGATTGGCACAAATTATCGTGATCTATTTTATTCCATACCTTGGGAAGGTAAAGTGCCTACTGCAACTAAAGATTTTTTTGATTTTAACAACCAAAACTTTAAGGATTGGTTGAGTTCTGTTCATAAAATAGTAGAGCTAGAAACACTACATTTTTTTCAAAAGTATACAAAACCTACCGATACAATAATATATAGAGGTGGTTGTGCACTAAATGTAGTTTGTAATAATGTATTAATAAACAATTTTCCTAACCTTATCATACCACCACATTCATATGATGGTGGACTTTCTTTGGGCACAATTGAGTTTCTTAGATTACTGTTAAATGATTCTGAATTTCAAAGAGATGGGTTTCCATACTGGCAGAACGATATTGAGGATGAAGCTCCATCATTGCGGATAATTAAGCAAACAGCCAAACAATTAGCTGAAGGGAAAATAATAGGATGGTTTCAAGGTCAGGGTGCAATTGGTCCTAGAGCCTTAGGAAACAGGTCAATCCTTATGAATCCAGCTTCAACGAACGGTAAAGATATGCTTAATAGTAGGGTAAAACATAGAGAAAGTTGGAGGCCTTATGGAGCGAGCATAAGCAATAAATATACATCTGAATGGTTTAATATCGATCAAGAAAGTCCATTCATGTTGCGATCCGTTCAAGTGAATGAAGATAGAAAGAAAAATATTCCTTCAGTTACTCATGTAGATGGAACTTGTAGAATTCAAACAGTCAGCCATAATGATAATATGATTTTCGCAGAACTAATAGATGAATTCAATCTCATTACCGGCATTCCTCTACTATTAAATACTTCGCTTAATGGAGGAGGACAACCTATCTTTGCAAGTAAAGAACAGTGCTATAATCTGCTGAAAACAACAGATTTAGATGGAATTGTCATTGGTAATCAAATTATTCATTAGTGATTATTATGGTTAATATTTCTGGCTCTGTTGCAAAGTTGGAGATCACTTATCTTTGACTGACTTCTCACTCTATATTATTTCATCATGGCTAACTTTAAGGGTCGCCACTTCAAGGACACGATTATCTTACGATTTGTTCGCTGGTACTGTAAGTAGGTGTTCTTGTAGCAAACGGACAGAAAAGGGCGCTAAGGATTTGAGACTTCCTTCTGGGCGGCACTCCGCTCTACCCGATAGAACGTCGTCTTCCCAATACCGGCCCGTTTACAAGCGAGGCTAATGGGTACGTTCTGATTATCGTATAGGTGTTTCGCGTAGTGATACTTTTCAATCGTTTCTTTCTTTGATCCCGATGGCCTACCGAGTAGCTTCTTCCGTTTACGAGCATTGGTCAGACCAACCTTGGTTCTTTCACTGATCAAATTCCGTTCGGACTCGGCGACGGCAGCAAAAATCTGCAATAAGAATTTTCCATTGGCTGAGGTAGTATCAAACTCGGGTTCACTCAGACTTTTAAAATGCACTCCAATCTCATTAAACTTATCAATCAACTCCACCATATTTTTCAAGGACCTAAAAACCCGATCATTTTTATAGGTAATGATGGTATCTCCTTTCCGGATATACTTGATCATTTCCTGAAGACCCGGCCGATCATCACGGGTGCCACCGGGTGCCGAGCACTGGCCACATCCGTATAGATTTTTTCACAACCGGCCTTTTCTAACAAATCAATCTGAGCTTCCAGCTTTTGATCCGGGGTGGACACCCGAGCATAGCCAACAATCATAATACAGTTCCATAAAAGGATATTTTGTAAAACTACTAAAAAGAACCATGAATGGAACTGGATAGTCCAATGATTTGAGGCTTGTAACTCGGTTCTGTAAATCGGTCGTGGCTGTTGCAGAACTCCAATAATATCGATTTGTGCTTCCATCAAAGTCCGAAAATCGATACCTTTTAGGTATGCAAGGCAGAAAGAACTACACCGAAAAACTGTTCCTCAGCTTCAGGCTGTCGGACCGAATTCCGAAGGATAATATTTACAGAAGGCTTCGCGAAACGCTCGATCTGAGTTTTCTCTATAGGGACACCAAGGAACTTTATGGCAGTACGGGCAACCCATCTATTGACCCAGTGGTTTTCTTCAAACTATTGATAACGGGATACCTTGAAAATCGTTCCACGACGGCATCACTTCCGACCGCAAACTAGTGGAATACTGCAGTATGCGGATGGACGTACTCTACTTCCTAGGCTATGACATAGACGAAGAACTGCCATGGCACTCGACAATCAGCAGGACAAGGCAGCTTTACCCGGAATCCCTTTTCGTGAAGCTCTTCAATAAAGTATTTGCTTTGTGCGTTGACAGCGGGATGGTGTCCGGCCACACCCAGGCGGTGGATTCGGCCCCGATTAAGGCGAACGCATCGATGGAAAGCGTCGTACCAAAAGTGCCCGCCGTTCCCATGGATGGCCACTTAAAAAAAGTGTCGGAAGAGAACGGGGGAAGCACGCAAGTACAAGCGAAGACCATGTCTCCCGCACATATCTCCGCTCCTGAACATGAGCTGAAGCGGGTGGAGAAGAAACACCAAAATCTTCGGGATAATGCGGTACAACTGGTCGGCGGATCCCACAAAAAGGCACGCCTGCTGAGCAACAAGACGCACTATAACCCCCATGACCCAGATGCCCGTATATCGGTAAAGCCGGGCAAGGCCAGAAAGCTGAACTATCTCTGTAGCATGGCGGTGGATACCGCGGAAGGGGTCATCTCGCATGTCCAGGCGGACTTTGCCGACGGTAGGGACAGCCAATACCTGAAGAGTATCAGCCTACAGGTCCAGGACCGTCTGAGGAAGAACGAGTTTACCCTGACTGATATCCTGGCGGACACAGGGTATTCCAACGGCGCGAACTACGATTTTCTCGAACAAAAAAAGATTACCGGATGGATACCCGTCTTCGGAAAATACAAACCCGAAATAGAAGGTTTTCCCTATAACAAGCAAAAGGACGAGTACCGTTGCCCGATGGGCAAACCCCTGCCATTCAAGGGATTCAGTACCAACAAGGACGGTACTGTTTTCAAGAATTACTGGGCGGCACCAAGGGATTGTAAGGCCTGCCCCATAAAATCCCAATGTGCACCCAATAGAAAATGTAAAAATATCACCAGAACGATATACGACAAACCCTATCTGAGGGCCTACGCCCGACAGCATAGCAAAAGGGGCCGACAAATGAAAAAACTCAGGCAAAGTACAGTGGAACCGGTGTTCGGTAGTCTAACCCAGTTTTACGGCCTAAGGAAGATAGGTGTATTGGGCAAGGCCGGTGCACATAAGGTCATGCTTACAGCTGTGATTGCCTTCAACCTGAAGAAATACCTTAAGAAAGAGGTGAAACGACCCTCAAGTG
>ERZ1740058.1572-NODE-1572-length-10366-cov-11.581709_pt1 | contig 10366 bp, 6 predicted proteins | sample MGYA00581745_ERZ1740058 | MGnify/ENA primary metagenome ERZ1740058 (study PRJEB43018, sample SAMN04849742) | marine metagenome | isolation source: floating plastic debris | place: Pacific Ocean | collected 2008-08-30 | study: EMG produced TPA metagenomics... | reverse complement strand
GTCCGTTGTGGCCGCAGCGGCGGACACGGTGCGGGTGTGGGCTGTCCCGTCGTCGGCGCTAAAGGCCTGTCCGACCCCGATCTCGGCCACCGCATCGGCCAGGTTGGCGCCGGGAGATAGCGCTACCCGGTTGCCTGAGGCCGTCAGCCCGGACGCGACCGTATAAACCCAGCGAAGCAGACCAGGCGTCCCCGAGGGGGTCGCCGCCGCAGCACCCGCCTCCGCGTATAACCCAGGACCGGGGGCAGACGGGTGGATAACCGTGTTGCGCGTCAAAGTGTGGTTGCGACCCAGCACACGGATCCCGCGTGAGCGCACCACCACGTTGCCCTCCACCGTTGCGAACTCTCCATCGCGAAGGGAGATCCCCCCCGCGCAATCGACGATCCAGTTATCGCGGATGACGTTGTGGCCTACTTTGGATCCCACTGCCTCGCTCTCACCGTCGTAGCGCAGCAGTAGATTTTGTTGGAAGATCGCGCCTAGGTTTTCGTAAACGGGCGGATCGTTGGGAGAGGACACCCAATAGTCGGACGTTACAAAGCCCATATGCCCCGCCTCGGCACCATTGCTGCCTTTTGGCGGACAATCCCTAAATGTATTGCGCTCCACGACCGAGCCAGGGCTCTGAGGGCCGACGAAGACGCAAACCGAGCCTTTGCACGCCTCAAAGAGGTTGTTTACCACACGGCAGTCTTGGGCGTTGCCAGTGCGGATGTTCACAAGATGACCGTCTGCATCATCGCGCAGCCACGTTCCATCGTGTTCACGCGTTGTGAAGCGATTGCCCGCCAACGTCACCGCAGCCGCCCCGCCTCCACCGACGTACTGGCTGAGCACGATACCTGTCTGCTCAGCGCCGGTGATCGTGAAGTCAAAGCCGCCAACTACCCAGGCACCCTGGCGGAAGTTGATTTGGTCAACGCGCAACGCGCTCAGCGCTGCCGGCAGTTTAGCACCAACCCGTGATGTGTCTGCCCCCGTCAGGGCATCGCTCAGCACCGCACGGCCTGCTGGCGTTGCCGTGTCAGGAGCGACGGCATTGAAAAAGGCTTCGCTGACAAAATACACCGGTTCAGCCGCAACTGATGGTGTCTGCCCCGGTTCACCGACGTAGAAGTAAAACGGAGTGTCAGTCAGCGCGGCAGCGCTGACAACGACAACATCTCCGGCGGCAAATTCCATGAGCCGCCCGTCGCCTCCGTACGGATTGACGGGAACGTCGCTCGCATGGGCAATGCGGTGCATGGCCATTAGACAAGCCCTTCGGTTCTCAGAGTGCTCCACAACAGTTGGGACAGAACCCGTGCCCCTTTGAACTGCATCGCATGCGCGGGAATATTGTAGAGCGAACGGGGCCATAACCCGGCCGCAATGTCAGCGTTGTCATTGGCGCTCCCATCCCCATTCGCTTGCATGTGGGACAATGTGTCGATGACCGCCGTCCCAAATTCAGCAACGAGCGCGCTTTGGTCCGCATCCCACGCGGTACGCTCTGGCGTCCCGCTCGCATGATGGGGGGGCGGGGTCAGGTAGAGCAACGAACCGGCCGTTTCGGCCGCGATCATGTTTAGCGCCGTGATTGCCTGGGACGCGTTCAGTTCACGCGCCTCTTCAAAGACCGCAACGGCTTGCTGCTGCAACCCATGAGCTTCAACGGCAATGGCCATATCCGCCAATGTGGAGGGCGCGTCGATGCGTGTCGTACGGCCCACAAACCGTGACAGCTGCGCCGCACCGCCGTTCCAGTCCGTGACAATGGCAACCTTGCGGGTTAGGTCCGCGAGCCCATCGGTGAAGCGCCGGGCCGCGTCCATTTCGAAGGGTTCAAGAACCCCTTTGGCCCACCCCCCGCCGTAGAAGCGGCCCTTAAACGGGCTCGCAGCGCGGTCGTACTCGCGCGAAAACAGCGCCAAACCGTTGTTCGGGTACGTAAACGGGTCGAGTGGACTGAGGAATGGGTCATCATCCAGTCCCCCCTGAATCGACGCCGCGCCGTGTTGCACGATTGTCCAGGAATGCAGCCCACGTGCGTTGCCTGACGACAGATCAAGGGTGGCGCCCTGTGCCGCCTGATCCCACGCCCGCAGGCGCACATTTTCAGGGTTTGAGCCGTGGAGGAATATCCCGCTCCTGTCATCGTGGACCGCAAAAGCATTCCCGCCAGACGCGGTGGCCATCCAAAGTCCCACGTGGCTCCACGTGGGACCCAGATCAAGCGCGGGTGTGGCGACCATGATGTCGTCCACACCGTCAGGCTCCAAGTACCAAAACGGCCCGTCACGGCGCAAAGTGGGGCGCGCTGCATCGGTGAGGGCCACCATGTGATGACCGGGCACGGTAAGCGGATCGGTGATGGCGTTTTGGGCCATGTATTGTGTTGCAGTCCGCCCTTTCAATTGGGCAACGTCCAGCATCAGCCCCACCGGGTCGCCGTCCCCCGGCGCGCCGCCGGTCCCGTCGCGCCCCACAAACAGCGAGCCCTGGTCGGCGAGGTTGTACTGAACGTCGAAATTGGGCGATGGGGCCGGCGACCACATCTGCCTTAGCCCCAGTTCCAAGCCAATCATCGTTGTGCGCCTTTGCATGCATGACCAGACTGCAATTTAAAGTCATCACTGGCGTGCGGGGATAAGTGGATGTACAGGCCGCAACTCTGGGCCGCGCAGCCACGGTGTGCGGGGTGCCGGCCGCGATCGGGGCGGGTGGGCTCACGGACCCGCAGGCGCCCCGTCTTGAATGGGTGCAGCTTGTACGACGTGGTTGTCGGCGCGCACCTGTGCTAACAGAGACGGGGTGGGGGCGCGTGCGCTAATCGGGCTGCCATCGGCGGCGAACCCTAAACGCCCTTGGGCCGGCCTGACACTGACGGCGCGCGCCAGGTGTTGGTGCGGGACGATGATGCGGTTGTCGTGCACCACGCAATCGGCTGCGGCGCGGTAATGCCAAAGAAAGTTGCCTTCACGATGGGGGTGCCATGCTGCGCGCTGCGCCCCGCCTTCGAGCCAAAGGCCATACCCATCGCTCGGCAGTACAACCACGTTGTGACGCACCGTCTGGCGCTCGCCTAAAATCCGCAGCCCTCCCGAGCGGACCAACACGTTATGTTCCACAAGATTATCCGCGCCCCCACGGAGTGAAAGCGCGCCCGCACAATCGATGATGTGATTGTGGCGGATAATGTTATGCGCCACCTTCACGCCGATAACTTCCGGATCGCCATCGAAACGTTCAAAAAGGTTGCGCTCAACACGGGCGCCTAACGCTTGATAGATGGGCTCTTGGTGCGGCGCGCTGACCCGCGGCGAGAACCCTACATGCACCGCTTCGCCAGCATTGTTTTGCCAGCGTGGCACACTGCGAAACGTATTGCCGATCACCCTTACACCGCGCGTACCTGGCCCAACAGATACGCACAGATAGCCGCGCAGATCCTCAAAAACGGTGTTGGCAATCATACTGTCCGTGGCGGTGGAAAAAGTGCGCACCAAAACGCCACCGTTGCGAGGCGAGCCATCCGCATTGCGCGCATTCCAAAGCCAGTCACCGTCAGCGGTCCGGTTGCTGAAGCGGTTGTGGGCCAAGACCGCACGTGTGGAACGCAGCGCCAGGTGGTGGCCGAGCTCGAATTGATGTCGTTCGCGCGTGATGGCGAGTATGTCGAACCCGGCAAAAAACCAGTGACCTGACGAAAACTGCAGCTGTTCCACGCGGATAGGTGTGAGCGGTGCGACCATTAGGGCACCCACCCGTGCCTGATGGTCGGCCCTCAGGGCTTTGTCGCGCAACGCCGACCGGGCGCGGGCGTGAGTTTTAAGATCGCTGGGTCGGATGTTGTCGTCGGCGACGGCCTGATTGAAGAACGCCTCGCCAACAATGGTGACGGGATCGGAGCCGCCGAGGATTGACTGGCGCAACGTCCGAGTCCCCAGCGACCCGGCGCCCACAACGGCTACGTCGCCAGGCTGAAACGTATCGGGCCAGTCGGACGCTTCCCGGATGCGCAACAACCGTGTCCCCATCGTGTTCCTTGTGCCTCCCGCAGCACGCGCCCGCGATTAGGATACTCTACCGCCATGATTCAAAGAGGTTCCTCTCTCCCTCTCTAGATCATGGACTTATTAAGGCTCGCCGTTGCATTGTCTGATGCATCCGCTGACCAGTTTGATCAAAACACGTAGGATGATGCGCCACGGGCAACTCAAGCACTGCGGCTACCCGTACCAATAAAGGTGACTGGAGCCACCGCAGCAGGTCAGCGGTGGAGGGGTGACCCACGGATAATCGGCGGATCGGGACGCGAAGGGACGCTCCGAAAATGGGCAGCGGCATACCGCTCTTGGCTCAACCCTGCATCACGCTCAAGCACTGTGCGGCTTAAGGAGTTGATGGAGACAGCGCGAGGGCCTCGTCGATTGCTATTAACAGTGGGATGGTGGACGCAAGCTCTGCCCAGACATCCGGATCCGATTCGTTCAAGATAAGCGCATCGCGCAGCACATCGTCCTGCAGATCGTTGGCTGTGAAGTCGTCCGGCATTGTCTCTGACAGACCGGCGACGAGGCGCAGACGATCCTCTGCGAGTGCGAGCGATACCGGTGCGAGCGTCCAAGCCCGGTCCAACGCCTGCCAGGTTTGTTCGTCTTCCGCGCGGTAAAATGCGGACCACGCTTTGCTTGACCAAGCAGATACATCGCCCGGATTGATGGTCAACGCGGCATCTGCAAGCTCGGCCGCACGCGGGGCCTAGCGATGTGTAGTGTCGCCATTCTAAAGGAGGGGTCCCATTGAACAACCTGCTTCAACGCGATCTCTCACGGAGTTTTCCGCCGTCTTCAGCCGTTTGCCGCAATAGGGAGAGCATGCGCTCTGCCAGTTTTGACCGCTCGTACTCTCTCGCGCCGGCGGTGCCGGCGGCGGCCAGCAGGGCGCGCTGGGCTGGATCGTTCTGCAGGGTTTCGATCGCATCCGCGATGGCCACAGCGTTTTGGGGCTCCACCTCGAGCCCACAGCCGGTGCGGCGCACGATTTCGGCCGATTCGCCCGCCACACCGTGGATGACCGGGATCCCCATCGCCATGCACTCAAACAGTTTTGACGGAATAACGGTGGTGAACAGCGGCGTCTTCTTCAAATGGATGATCGAGGCGTCCAGTAACGACCAATAGCGCGCGACCTCGTGTTTGGGGACCGTGTCGATGAACACCACATTGTCGAGGCCATCCGTAGCCGCCCGTTCCTTTAACGTGGCTTTCTGGGCCCCGGAGCCCAACAACAAGATCCGCGCGGTATGGTTGCCCCGCGCTTTCAACAGTGCGGCCGCGTCTAACAGGGTGTCCAGCGCATGGGCCATCCCATGGGTTCCCACATAACCAGCAATGAAGGTTCTTTCGAGATGTAGCGACTTGAGAAGCTCGGCATCTTTGGCCATCGGAGAAAACCGCGATAGATCCGCCCCGTTGGTCACAACATCAATCTTTCCGCCATCAATCCCGCGCGAAATTAAGTCGGCCTTGAAGGCGTTGGTGACGGAAATGATGCGGGCCGCACGGCGATAGAGAAAGAGTTCGAGCCGCTCTAGGGTACGCAGGGCGCGTCCATCGTTCATAGCGCCGACGACTTTGATGGATTCAGGCCAAAGATCACGCAGCTCAAACACGAAGGGCCGCCTACGCAACCGGGAGACAATGTAGCCCGCAACCACGGTAAAGAACTGAGGTGAGGTCGCCACCACGATGTCGGCGCGCCCCGTCCAGGGCGAGGCCAACGTGGCGCTCACCATGAAGCTTGCGTAGTCCAGACTGCGCTTCAAAAATCCTTGGTTCGCCGAGATGTAGGACCAGACACGCACCACCTTGATGCCCTCCATCACCTCGGTGGCATAAAGCGCGTTCTTGTACCCGGCGAACAGCCGGCCCTCAGGAAAGTTCGGCGCGCACGTCACAACCGTCACGCTATGGCCGCTGCGCACCCACTCGCGCGCATGTTCGAACGTGCGTGAGGACGGGGCGTTCACTTCCGGTGGGAAGTTGTCGGTGAGGAACAAAATGTTCATGGTAGACGACCCGGTGTTGTGGCCGCTGCAGGTGCACCATGGGCAATTTGGGTTTTCAGCGCGCCGCGGAACGCAACCACCAGACAATCCCGTTCGATGCGCCGGCCAAAACGTGGCGCCCACAGGGTGCGCTCCACCTGCGCCGGAGCGCTAACGGTGAGCTTCATCGTACGCGTCGGGGTCGTCACGGTGAATGTGCGGTCGGTGTGGCGCACACACGAAACGTCGGGGGCGAACGGAAATCGCGCCACCGCTTGCTGTGGCCCGGTCACCTCGTCGGTGATGGTGAGGTGCGTCGCATCAAGGTCCAGAGCTCGAGTGTGGGTGCTGGACGGTGACAGGTGGTGGTAGCCATTGTGGCTTGCCCGCGCGGCCGCTTTGGCGCCTGCCTCTTCGACCGCGGTGCGGATGGCAAACGCCTCCGCCCTCCGCCCGACGCGGAAGGCGGCCCAAACCTCGCTGGAATCTTGTCCGTCTACGGTCACAGTGGCGTGGGCGGCGGTACTGCGCTCGTGCGCACGTAACGTGTCGCGCTCATAGGTGGAGGTGCCGCCGTTGACGATGATCCTGTCGGCGCCGACGCTAAGCTCGAAAGACAGCGTGTCGGCATGGGCGTGGCCCGGAATGTAAGCCGGCCCCACCGGGGCTGCATCGAACAGCACGGTCGCCTCGCCCGCCTCCAGCCGAATATAGCCGGTGTCGGCAAGGTGCGTGACGCTGGCCCGTGCGGCGGGATGGGGGGCGTCGCTGCCGGCCGCCACACCGAGCCGCTCCGCGTAATCCAGAAGTGTGCGGGCCGGCGGCGCAATGCCAAACGCGCAGTCATTGAAGAAGAACGGCCCGCCGTCGGGCTGCGTCATGATTTTTAGGGCGCTAACCATCCGTTCGGCCGCGGTTTCGAGGCGCGCCACAAGACCGGTTATGTCGTCTAAAGCGCGCGGTGCGTCGAGGCGGTCGAGCGCGCGGAACGCATTGATCAGGTCCAACACGTCTTCCAGAATAATCGCGTGGTAGAGGGGCGAGCGTTCGAAATGGCCGCCATCGGGAAGGGCTTGCTCGCTGAGTTCGCGCGCCAGGATGGCAGCGCCTTGGTTGAGCCAGCGGGCCGCCTCCGCGCCCTCGAAGGCCAGTCCGCTCAGGACGAGCGCCTTGGCGTTGGCAAACAGGTGGTTGCCCAACAGGTGCCACTCCACGTGCTGCGCGAGCCAGCGGGCTTGGACAGCAAGACTTTGACGCATGGCCGCATCGAGCGCTCCGCCGCGGGCGTGGTAGCGCACCATGTTCACAATCCGCAGCGATGTGGTGTAGGGCTCCCAGCCATCGCCGTGCGAGGGTGGATTGTCGGCGATCCAGCGCGCAATCAATGCCGGGCGTAGGTCCTGCTCTGGCAACCCATGCTGCTCTGCCGACCAGGCATCCCACAGACTGCGGTCTGAGCCCTGCGGAGTGGGGCACAGGGCGTCGAGATAATGCGCGTTATAGCGCCACAACTTGGCGTGTTTGGGATCGGTCCAGTCCGCCGGCGACTGGATGGTGACCGTGCGCCCCAAGAAGGTGAATGCAAATCCGTCACGGTCCTGGTGCACCGGCACGGGGCGGGGGATGGCTGGTACCCATTCGGCCGCGACCTTCAGGGGTGGAGCGGGCGAAGGGTCAATGCGCCCGCGCCGAACACGCAGCATCAGGCGTGCCGTCCATTGACGACGTTTGAGGGGCCGCAAGGTGCGCCACAGACGTTGCGCCCGCGCCACCCGGCCCATCCCTGGCACACGTCCGGTTGTCACGCTTGTGCTGCGGCGGCAGCGGCCTCGATCGTGACCCGCGCCACCTCGAACAACTCGTCGGCCGCGATGGGCGCGCCGCGCTCGCCCCGCACTGCCGCCAGGAACGCGGCGCATGCTGCCAACTGCCCCTTGTCCTGTTTCCAGCCTTTCATGCGCACCTTCGCGCCGGCACTGCGCAGGGCGCGGAAGTTGTCGAGAACGAACACCTTGCCGCCGCAAAAGACTTCTAGCCGTTCCTTGGGGATCGCTTTATGGCCGTTTGCGAAATAGTGCACCGTGCCGGTCGAGCCGTCCGCGAACGACAGACTGATCGTGACTGTGTCGCGTGTGGCCGCGTTCAGAACAGTTACCGTGTGGCTGACAATGGGCGCGCCGGCCAGGTGGCGCAGCAAGTCAATAAAGTGGCACGCTTCGCCCAGGATGCGGCCGCCGCCCACCTGCGCATCCTGCGTCCAATGGTCGGCCGTGATCGCCCCCGCGTTCACGCTCATCACCATGGCCTTAGGGGCGGGCTGTTCGTCGAGCGCGGCCTTCAACGCTTCTGTGTAGGGGGAAAAGCGCCGGTTGAACCCCACCATCAGGACCGCTCCGGCTGCTTCCGCCGCTTGGGTCTTGATGGCCTCCAACTCGTCATGGCGAAGCGCGAGCGGCTTCTCCACGAAGACGGACTTTCCCGCGTGCAGCGCGGTGAGCACATATTCGGCGTGGCTGTCATGGCGCGTGGCAACGACCACGGTGTCGATATCAGGATGCGCGATAACTGCGTTGGCATCGGTGGTGGTCTCGCGAAAGCCGAATTTGCGCCCGATGTCGTAGCCGCTGACCCCCGCACTGGAGGCAATGGTGTGAAGTTTCGCCCCCGCCTTCTGGAACGCTGGCACGAGGACCGCACCGGCATAGTTGCCTGACCCAATGACGCCGACCACACCCTTTGCGGCCGTCCCGGATGGTTGCGCATCGGACGTCTTCGCGGTGGCGGGTAGGGCCACCGTCTGTGCGCTGCTGGTGTTGGCGCCGTTAGCGTTGCTGCTGTTGTCGTGGCTGACAGTGAGGACCACCCCAAGCGCTGACGGCTCGTCTGTGATGGTGCGGAAGGCGTCCACCGCGTCGGCGATGACAAAGCGGTGGGTGACCAAGGGATCGGTGCGGATCTGGCCAGCCGCCATCAGCGCGAGCACCGCCTCAAAATTGCGCTGTTCCGTCCAGCGAACGAAGCCGATCGGATAGTCGAGGCCCTTGCCCTCATAGGCCGGGTCGTAGCGCCCCGGGCCGTAGGAGCACGAGACCTGGAAGCTCAACTCCTTCTCGTAGAAATCAGCGCGCGACAGCTCCATGCCGGTGACACCCACCATGACGATGCGTCCGCGTTTGCGGCACATGTCGGCCGCCTGGTGGATGGGCGCGCTGCTTTTGGTGGAGGCTGCGATGATGACGCCGTCGATGCCGTGTCCGCCGGAGACACGCAGCGCCGTGGCGGCGGGATCTTGCGTACCAAGGTTGACCGCCGTTGCGCCGAAGCTCTTGGCCAGCGCAAGGCGCGACGGGTCGAAATCGAGCGCCAAGACCTTGCACCCGTTGGCCCGCAGGATCTGCACGGCGAGCAGCCCGATCAGCCCCAGCCCGCTGACGGCGAAGGTTTCGCCGAGCGTCGGTTGAGCCAACCGCACGCTTTGCAGCGCGACTGCGCCCAGCACCGTGAATGCGGCCGCCTCGTCCGGCACCGCATCGGGGACTTTCGCCACAAGGTTTTCCGACACAGCGACGAACTCGGCATGTTTGCCGTTCGACGCCACGCGGTCGCCCACGGCAAAGCCCGAGACCTTCGGTCCCACTGCCACCACTTCGCCAACATTACAGTAACCAAGCGCCAACGGCTGACCGAGCTTGGTGGTTACCGCTTCGTACGTGGCAACCACCCCGTCGGTTCGCGCTTTGTCGAGCACCATCTTCACTTTGTCGGGCTGTTGGCGTGCTTTGCCGATGAGGCTTGATTGGCCAAACTCCACCACGGCGCGCTCGGTGCCGGCAGAAATGACCGTGTGCCGTGTGGCAATCAGAACGGCGCCAGCGCCGCAATGGGGGCGAGGCACGTCAGCGAGCTGGGTCTCGCCGGTGGCAAGGTTTTGGAGGACTTGCTTCATGTCTTCATCCTGCCCCGGGTCGGGCGTTGCTAAAGTCGTGTGATGTGCCCGTTTGCGGCGGCGAACCGGTGCCGGGCCATGGGCCTTATCGGATTGAACCCCCGATGGGATTGAACCTAAGCGTCAGAGGCGCGGCGTAGCTCTGCAATCAGCACGACGCGCAACGCAGCCAGCTTTTCTGTCGCGTTGACTGTTCGCTCATAAAGGAAGCCTGCCAGATACGTGGGCACGGTCATGCGCAGATATTCGGGCCGTCCCTCCAGCCGCTCGATGCGCTCAGGCACCAGACCAGCCGCCCGCGCCGCCACCTCCGCGTCGTTTTTGGAGTTGGCGCGGTAGAATGTGGGAAACGTATCGTCGCGTTCCCGGCCGCGCATTTTGTTGAA
>ERZ1740058.1571-NODE-1571-length-10371-cov-4.420027_pt1 | contig 10371 bp, 12 predicted proteins | sample MGYA00581745_ERZ1740058 | MGnify/ENA primary metagenome ERZ1740058 (study PRJEB43018, sample SAMN04849742) | marine metagenome | isolation source: floating plastic debris | place: Pacific Ocean | collected 2008-08-30 | study: EMG produced TPA metagenomics... | reverse complement strand
GCACCCCTCAAGATGGCGGTCTCGTCAACTACGAGTTCTGGACCGGCGCTCTAGCCGCTGTGCAATATCGTCGCCCCAAAAGGCAGTGCCGCTACTGACGATCGCATCCGCATCCTGACAAGATTGCCAAGACTGTTCTAAACATTCTGCCATCAGCGGTTCTAAGGCCTTCGTTAATTCCCGCAGCACCGTGATCGGATTCCGTCCCGCTTCGATGGTGGTTTGTCCTGCTTCACCCTGGATGATGGATTGAACATTGCCCCCAATCGGAAAGAAGTCCAAACCGTAGCGGGTGATTAACGCCTCAAAAATTTCATGGGTCGTGAGCCGAACGTCATATCCGGCCGCTTTCAGCCCCACCCCAAGTGCCAAATAAGGCTGGATATCTCCCCGCGAACCGACCGTGAGAATGTTGATTTTCATCGGGTAAATACCCTCTAATGCAGTATAAAACTTCAGGTTCAGCAACCCGGCAATTGATTGAAGGTTCCTGATTTGAATTTGGAAGCGTCTTTCGGAGCATCGATTGAGCGCTACCGGATGTCATAGCCAAATAAATTGGGATCAACATCCTGCAAATTCAAATCTCCTAAGCCATATTCCGCCCAGCGGCGATCGACCAGCGCTGCTGCCTCTGGATCAGGCACCAACTCATCACTCCAGGGGCGATCGGTTTCCGGATAGACCTTGGTCGTGGCATCAATGCCCATACGGCTGCCCAAGCCTGGTTTCTCGGTGGCAAAGTCGAGGCGGTCAAATGGATTTTCGGGCAGGATAAAAACGTCGCGGACAGGGTCAACCTTAGAGGTGACGGCCCACATGACCTCCCGTGGATCGCGAATGTTGATCGATTTATCCACTACGATGACAAACTTCGTATAAGTGAACTGGGGCAGCGCCGTCCAAAAGGCGAATGCGGCCCGTCGCGCTTGCCCCGGATAGCTCTTGTCAATCGACAGGACTGCCGCCTTATAGCTCAACCCCTCCATCGGCAAAAAGAAATCGATGATTTCTGGCACCTGCATGCGCAAAATGGGCGTGTAAATACGATTCAGCGCCAGGGCCATCATGGCGTCTTCCTTCGGCGGACGACCGCTAAAGGCCGTCATATAAATTGGATTTTTGCGATGGGTCAAGCAGTGAAACCGCAACAGTGGGGCATTGTCTCGTTGGGGACCGTAGTAGCCAATATGGTCACCGGCGGGGCCATCCAAGTCCGTTTCTCCAGGGGTGATGGTGCCTTCTAGAACAATTTCTGATAAGGCCGGCACTTCCAAATCCACGGTTTTGCATTTCGCCAGGTTTACCCCCTGACCACCGTAGAGTCCGGCAAATAGCCATTCTGAGAGGTCAATGGGCAACGGAGTCGCGGCAGCGAGAATCAACAGCGGATCAACCCCGATCGCGACCGCGACTTCCAACTTTTCGCCCCGTTCGGCTGCTTTGCGCAAATGTCGGCTGGGACCCCGGACAGAGAGCCACTGCACCGTCGCCGTGTTCTTGGATTGCAACTGCAGTCGATAGACCCCCACATTGGGAATCTTGCTTTCGGGATCTTTAGTGACCATCAATCCCAAAGTGATGACTTTGCCCGCATCGCCACTGTAGACCCGCAGCAGGGGCAGTTTGGTCAAATCGACATCGTCACCTTTGAGCACCGCATGATGGCAAGGCGGAAAGAGGTCGCGATCGGGCTTAGCCCTGACCACGTCAAACAGGGCCTTGCCCATTTCGATCGCTTGGGAAAATTTCTTGGGCGGGCGGGGTTGATAGAGCAGCGCCAGCTTTTCACCGATCGCCTCTAGCTCTTGAGGTGATTCGAGCCCAAAACTCCAGCAGACGCGCTCTAGCGTGCCCAGTACGTTCACCGCCAGCGGCATGTCAGCCCCCTGCACATTTTCAAACAAGAGCGCTGGGCCACCAGATAACAACAGTCGATTGGCAATTTCCGCCACCTCCAGATCAGGATTAACGGCAGCCTTGATCCGCCGTAGCTGTCCCCGTTCTTCTAGTAGCTTCAAAAACGCTTGTAGGTCTTTTGCCATGATTAAAGAAATGTAAAGCCGTCCTAATTTCATTATGGAGGAAATCGAGCTTTGGAATTCAGAGTTCGGAGTTTTACCGTTAGGGAATAGGGAATAGGGAATAGGGAATAGGGAACAGGGAATAGGGAACAGGAGGAGATTTGGAGGGTATGAGAGTGTGAGAGTGTGAGGGCGAGGCTATACCAGTTCCCCAAAATAGGGCTACAGATCGGAGCTGAGGGCGATGGGAGCCAGGGGGCAAAGGGGAAGAATCTGTAGCTGAATTTTAGAAAATAGTATTACTCCGACCTCATCCACCCATTCATCTATCCAATCCCCCTCACCCACCTCATCGACTGCCCCCACTCCACTCCACTCCACTCCACTCCCTTACTCCCCGACTTCACCGACTTCCCTACTCCATCCACCCAGCTACCCTCCCACCTTCGTTAAGGCAGTCTTGACTTGTTTCCTAGAAAGACTGCGTATAGTTAGAGAAAACTAGTCACCAAGCAAACAGAGACAGATGCGGTCAACATTTCGTTTAGCCCTGCTAGCAGGCGGACTCTTCACTTTGACAAGCTGTTTTAACCGACTGGATACGACCGCAGTAGAGCAGGAAATTGAGACCGAAATTGAGAGCCAGAGTCGGCGACTGTCTTTGGCAGAAGTCCGCTGTCCTAAAGAGGTCTATAAGCAATCAGGCGCCTACTTTCGCTGCGTCGGCTATTTGCGCCCCGAAGGAGAATTCACCATCAACGTAGTGCAGCAGGACGCCCAAGGTGGCATCACGTGGGATGTGCCTAATTCAGCCGTGATTTTGAATATGGCGAAGGTAGAAGACACCCTGCAGCAAGATTTTGCTCAGGCGTTTACGAAGCGAGCCACGTTGGATTGTGGCGATTTGTACCGCCTCAACCAGCCGGGAGAGCAGTTTGAGTGTGAGGTAGTAGGTGGGGTGACCGTTGGCCCGGATCAGGTGACCGCCTTGGTGGTGAAAGTTGACCCTAAAGGCGACCTCACCTGGTATGAGCGACGCGAAGCGATCGCCCCCGCGACGACGGTCTCTAATCCAGCCGGGGCGGAGGATACCGATGCCAAGCCCTAAGGGGATGCAGCCGCAGGCTCGCTCATCATTGCCAGTTTATGCTGGGGAGGAAATAGGGATTAGGCAAAAGCACCGGGCAAACTTTTCACGCTTTGTCAGCAAAACGATTATCGGGACTGGATTGTTGATTTACCTCCTGACCGCCTAAAGGCTCTGAGTCAGGGTAAGTTGGTTCACATCAACATCAATGTGTGAGGTAAGCGATCGCATGGTCACGTATCTAGTCACCGGAGCGATCCGGGGCAGCGGGCTGGAATATTGCCGCCAACTGCAACAACGGGGCGACGATGTCATTGCTGTGTGTCGCTCTAGTTCTGACGAGTTGGATGCATTAGGGGTGCACGTCGAGACCGGTGTAGAGATCATCTCGGAAGATGCTGTCGCACAATTAGCGGAAAAATTGCAGCGCACCCAACTCGATGTACTGATCAACAATGCGGCCATTGTCGAGCGCATCAGCCTGGAAAACCTGGATTTTGAGAGCATTCGTCGGCAATTTGAGGTGAATGCGATCGGGACCCTACGACTAACGAAAGCCTTATTGCCTTCTGTCGTAGCGGGGGGCAAAGTCATCATCATGACCAGCCGCATGGGCTCAATTGAAGACAACACTTCTGGCGGCTCCTATGGCTACCGCATGTCTAAAGTGGCGGTCTCAATGGCTGGTAAGTCGCTAGCCCTTGATCTGAAGCCGAAGAATATCGCAGTAGCTATTCTCCATCCTGGCTTGGTCAGCACCCGGATGACAGGCTTTACCCAAAATGGCATTACTCCCGAAGTATCGGTAAAAGGATTGTTGAATCGGATTGACGAATTGACCTTGGAAAATACAGGCAGCTTTTGGCACTGCAATGGTGAAAAACTACCCTGGTAGGCCATCCCGGCTGTTGACAATAACGCTTCGACTACGTTGCTGGCTGATGCTCTCCCGGCCAAAAGTTTCCGAAATATGTTGGGGCTAATTCACAAGACCCGAGCGGTATCACCGATGCCACTGCCATTCATCGCAAGTTCACTGACTCGGTCTTTGACCTCAGGGACATGTCCTCGATCGGTATAGTCGAAAATGAATGAAGCGCGAGAGCAATCGCGATGTCGGCAACGATAGCGCTGTTTGCCTTCTGCACTTTTGCCATTTTTGACCATATTGGCCGTGTGACCATGGGGACAACCACCTGGCTCCAATACCAGCAGAACATTGACCAAGTAGAGGGCCACTCAATTCTGCCGCTATCCACAGGTCTAGAACATGACCAAAGAGAATCACACATGCTGAAAATCACTTCGGAGCCGAGTCCATTATTTTTGAGGCATGGGTAGGCGTCATCAGAGTGCAGCAGAGGCCGACAAAAACGAGCATTGACCCCGCAATTTCCCATTGGCTTAGATGATCGCCCAGCAGCAAAACCGAAAACGCCATGCCAAAAATGGTCACCAATAGCGATAATGGAGCCACCCGATTGGGCGAATAATGTTGCACTAGATAAGCCCAAAAGCCAAAACACAGCAGCGATGAAATCAAGCCGGTATATAAAATGGTGCCGACACCCAGAAAGGTCAGCGATCGCAAGGCGGCCCATTGACCTGACTCAAACTGGGCTGATAATCCCAACAGTGGCAGTGGCGGCACTAGGGCCATCCATACCAACAAACGAAAGCCATTATTGACCTTCGCGAGTTTGATGCAGATATTGCCCACCGCCCAAGAGGCTGCCGACCCCAACACGAACAGCAGCCCAAGGATAGAAGCGTGACCGCTACGGCTCAAAGCGATCGCCCCCATCCCTGCTATTGCCAGCCCCAGCCCCAGCCACTGTTGACGACGCGGCACATCATGCAAAATCCAGGTCGAAAACACCAGCGTAAACAACGCCTGGGATTGCACCACTAAAGACGACAGACCAGCCGGCATGCCAATTGCCATGCCGATGTAAAGCAGGCCAAATTGAAAGACCCCCATTGCCAGCCCTACGGCCACAATCCAGCGCCAAGCGATCCCGGACCGGGGCACAAAAAACACGGCCGGAAACGCCACCACCACAAACCGCAGGGCCGCAAACAAAAGGGGCGGAAATTCTCCCAATCCCACTTTGATGGCCACAAAGGTAAAGCCCCAAAGCAAAGCGACCAAAATTGCCAATAGCGTATGCAAAATACTCATGCTAGGCACCAAAATCACTCAATAGTGGTTGCCACGGTCGGTAAGTGCGTCACGGAGATAGGGCGGCTGAGATCACGCTCACGGTACCTAGCCGACGCTAGCTGCGACTAGTTTGTTGGGCATAGCGTGACTTGATATCAGCGATGGAAAATAACGCTGCGAAATTTAAGTCCTTAGACTGATAAAACTCAGCGCCCCCTTGCTGGCGATCGACCAGGGCGAGAATGGTATTGACGGTATAGCCAGCTCCCCGTAGGCGTTCCACAGCCTGCCAAGCCGACTGCCCAGTGGTGACGACGTCTTCTAACACGACGACGGTGGTGCCGGAGGGTAACGTTGGCCCCTCGATATAGGCTTGAGTGCCATGACCTTTGGCCGCCTTACGCACAATTAACGGGGTGATGGGGCGATCGCTGTAGGCTCCCACTATGCTGACGCCACTGACCATGGGGTCAGCGCCCAAGGTCAGCCCCGCAACGGCGATCGCCTCGGCCGGCAAGTGTTCTAGCAGTAACCGCCCCACCATCACCCCCCCGGCAGGATGCAGTGTGACCTGTTTGCCGTTGATGTAGTAAGTGCTTTTTTGCCCAGAAGATAGGGTGAAATCACCTTCTTTGTAAGCCACCTCGCAAAAGAGATCGAGCAGGCGATCGCGCAAATCTGCCAGCGGCAGCGTCGTTAGGGCCAAAACCGAAGCGTGATTACTCGAAGTCATAGATTCAGGGTGAAAGAAAGTGCGCCATTCCTTACGGACTGCGCTATAAATGACAGGCGTGTAGGCATGTCTAGTCAAACAAGCTATCCAACATAGTTTACGCCTCGGGATGCGCATCAAACGCAGAGACTATCAGTCTGACATCGATAGAGCCGATTTATTGGAGTGAGGAAAGCGCGATGGCCAAGTTTTTAGTTCGAACCTTAACCCTAACCGCAACGGTCGTCTCGGCTGTGGCGATCGCCTCAACGGTGCAGGCCGATGAGCCTCCCACGACTCGGTCAGCTTACGTTCCCGAGGCGGTCAACGAAATCTTCTTCAGTAATGGGGGTTCTTATAATCAAAATCGCTCCCTCGGTGGTCAACTGGGCACGATGTTTGGTGTTGGTGGTTTTCCTGAAGAAGACATCATGAACGATGGCTACGCCATTTTTGATGCCTATAATTATTTGATGGAAGCGCAGACCCAGTCTGATCCCACCATTCGAGTGCCAGATCTGATGAATCCTTACACGACTTCGGTGCAGTTTTTGCCCACAGCGAGCGGAGGGGCCATCTCCGGCAGCGAATTTATTTTTGAATAGTTCTTTTCGTCGCAAATTTCTGTACTCGGATGAGGATGTTAGCTCCCTCGTCCGAGTTTTTGATGTGTATCGAGCTGATTAAGCATTTTTTCAGCTAGGGGATTCTCAGATGCCGGGAGGCTAGCATTCGATAGCAGAAGTCTCCCTGGCTTTCTGGTTTTTGTCTCCCCTACCCCGTTGCCCTCCTGCTCTAGAAAGTGGTATGCAAATTTACGCTGCCCGGTACTCGTTGGCAGAGCCATGGATAGTTTCGGATGGGGCGCTGACCCACTTCACGGACATCCCTGTTTACGGCAACTAAGCTTTAGATAGAACTTACGTAGTGGTACTCGGATTTTGGCCTCTAAATCCCCAATCTTGGGGATTTAGAGGCTGCAGCATTTTCCAGATTTGTTGGGTGAATTCAAGGGGCTTTTGCGTAAGTCCGATTGAACGATCTCTTTTTCCTGTTTCGGCTTGCTGGTATCCATGACTGTAAATCATTGCGCGATCGCCCTTGGCAGCAATCTGGGCGATTCTTTAGCTAACCTGCGGGGCGCGATCGCGACGCTCAATCAACATCCCCGCGTTAGGGTAACTAGCTGCTCTAGCATTTATCAAACAGCCCCCGTAGGGCCACCACAGCCAGACTTTTTCAATGCTTGTGCCCTGCTGGAAAGCGACTTCTCTCCAGAAGCACTGCTGCAGCTCTTGTTATCGATAGAAGCTCAGTTTGGCCGGGTACGCCGTGAGCGATGGGGAGCCCGCTCATTAGATTTAGACCTGCTGCTTGTCGAAGAACAGCAAATCCAGACTCCTGTGTTAGAGGTGCCTCACCCCCGCATGTGGGAACGGGCATTTGTCTTGGTGCCATTAGCCGAAATTGCCCCCCATTGGCGACACCCTTGTTCGCATCAAGCGATCGCTGATATTTGTGCCACCCTGCCTGACGACGGCATTACCTGGCTCATGGATGCGACGTCTTGGCTCAAAGCTTGCTAGGTAGATTGTGGTATTTTATGTTTCAAACTAGCTTCTAAATTAGCGATGATTCGCTGCCATTCAGTCAGGTCTTGTTAACGCTTGAAGTTCTGTTTAGCAAGAGTTCCCATTCTCTCCTGGGTAAGGCTCGATGCTTGCCGCTAGAGATGCTGACTTTTGTTCATGGTCATACTTTGCTGTATGCCGCCTGTCGTTTTAGCTTGCTCAAACATACATGCCTCTTGGAAACGAACCGCCACAACTGCTGAAGCAACGTCTACTGGTTCAAGGACGTAAATTTAACTTTGAAGTTAACAGCCTCCGTTTGCCCAACAAGGTCGAAGGAGAATGGGAGTGCATCCGGCATCCTGGGGGGGCGTTAGCGATTCCCGTAACGGCAGACGGCAAACTGGTTTTGGTGCGGCAATATCGGTTTGCGGTGCAGGGGCGTTTGTTGGAGTTTCCTGCTGGCACGATTGAATCCGACGAAACTCCATTACAGACAATTCAGCGAGAAATTCAAGAAGAAGTTGGCTATCGCGCCCAAACTTGGCAGTCGTTAGGAAATTTTCCCCTAGCGCCAGGCTATTCTGATGAATTCATTTATGCTTTTTTGGCGACTGATTTAGAGAAAATCGAACAACCGCCAGCCGGGGACGATGATGAAGACATCGAAGTTGTTCATCTCACCCCAAAAGAATTTGAGCAGGCTGTGACCAATGGCGAAGGGGTGGATGCCAAATCAATTGCAAGCTATTTGATCGCCAAAGACCAATTGGTGACTGAGTAAAAGCCTCTTGGCATGCTCGTAGCGCTGCTGCCTCATCCGCCGTGTTGTGAGCAGTCAGAACAATCCAGAGGGAAGATTTGAGGGTGGGGAGTCTCAACTAGATGAACGAAATAGAAACTGCCCCTTGGGTAGTCGTGCTTCAATCACATCCCCTCTACCCTGCTACCCATCCCCCCTGCTACAGTCATATCCAGGTACTTTTTTCAAGCTGCTCCCTTAGCGGTTACGCTCTTCAGGTTGATAGTCCGCTCCGGCTTTAAGAGGAAGCTCTAGCGGTACTGACACTTCATTTCGCAGGTGAGCGATCGCCTCGCCGATAAATTCACGCACAAACTGTTCGCGACGGTTGAGTTGAAATTGTTTTTGCACCACCTCGCCAATGCCCCCGTCGCCCCAGTCTTGGTTCTGAGTGAAATAGTCCATAAAACTTTTGCCTGCAATGCGGGTCAGGTATGCGGCGGTGATGCCTTGTACCCCGCGACTGGCGATCGCGGTCGGAATCGTCGTCTGCATGCCCAGTGCTAACAAGTTCAGCACGCCCTTGGTGATGCCTAAGCCCGTAAGATTGCGAGCAACGGCATAAGCTAGCTCTTTGCCTTCTTCAATTGAGAGGTTGAACTGATAAATCTTGCCCAGTTCGATAACCATTTGGGCGTTAATGGCCGCCGTCGCGAGCAAATCAATGCCCGGCAGCGGCGTAGCGGCGACGACGGCAGCGTTAAGCCACTGATATCGTTCGATCACCGCGTTAGCAGCTTGATGTCGCTGGTTTTGGATGAGTTGGCGCGCCTGCTCGCCCAGACGTTGCGATCGCAACAGCAGCGAATCGGCCAGCAAGTTAGCCCCTTCCGCTCGCAATACTGCTGTGAGCCGCCGTTCTAAAGGCCATAAATCGGGCTCCATCTGGGCGATTTCGCCCGTTATCAGCCGTACCGGTTGGGGATTGGCGGCCACATCGACAATATCGGCCGAGTCGAGGGCGGGGGCCAAACGCGATCGCACTTTTTCTAAAATGGCCTGAAACTCATCATCGGGATACAAATCGGCCTTGTTTAAGACCACGATAAGCCGTTTGCCGATATCCAGCAGCGATCGCGCCAGGGCGTATTCTGACTGCCGCAGGTCATTGTCGATGACAAACAACAGTAAATCGGCCTCGGTAGCGAGTTTTCGTACCTGGGCCTCCCGCTCTGGTCCCGCTTCACTCGCTTCTAATAGCCCTGGTGTGTCGGTGAGCCAGATGACCTGATCGAGGCCTTCGACTTCGAGGGGATAAGCGGTAGCGGTAGTGGTCGTACCCAGAGGGGCCTCTACCGTGCCGACCCAATCGCCCATGAGGCCATTCACAATGGAGGTTTTGCCGACAGAGCCGACCCCAAACAGCACAATGCGAATATCGCGCTGTTCCCAATCTGCCGCTAGCGATGTCAACTGCTTTTCTAGCGCGGCGCGGGCCACCTCATCTTGAATCTGGGCGACCTGCTGTTCGACACCAGCGATCGCGACTTGAGCCACGTCGGTTTTCTCTTTCGGCAAGGTGGGTTCAGACGATCGCTGAGGGCGCAAAAAGGGTCTTAGGTAATAGACACCCGTGCCAACCAGAGCGATCGCGCCCACGATTACCAAAATGAGAAATATCTGCGACAGCAGTGGAGAAAAGAGAGCGATCGCACTCTGAGCGCGCAGCACAAAATCCACCAGCCATAGCAACATCCCCAGCGAAAAAATCGCTGCCACACCAGTGACTAGGAGTCGCGCTCGCCGCATATCTTTCCCTCTCTCGTTAGTTTGAATTGGGGTGTTTGTCGCTCTTCAGCATTAGCGGGTGCGGTTAGTTAGTGGGCAAAATTTCGAGCTTGGGTGCCACTTGCTCGCCATCCATCCCGAAACCCTGCAAGTTCACCTCCACCCCACCCTGCAAGACACCGCATACCGTACACTCCCCGGTAAACTGCTGCGTGTGTCCACAGCGGCATCCCTCCGTCCTAATCCAGACCACTGCCGAGCGAGACTAGAGCAATGCCCTTGG
>ERZ1740058.1570-NODE-1570-length-10376-cov-5.300068_pt1 | contig 10376 bp, 7 predicted proteins | sample MGYA00581745_ERZ1740058 | MGnify/ENA primary metagenome ERZ1740058 (study PRJEB43018, sample SAMN04849742) | marine metagenome | isolation source: floating plastic debris | place: Pacific Ocean | collected 2008-08-30 | study: EMG produced TPA metagenomics... | reverse complement strand
GGCAGTGCTGAGGGGGCGATTTTCCGAGAGTGTCTCAAGTGTCCGCATCACCACGATTGCTTGCAACTGGTTACCGACCCACGCTGACAGGAAACATCGATGATCCGCAGACGCCTCTTAGCATTCACCGTTGGGCTGATAGTCGCTATAGGAACGTTCATGATGACAACGAGCATAAAGGCTTCAGAAGCACCCTCGCAGGCCTCCTCACAATGGCAGTCTCCCCCTGATAAAGTGTTGAACGTGTTGCACGCGCAGCAGTTTCCTCAGGTGTGGACCGCCCCAAACGGGGAGCATCTGCTCTTGGCCGATCGAATTCTATATCCAGCCTTGGCGGAACTCGCGGCCCCGATGCATAAACTCGCCGGAATCCGCGTCAACCCCGTGACCAACAGTCAGCATGGCCAACACGGTGGGGTAAACCTCCGACTCGTTCGCGTAGCCGATGGCACGACCAAGTCCTTCGCGTTGCCCCCGGAGGCCGAAGTTAACGGCGTGCGCTGGACAGCGGACGGTCAGCGCTTTGCCCTCATCGTCAAGCAGACTGACCACATCGGGATATGGCTCGGTTCCGTCAGTGGTGATCTCGTTGAGATTGACGGCCTGGCGTTGAATCCTCTATTGGGCAACCCGGTGAGTTGGTTGCCCGATCAGCAACGGCTCCTCCTGCGTCGCCTACCTCAGCGCGGCACTGCCCCCGCTGCCCCCGTGATTCCGGTGGGGCCAGACATTCTCGAAGGCATTGGGGCGACGGCGCGATCAACCTACGAGGCGCGCAACCTGCTCGAAACGGCCCATGATGATGCTCTCTTCGAGTATTACGCCACCTCTGAGTTGGTGATTTTGGACCCCGCCACGCGCCAGGTTGAAGTCGTTGGGGCGCCAGCGGTATATTCGATGGCTCAGTTTTCCCCCTCGGGTGAATATCTGCTAGTTGGGCGGTTAGTCGCCCCTTGGTCGCACGAGGTGGCATGGTGGCGGTTTGCCAGCGCGATCGAAGTGTGGAACGAGCAGGGTAAACGGGTAGCGACGATCGCCTCTTTGCCCATCGCCGATGCGGTGCCCGTGCATGGGGTGCCGGTCGGGCCACGCTCTGTAGCTTGGCGTCCCACGGCGCCGCACACCCTCTTTTGGGTAGAAGCGCTGGACGGCGGCAACCCGGTCGCCGAGGTATCGCATCGCGATCAGTTGATGCAGTTAGCCGCCCCCTTTACCGCTGCGCCGCAAGTCGTCTTTCAGGCTGAACACCGCATCCAACCCTGGCGTCATGGCTGGACTGCGGATGGCAATACCCTGATGCTGACAGAGCGAGAGCGCCTGCGCCGCTGGCGCTATGTGTGGCTCGTTGATGTTGAGCAGGGAACGGCGCGCCGCTGGTTTGATCTGAATGAAGCCGATCGCTACGGCAATCCGGGTGCGCCTGAGTTTCGCGTCTTGCCCAATGGTCGCTGGGTACTGCATCAACAGGGCAACGCCGTGTATTTCAGCGGCAGTGGCGCGACGGAGCAGGGCGATCGCCCCTTCCTCGATCTGCGAGATCTGACCACGGGGGCAACCAAGCGCCTGTTCCGCAGTGACCCCCAACGCTATGAATCTTTTGTGGCTTTCGCTGGGGATGAGTCGCGCTTTGTCTTGCGCTCCGAGTCGGCTGCGGATGTGCCCAATTACTATTTGGCGACCTTTGCGGGGGCGGTGACCGCCGCTGCCGGGGAAGCGACTCGAACCTTTAGCCAGCAGCCGATTACTCAGTTTGTTGATCCCACCCCGCAGCTCCGCGAGATTGAGAAACGCATTGTGCGCTATGAGCGGGCTGATGGCGTCCCTCTAAGCTTTCACCTGTATTTACCACCGGGCTATCAAGCCGGGACTCCCGTACCCACAGTGCTCTATGCCTACCCCTTGGAATATTCCGATGCCACCACAGCAGGGCAAGTTTCCGGCTCGGAGCAGCGCTTTATGCGGCTGTACGGGGCGTCGCCGCTATTCTTCTTGCTGCAGGGATATGCGGTGCTAGACCAGACGGCGATGCCGATGCTGGGGGATCCGGAGACGGCCTACGATACCTTTGTGCCGCAGCTGGTGGCGGATGCTGAGGCGGCAGTGGCCAAGGCAGTCGATATGGGCGTTGCCGATCCGGAGCGGATTGGCATCATTGGCCACAGCCATGGGGGCCTGATGGTGGCCAACCTGCTGGCTCATACGGATTTGTTTCGAGCGGGGATTGCCCGCAGCGGGTCGTATAACAAGACCAATCAGCCGTTTGGCTTTCAAGCAGAGCGGCGTTCCCTATTTGAAGCGCGGGATGTCTACGTTCAGGTGTCGCCCACCTTTTTTGCCGATCAGGTGAATGAACCCGTGTTGATTATCCACGGCAGTGACGATGCCAATCCAGGCACGCTCACGGCTCAATCCCAGGTGTTCTACGAGGCGGTGCGCGGCTCTGGCGGCACGACTCGCCTGGTCTTGCTGCCCTTTGAAGATCACGGCTATCGCGCTCGCGAGAGTATTGAGCATGTGCTGTGGGAACAACTGCGCTGGTTCGATCGCTATCTCAAGGGCTAATGTTAGTGCCTTGAATAAAGCCACAATATTGAAGTCCTGGCAATGGCCGTCCCATTCCGCAGGAGAGCGGTCAATCTTGTCGATCAAGATTTCCCTTTTAAGGGGGAATTAAGAGGAAACGTAAGCCTCGATCGCCTCACAAACCTCATTGAAACTATTCAGAACTTGCTCATTGGTAAAACGCAAAACCTGTAAACCATATCCGGCTAAAACTTGGCTTCTTTCTTGATCATAAGCTTGAGCATTGGCGGAAAAATGGCTATCTCCATCGATTTCAATGACCAGCTTGAGCTTAGGGCAGTAGAAATCGACAATGAAGTGATGGATAGGGCGCTGTCTGAAAACTCGATACTTAAAGGTTCTCAAGTATTGGTACCAAAGCTTTTTTTCAGCCTGGGTCATGTTTCTGCGAAGGTCTTTAGCTCTGGGGATAAGGGCTGGATTGTAAGGCAAGTGGAAATCACTGTTGTTGAGTTTGGGCATAGTATTTCCCTGCCCCTCTTTAAGAAGCTATTTGGAGGCTTGTCGGTAGGTTACCCAAAGTCATTCAGGACCCAGCCGTAGCCTTAATAGCCCCCTTTTGAAGGGGGCGGCGACAGCGGGGGATCCTTGACACTGGAAATTCAGGAGGATCCCCCCTGCCCCCCTTGAAAAGGGGGGATTGGCAGTTGGTCTAATATTCAAAACCCGTCATGCTTCAGCGGAATGGTAAATAGCTCCCTTTTGAAAAGGGGTGGCGGTTGGTTGGGTTTTTGAGGTGATGGGGGCCTAACAATCAGGACGATCGCTCATCTATCACCTTGCGATCGCTAGCGACTCGATCATCCCTTGGCTATAGTTTGGGAGAACGTCGATCGCCCTGCCCCCGTGAGTATTGAGCATGTGCTGTGGGAACAGTTGCGTTAGTTCGATGGGCTAGCTGGTGGTGGGCTGTCTGTAGTGGTTTACCTGAGCTAGCATTTGGCAAGCGTAACGAGTGTGAGCCATGACGCAGGATGAGTTGCTGGCACTGATTGACCAAGCCACCGCCGAGGGCTGGACGGAGCTAGATCTGTCAGGCCAGGGGCTGACGGAACTGCCCCCGGCAATTGGCCAGCTCACTCAACTTGAAACCTTGATTTTGGGAAAGTGGGAAAAAGATCGGCGAGGGCCGCAGGGCTTTAAAGGGCAAGAGCTTGTTAACAATCAGTTGCTCCCCCTGGTGGCTGGCAATCATCTGACCTCGTTACCGATGGAGCTAGCGAGTTTAAAGTCCCTGAAATCCCTCAACCTCAGCGGCAATCCCTTCAATACCCTGCCGCCATGGGTATGCCAACTGCCAGATTTGGAAACGCTAATCGGGATCAGAACCGAACTCACGACGATTCCCGATAGTCTGGCGCAGCTCACCAACCTCCAGCAGCTCTACCTCTACAGCAACCAAATCACGACGATTCCGGCATCTCTCGAAAGCTTGCCCCAACTCAAAACGTTGGATGTGCGACGAAATCCGCTACCGATTTCGCCAGAGATCTTGGGGCCGCCAGAGTTGCACCGAGCTCCGGGTTCGGTCGAGGAAATTTTCAATTATCTGCAGTTACTTCGCAGTGGTGACGTGAGACCGCTGAATGAAGCCAAAATGTTGCTGGTCGGCCAGGGCAGCGTGGGTAAAACCTCTCTCATCAAACAGCTAATTTATAACCGCTTTAACCCCAATGAGCCGCAAACCGATGGCCTCAGCGTCAGCGAGTGGGCAGTGCAGGTGAACACCAAAGATGTGCGGCTCAACGTATGGGATTTTGGCGGCCAAGAGATTTACCATGCCACTCATCAGTTCTTTCTGACCAAGCGCAGCCTATATCTGCTGGTCTGCAACTGCCGCACCAGTGAAGAAGAAAACCGTTTGGAATATTGGCTCAAGCTGATTCAGAGCTTTGGTGGTGAATCCCCCGTGATCATCGTCGGCAACAAAAAAGACGAACAGCCCCTCGACATCAACCGCAAAGCCCTGCACGACAAATACAACAACATCTATAAAATTATCGAAACCTCTTGCCAAACCGGCGACGGCATCGAGGAGCTACGCACCGCCATTTACGAGCAGGTCGCGCAGCTTCACGACGTCTACAACCTGCTGCCCCTCCCCTGGTTTGAGGTGAAAGAACAGCTCGAAACGATGGATCGCGACTTCATTCCTTACGACGACTACATTAGTCTTTGCTGTCGCAAAAATATCTATGAGAGCCACAATCAAGAACAGCTCGTTGACCTACTCCATAACTTGGGGTTAGTGCTGAACTTCCGCGAACACCCGCTACTAAAGGGCACGAATGTGCTTAATCCGGACTGGGTCACGGCGGGCATTTACGCCCTCCTCAGTGACGAAACCCTCAAGACTCAGACCAAAGGCATTCTCACCCATGCCGATTTGAGCCGCGTGCTCGATGCCCAGCGCTATCCCCAGAATCGCCACCGCTACCTTACCGACCTCATGCAAGAGTTTCAGCTCTGTTTTGAGCTGCCCGACTGCACTGAACCCAAGTTCTTGATTCCAGGGTTGCTGCCCAAAGATGAACCCGATGATACCCAACTAGAGGGCGACACCCTAGAATTTCAATATCACTACCGAATTCTGCCCGAGGGGGTATTGTCGCGGTTCATCGTCCTCAGTCACGAAAAGATTCACAAGCAAGTTTGCTGGCGCAGCGGCGTGATGTTGGCCATCTCCGAAGGCGACGAACTCTACAACATCGCCCGTGTCAAAGCCGACCCCGAAGAGGACAAAATCTTTATCTCCATTAGCGGTCGCGAAACCACCCGTCGCGGTTTTCTCTCCCTGATCCGCGATACATTCACCAAAATCCACCGCAGCTTCGCCAACCTCGAAGTCACCGAGTAGGTGCCCGTTCCCGACCATCCCGAGCACCCTCCCCTCGACTATCAAGAACTCCTCGGCTTAGAGGCTATGGCGAGCGTGACTACCCCATTGGCAAGCTCCGCATTCGCGTCGATATTCGCCAACTACTTGACGGCTATGAACCCTTAGAAACTAGGCGCCAACGGCAACAGCAGAAGTCCGGCGAAGTCCGCGAAGAATTGGGCTTTCAAGATTTACCGGAAAAAATCATTATCAACAACAACATTGTTAATCAACAGCAGCAAGGAGACAATCAACCGATGTCTACAACGAACTTTGATAATCACGGGGCTAATATTGCCAACCAAGTCGGCGAAGCCAAAGATAACGCCCAGGTCACCGCTAGCAACTTCACACAAACCAGTGGCGTCAGCGGGGCCGAGCTACTCCAACTCATCGCGAGTATGCGTCAGTCGGTCGCGCAACTTCCCCCTGAAACCCAGGAAGACCTGATTATCGAAGTTGACGACATCGAAGAAGAAGTCAAAAAGCCTGCTGAACAACGAAATTTGCCCAAGCTTAAGAAACGATTGCTAGCGCTAGCGACGGGCGCATCGGTTGCCGCCACGGGCATTTCCGGCGGGTTGACGATCGCCAACAAAATCGTGGACCAAGCGACTGAACTGGGGGACAAAGTCGGCATCGAGCTACAGCTACCTCCAGCTCCTTGAGTACAACGGCGAGGCTTCATCAACGCCAAGCATGACGACTTGTGGTGTTGCCGGTAAGAGCGAACCCAAGCCAGGACAAGAATCGCTTAGTATGTCCAAGCGATTGCTCATGATGCCCCCAGCAATACTGATTAGAGGGTGCAGGGGAGACGGATTAGCCGCACCGTCATTTTTGATCAATGCTGTTTGAGCTACGATTGGTGTGAGAGATGAGAGACGCAACACCATGAGTCTTGTTATTTCCGATGACATCCTCCAAGCCGCTCAACTCACACCCGGCGAGTTTCGGCAGGAGATAGCGCTGCACTTATTTCAAACCGGACGTCTAACCATCGGCTATGCGAGTCGGTTCGCGGAGATGCCGCCCCAAGCCTTTCGACAATTACTCAAACAGCGGGATATTCCCCTCTATTCCTACGACGTCGAAGACTTTGAGCTGGATTTAGAAAACTTAAAGGCCTTGGGACGCTTGTGATTGTCATTAGCGACACCTCAGCAATCACTAATCTAGCGGCGATCCAGCACTTGCAGCTCTTACCTCAGCTCTACCATCGGGTCATCATTCCACCAGCAGTTTATGGTGAATTGGTGCAAATTGATCCGCCTGTTCCCGGTGCGATTGAAGTTCAAGCGGTTCAGTGGCTGACAGTGCAAGCAGTAACTCAGCGTAGCCTCGTTGAGCAGCTTGAAACTCAATCCAGATTAGATCTAGGAGAGTCTGAAGCGATCGCCCTGGCGCTAGAACTGCAAGCTGATTTGCTATTGATTGACGAGCGCCGTGGGCGAGCAACCGCCAATCGTCTAGGCGTCAGAATTACTGGATTACTGGGCCTTTTGGTAGAGGCCAAACATAAACGACTGATCATGGCCGTTAAACCGCTCATGAATGCATTGATCGCCACTGCTGATTTCAGGGTTTCGGCTGAACTACACGATCAGATTCTTCGCTTGGTGGATGAGGCCTAGCAACTTCAGACCATATATCGTTCTCACCATCGTTAAAACGCGCTACGCCGCCGCAGCTACCTTGCCCTTGAACTGGCTCATAAACAAGTCGTAGTAAAAGCCGTGCTGGTGCATCAGGTCATCGTGGGAGCCGATTTCGATAATCTCACCCGCCTTGAGCACCAGGATGCGATCGGCATTGCGAATGGTGCTGAGGCGGTGAGCAATAACTACGCTCGTGCGCCCTGCCAACAAGCGATCGAGCGCTTCTTGGATTTTTTCCTCCGTGCGGGTATCCACGTTGCTGGTGGCTTCATCCAAAATCACCAAGCGCGGATTTTGCACCATCATGCGGGCAATGGTGATCAGCTGGCGTTGGCCCTGACTGAGGTTGCTGCCCCGTTCCGTCAGCATCGTGTCATAGCCGTTGGGCAGTCGCAGAATAAAGTCATGGGCGTTGGCCTGCTGCGCACAGGCAATACAGTCTTCCTCCGTCGCGTCTAAGCGGGCGTAGCGCAGGTTATTCATCACCGTGTCCGAAAACAGGAACGCTTCCTGTAGCACAATGCCAATTTGCTGCCGCAGACTATCCTTTTGCATCTGAGCAATGTTATGCCCATCGATCAAAATCTCCCCTGAATCCAAATCGTAGTAGCGCGTAATCAGGTTGATGATGGTGCTTTTACCCGCCCCGGTGGGGCCACAGAGACCGATTTTCTCCCCAGGTTGGGCAGCAAAGGTATTGTGCTTGAGAATTTTGCGCCCCTGCACATAGCTGAAATCCACCTCGTTGAATGCTACCTGGCCTTGAATCGGCGGCATGGGTTGCGCGTTGGAGGCATCGACGATCGCGGGTTGCTCATCCAAAATTTGAAACACCCGCTCGGCTCCCGCCAGGGCCGCTAGCAACGCATTGAATAGGTTCGACAGTTGCGTTAACGGCAGCGCTAACTGCCGCGTGTATTGCAAGAAGGTGGATACGACCCCGACGTTCGTGGCCCCTCGCAGCACCAGGAAACCACCGACTAGCGCCACCAGCGCCACATCCAGGTTGGTCACTACCAGGGTAACCGGTCGGCTGATTAGGGCGATTAATTGGGCATAACCACTGGCTTCCCGGCTGGCGAGGCTGATTTCTTCAAAGCTTTCTACCGCCGCATCTTGGCGACGATAGGCGATCACCGTTTTCTCGCCGCTGATCGTTTCTTCCATCAGGCCATTGAGTTCGCCCAACTCTTCTTGCAGTTGGTCAAAGGCGGGGCCAGCGACCCGGCTTAGCAGGCCGACAAAGGCCAGCATCATGGGGGCAATGGTGAGAGCGGCGATCGCCAAATGCCATTCCAGCAAGAACATGGCAATGGTGGTGAAAATAATCCGCGCGGTATTCACAAAGAGCTGATTGAGGCCCGTTTCCAAAAACTTGGCAATCAACTCCGTATCGTTGGTCACCCGGCTCATAAGTTCGCCGATGGGTTGGCGATCGAAAAAATTAAGCGACAGGGTCTGCATATGCTCAAATAAGTCGCGCCGCAGTTGAAAGGTAGCTTTTTGTGCAATACTGGCTACGAGCAACCCTTCGATGAGCAAAAAGCCCCAGCTCACCACCCCGGCCACCAGCATGCCAATGGCCGTGCGGGCCAAGGCCGGTAAATCTGGTGTGGTGCTGAGGTTATTGATGCCGACCCCCAGCAAGTAGGCCACCATCAGGTTGGCAGCGGTGCCTAAGATGACGAAAACAAAAATGGCTCCCAATTGCAGGGAATAGGCAGCGAGATAGCCAAACAGCCGTTGGAGCACTTGTAGTCGGGTGGCGGGTTGGGGCGGCGAGCCTAGCTTCGACTTGCGTTTACGGGCTTTGAGAAAGGGTTTCACGCGGGCACGCCTCCCAATTGCGACTCGTAAATTTCTTGATAGAGCGGACTGGTTTGCCGCAGTTCGTCGTGGGTGCCGCGAGCGATGATCGCGCCCTGTTCGAGCAGAAAAATCTGATCGGCGGCGATAACGGTGCTGATGCGCTGGGCCACGAACAGGGTCGTGGTGGTGGACATCATCGACTTAATCGCGTCCTGCACGCGGGCCTCCGTCGCCATATCCAGGGCGCTGGTGCTGTCGTCGAGAATCAACACGCTGGGGAGCACGGCGATCGCCCGCCCAATCGAGAGGCGCTGGCGCTGGCCACCCGAAAAATTCGTACCCCGCCGCTTGACGATGGCGTCATAGCCTTCCGGAATCGCCCGCACAAAGCCGTCCGCATCCGCTGCCACGGCGGCCGCCACCAGCTCGTCTTCCGTCGCTTCAGGATCGCCATAGGCCAGATTTTCCCGCACGGTGCCGCTAAACAACACGGCCTCCTGCAGGGCGATACACACCTGCTGGCGCAACTTTTCTAAGGGAATCTCGCGAATATCTTGACCGTCGAGGGTGATGCGTCCTGCGGTCACGTCATAAAACCGGGGAATCAGGTTCACCAGTGTCGATTTTCCGCACCCCGTCGCTCCCAAAAACGCCACCGTTTGACCGGGTTCAATCGTCAAGTTAATGTCCCGCAGCACCGGGGCACAATCCTGTGCCTGCTCCACCGGATAGTGAAAGCTGACGTTTTCAAATACCAGGCGACCCGTGGCCGGAGTGGAATCCGGGGGCTTAATTTGCGGCGCATCGGCGATCGCGGGCACCGTGTCAATCACTTCAAACAGGCGCTCGGCAGACGCTTCGGCGGCTGTGAACTGGGGCGCCACCCAGGCTAAAATCACCAACGGCATCAAAATGCTGCCCAAATACTGGGTAAAGGCGACGATGCTGCCAATCGTGGCGTCGCCCTGGGTAAGCGAGACGCCGCCAAACCAGATCACCATCGCGGTACACAGGTTGACCACCAACACCAATGACGGCTGCAAAACCATGGCATAGTTCATGGGCAAGAGGCTGGCCCGCTTCAGCGATTGGTTCGCCCGGCCAAACCGCCGATTTTCGTACTCGCTTTGCACAAAGGCCTTGACCACGCGAATGCCCGCCAGGTTCTCTTGCATCACGTCATTGACGCCATCCAATTGCTGTTGGCGCACTTCAAACAGCGGCTGCACTTTACCGATGTAAATCCACATCAGCACCAAAATGGCGGGAATGGCGATCAGCAAAATCCACATCAGTTGGGGACTGTCGAGGTAAATCAAGATCAGCGCCCCGATGAACATCACCGGCGCTTGGGCCAGGTACAAAATCACCAACTGCACCGCAGTTTTGATGATGGTGATGTCGCTGGTGCACGATCCGGTGTTGCGGTAGCCGGGATCGAGCGTGAT
>ERZ1740058.1569-NODE-1569-length-10380-cov-5.603971_pt1 | contig 10380 bp, 7 predicted proteins | sample MGYA00581745_ERZ1740058 | MGnify/ENA primary metagenome ERZ1740058 (study PRJEB43018, sample SAMN04849742) | marine metagenome | isolation source: floating plastic debris | place: Pacific Ocean | collected 2008-08-30 | study: EMG produced TPA metagenomics... | reverse complement strand
ATGTCAGCAAAGCCGATAGTCACGATACTGGTAGCCATAAATACGGCTAACCACCCCTTACATAAGTCAATCAATAAGACCGCAATGCCTGCTGCCTTACCGACCACTCGCATGACATTCGTGGCCCCCGTATTGCCAGAGCCATGCTCTCGAATATCAACACCTTTGATAGCCCTGGCAATCAAATAGCCTGTCGGGATGGAACCGAGTAAATAGGCTGCCAGTAGGGTCAACGGTCCAACAAGCCCAGCCATCATCATTTCTCCCAGGAACACCACATGTTCAGTGTATCGGTCGGCGTCCCCTTAGCATCGCCCAACCAACTATTTACAAGTATTGCCGTAGCTGATCGACCGGCTCGCGGGACTAAGCAATTGGCCACCTGTACCGTTGGCCGCATGTCACTAACGCCCCTGCCGATCACTGAATTGTCGTTTTTCACCGAGGGTCACGGACTGTTGACAAGCGCTCAACACTGCATTTCCCCCGCTAGCTTTAAGGATCAGTCGACCAAGCTTTAACTGCAGAGTTTTCGCGACTAGCGGTGACGAGCTGTCTCTCAGACGGCAACAAAACATGATCAACTGGCATCCCAAAGCCAGAATAGATGGCCTCAGGGTCTCCGGTTGCCACATTCCAAAACCGGACCGTTTCGTCGGCGCTGCCGCTGACCACCGTCTGCCCATTGCGGCTAATGGCTAAAACATTGACGTAGCTGGTATGCCCTTTGAGTGCGTTGAGAATCTCGCCGGTGGCTAAATCCCATCGCTTCAAGGTTTTGTCAGCACTAGCGCTGAACAAATACTGGCCATCAGGGCTGACGGCGATCGCATTAATAAAGCTGTCGTGCCCCTCTAAGACTTGCAGCACTTCGCCGGTTTGCAAGTCCCACACGCGAATAGTGCGATCGGCGCTACCGGTGATGATACGTTGGCCATCATCGGTAATCACCAGGGTATTTACAGCACCTTCATGCCCCGTGAACGTATTGACCAATGCTTGAGTAGCGGTTTCCCAGACTTTGATCGTGCCGTCGGAGCCCCCACTAATCAAGAAACGACCATCTGGATTGCGAGCGAGAACGTTGATGGGGCTATCATGACCGGCAAATGCCGCTTGCTGGTCACCAGTATTGAGGTTCCAGGCCAAGATGGACCCATCGGCACTGCTGCTATAGAGCGTGCGTTCATCAGGGCTCAGCGCGATCGCATTGACAAAGGTTTCATGGCCAATAAACGTTTGCAAAATTTGACCGGTGCTTAAATCCCACACGTGAATGGTGTTGTCGGCACTCGCGCTAGCAAAGCGCCGCTCATCTGACATGAGCTTTAAAGCATTGATGGAGTTGGTATGACTGGTCAGCGTACGCAAAAGTTCTACCGGCACTTTGGGCACGGTCTCCGCTGAGAGTTTGGGTACACTGCCCTCAGGCGGTGACAAAGTCCCATTGATAGCTGCCGAGCGCTGGTGGCTCCAGAAACCGACACCGATGAATGCAACGGCCACTAGCGTCACTCCTCCGGCAATTAACCAAGTCCAATAGGTGACAGTGGCATGACCCGCCGTCGCCGCCCCTTTGACCGCCGTATCCGGCTTATCGCCAGCATATGCAGGCATCTGAAAGCCGCTGGCGTGAGTGCTGCTGTTGAGGATCGGTGGGGAAGTGAGCGCGTGCAGGGCAGCCTCATCTCCTTGATACACAAACTGACTCAGCGAAAGCTTTTGCAACCGGTCTAGCAATTCTTGAGCGGTTTTGGGGCGGTCAATCACTCGTGGTGACACCAAACTATCGAGCAACTGAGCAAATTCTTCTGTCATTGGGGCCGCAGAGGGGCGCCAGTTAAACAGATTAAGCATCGGGTCATATAAAGCTGGGTCATTCGGCGATCGCCCCGTCAGCAAAAAAATAATCGTGCGCCCCAAAGCATAAAAATCTGACTGGGGCACGGCTTGTCCTTGTTCTTGTTCTGGTGGAGTGTACCCAGCTGAGCTGATAGTCGTCACCCCCAAGCTACCCACCTGAGCCAAATAAGTTTGACTCATTTCACGGGCCGCTCCAAAATCAACCAGTACGAGTTGGCCGCTAGAGCGCAGCATGATGTTGTCTGGCTTAATATCTCGGTGAAAGTAGTTGTGTTGATGAACGCGGCGCAAAATTTCTGTCAACTGATGCAGCCATTGAAACGCTTGTCGCTCACCAATGGGATGATTGCCTTGCTGCTGCATCCACTGCAACAAATTGGGGCCATCAATTTTTTCCATCACAATGCAGTGTAGCGGCGATCCGTCACCCAGCCGATAGACAAAATAGCCGCCCTCTTCGACCAGTGGCACGCCTGGATGGTGTAGCTGGCTCAGAACTTCCGCCTCTTTACGAAAGAGACTCAGAATTTTAGGGTTATCACTGCGATCGCGCCGCAACACCTTCAAGATTTTGGGTTGATCTTGTTGATAGGCTTCATAGACAAGCCCAAACCCGCTGCTGCTGCTGAGCAAACGCATAACTCGATACTGCCCCTGCAGCAGCAAACCTGAACCGCAAGCTTGACACACTACATGATGGCTATTTTCAGGATGAGCAGATTCCGGACAATTAGGATTGATGCAAAGGCTCATGAGACAGTCGCAGATGGCAGATGCAGTGAAGGTGGCAAATCAGCATTGATGCAATTAAGCGTTTTGAAAAGACACTGAGCCCATAAGACCCATTAGAAAACGTAAATTCTTACAATGAAGCTGCTTGTATTGTAACGGTTGCCGATCTGCAGAATAACGATGTTGCCGCATTTGTAAACTTCATGACTGTGAGTATCGGTCCCATCAAGACGATGACATCCTCCTAGCGCTCAGGTTAAATCCTCGGTCGCCTGCCCGCCTCAGTATCCGGAGCCTCTATTCACTTGCCTGACGATTGTCCTGAGCAGAGCTGGTCGACTATGAGGGCGTTTCTTGAGATTTTAGGATGGCTTCCATCGAGGACTTATGCAGCGGTCGTGAAAACAAAAATCCTTGCCCTGATTCACATCGCAGCGCCTGCACTTGGGCTAAGTGTTTTTGCGTTTCAATGCCTTCTGCAACGACTTCCAGACCTAAATTCCACGCGAGACGAACCACTGATTGCAAAATCTCTAACTTTTCAAAATCAGAATCGGCATTTTCCAAGAAAGAGCGATCGATTTTGAGCGTATCTACTGGAAAACGATGTAAATAACTCAGGGACGAATAGCCTGTACCAAAATCATCCACTGACAGTCGAATACCCAGCTTGCGAATCGCTTCTAAAATTTCGATGATCGACTCAGAATTTTCAATCAGAACGCTTTCGGTCATTTCGATCTTCAAAAACTGGGGCGCTAGGCCAGTCCGTTGCAAGATGTCCCTAATGCCCTCCAGCACATCGGTTTGAGCAAATTGCTGGCTAGACATATTGACGCTGATAAACAAATTTTCTGCCACAGCAATGGTTTCTTGCCATTCTTTGAGCTGGCGACAAGATTCCTCAAGCACCCACCAACCAAGCGGAATAATCAAGCCAGTTTTTTCGGCAATGGTAATGAACTGACTCGGCGGCAGACAACCACGGGTGGGGTGTAGCCAGCGCACTAACGACTCTACACCAATGATTTCCTGCGTGCGGACTAGAAAAATAGGCTGATATTCAAGATACATTTCCCCATTGTCAATCGCCTGTTTCAGAGACATTTCTAGATGCAGGCTATTGTTCTTATCAGCGTCGAATTCACCCTCAAAAATTCGGTAGCGCTCGCCAAAATGTTGTTTCACCTCGGCCATGGCGAAATCAGCTTGCCGCAGCAATGTGTCAGCACTCGTGGTGTGAGCGTTACTCAAACTAATACCGATATTCAAGCCGACGTTAATTTCAAAATCTTCGATCACAAAAGGGGTGGCCATTTGTGCGTGTAACGCCTCGGCGATCGCAATCACTTCTGCCTCAGCAGTAATGGCTTCCAGGAGAATCATAAATTCATCACCCCCTAATCGCGAGAGGCTGTCAACCGAACGGAGGCTGTGGCTGAGACGATTGACAATTTCCACCAACAGGCGATCGCCCGCTAAATAGCCAAAAGTGTCGTTAACGGCTTTGAGCCGCTTCACATCAACACACAAAATCGCCACCATTTGATGGTCGTCTTGCTGAGCATTGGTCAAAGCATGCTGCAAGCGATCCATAAAGACCGTGCGGTTAACCAAGCCGAGTAAAACATCGCGACTAGCCAAGCTACTCGTCTGTTTAGCAGGGTCTTGAGAATGGCTAATGTCGGACATCAGCAGCAGCACTCCGCGAAAGTCAACACTCGGTAAATGAAACGCATAGCTCGTAATGGTGATCCAGGTAGCCGCCGCCAAAGCATCTTGTAACAAAAACTCTTGGTTAGTCAGCTCAGGGGTTGATAAGACCACCTGTAACAAACAGTCTTGATGCTGAATCAGTTGCTTTTGCTGCCGTTCCCAGAGTTTACCGTCAGCCTGCTCACCCGTTTTAGTCAGTAGCGCCAAAGGCGTCCCCAGTAGCGATCGGGCTTCATCATTGACGTACACAATTTCAGCTTGATAATCGGCAATGACAACGGCATCGTGACAACCATCAAATAGACTCTCGAAAATTTTCATAGAAAAATGGTGGACAGTGACTCAAACCCTAAAAAAAGTTAAGAAAGCAGGCGAGTGACTACAGCTGTTGTGAGCGCTCTGTAATCACGCTTAAGGGATGGTAGAAACCCACTCAGAAGGTCTCATTCTAAGCAATCAACGGCTTTTGCAGGAGATGGGTCCGACCTCTTTCACCTACACTTAATATGGCTACTCGGTACACATCAGGGAGCTGCTATGGTTGGCCCGCTTGCCTGCAGCTTCAACCATGCAGTCATACAATGACTTTGAATGTCAGTTTACTCACAGAATTAGGAGATGGTAACGCAGACAGAAGCAGCATTTGAAGGCTGTAACCAAGATGTTTACTGACTAGCCCAGAATAAGCAAAGACATCGGCAACTCACTTCCCCTTGTTCACAATTTTAGAGTAGAGACTAGGAAGGCTAAAGCAGGGCTCGGGCCGCAGAGTAGACAAATTCACACAACTGAAATGCTCGTTTGACAATAGCCAACAGCCCATAGCAGACCTAACTACAAGACACTGTTGGCGAACTCCAGAAGCCTAGAAGAATCGGTAAGCTGGGACGCATATCTGCAATCAGGAGTGCGTCACCATGTCCCTCAAGCCCCATCCAAACTCGTTGGTTCCCGCTGATACGGTGCAAGTTGCTAAAGCCGTATTTGTGAAGGGCAATCCATACGTGACCCTGCACGATGAACTCGGCGTCATCTTTGAAGATGCTGACTTCCAATCCCTGTTTTCCAAGGCGGGACAGTCGGCCATCCCACCGTGGCGGCTAGCGTTAGTGACCATGATGCAGTTCCGGGAAAACCTCTCCGACCGCCAAACGGCGGAAGCCGTGCGTTCGCGGATCGATTGGAAGTATCTGCTGCGACTAGAGTTGACGGATACTGGTTTCGACTACAGCGTCCTGAGCGAGTTTCGGGGGCGCTTGCTAACCGGCAACGTGGAACACTTGCTGCTCGATAAACTGCTGGAGCGGTGCCAAGACTTGGGTCTGGTCAAAGCTGGCGGTCAGCAACGGACTGACTCCACCCGTGTCTTAGGTGCCATTCGGAGCCTCAACCGTTTAGAAGTGGTTGGTGAGACCCTCCGTGCTGCCCTCAACGACTTAGCCGTCTTGGCACCGCTCTGGTTACAACAGACCGTGCCCGAAGACTGGTATCAACGTTATGGGCGACGGATTGAAGATTACCGCCTGCCGACGAAACCAGCCGAGCGCATCGCCTATGCACAACAAGTGGGAGAAGACGGCGATTATCTGCTCAAATGCCTTGCGGCCTCCGAAATCGCTGGTGAAGGTCAGGCGCTTAAAACCGTGAAAGCCCTTGAGGAACTTTGGCCGTATCACTACGAGTACCACCCTCAAAAGAATAGCCCCAGCCTGAGTTGGAAAAGCGATAAACAGATCGCCAAGACGACACCACCCATCGAGTCACCCTATGACACCGATGTGCGCTATCGTCGCCGCTGTGGCCAGACTTGGACGGGCTATATCGCCCATTTAAGTGAAACTTGCGATGACGATAGCTGTCATTTGGTCACTCATGTGATGACCACTGATGCCAGTGTCCATGAGGCACAGTGCATTGAAGACATTCACCAAGCGCTCCTCAACAAACGTCTTCGCCCCCAAGCACACTTGGCCGATAGCGCCTATGTCAATGCGTTTCTGCTCGTGAAGGCCGAGCGTCAAGGCATTGAGATGGTTGGGCCAGCACGATTGGATACCAGTTGGCAAGCGCGCACGGAAGGAGCCTTCGCGTTGAACCACTTCGAGATTGATTGGGACAACGAACAGGTGAGTTGCCCGCAAGGCAAAACGTCTCAGGCGTGGAAAGCTTACGACCGCGATTCCGGAAAGCCTTATATCCTGGTTCGATTTCATCCTCAAGACTGTGCTGATTGCTCAGCGCGCTCACTGTGTACCAAAGCGAAGCCGACAGTTGGCCGGACACTGCATCTGCTGCCACGGGTCGAACACGAGGCATTAGAAAAAGCACGAGCCAGGCAAGCGACAACCGAAGGCTAGGAGCGTTATCGCCGCCGTGCTGGCATCGAGAGTACGATTGCTCAAGGCGTGAACAGTTGCGGTTTACGACGTTCTCGCTATCGGGGCATGGCGAAGACGCATTTGCAGAATATAGCGATTGGCGCAGCGATGAATATTGATCGGTTATTCAACTGGTTTCAAGAAGTGCCACTAGCAAAAACCAGAGTGTCTCGATTCAAAGCAGTAGAGCCAGCTTGATGGCTGCCATCTGAGTTCGCCAACAGTGTCCTACATTTTTGGAGGTCACTGTAGATTTGTCATAATTACAGATGTGACAGCGCTTGATAACAAGAAGTTTCCTCTCGTTCAAGCCATCGGGGGAAGCCGGTCAGCCATAAACTCAATGCAGCAAACGGCGATGACAGGACTCACACCGTTACCTCTGAGGCTGGCCTCGACAGCCCCAATTGCGGACAAACCAGGTTTAATATTTTCCAGATTAAGGGGAATCGAGGGGAGTTTTGCATCTGCCTTACTTTGCATGTCAGCTTGGCTCCGCAGCACAGTCTTCATTATTCTGCGTGCCGTCAGGCATAATCGTTCGACAAAAGGTAGCACCCTCAAAGGTAGCGCGACGCATGACGGCATCGCGTAAATTAGCATCGGTCAGATCAACCCCATTAAAATTGCTACGGACTAAACGAGCCCGAGATAGATCGGCTGACCGTAAATTAGCGTTGCTCAGATCGGTTCGCAGCAGGTAGGTTTCGGTCAGGTCAGCCGCTTGTAGATCAGCCTCACTCAAGTCTGCACTGGTAAAACTGGCCTTGATGAGAATCGCGCGAGGCAGTAAAGCCGTCGTGAGATTCGTCTCTGTAAAGTTTGACTCGGGGGCGATCGCCGCCGTTAAGTTAGCACTCTGCAAGTCAGCTTGCGTCAAGTCAGCGTAGGCTAGACGCGCATCAGCTAGATTGCTGTTTAATAGCGTCGCTGTCGTCAAATCAGCGCGAGTCAGCACCGTAGCCCGCAGGTCGGCACCGGTCAAGTCAGCGCCTTGTAAGTTGCTATTGCTCAAGACCGCTTCACGTAAGTTCGCGTTTTGCAAATTGGCTCGTTCTAGACTGACACCAGCGAGTTGTGTGCCCGATAAAGACGCATTGCTCAAATTACAGCCGTTGCATTGCTGGCTGATCAGCAACTGCTGCAAGATTGTCGAGTCATTAGCCACGCCCGCAAGAGCCACGCCCGCAAGGGGCACCTGGCTCAATATCATGACGGCGATCGCCCGTTTGTTTACTCTGCCCATGCTCTGCTACCGCATCCTTGCGCTCTGAAGTTGAAGACTTTACACAACCCGCCGTTCAACTTCTAAATTTACTTCTACAATATCAGCACCTTCTCAGAGTGTTTGCTACTCATCGTCACCTATCGAGGTCACAGCCATTTGGCAATCGCTCACCCAGAACCCCTCGACAGTCGCTTACAGGGTTATCTTTAGGGGACGGTACGACTCGTCTACTGCGCCTCACGTACGTTGTTTTTTGCAAACATTGCATCCATCCATATGGCGCGATCGTCTGTACAGCCCAAAGCCGCCATAGGCCATCCACCAACCAAAGTGCGTTTGCCCTTGGGATGGTTTTGGCCCCTTTTTTGGAGTGGTTTGATGCTGGGGTCTGGCATCTTTGGCTTGTGGGCACTCGCATGGCTGACCCGCATTCCACCCTTGCCAGATTGTCAAGATGTGACGGCAGCGAGTGCCGATGGCGATCGCCTGATTTGTGCCCAATCAGCTTTACGCTCCGGCAGTGCCAAGAGTCTCATTCAGGCCGTGCAACTGTCGGCCAACTATGCGCCCAACCATCCGCTCTATGGTGAAACTCGACCGGTGCTCGTTGAGTCGTCAGAGCGACTGCTAGAGAAAGCCACCGCAAAAATACACGATGGCGATCTCACAACTGCTGCGGAATGGGCGGGTCAAATTCCTTTGGATACGCCATTGCGAGAAGTAGCTCAGTCAAAAATTTGGGATTGGCAAGAGGAGTGGAAGCAAGGGCAAGCCTTAGAAAATTCGATTGAACAAGCGATCGCGGCTCGTGATTGGGAAGCCGCTGACAATGCCCTGCAACAGCTAAAGCTGCTGGCTAGCGACTATTGGGTCGGCCAACGGCATAGCGAACTACAACAAGCCCAGCAATTAGAAGCAACGGCTTGGTCTCAGATCGAACAAGCGCGGGGGCTGGCGAACACCGGTAACCCTGATAATGTCGGCCAAGCCCTGGTGATGGCTCAGCGCATTAACTTAACGAGTCAAGCCTGGAATGAAGCGCAGGCAGATATCGATCGCTGGAGCCAAAATCTTTTGCTCTACAGCTTTCAACGCTGGGAATTGGGGGATGTTGAGGGGGCGATCGCGGCGGTCCAAAAAGTGCCTCCTGATCCAAATCTGGCTCCCGAAGCGCAAGATCTGATCAAATTTAGCCATGCCACCCGCCTCGCCGAGCAAGCCCAGCAAGAGCATTCTGGTTATCTCCAGCTGTTTAAACTGATGGAAGCGATTCGCGCGGCCGAAAAAATTCCTGCAGACAGTAGTTTTTATCAAACCGCTCAGCAGTCTAAACAGACTTGGCAGAATGAGTTAGAAGATTTACGGACCCTGCAGTTTGCCAGCAACGTGGCCAGTCTACGCCAGCGCTGGACCTATGATTACGCTGCCGAGGTCGCCTGGACGGTGGAGCTAGAGCGGCCGCGGCGGCTGCAAGCTCAGACCCTGATTGCCCATTGGCAAGATGAAATTGAGCGGCTCGAAGATCGCCCGTTCTTAGTCCGCGCACGCGTCTTAGCTGGCAAAGCCACCATTCCCGCCTTAGAGGCGGCGATCGCAGAAGCCCGCAATGTGAACTTAGGTCGCGCCTTACGCATCGATGCTCAAACCCTAATCGCCGATTGGCTAGACCAAATTGAAGTGATTCAAGACCAGCCCATTTTGAATGAGGCGAACCAACTGGCTAGCGCTGACAAACTGCGTGAAGCGATCGCAATTGCTCAGCAGATTCAAGACGATCGGGCGCTCCATACCCAAGCGCAGGCCATGATTAAAAATTGGACGCGCACGGTGCAAATCGAAGAGGATAGTCCGATTTTAGAAGAAGCGAAGTCACTGGCTTATGAAGGGTCTTTGACCGATGCGATTGAGCTAGCAGCGCAGATTGCACCCGATCGGGCACTGCATCGCGAAGCGCAAAATGCGATCGGTCTGTGGGAAGCTGAAAGAGCTTACATTTGGCAACTCGAAGCGGAAGAAGCCGCGGCTGAGGCAGCAGCCGAAGCCGGCTGGCAAACGCTTGACAATTGGCCAGGCGGTAATCCTAACGGTGAGACCATCACTCAACCACCGCCCCCAACCATCGGAAACTAGCCATAATCGAACGGTATGACGGCGTCTCCCCTGAATTTATTGCTTGTCGATGAGGATCCCGTTTTTCGGCTGGGGTTAAGAATTTGGCTGGAGCAGCAATCAGAATTTACCGTGATAGGAGAAGCCTCTGACAATGAGACCGCGATCGCGACGTTAACGGGATTACAAACGGCGGCCACGAATAGCGCGACGGATGCCGGTATTGCCGCCAACGCATCGGCAGTAGACCTCGTCATTATCGACTTAGGACTGGCACCAGACCAACCTGAGCAACTTATGGGACTGCCGCTAAGCAGCGACATCAAGCAGCAGTTTTCGACGGTGGCGGTGCTG
>ERZ1740058.1568-NODE-1568-length-10389-cov-7.144765_pt1 | contig 10389 bp, 12 predicted proteins | sample MGYA00581745_ERZ1740058 | MGnify/ENA primary metagenome ERZ1740058 (study PRJEB43018, sample SAMN04849742) | marine metagenome | isolation source: floating plastic debris | place: Pacific Ocean | collected 2008-08-30 | study: EMG produced TPA metagenomics... | reverse complement strand
GTTGACTGCGTCGAGCTCCTTCGTCGGTTGACTGCGTCGAGCTCCTTCGTCGGTTAGCTTCGCTGAACTCCACTTCGTTCCGGTTCTTGATGAACCGAGCCTCTGGCGAGCTCGGCGTAGCCAAAAACGAACCAAAAACCGAGCTTGCGAGCTCAGCGCCGCTAAATCAAGAAACCGACCAACGGGAGCTCAGCGAAGCTAAATCCAAAGCTTCTGCCCACGAATCGGCCCGCCTCCCCGCTGGATTTTCAGGCCGATGCACTTATAACGATTTTAAAAACAGGTAGTTAGGAAAACAATTAAACACGCTTTTAATCAGTGTTTTGTTTGGGCAGGAGCCCATCTTTTTAAGATACACAATATTGATGTTTCTTTACTATCTCTACGCTAACTATTTGCTGTCATAGCGCTATGGAAATACTTCTTGGGTTTTTACTCTTCCCAAATGGCTAGGCATTTCTTCTCTTGCCAAAATTTTTCAAGGGTCATTCTACTATTCCCCACTACTTTGATGGTAAGGGGACTTAATCGAACACTTATTTTATGAGAACGCTTGCCGTAGGTGCCAATATCTACCACTTCTTTTCCCAAGAGCGCTAAATTATTGCGTTCTAAGTATTTCATAATGGTGGGCACTTGTAGATCAACACCTCCCGTCAACTTTGCGTGTGGATTCTCGAGCTTTTTAGCCAGTGAGATGAGTTCTTTTAAATCTTCGGGATGCTGCTTGAAATGTAAGGCATAACTCTCATAGTAGATGGTTTCTAGCGCTTCTTCTTGTGAGATAAACGCGCCATCTATCACGTAGCCAACCATCCAGTTATCACCATATTTTTTATCCCAAGCGCTTTGTCTTTTTTGCCTTTGCTTTATATTACCTGCCTTTCCTATTTTTCTTTCAACTACTTTCCAACTCATAAGGGTGTATTTCTAGTTTTATGCTGTCTCAAAGCGGTAGAATAAGCCAAATGATATTACTCCAACTAATCTCTCACATAGCGTACAATCGTCTCAAAGGGATCGTATTCTACCTGATTGACCTTCAGGTAAATGCCTGCTTCAAGTACAATTCGGTCGTGTTCTTCGTGGGTAAGAACGGCTTGCTCTGCCACCTTGAAATAAAGTTCTTTGGAGGCGTTATCATTTTTGAGTAGCTCTATGGTTCCTTCCAATTGGTGGGCATGGCCTGTTACTTCTCCTAGTGCTAGGGTGAGCTTCTTTACTTTTTTGGTGGCTTGATTAGCTAAAGGGTTTTCATCAGCGGGGAGGCGAAACAGGAGTACATCGCCGTGGCGGTATATTTGGGTAAATTTCATAAGAATACTGTGTATATGGGTTAAATGGTTGCTAGACTACGTTTCTGTATACATCAAATTAAGGTACTGTTGCTTCGTAAGCGGCTGTCCTTCTATTTGCATGGTCCAAGCGATGGCCTCAATGGCATCGCCGTTTTCAGCCGCCTCTGGAGGTACGTACAAGTAATACATACGATCGGTAGAGGTACATTGGCATTGCACAAAGAAAATATCAGGCGACACCCACCAGCTTCTCTCTTTCACTCCCAACTCTTTGGCAGCGATCTTATGAAGCGTGTAAGTATCTTCGTAAACGTATTCATAGGGCTTCAAGTTTTCGTCCCAACGAATTTGCTTCTTCTTAATCGTTTGGCTATCAATTTTTTCAGCAGGTAAATCTTGTGCAACTTCCTCTGGCGTAAAAATACGCAATACTATCATGCGTTGCTCTGTATTACCGAGTGCTAGCGCTTCTTTGATGGTGATAGGCGGTAGCGTCTCGTATACTTGTTGTACCTGTTTTCTATTGTCTTCCTGCGAAAAGAAAGCCAGTACTTCTTCAAGCGGACGTGCTTGTTTTTTATATACTTTTAGAACAGTCTCAAGGCTTTCAAAGCCAATTCCGTTGGTGTAAAACATAGCTTATTATGTAAAGTCTAATTTTAGATAAGACGCTGAAATATACTTTTTCGTATGATAAATGCGCTTATTTGTGTAATTATCTCATAGATTCTATGTAAATAATATCTTATTCGATGATAACGACCGTTCTATTTTTAGTATAAGTAACAAAATCGTAGTGTTTACCAACAGAAAAACGCAGTTGGCTTTCGAGGGTAAGCACTCCATGGATGTCAATGAAATTAAGTACTTGTTTATTGCCCTTCTCAAAAGGGGTAACATCGGTCGGAATACCCTTCAAATCCTCAAAATAGATCTGTGTTTTTTCTCTAATCCAATTTTTAAGGTGTGTGAGGGCTTCCTCATCAAACGCTACTTGGTCACCTTCTATGATGCGAAGGTTTGTACGAATACTTACAGGACGAGGCGCATAAATAATATGAGAAACACTATAAGAAGCGCTAAACGAAAGCCTGATCCGCGGTATAAATTGCGTGAAGCCATGTATATCTTCATAAGGAATACTTATTTCCTCAGCATTATAGTCTTCCATATCTATGTCTACATCAGTGCTATAAGGTGTATAGTAAGCATTGTTGTAGGTAAGTGTCACAGCGCCTTTGGTATCAATACCAACCTGCCCATCTCCTACATGCTGATCCTCGCTCGCATTGGGAAGCGAGAGGGTGTCGATAATAACATCTTTTAATGCTTGTCCTATATCTAGGTCTTTTACATAAAAATCGTTATACACATTATCCACCCGAATGTTGCATAGCGTCTGATCACCACCTGCATCCCAGCTTGCTACGATTACTTTCCCCTCATCTATCGTTTGTCGAATGGCTTGTTTAATAATTTTTATAGGCTCATTGATCACAGTACTTTGATCTCATTGTTCTTAAAAGTATTTAAAGCCACAAAAATGATGTCATTTCTGTAACTGCCGTTTTATGGAATTAGAACGACGGTTTTATTTTTGGTATAGGTTGTATACTCATACGACTTATCTATATAGCACTGAAGCTGGCTATCGGTAGTGAGTTCTCCAGAGAGATCAATGCCAGTGAGCATTTGCTTGTCTCCTGCAGCATACGGAGAAATATCTTCAGGCATACCTGTCAATTCTTCAAAGTAACTGCTTGTATACTTTTTAACCCAATTCTTTAAATGGGTAAAGGCTTGGTCATCAAACTTTACTACATCGCCTTCTAGCACACGAATATTGATACCAACATCGACTATGCTAGGATGCTGCATAGTATCGGGATCAAGATAACTGTAAGCATAAAAAGTCACGCTAATACGAGGGATAAACTTTGTGAAGCCAAAGCGGTCTTCGTAGGGGATCATCACTTCGAGGGCTGGCTCCTCTTTTATTTCTTCTGCTTTAGGATTAGCACTATAAGGAGAGCAGTAGGTATTGTCGTAAGTAAGCGTTACTTTATTGGCAGCATCAATAGTAATATTTCCCTTTCCCACGTGTTGATCTTCACTTGCATTGGGTAATGAAAGCGTATCGATAATAGCATACCTTAAAGCATTACCCACATCTATATCTTTTATACCAAAATCATTATACACCTCATCTACATAAACATTACAAATGGTTTGGTCGTGACCAGCGTCCCAGTTGGCGGTAATCTTTTTTCCCTCATCTATCGTTTGTCGAATGGCTTGTTTGATGATTTTTACTTCGTGTGCTTCCATAGAAAGTAGTTGATCCAATAGGGCACAAAATTAAGGAATAAGAATGACTTTCTTTTGGTGGTAGCTTTCAAAATCTTCGGTAGAAGCCTGAAGCTCGAAAATGACGTTTGGTTGTTGGGTGAGTTGCCCAGCGAGGTTTACGCTTTCAAAGAGTGTATACTTTTGATGCGTCAGTTGGGCTTGTTCTCGTTGTTCAAATTCAGCGAGCCCTTTAAGAAGTACTTCCTGCATCTGATTCTCATATACTTGAAGCTGTGCCTCTGAGAACGTGAGCGCATCGCCCTGTTGGATATGTAATATTACTTCACTTTCTATCTGTTTTTTACGGTTTGCTCTCCCTTCGAAATGGACTTCTACTCTATGTAGTAGCTCCCTAAGCTGTAAAGGATCTTCTAGGGGAATCGTATAGGTAAGAGCGTTATTTTGTAGTTGTGCTGTTACTTCTACCCAAGCTTCCTGCTCTTCATCATAAAATACATCTCCTCCCCAGTTGTAAGTACTTCCTGTACAGTTGATGTAAACACTCCCATCGTCGTTGAGTCCTATTTGTCCTTCTCCCTTATCAAAAAACTCTCCTGCACTGGGCACCTCAATAATACAATTGACCAGTTGTGTAGGTACGTCTACATGTTGGTAGTTGTGGAAGATGCTCGCCTCAAAAGAAGGATCCTCTTTTTTAAAGAAAACACTACAAAGGCATTCATCTCCGCCGGCATCCCATTTTGCGTGTACTTCAATAGCTGCTTGCTTACAGTAGGCAAGCGCTTCTTTGAGGATGATGCTGTAGTATTGATCCATGATGGTGCGTTATTTTGAAGAAGCCACCTTCTTTAGCCAATCCAGTTCTTTTTGTTGGGGTGTATATTGCCAGCGTTGTGTAAACTGAAACTGTTCCAGAAAGTATTTTACTTTAAAGGTGAGTGGCAATATGCGGGTTAGCTCCGTCGCTTTTTTGCTGCCCAAAAATAATTTAGCCAAATGAATCCCTAAGTCGCTACAAGTGATAATGAGTGAAGCTTTTAAGCCTGTACGCTGAAAAGGACGGTATACGAAATAATGAAGCTGCTCGTCCTCAATAGTGGGGAGTTCTTCAAATAAATTTCCCAAGAGGGCGTTTCCCTCTAGCCATTCCAGTAGGGTAGGGGCTCTTCCATCTAAATCTTCTCTACAGTGTTCTATTGCTATATCTCGTACGAGCACCTTTTTACCTGTACTGTTTTCAATAAAATTACCCATTAGCTCTACTGCCAGCTCTACGCCAAAAAGATGATGTAACAAGAGGCGATGCTTCACGTGGTAGTAGAAGTACTTAGAACAATCTATAAAGCTATGTACCTTTTCGTAGTCATCAGGCACACCACCAAATTTTCTTTGGGAGAGTAAGCAATGTTCCCAGATGTTCATAAGGGAGAGGAATTAAAGAAGGTGGCTTATACAAGCTACCTTCTTTAAGGGGTAAAGTTTACATATGGTCTACGACTGCTTGCCCAAACTCAGAGCATTTGAGTAGCGTAGCGTTGTCCATCAAGCGATGGAAGTCGTAGGTTACTTTCTTATCGCTGATGGCGCCTTCTAATCCTTTGTAAATGAGTTTGGTGGCTTCTGTCCAACCCATGTATTCAAACATCATGGCACCCGAAAGAATTACCGAACCAGGATTCACCTTGTCTTGTCCTGCATATTTAGGCGCTGTACCGTGTGTAGCCTCGAAAATAGCACTGCCCGTCACATAGTTGATATTCGCACCGGGGGCAATGCCAATCCCACCTACCATCGCTGCTAAAGCATCTGAAGCATAATCGCCATTGAGATTTAGTGTAGCAATCACACTATACTCGGCAGGACGCAGTAGAATCTGCTGCAAGAAAGCATCTGCAATAGAATCTTTCACAATAATTTTACCCGCTTTTTCAGCATCTGCTTGCGCTTGGTTGGCAGCGTCTGTCCCTTTTTCTTCTTTGATCTTATCGTACTGTGCCCAAGTAAATACTTTATCGCCAAATTCACGTTCGGCTAGTTCGTAGCCCCAATTTTTAAAGGCGCCTTCGGTAAATTTCATAATATTACCCTTATGTACCAAGGTTACAGAAGGCTTGTTATATTGAATAGCATACTCAATGGCACCACGAATGAGTCGCTCGGAACCTTCCAAAGAAACAGGCTTGATGCCTATAGAAGAAGTATCAGGAAAACGAATCTGTTCTACACCCATATGATTTTGTAAAAACTGGATCAGTTTTTCTACCTCGGGTGTACCCGACATATATTCGATCCCTGCGTAAATATCTTCTGTGTTTTCACGAAAAATAACCATGTCGCATTTTTCAGGATGCTTTACAGGTGAAGGAACCCCTTGAAACCAGCGCACAGGGCGTACACAAGCATACAAATCTAAAATTTGCCGTAAGGCAACATTGAGTGAGCGAATACCACCTCCCACAGGGGTAGTCAGTGGTCCTTTTATACCCACTAGATAAGTTCTAAAAGCTTCTAAGGTTTCTTCTGGTAGCCACTCGCCAGCTTTATTAAAGGCTTTCTCTCCTGCATATACTTCTTTCCAGTCAATCTTTTTTGCCCCTTTGTAAGCTTTTTCTACTGCAGCATCTAGGACAAGTTTAGCGGCTGGCCAAATATCTACGCCAGTACCGTCGCCTTCTATAAAGGGAATAGTGGGATGATCAGGAACGTTTAGTTTTCCATTTTCGATACTTATTTTCTGTTCACTCATGTTGTGGGCTGTTTGTATTTTCTAGTAAAATTTACCTGCGTAAATATAAACATTCACTACAAAGCATCAAATTTATCCACAAAAGAAGTGCGTACAAGATAAATGCTGAAAGAAAGCGAAATAATATTATTTTTGTACAAACACCCTTCAATCTTTATGTGGAAGACGCTTCAAAAAGTTCTATTCATTGCCTCTAGCAGTTGCTTTATGTGGTCATTTTCTCTTTTAAATGTGAAGGCACAAAGTAGAGACACACTACTACTTTTCGGAAAGATCGCTTCAAATGGCTAGTAATTGGCGGTTCAGCAGCTTATACAGTAGGTATCATTGGATTGAACGAAGCTTGGTATGCGAATAGTGAACGTACGAGTTTTCGCTTTTTTAACGACAATGCGCAGTGGAAGCAAGTAGACAAGGTCGGGCACTTCTTTTCTACTTATCAAATCAGTCGATTTGGCGTAGATGCCTTTCGCTGGACGGGCCTTGAGGAAGACAAATCCATCTTTTGGGGAAGTATGCTTGGCGTTATTGCCCTTACACCGATCGAGGTACTGGATGGCTTCTCTGCTTCCTATGGTTTTTCTTGGGGCGATATGATTGCCAATACAGCAGGTTCGGCTTTTGTGTACGGGCAATATAAACTATGGGATGAGATCAGAATACATCCTAAGTTTTCTTTTCAACCTACTTCCTATGCTTCCATTCGTCCAGAAGTATTAGGGGCTTCTTGGCAAGAAGAGTGGCTCAAAGACTACAACGGACAAACCTACTGGCTGTCGGTGGAGGTCGATAAATTTCTACCTGCTACTAGTAATTTCCCTCGCTGGCTCAATGTAGCAGTAGGCTATGGCGCACAGGATATGGTATATGCCCGTACCGCCGAAAACCAAGCCAATGGCTATGATGCTTATCGGCAATACTACCTGAGTGTAGACTTCGACTGGACGAGTATTCGTACGGAAAGTAGATTTTTAAAAAGTGTCTTTTATGCGCTCAATATGATTAAACTACCGGCTCCCACCTTAGAGTACAATACCAGAAATGAATGGCGCTTTCATTATTTATTTTTCTAGGAGAAGAAGCGGCTCTATTGAACAAAGCGTACCTTTCGGAACAGTTTCGACATCCTCATAAGGCAATGGTGATAGAAAGGGAGACCACCGCAGCGTTGGCTATACTTGGTGCAGCAGCAGGATGAATCACATACTGAAAATTAGGCTGGATGATAAGGAAGTGAAGTAGGGTAGTGGTAGCGGTAAGCTCAAGTACTGTTTCATGTGGTTTATAACCGTTGCGGCGAAGTATACGATTATTCAATCCAGTGCTAAATCCTATTCCAAGCTGATCCAATCTCTTGAAGAGGCTCCTGTATACCATACCTCCAGAGATAGCAGCACTAAACTGGTTAAAGTGTGGATTAGCACCACCAATCCTCATAAAGGTTGATAATCGGTTTTCTGAAAAATACTGTTGGTAGCCCGCGTAGATACCAAAGTTTCCTTGCTCAGTTTCGGTTGAGTCTGCTACAGTGGGAAAGCGAGCAGTATAATACCAAACGCCTAAGTTGAGTTTCTCTTTATTTGGAAGAGCCGTCAGCCGACTGCTCCTATTTTTAGAAGTAGAAAAAGGTGGCTTTTTAAAGTAAAGGGTGCTTTCTAGTGCTAGTAGTAACCCATCACTTGCGGATAGCGAAATAACACTTGAGGTAAGATCTTTTGGGTCGCCAGGTACGCCATCCAAGATGGCCATTTTAATATTGAAAGCATCACTCAACCACACCTGCGATCTTATCCCCAAAGCGGCAACAGGAAAAATAGATGGTCCGTTTCTACCACTTTGGGCGTACTCGGCACCAATACCAAATGAACTATTGATGAATAATTGTGCAGGAGATAGGATATCAAACTCTGAATTTAGGTCGTAGGTACCTACTAAGAGGCTCACAGGTTTAGTCGCGTGATGGTACTCTACCCAATACTCATAAAGTCGCCAGGCACGAGGCGCTTCAATTTTACTGGCCACTTGAAAGTCTCCCATCAAGGTGGTAGCACGCCCTCCATTATTGCCTAACAAATAGCCAAAAAAAGTCAGTGAGTGTTTCCAATTGAGTAAGTGATCAACTTTCAGGAAAGCTTTGGCATCTAAATTATCCATATAGACAAATCCTTGCGATAGCCCTCCTGATAAATTATACCAAGGCATAGCCGTATACTTTAAAGAAAGTCGGTAAAATTCTTCTTCTTTAGGTTCGTTTTCTTGAGAAAAGGCGACTGTATTAGTAAAAAATAAAAAGAGGGTGATACTATAACATAGCGAAGCGGAGCGTAACCGAGTGTAGCGCTCTCTCAATAGTAAACGGCTCTGAGTCAATCTAAAATGTATACTTCTTGCGTGTTGCGGGTAAAAAATAAATATAAAATGCACTAAAAAAACTGAGAAATAAAGTTTAAACAGCCTCTAAGTATTAATAAATTTTTTCTATTTATGTTTAGAAATCATAGGTTTTGAGAGCTAAGTCTTGAAGTAAAAAAAGAAAAATACTTAGAAGATAGTAGCATTAGGGAGATGAGCAAAGAACGTATCAACGTACAACAGAAAACCACCACGCACCAACTCACCTTACTTTGGGCATTCGGCGAGGTAGGTTTAGGAGGGGTAATGCACGCGCTGAAAATTCCCTTTACAGGCATTGTAGTAGGTGGTTGGGCCGTATTGATGATCTATCTACTAGGCTATTTTGCCGCGCGCAAGCAGCACATACTACAAGCCTTGCTTTGGGTACTCTGGGTAAAAATACTTTTTACCCCTTATGCTTCCCTAGGGGCTTTCTTGGCGGTTAGCTTTCAGGGTGTGATAGGGTACTTGCTTTTTACTTTTTGCCGATATGCTGTGCTGAATGCCTATTTACTGGCTATTGTAGCACTTTTGGAGTCAGCCTTACAAAAGTTATTAGTGCTTTATCTGTTCTTAGGCAGTGGGTGGGTAGAGAGCTTTAACCGTTGGAGTAATACTGTACTACGCTCTTTTGATTTCTTACCTACTACGCTTCCTCTAGGAGAGGGGTTGATAGGAACTTATCTATTTTTGTATTTGATGGTAGGTATAGGTGTGGGCTATTTAGCAAGCCAACTGCCCAAACGCATCAATACCTATAAAGCAACAGCACAGCGAATGTTAAAAGAGGCAGAGGGCAAGCTTTTCTTACACCAACGCCGTCGTAGAAGCACTTGGCTTCGTTTGTTGGTCATCTTCCTAGGATTTGTACTTTACCACACATTCACCTATCCTACCGCAGCAAATAATACAGGCAGGCTAGTGATACTTCTTGTATGGTTTGTAGGCTTTCCACTTTTGGTATATGTGCTAAGGAAGTACTTACCATCTAAAGGAACCTCTGACGATAGATTGCAGGCTTTCATCAACTTGCTTCCTCAGTTTCGATACTGTGTGAAATTGGCGTGGAAAAAAGCCCAACAAGAAGCCAGAGGTGTGCGAAAGTTGCCTTATTTTATGCATTGGCTCATCGTTTTAGGGCTTTACCTGCCTACCCAGCCATCAGAAATAGCACAGCAATGATTTATCTGTTGACAGGCCCGATCGGTACTGGTAAAACTACCCAATTGACCAAGTGGGTGGCACAGCAACAGCAAGTAGCAGGTATTTTATCGCCTGTGATAGAAGGTAAAAGGCACTTACAAGATATCACTTCTGGAGCCTCCCAGCTTTTAGAGGCTACTGCTACTACCCAACAACCAGTACAAGTAGGACGCTATACCTTTGACGAGACTGTTTTTACTTGGGCAAGAGCCTGCCTCCAAGAGGCGCTCAAAAAATCACCTCGTTATCTTATCATTGATGAAATTGGGAAGTTAGAGCTTCGGCAAGAAGGCCTAGAACCTGCTGTTACGGAGGTGTTACAAGCCTACCAACAGCAAGCGTCTTTTGATTTAATATTGGTGATAAGAGACACTTTACTAGAAAAAAGTATTGCACACTATACGCTTACGGCGTTTCGGTGGGGCTTCCCGCCTGCTG
>ERZ1740058.1567-NODE-1567-length-10408-cov-4.748092_pt1 | contig 10408 bp, 4 predicted proteins | sample MGYA00581745_ERZ1740058 | MGnify/ENA primary metagenome ERZ1740058 (study PRJEB43018, sample SAMN04849742) | marine metagenome | isolation source: floating plastic debris | place: Pacific Ocean | collected 2008-08-30 | study: EMG produced TPA metagenomics... | reverse complement strand
GAATCAATGGTTTGTTTGTTTGAGAATACATTGCCAATTTAATTCCAGATAGATATTGAACAACCATTTTTGTCATGGTTACAGAATTTACAGAATAAACTGGTTGCGGCACGTGACTACGAATATACTCCGTTGACAGAAATTCATGGATGGAGTGAAGTACCCCGAAATTTAAGTTTGTTTGAAAGTATCGTGGTGATTGAAAACTTTCCACTCAGTCAATTTGTACAAGAAGGTGAAATAAATTCAAAAATTCAATATACCCAATTATATTACAGAAATAACTATCCTTTAAATTTAGTTGTCTACCCAAATGAAGAGTTATTAATAGCTTTTTCCTATGATTCTAGAAAATTTGAGACTGATACTATTACTGGGATACTCCAAGATATTGAACTGTTTTTCCAACAGATGATAACTAATCCTAATGTGAAAATCAAAGACTTAACATTTTCAACACCAAGACAACAATTAATTACTTCAACATTAGAAAAAGAAGCATTATGAGTATAACTTTTGCAACTTTAGTTCACTTATACTAAAGAGATAAGTTAATTTTTATAAATATCTCATCTCAATCAAAATAAACTCAAATAAGGTTAGACCATGATTGTCTCAAGTGACATCGAGCGCAGATATCAACTTTCGAGTGATGAATTTACCTCTTATTATGTTGAGTTCGGAAAACCAGTGATAATTTCCGGAGTTATTCCAAGTTGGGAAAGCTTTGATAAATGGTCTTTGCAATACTTTAAACAGTTGTCACCTTCTCTAAATATTTATGCAAAACAATTTAGCGATAAAGGAATTGAAGTATGTAGTCTCACAATGGAAAAATATATAGAATTAATAGAAAATTATGAAACTGATTCCTTCAATAATCCTTTACCACCATATTGCCATGACTTACCTTTATTTAGCTTAATACCTTCATTAATAAAAGACGCTCAACCATTTCCTTTAGATTATTTACCGAAATGGTATGGGTACAAATGGTGGCGTTACTGTCAGTTTTTCTTAGGTTGTTCTAATAGTATTACTCCATTACATTTTGATTGCCTTCTAACTAACAATATATTCTTTCAAATTGTTGGACGCAAACAATTTACTATATTCTTACCTGAAGATGCCAAATATTGTTATCGCAAGGGCTGGCGGTGGTTTCATGTGAATCCAGAAAATCCAGATTTTAGTAAATATCCTGAATACAAAAATGCTAGACCAATTAAATTTATTGTAAATCCTGGAGATATTTTATATATGCCTCCTGGAACATTGCATCATGTTAGAAGCTTAGATATGTCAATTTCTTTTAATATTGATTGGCACAATAAAAAAAGTTGCTTGAATGCTCTATCTGCTAGTACGAAGGGTATGCCAGTTCAAAATTCATACTATAACTTTTTATTAGCGATGGGATTAGTGTTTAAAATACCATCACCAATAATTTTTAATTTTTATAAGTCTTATTTAAATTACGTATCTTAGCTATAAGAAATTAATGATTTATTTATAAATTTAACTAAGTAGCTAAATATAACCATAAAATCGAGAGTAATTACATGAATATTTTTGAAAAATGTGAATCAAACGTTAGAAGCTATTGTCGTAGTTTCCCTGCCATATTCCATCGGGCAAAAGGTTCTATTGTTTATGATGAATCAGGCAAAGAATATATAGATTTTTTTGCAGGAGCAGGTGCTTTAAATTATGGGCATAATCATGACTACATAAAGCAAAAGATTATGTCCTATTTAGATGCTGATGGAATAGCCCACGGCTTAGATATGTATACTTCTGCTAAAGAGAAGTTTTTAGCTCAGTTCAATCAAGTAATACTTAATCCAAAACAGTTAGATTATCGCGTACAGTTCTGCGGACCGACCGGAACAAATGCTGTTGAAGCAGCTTTAAAGTTAGCGAGAAAAGTAAAACAAAGAACAGGTATATTCTCCTTTATGGGAGCATATCATGGAATGACTTTAGGCAGCTTGTCAATTACTGGTAATACCGGAGTCCGAGCGGGGACAATTGGAACATTAAATAATGTCACATTTATGCCTTATCCCTATGGATTCATGGAAAGTTTTGACACAATAGAGTATATAGAGTCAGTTTTAAATGATGTTAATTCTGGAATTGAAAAACCAGCAGCAATAATCTTTGAAACAGTGCAAGCTGAAGGTGGAGTTGTTGTTGCTCCTATTGAATGGATGCAAAGACTAAGAAAGTTGTGTGACGAGAATGATATTTTATTAATCTGCGACGATATTCAGGTAGGTTGTAATAGAACGGGGTCTTTCTTTTCTTTTGAAAGAGCAGATATTGTTCCCGACATGGTAACACTTTCTAAATCTATTAGTGGTTATGGATTTCCAATGTCCTTATTATTGATAAAGCCAGAATTGGATATATGGGAACCGGGGGAGCATAATGGTACTTTCCGGGGTAATCTATTAGCATTTATAGGAGCAACAGCGGCTTTAGAGTATAAAGGAAATATTAATCTCGAACAGGATGTAAAAGAAAAAGAGCTTTTTTTGAAAAGTTATCTCACTCAACAAATTGTACCAATTAGTGATAAGATAGCAATACGTGGAATTGGTATGATTTGGGGTATTGATGTTAAAAACTTTGGCGGTAAAAGTTTTGCCAAAGCTATAACTTCACGTTGTTTTGAAAAAGGTTTAATAGTCGAAGTAGCGGGTAGAAATAGTACAGTAATTAAAATTTTACCTCCTTTGGTAATTGATATGCCTACGCTAAAAAAAGGTTGCTCAATTATTAAAGAAGCTTTTAAGGAATGCTTGTAAGCAGATTTTGAATATCATCGTTGGTACGCGACATTGAATATAATAATTGATTTATATAGTCTATCTTTCTTCTGTCACGCGCCCTAAAGTGAGTTTTTAGTAACAAGCCGTAAATACTAATATCGCTATACCTGTTTCGCTAGAATCACTAATTTAAATGAGGTAAAAATTATGATTAATACATTAGAACCGCAAGAGTTATTTTCTCAAAAAATCTACTGGTTAAACAAACTTTCGGGAGAATTACCAGAGACGAATTTGATACAGGATTATGTTAGACCTCTACAGTATAGTGGCAAAAATAAAATTCATAGTTTTGAGTTACCGTTATACTTATCTCAAGAAATCATCAAGTTAACTAAAGGTTCTCACTTTTTGGTATATATAATACTTTTATCAGCATTCAAGATACTGCTGCAAAAGTATACTCGGAATAATGACCTGATTGTCGGAATACCAGTCTATAAAAAAATAGATAATATAAATTTAGACTATTTAAATGATAATACAATTGTTCCCTTACGTACTCAACTAAATAATGAAATTACATTTAAAAACTATCTGATTCAAGTAAGAGATACTGTAATTAAAGCTTACAGCCATCAAGACTATTGTTTTGATGAGTTTATTGAATTATTAAACTTACCTAAAAGTCAGAATCGTTGTCCAATTTTTGACATAGTAGTTTTATTAGAAAATATTCATAGTAAAGCGAATTTAGCAAAAGTTAATAATGATATTACTGTTTCTTTTATCGTTAAAAATGATATTATTAGTGGTTCGATAGAATATAGTGACTTAATTTTTAATAATGAAAATATTAAATTAATCAGTAATTACTATATAAATGTAATTGAAAGTATTATCAATAATATTGATATTAATATTTCAGATATTGGCGTTCTAAATGACTCCGATAAACGTAAGGTATTGGAAGAATATAATAGTAATGTTAGAGATTATCCTATTGCACAAACAATAAATGACTTGTTTGAACAACAAGTAGATAAAACTCCAAACAATATAGCTGTAGTTCATGACAAAACTAAATTAACTTATCAAGAGTTAAATGAGAAAGCTAATCAGCTAGCTGTAATGCTGCGTAAATTGGGAGTAAATAAAGGAGAATTTGTTGGCATATTTAAAGACCGCGATATCAATTTTCTTATAGGAATTCTCGCTATATATAAAGCAGGTGGAGCTTACGTACCTATTGATAGTACTTATCCGTCAAATAGAATTGAATATATGTTATCTAATAGCGAAGTCAGGTTCCTCTTAACTGATTTTTCGTTATTAAATACTTTAAAGGATTTGATAGGTAACTGTTCTCAATTAAAATCTATTATCTGTTTAGATGAGATTGCTTCGGAAAATATACAGCTTACCCAGAAAAAAGAATTAACAATATACGATAAACTTAATTTTAATAGCCTTCCTAAAGATAACATAGAGCAAATAAATAGCTGCTCTGACCCAGCTTATATGCTTTATACTTCTGGCTCTACAGGGCTACCAAAAGGAGCTATTGTCAGTCATGATGGTGCAGTTAATCATATTTATGCCCAATTTGATGAGTTAGAATTAACTGAGGAATTTTCGTTTTTACAAAGTGCTCCTTCCTCAACAGATATTTCTGTATGGCAATTCCTTGCACCACTTTTAATCGGTGGAAAGACGGTAATAGTAGATATTGAAACCGTTGCTATTCCCGATAAATTATTTAAAGTACTTTTTTCAGAAGAAATTACAGTTGTAGAATTAGTACCAGCATTATTTACAAGTTTACTTGAGTATACTTGCTCGCTACCGATTGACTCTAGAGAATTGCCATCATTGAAATGGATGATGGTTGTGGGAGAACCAGTATCGGTTAGTAAGGTAAATAAGTGGCTTGAGATATATCCCGAAATTAAAATTGTTAACGCTTATGGTCCTACAGAAGCTGCTGATGATATCACTCAGTTTATTGTTAACAAGCCTTTTGATGAAAAACAAAGAACAATACCAATTGGTAAACCGTTAGCAAACTTAAACCTCTACATTCTCGACTCTGAGATGAAATTGTTACCGATTGGTGCTCCTGGAGAGATTTGTGTATCGGGAATTGGGGTGGGTGCAGGTTACTGGAAGAATGAAGAAAAAACTAAAGATAGTTTTGTTCCAAATCCGTTTACAGATGCTAGGAAGAATTTACCAGAAAATCGTCAAGATTTAATTTATAAAACTGGAGATTTAGGAAGGTGGCTCAGTAATGGAAATATGGAATTCCTTGGACGTATTGACCATCAGGTGAAAATTCGTGGTTTCCGGGTTGAAATTGGAGAAATCGAGACGTTTTTAGGTCAGCACCCGAATGTTCGTGAAAATGTAGTTGTGGTCTATGAAGAGGAAGTAGATAACAAGGTATTAGTTGCCTATGTGGTTGCAAAAACAAAACCAGTTCCTAGTATTAAAGAACTGCGTAGCTTTTTGAAGGAAAAATTACCCGACCACATGATTCCTTCTTTTTTTGTAATGCTGGACAATCTACCGCTAGCACCTAGCGGTAAAGTAGACCGCAAAGCCTTACCCAAACCAGATAATCTTCGCCCCGAACTAGATACAGCTTACGTATCACCGCGAAATGAAATAGAGCGTAAAGTTGCCGATATTTGGCAGAAAGTGCTTAATGTAGAAAAAGTCGGCATTCAAGATAACTTTTTTGACCTTGGTGGTCATTCCTTAAAAGTGCTTCAGGTTTACAGTAAATTGCGGGAACTTTTCCCAGAGAAATTAGTAATGACTGACCTGTTTAAATATCCTACAATCAGTTCCATATCCCGATATTTAAATCAAGAAGAAGATAGTTTTGCCAATCAAAGCGATGAATTAAATCAAGAATTAGAAGTTGGTAAAGCCAGATTAAAACAACGCTTTTTACGAAATCAGCAACTGAATGTTTAACAAATAGCCATTCAATGAGGGGATGTAGGAATTGTCCCCAGAAGTAATAAATAATGGTACTTGAGAATGCCGGGATTAAAGATTTGAACAACGGATACGTTTTTTAATATTTATGACCTAGTTGAAACGCCGGAGTTTGAAACCAACTATAATCCAAAATCTAAAATCTAAAATCTAAAATTTTTTCGGTCAACAACCAATAAGGAATATGACTTATGGCAAATTCACCATATTTAAGTAATACAACTGGATTAGAAATAGCTATTATTGGCATGAGTGGCTGTTTTCCAGGAGCTAAAAATATTGAGGAATTTTGGCATAATCTTAGAGACGGAATAGAATCAATACATAGATTTACCGACCAAGAATTAAAAGATTTAGGTGTAGATGCTGCCTTATTTAACGACCCAAATTATGTTAAAGCACAGGGTGCAGTCAAAGATATAGATTTGTTTGATGCTTCATTCTTTGATATTAGTCCCAGAGAAGCTGAAGTCATGGACCCTTCAATGCGTTTTTTCTTAGAACATTCCTGGAAAGCGCTTGAGGATGCAGGTTATAGCTCCGAAGTCTATAAAAAACCGATTGGAGTCTATGCTGGTACAACTTTTGGTAAGTATTTACTTAACATTTATTCAAATTATGAGCTTATAGCCTCTGTCGGTGATAAGCAAATAGAAAAAGGAACTTCTCCAAGTTATGTAGCTACACTTGCTTCTTATAAATTAAACTTACAAGGACCGAGTTATGCAGTTCAAACCACCTGCTCTAGCTCATTGGTTGCCGTACATTTAGCTTGCCAAAGTTTGCTCAGTGGTGAGTGTAGTATTGCTATAGCAGGAGGAGTCTCAATCTCAACAGCAGATGGTTATTTATATCAAGAGGGAGGAATTGAATCGAACGATGGGCATTGCCGTGCTTTTGATGCTAAAGCAGGGGGAACCGTAAGAGGAAGGGGTTTGGGTCTTGTAGTTCTCAAACGCCTAGAAGAAGCCATAGCAGATGGGGATTGTATCCACGCTGTTATCAAAGGTTCTGCCATCAATAACGATGGTTCGGATAAAGTTAGCTATACGGCTCCAAGCGTAAATGGGCAAGCTAAGGTAATTAGAGCAGCTCAGGTTATGTCCGAGGTTGAACCCGATACCATTAGCTACATTGAAGCACATGGAACCGGCACTACTTTGGGTGACCCAATTGAAATCTCTGCATTAACGCAAGCTTTCCGCACCAAAACTCAGGAAAAGGGATTTTGTCGGATTGGTTCTGTGAAAACCAACATTGGGCATTTAGATGGCGCTGCTGGAGTAGCAAGTTTGATTAAAACAGTATTAGCCCTAAAACACGAACAAATTCCGCCCAGCTTAAACTTTGAAGAACCATCGCCTCAGATAGATTTTACCAATAGTCCCTTTTACGTTAATAATAAATTGTCTGAGTGGAAAACTAATGGTACTCCTCGTCGTGCGGGTGTTAGTTCCTTTGGCTTTGGTGGGACAAATGCTCATGTGATTTTGGAAGAGGCTCCGTTAGTTAAACCTTCTAGTTCTTCTCGACCTTGGCAGTTATTATTACTTTCTGCAAAGACCAGTACAGCACTGGAAATGAAGACAGAAAATCTGGCTAACTACCTCCAGGAACATTCAGATTTAAATTTTGCTGATGTTGCTCATACTTTGCAAGTAGGTCGCTGGAATTTGAACCATCGGCGAATGGTAGTTTGCGAAGACAAAGAAGATGGAATCAAGGCTTTGCTTGACCCTCAAAGAACTTTTACTCATTACCAAGAACCTTGTAATCGCTCGATTGTATTTATGTTTTCCGGACAAGGTTCGCAGTACGTAAATATGGGTCGGGAATTATATGAGAACGAAACCGTATTTAGAGAGCAAGTTGATTACTGCTGCGAATTACTTAAACCTCACTTGGAAGCAGATTTACGTACAATTCTCTATCCCAAGGAAGAAAAAGCTGAAGAAGCAACACAAAAGTTACAGCAAACAGCAATTACTCAACCAGCACTGTTTGCGATCGAGTATGCTCTAGCAAAGTTGTGGATGGCGTGGGGTGTGTGCCCAGAGATGATGATTGGTCATAGTATAGGAGAATATGTAGCTGCGACTTTGGCTGGAGTTTTTTCTTTGGAAGATGCTTTAATGATAGTTGCAATGCGAGGAAAACTCATGCAGCAGTTGCCTAGTGGTGCTATGCTATCAATTCAGCTTCCAGAAAAGGAGGTAGAGCAACTGCTAGAAAAGGAAATCTCTCTAGCTGCTTCTAATGCTCCGACCAACTGCGTAGTCTCTGGTTCCACAGAAGCAGTAGATAATTTGCAACAGGAACTGCAACAAATAGGTGTAAGTTGTAGGCGTTTGCATACTTCTCATGCCTTTCATTCTCAAATGATGGAACCCATCATTGACACCTTTATTCAATTTTTACTAAAGGTCAAACTAAATCCACCAAAAATTCCTTTTGTATCCAACGTCAGCGGTACTTGGATCACAGCAGCCCAAGCAACAGACCCTAATTATTGGGCAAAGCATCTAAGACAGCCTATACGTTTTTGTTCAGGAATTACTGAGTTAGCTAAAACACCCGAAACATTATTCTTGGAAGTAGGTCCTGGACGGACATTAAGCACTTTTGTTAAACAGCATCAAAAAGAAGAATCTTTAGTGCTGACATCACTTCGTCATCCTCGCGAGCAACAGTCTGACGCAGCATTTATACTCAGTAATTTAGGTAAGCTGTGGCTAATTGGGGTAGATGTAAAATGGTCTGGTTTTTACGCATCGGAGCATCGTCATCGCATTCCTTTACCAACTTATCCTTTTGAACACCAGAGTTACTGGATTGACGTAAACAAAAATGCTAATCTGGCTATGATGCGACAGCAATCGACGGACAAAAAGCCAGATATAGCTGATTGGTTTTACATTCCACGCTGGAAAGAATCTACACCGCCTGAACTTTTCCAAAAGGAAAAACTATTAGAGCAAAAGTCATGCTGGTTAGTGTTTGTTGATACTTATGGAATTGGAATAGAAATTGCCGAGCGACTCGAACAACAGGGTCAAGATGTGATTACGGTTAAAGTTGCAGATAAATTTACAAAACTTAGTAACACTCAGTATACAATTAATCCCCAACAAAGGGATGATTATGATGCTTTAATTCAAGCACTACGAGAGCAGGATTGGAAGCCACAACAAATAGCTCACTTTTGGAGCATCACACCTGACGATATTTTAACTCACCACGAGCAAAACGCTGATATACAATTAAAGCATCAGTTTTTTGAAAATTGTCAAAATCTTGGTTTTTATAGTTTGCTGTTTTTGGCACAGACTTTGGAACAGCAAAATATCATTGAGCAAATTAAGCTTGTGGTTATTACCAACAATTTACATGATGTAACTGGCACTGAGAATTTATGCCCTGATAAAGCAACGATATTAGGACCATGCAATGTAATTCCACAAGAGTATCTCAACATAGCTTGTAGTTGTATTGACATTGTTTTTCCTGAATCCGGAAATAAAAAATCCCAAAAATTGGTGGAGTATTTGCTGAGTGAATTGGCATCACCAGTAACGGACAGACTAATTGCTTATCGTGGAAATCATCGCTGGATAAAAACTTATGAGGCTTTACGTATAGATGAGAGTATTACCAGCAAAACTAAGTTAAGGAAAGGCGGCGTTTATTTAATCACTGGTGGGCTTGGTAACATTGGTTTCGCAATGTCAGAATATCTTGCAAAGACAATGCAGGCTAAGTTAATTTTGATCGGGCGAAAGGATATCCCTCAAAGACATCAATGGTCTGAATACTTGCTAACTCACGATGAATCAAATGAAGTTAGTCAAAAACTTCGGAAAATAATCATGCTTGAGGAATTAGGTGCAGAAGTTCAGGTTATCAGTGCCGATGTTGCCAATGAACAACAAATGCAAAAAGCTATAGCATTAGCTAATGAGCGCTTTGGTGAAATTCATGGTGTCATCCACGCAGCAGGAATTAATGACGATGCGTATTACTCTATCCAAGACACTTCCATCACTCAAAGTCAATCACAATTTTATCCTAAAGTATATGGACTATTTGCTCTAGAAAAAGTTTTGCGAGGTCAAAAGTTAGATTTTTGTTTATTAACTTCTTCCTCATCATCTGTTTTGGGAGGCATGGGTTTAACTTCTTATTCGGCGGCGAACATTTTTATGGATGTCTATGCCTACAAACATAACCAGATGAACTCATTTCCTTATATTTGTACTAACTGGGATACCTGGCAGTCTCAAGACAGCGAAAAGCAAGATATTACTCTTGGATTAGCGTTAGAAAAAATACGTATGACACCGCAGGAAGGAATAGAAGTCTTGAGGCGTTTATTATCTATAAATGCAACTGTTCAAATGATTATTTCTGCGGGAGAGTTACAACCAAGGATTGACAAATGGATTAAACGAGAATTTTTACGAAATAAAAAAGCAACCAACGAAGAAAATTTATTCTCGAATTATCAAAGACCAAATTTACAAACAGCATACGTTCCTCCAAGAAATGAAATTGAACAAAAAATTGCAACAATATGGCAAAAGAATCTTGGTGTAGGAGAGGTAGGAATTAATGATAACTTTTTTGAA
>ERZ1740058.1566-NODE-1566-length-10412-cov-9.281259_pt1 | contig 10412 bp, 7 predicted proteins | sample MGYA00581745_ERZ1740058 | MGnify/ENA primary metagenome ERZ1740058 (study PRJEB43018, sample SAMN04849742) | marine metagenome | isolation source: floating plastic debris | place: Pacific Ocean | collected 2008-08-30 | study: EMG produced TPA metagenomics... | reverse complement strand
CCCGATGGCGATCGCCCCAGTGGCCAGGACGACAATGACGCTGTCCCAGCCGGCGTGGTCGCGGTCGACGGGTCTGCTGACGGCACCAGGGATGACCCCTCCTCGGACCACTACGAGGTCGATGAGGTGGTGTACGAGCTTCCGGTCGACGACGGCGACCCGGACCTGCCGCCTCCGCCCGATGGCGACAGCGCCGGCGGGCATCAGCAGGGGGGCGGCGAGATCATCCTCGTCGATCTCATCGGCCTGTCAGCTGACAGCTTCGAGTTTGCGACACTCGAGCCGTCGCGATCCGATGCCGCGAATGCGGAACCGATGCCTGTCGCGGTCCAGCTCTCGGAGCCCTCCGTCGAGATGCCGGCGTATGACACCGCAAACGACCTGTGGTTCGACAACGTCCACGACACCGGCGAGAGCTTCTACGAGGCAGCCGCCGATTTCGACTTCTTCGTCTGATAGGGCCGGTGCATCGGTCCCCGCGTTCGCGGGGACCGCATGTCTTTGCCGGGATGTACGAGAACTGCCGGAAAATGCGTGGCCGAACCCTTCTGTTGACTGCTGACATGTCCCCGCGCTTGTCCCCTCCATGCGCGTGGAGAGTGTGGATTAACCATATTCCCGCCGCGGCGGTGATTGATCGTTAAATATTTCGAGCACAACATGTGTGGGTCACGGTGCCTCCGAGACACTAAACCGGGGGCTAAGAGGGAATTTGGTGCGCAGTTGTCTTGACAGGCAACAGCAAAGCCGGAGCTGCCCCCGCAACTGTAAGCGGTGAGCTGACGTCCGACGCGTGTCACTGGGCTAAAACGCCTGGGAAGACTGGGCCGAAGCTTTGACCCGCGAGCCAGGAAACCTGCCGTGACACTGAACGTCCACGGGCGGGGTGCCCCGGTGGGATGCTAATCTGCGTCGGCTTGTCCGGCGCGGCGGTGGGCGTGCGCGCCGACCAGCGTCCGATCGGCCTTTGCCCCCTTTGTTTTGGGGAAGCCGAATGTCTTTACAGTCTCACTACGAACCGGGCGAGGTGGGTGCGCAAAATGGCGCTGCCGTGCACCATGCTGCGCCAGACAGCGAGCCGCTCGTCCAGGTCATCCGCCGCAACGGTTCGGTCACCGCGTTCGATCCCGCAAAGATCGCAGTCGCCATGACGAAGGCATTCCTCGCCGTTGAGGGCTCGTCCGCTGCCGCCTCCCGCCGCGTCCACGAAATTGTCGCCGGACTGACCGAGGACATTGTTGCCAGTCTCATGCGCCGGGCCGAAAGCGGGCGCGTGTTCCACATTGAGGACATTCAGGACCAGGTGGAACTCGCCTTGATGCGGGCGGGGCACCAAAAGGTGGTCCGCGCGTACGTTCTTTACCGTGAGGCGCAAGCGGCGAAGCGGGCCGCTGAGACCGAGGCGGATGCGGCTCCCGAGCTTCACATGCGCACCGCCGCTGGCGAGGTCACCCCCCTCAACCTTTCGCGGCTCAGCGTCGTCATCGGCGAGGCCTGCGACGGGCTCGACGGTGTCGACTCGCAGCGGGTTGTCGAAGAGACCCGCCGCAATCTTTATGATGGGATCAGCGAGGACGATCTGTCTTTGGCGCCGATCCTCGCCGCACGCACGCTGATCGAAGCCGAGCCCAACTACAGCCGCGTTGCCGCCCGGCTCCTCATCGACCGCCTGCGCGCTGAGGTCCTGTCCGCTCTGTCCGGCCGGCCCGACCGTGCAACCGGTGCCGAAATGCCGGGCCGGTACGCCGACGCGTTCTCCGACGCCATCCGCTACGGCATCGAAGCCGAGCGCGTGTCGCCCGAGCTTGGCCGCTTTGATCTCGTCCGCCTCGGCGCGGCGCTGAAGCCCGAGCGCGACCTGGCGTTCGACTATCTCGGTCTCCAAACCCTCGTCGACCGCTATTTTCTGCATCATGAGGGGGCGCGGTTCGAGTTGCCGCAGATCTTCTTCATGCGCGTTGCGATGGGGCTCGCCCTCAACGAAATCGACCGCGAAGCGAAAGCCATCGAGTTCTACGACCTCCTGTCATCCTTCCGCTTCATGTGCTCCACGCCGACGCTGTTCAACGCCGGCACGCTGCACCCGCAGCTGTCGTCCTGCTTCCTGACGAGCGTGCCCGACGACCTTGATGGCATCTTTAAGTCCATCAAAGACAACGCCTTGCTTGCCAAGTTTTCCGGTGGTCTGGGCAACAGTTGGTCGCGAGTGCGGGGTCTGGGCGCGCACATCAAAGGCACCAACGGCGAGAGCCAGGGCGTGGTGCCGTTCCTGAAGGTCGCCAACGACACCGCCATCGCCGTCAACCAGGGCGGCAAGCGCAAGGGCGCGGTGTGCGGGTACCTTGAGACCTGGCACATCGATATCGAAGAGTTTTTGGACCTTCGCAAAAACACCGGCGACGACCGCCGCCGCACCCACGACATGAACACGGCCAACTGGGTGCCGGACCTTTTTATGGAGCGCGTTGAGGCAAACGCTGAATGGACGCTCTTCTCGCCCGACGAGACGGCCGATCTCCACGAGCTTTATGGCCCTGCCTTCCGTACTGCCTATGAAGCCTACGAGGCAAAGGCCGCCCGCGGCGAAATGCGGGTTCACCGCACCGTCCGCGCCCTCGATCTATGGCGGCGCATGCTGTCGATGCTGTTTGAGACAGGCCACCCCTGGATCACCTTCAAAGACCCCTGCAACATCCGCTCGCCGCAGGGTCATGTGGGCGTCGTTCACTCCTCCAACCTGTGCACCGAGATCACGCTCAACACGTCCGACCGTGAAGTGGCCGTCTGCAACCTCGGCTCCGTCAACCTTGCCGCCCACGTGAGTGCCGATGGCCTCGACACCGCACGCCTTGCCGAGACGGTGGCAACGGCAATGCGCATGCTCGACAACGTCATCGACATCAACTTCTACACGATCCCCGAGGCGCGGGCGTCGAACTTGCGCCACCGGCCGGTCGGTCTCGGGCTCATGGGCTTTGCCGATGCGCTGGCGACGTTGCGCATTCCCTACGCCTCCGACGCTGCGGTGGCGTTTGCGGACGAGAGCATGGAGGCGATCAGCTGGCACGCGATTTCGGCGTCGGTGGACCTTGCGGCGGAGCGCGGGCGCTACACGAGCTTTGAGGGCTCGCTGTGGTCGCAGGGAGTGCTACCGATCGACTCAATCGAACGGCTGTCAGACGCACGCGGCGGCTTGGAGTGCGACCGCGGTCAGCGGCTCGACTGGAACGCTCTGCGCGAGCGTGTGGTCACCGTCGGAATGCGCAACTCCAACACCATGGCGATTGCGCCGACAGCCACGATCTCCAACATTTGCGGCGTCTCGCAGTCCATCGAGCCGACGTTCCAGAACCTTTACGTCAAATCCAACATGTCCGGCGACTTCACTGTCGTGAACGCCGCGCTCGTCCATGACCTGAAGGACCGCGGCCTGTGGGACGAAGTGATGGCGGCGGACCTCAAATATTATGACGGCGCCGTCGGCGACATCGACCGCGTGCCCGATGACCTCAAGGCGCTTTACGCGACAGCGTTCGAAATCGATCCGTCCTGGTTGGTCGAGGCTGCAGCGCGGCGTCAAAAGTGGATCGACCAGGCGCAATCGCTCAACCTGTACCTCGCCGCACCGTCCGGGAAGGCGCTTGATGCGCTCTACCGCTTGGCGTGGTCGCGGGGCTTGAAAACCACCTACTACCTGCGGGCGCGCGCCGCGACGAGCGTTGAGAAATCAACGCTAAAGGGCACCGATGGCAGGCTGAACGCCGTCATCGCATCTCCCGCCGCCGCCACCTGCTCCATCGACGATCAAACCTGCGAGGCCTGCCAGTGACCCTCACCGATTGGAACGACCCCATTGCCCCGTCCCCTAGAGGTCCTCGGGGGTCCGCCGGCACGCTGGCCGACGATGCAACAGGGCTTGGCGAGATTGATCGCGGCGCGGCGCGGGTCTCAGTCTCCGACAAGGCGATGATTAACGCGCGGGCGGACGTCAACCAGCTTCTGCCGCTTAAGTACAAGTGGGCGTGGGACAAATATTTGTCGGGCTGCAACAATCACTGGATGCCCACTGAGGTTTCCATGCAGGCCGACATCGCGTTGTGGAAGTCACGGGATGGCTTGACCGAAGACGAACGCCGCGCGGTCAAGCGCAATCTCGGCTTTTTCGCGGCGTCGGAGAGCCTTGTCGCCAACAACATTGTTCTGGCTATTTATCGCCATCTCACCAACCCAGAATGTCGCCAGTATTTGCTTCGTCAGGCCTTCGAGGAGGCGGTGCACACCCATACGTTCCAGTACATCGTCGAAAGCCTTGGCCTCGATGAGGGCGAACTCTTCAACATGTACCGGGAGGTTCCGTCCATCACCGATAAGGCAGCGTGGGCGCTGAAGTACACGCAACACCTGGATGACCCGGACTTCCAAACAGGGACGGAAGAGGCGGACCGTGCTTTTCTTCGCGACCTTGTGGCCTTCTATGTCGTCTTCGAGGGGATGTGGTTCTACACTGGTTTTGCGCAGATTTTATCGCTTGGCCGGCGCAACAAGATGATCGGTATCGCCGAACAATATCAATATATCCTGCGCGATGAATCCATTCACCTTAACTTTGGCATCGACGTCATCAATCAGATCAAGGCAGAAAACCCCGACCTTTGGACGAAAGCGTTCCAAGAGGAGGTGCGGGGCATGCTTGCTGACGCTGCGGAGCTGGAGGCTGCATACGGTCGCGATACTATGCCCCGCGGTTTTCTGGGGCTGAACGCCGGGCACTGCGAGGAATATATGCGCTTCATCGCAAACCGCCGCTGTGGACAGCTGGGCCTCGCGCCGGTCTTCGGTCCGTCCGAAAATCCGTTCCCTTGGATGAGCGAGGCGATGGATTTGCGGAAAGAAAAGAACTTCTTCGAGACACGAGTGACCGAGTACCAGACCGGCGGCGCGCTCTCCTGGGATTAGAACAAGGCGTGTCGCATGGCACAAAACCATTGACGTTTGGCGCCGTCTAACTCAGGGTACATAGGCTAAGGTTCTCAACTCTCAATGGGGGTTGTAGCTAAGAGGGAAGCCGGTGCGGGTCGCGTGTCGACGTGGCCTAAAGCCGGCGCTGCCCCCGCAACTGTAAGCGGTGAGCCGGCGTCGATTGTTGTGTCACTGGGGTTGTGTCCCCGGGAAGGCCACGATGCCGGCGGCGACCCGCGAGCCAGGATACCTGCCTTAGCCTTGGACGGTCACCGGCCGGGGTGTGTCGGGCGATGAGGATGATGGTTCGGCAATTCGGTCGATCCAGTCAGCTGCATCCGCCCTCCCATGGCTGACCACGGAGGTGCGCGATGGGCGACGTGTCAATACGAGAGCAGGGCGGTTGGCCGTCTGGCGCTTCCTCCGACGCTGCAGACCTGTGTTCCCGGCTGATCTATACAAGTCGCGCAACATGGGACTTTGATGGACCGAACCTGTCAGAACTTGTCGAAGCCGCGCAGGCTCGAAATGCCCTAGAGGATGTCACTGGCTGTCTTGTTTATGATGACGGTCGCTTTCTTCAATGGCTGGAGGGGCCCAGCCAAGGCATAGATCGGATCGCAACCTCGATCCGTATGGACGAACGACACACCGACATTCAGGTCCTCGACCAGCAGGCCAGCGAGCCAAGGGTCTTCTCCGATTGGACTATGCGCTTGCTGGTTGGCGGCGGCGTCGACAATGCCCGCGGCGCGGTTCCGGCACCGAATGCTCTGATCGAAAAGGTCCACGGACGGCACGAGCCCATTTTCGGCCTTGCCCAACTGCTCGGTTCGCCACAGTCGCCACACGTGGCGCCCAGTTTGCCGGGGGGATCCGCCCCAGGCGCCGCGCTGCCCCACGCATACTCAGAACGCTTGGAGGCTGACGCCGCGACGGTCATCGCCATCGCCAACGACGCGCTCAAAGGTGACGTTGATCGTGTTTATCACGCGCTGAGCGGCAGTATTGGGGAACGCCGACTGGCGGCCAGAACAGTGGCAAACCTTTTGGGCGCCGTCATGGAGTGCATTCGCGTTGGCTGGCTGAGCGATGATGTTGCCGAGTACGAGGCGACCATCGCCCATTGCACAGCTTTGACGGCCTTTCGCCGGGTCGCCATCGCCGCGTTCCACCACCCGATCCCCATGCGCAACAGCGCTCTCGTCGCGACCCCACCCTGTGAGCCGCATCTCCTGCAGACAGCCATGGCCAGCGAGGTTTTTGCCGAAGTGGGCTTCGCAACGACGTGCGATCACCCCGAAACCGCGGACGAGCTTGACCACCTGATCCGCAGCACCGCACCGCGCTTGGTGGTGCTTTGCATGAGCGGTTTGTTCCAGCGGGACGAGCGGCTTACGGAGCTGGCCGCAACCGTACTTCGCGCCCGCAGTGCCGCTGGGCAACATCCCACGACCCTTGCAGTGCTTGGGCGAAGCTTCAGTGATTGCTTGGATGGCCCGCATATGGAGGGCACGGCGTGTGCCTGCCGATCCGCACCCGCGCTTGTGCGCCACCTCTATGCGATTGACCCGTCGGCAACAGGCCTGACCCAACAGCTCCCCATTCCCGCAAGTGGTCTTCCCCGGGTCGCCACGTCGGTGGTGTGAACGGCTGCAAAGCGTTTGCCTCAAGCAGCGGCGTTGGCTGTGCGCCTATCCGTGTTCGCCACGACAAACATGGCGTTCTTTGGCCGTTCCGCCGATACGCCAGCCGATGATGCGGCCGGCATATCGGTGAGTCCCGACCGGCTCAGTGGCCGATGGCAAAATTGTTTCCGGCGCGGTCCTCGCCGCTCACCAAGTAGAGAGGGCGGGTGCCATAGCCTTGGGTGGGGTGCTTCTTTCCTGTTTCCGCGCCAAGGGCGTGATCATAGAAAGACGTGGTCGGCATCAGCCGCACGATGAACGCCGCGCGGCGTTTGTCGGTCCGGTTCGCGTTGGAGCCGTGGATCATGTAGACGTCATGGAACGACACCTGGCCAGCGCGAATGATCAGCGGCTCGGCACTGGCCTCATCAAAATGCTTCGAGTCGGTGATGAGGTTGATGGTTTTGTCGTTGCCATCCTTCCAGGAGTGGCTGAACAGCTCGTGCGGCGTGTGCGAGCCGGGGATGAACTTCATGGGACCGTTGTCCACCGTCACGTCGTCCAGGGGCATCCACATGGTCAGCGTTTCGAGCGGCTTGATCGGATAGTATTCGCCGTCCTGGTGCCACGGCGTTTCTTTGCCGTTGTGCGGCGGCTTACCGAACAGCGTCGTGCCCCATAAGATGATGTCGTCACCGATCAGCTGCCGGGCAATCGCCATGAGTTCGGGCTGCGTGGCGAACTCCAGCCACTTGCGGGAACCTTTGATCCCCATCGAGCCGCCGTTTTCCTGATGCGGCGCTAGGATGATGTCCGATGCCACCTGCGGGTTGCGGGCGAGTAGGTCGTCGTACTCTTTGCGCATCTCGGCAATCAGGGACTGGGGGATCTCCCACTTCGGAACGATCCAGCCCTTCTCGCGATACTGCGCGAGTTCAGCGGCGGACAGGTGCGCGTCTTGGGCGGCTTCGGGTGCCAACACATCGCTCATGGGTGCGCTCTCCGGGTTCTGACGACTATATTGTCGACAACTATGCCGTCAGAATTGACGGCAAGGGCGTATGATGTCAACCATGCCCTCCGAACCGATGGAAAACGCCATGGCGAGACCTTCCTCCAACACCGTCGACACCGCGTATCTTCGCCTTCGTGAAAAGGTGGTTGCCTTTGACGTGAAGCCCGGCGCGCGGCTAAACGAGTCTGAGATCGCCACAGACCTTTCCATGAGCCGCGCGCCAGTGCGCGAAGCGCTGAACCGTCTGATTGCCGACGGGCTGGTGAATTTTGAGCCGGGACGCGGGTTCTTCTGCCGCAAGCTCAGCGCCAGTGAAATCTCCGACCTCTACGGCCTGCGCATCGATCTTGAGACCGGGGCTCTCACCGGCGCCATGACGACGGCGTCCGCATCGCAGATTGCAGCTTATGTGGGCCGTTGGCGCGCCCATCTCGACGACGTTAGTGCGCTCTCGCTGGATGATCTCGTGGACGCCGACGAGGCGTTCCACCTTGACCTCGCCGAACTCGCCGGCAACGCGCAGCGGGTGAATGTTTTGCGAAACGTCAATGATCGGATCCGCTTCATCCGCAGGATCAATTTGGAGATGCCGGCCCGGCACGATGAGGCGCTGGAGGAGCATCGCCGGCTTCTTGGCGCCATCTCTGCCGACGACCACGACTTGGCGGCGAGCGTGTTGCGCATGCACCTTTCGCGCTCCGAGCAGGAGGTGCGCGGACAGGTGGCGACCGCGCTCGCCCGCATCTACGCGGACGAAGTCGCGTAGCGCGCAGAACGCTCTCCCAGACGACCTCAGTCGAGTGGGCCTGGGTCTGCGTCTTCCAATACGTCAGACCCGCGGGCCAAAGCCAAACCAACGGTAGAAATTACAGCTGGGTAGCCCAAATTTGGCTCGCACTTCTTCGCTTGTCGGTCCGCCGACAACCTGTAACTCCTTGACCACCCCAGTCTGGGTGAAGCTGGTGGAGAGCCTCGGTGCATCGTCAACGCCCGTAGCATGGCCAGAAGTCCCCGGTGCGCTCAGCCAGGGCGTTGTGGATGGGCAGGACAATGGCGTGACAAACATCGTCAACGCATCGCTCTGTCGACACCAGAAGTACCTGTCCCTCGATGGCCATGTCTTCTCCTGGCACGCGCACCTGATGAACAACGACGTCTACGAAGGCCTTACCCGGGCCAAGCGGACGGCTGTCAACCAGTGTGTCGAGATCGCAAAGACGATCCATCGCGAGATGACAGCAGCGCAGGATGCTAAGGCCACGAAGATCCTGTCGGACCTTGGGATGACTGTCGTCCCGGTCAGCCCGGAGCATAAGCAGATGTTCCGTGAAGCAGCGCAGCCGGCCGTCCGCGAGTTTGTTGTCGGCGAGATCGGCGAGGACTGGCCTAACCAGCTCGACGCCTATCGCAACCAGTAGAGGCGACAACTCACGCGACCGGGCCGTCCGCTGTGCGCGTCGCCCGGTCGCAGCCGAATGTGGGGTGCGCGACCCTTCGCGCATCAACCGTCCTCAGCGAATAAACTGATCTACGAAATCTTCGCCCAGGCCAACCTTGCTATAATGGGCCTTGCAAATCTCTATCTTCGTGAAAACATCTTCGTAGCCCAAAGGTTTCCCCCATGGGTCCACATAGTACATGACGCCAGTGACTTGAAAGTAGGTGATCATCTCTTCAACATCATCTGGCACAACGAGCGTATGGGTTTCACCCGGCGGCTCGTAAACGTAGCCGCCTTCCTCCGCCATCCAGTCGTGCTCCAGATAATGCCAGCGACCTTTAAGGACGAAGCCATGGACCGCCTGCGGGTGGCGGTGGCGGGACAGCACACCAGCCTTTCGGACGCGCAGCAGGTTCATCCAATATCCTTGGCTGCGGTTGAGGCAGAGGGGGCGGAACCAAACATTGTTGGCCTGTGGAACCCAGATCCGTTCATCGTCTGGAATTGCCTTGGGAATAACAATCTCCTCCAGCGCGTCCGCGGGAAACGGAAGCTGGTAGGGCATTCTCGGATCGTGGTCTTTCGCTTCAACCGACATGGTCACCTCCCTTATGTTGCAGAATATCCGCCATCGACGGGCAGCACCGCACCCGTCACAAAACTCGCCGCGTCGCTGAGCAGCCACACAACGAGCGCACCCACCTCGCCCGGTTGGCCCCAACGGTTCATGGGCGTGCGTCCCAAAATTCCGGCCTCGCGCTGAGCATCTGCGCGCAGTCCGCTAGTCATCTCGGTTTCGATCCAGCCCGGCGCCACGGCATTCACCCGCACCCCGTCAACGGCCCATTTTCCGGCAAGCGACTTCGTCAGCTGGGCAACACCGCCCTTCGACGCTGAATAGGCGGGAACTAGCGGGCCGCCGAAGTAGCTCAGCATCGACGCCGTGTTGACGATTGCGCCGCCACTTGCGCTCAGCAATGGATGGCACGCCACGCACATGCGCATCGTTCCGATCAGATTGATCGACACGACCCGCTCAAAAACGTCGAGGTCGTATTCCTGCCCGCGGGCCAACGTGCCGGCGCAGTTGACGAGCCCCGACAGGCCATCAAGCCCGCCGACAAGTGCGTCTACGCCCGCCGCGTCAGTGACATCCAGCACCTCGCGCTGCAGTCCTGGCAGGTCCGGACACTCGGCGACCTCCTGCGCAGAAACCCCAGTGGCAACAACCTTCCAGCCTGCATCCAGTAGCGCCTTCGAGACGCCCAGACCGATGCCTCGGGTACCGCCGGTCACGATTGCTCGCTTCGTTGCGATACTGTTGAAGAAGTCGTAGGCGGACCTTGGTGTCGTGTGCGCAAGGTTTTTC
>ERZ1740058.1565-NODE-1565-length-10419-cov-8.921169_pt1 | contig 10419 bp, 9 predicted proteins | sample MGYA00581745_ERZ1740058 | MGnify/ENA primary metagenome ERZ1740058 (study PRJEB43018, sample SAMN04849742) | marine metagenome | isolation source: floating plastic debris | place: Pacific Ocean | collected 2008-08-30 | study: EMG produced TPA metagenomics... | reverse complement strand
GCCCAATGGCGAACAGGTTAGCGGACGAGACGAGCCCGTACCTTCAACAACATGCCGACAATCCCGTCGACTGGTGGCCGTGGTCCGACGATGCACTCGCCGAAGCCAAGCGGACGGGAAAGCCGATTTTGCTGTCGGTCGGGTATGCCGCCTGCCACTGGTGCCACGTGATGGCGCACGAGAGTTTTGAGGATCCGGCCACAGCACAGGTCATGAACGACCTTTACGTGAACATCAAAGTGGACCGGGAAGAGCGGCCGGACATCGATCAGATTTATATGGCCGCACTTCACGCGACCGGCGAGCAAGGCGGGTGGCCGCTGACGATGTTTTTGACGCCAGACGCGGAGCCCTTTTTTGGGGGCACGTATTTTCCGCCCACCGGGCGGTATGGGCGGCCCGCGTTTACAGATGTGCTGCGCGCGGTGGCGAATGCGCACCAGACCAAGCCGGGGATGGTGAGCGACAACGTTGCTGCGCTGCGCGAGCATGTTGCGCCGCGTGAGGCGCCGGGGGAGCTGCCGTCGAACACGGTTGATCTTGCAGCCGGGCACCTTTTGAGGCTCGCCGATCCCGTTCATGGCGGCACCAACAGTGCGCCAAAATTTCCGAACGCGGGCTTTTTCGATGTGCTTTGGCGGGGCTTTGCGCGCAGTGGCGATACGGCCTATCGCGATGCTGTTGTGCGGGCCGCGAACCGCATGTCGATGGGGGGCATCTACGATCACCTGGGCGGTGGTTACGCGCGGTATAGCGTCGATGAGCGTTGGCTCGTGCCGCACTTTGAGAAGATGCTCTACGACAACGCGCAGCTGTTATCGCTGCTGGCGGACGTGTGGTGCGTCACCAAGGACCCGCTTTACAAGGCCCGCGCTCAGGAGACGGTGGCTTGGCTCAACCGCGAGATGGCGATTGATGGCCTGTTTGCCTCTGCCCTCGATGCCGACTCGGAGGGCGAAGAGGGCAAGTTTTACGTCTGGAGCCTTGCCGAGGTGGAGAGCGTTTTGGGGGGTGATGCGGCCGCTTTTGCCTCCGCCTATGACGTGACGAGCGGGGGGAACTGGGAGGACACCAACGTCCTTAACCGGCTGCACGTAACCGGGCTTGGCGATGACGAGGCTGAGCTTGCGGCAATGCGCGCGCGGTTGTGGGAGGTGCGTGAGACGCGGCAGCGGCCGGCGCGCGATGACAAGCTGCTTGCGGATTGGAACGCGCTTGCGATTGCTGCGCTTGCAAAAGCCGGCGTTGCCTTTGGCGAACCCAGCTGGCTTGCCCAAGCCGAGAGCGCTTATGCCGCAGCGAAGGAGACCTTTCATCGGGGCGAGCGGCTGGTTCATGCCGTGCGCGGCAGCTCGGATGGGGGGCAGGCGTTTGCGTTGGACTATGCCGCGATGGCCCATGCTGCGCTGGCGCTTGTTGGGGCTGGCTCTACCGTTCCGACGCTCCTTGACGATGCTCGCGGTTATGTCGCCATCGCCATGAAGCACTATCGGGTGGAGGGTGGCGGTTACTTTTGGACGGCTGACGATGGCCAGGCGCTGATCGCTCGCCCGTCATCACCACTGGACGAAGCGGTGCCGAACGCCAACGGGGTGATGGTCAAGGTATTGGCGGTTTTGTGGGCGATTACGGGCGACGACAGCTTTGAAGATGAGGCCCGGGCGGTGTTGCGTGCCCATGCGCGGACTTTGGCTGGGAACGTGTTTGGGACAGCGTCTCTTGTCGGCGGCCTCGACCTTCTGGAGAAAGTTGCCACCGTCGCCACGCGAGACAACTCTTTGGCCGAGGCCGCTCGGACAGCAGGCCATCCTGCTGCAGTGGTTCTTCCGGTGGGGGCCTCCGGCACACCGGAAGAAGCCGTACCACTAGCAGGTAATGCGGCGATTGTCTGTAGCAACCGCACATGTTCGTTGCCGATCCATGACGCTGGGGCGCTTGTTGCAGAGATTTGGCGTCGATGACAATTAGAGTAGACAGTTTAACTCGTAAATTTTACGCGACAAACCAGAGTGTATGACTACCTCATTCCGCCCACAGTTACCCCAGTGAATCGTACCTTTTGACGTTACTTTCTGTCCTCAGTTGCCTCTTGGGAATAACTTTATTTCAACGACTAACCTGGCCTCTATCACCCAGCATCGTGGGGTGGTGCGCGTTGGAGGCACTGTCAGTCTTCGCTTGTGCCTCCCGCGCGATGCTGCTTTTGGATCAACGGTGCGTGAAGTATGCGGGCGGGCGCTCCCTGCTAGATATGGCAATGGTGGCGTTGAGCCTGCGGGCTTACTTCGCGAACCTGATGAGAAAAGGGCTGGACGGATGTCGATTGCGAAGGCTGCGCTGGTCCTGGTGATATTCGTCGACATCATGGGCCAGGGCCTCGCGTTTCCGATCTTTAGCGTCCTGCTTTTGTCGGATCAGGCCACAATGCTGGCAGCTGGCACACCGGCCGCGACCCGCCAGCTCTTGTATGGCGTCTTGATCGGGCTGTTCTTTCTGTCCTGGTTTTTGGGCGCGATTTACGTGTCGCGGATTTCGGACAGCATTGGGCGCAAGCGTGGGATCATGCTGTGCCTGGCGGGGTCGCTCGCTGGCTATGTGCTCGCGGTCGTTGCTGTGGCGACGGAGAACTTTTGGCTGCTTGTGCTGAGCCGAGTTGTGACCGGATTTACGGCCGGCAGCCAGCCCATCGCGCAGGCGGCGCTCATTGACCTTTCCACCGATGAAGCGGACCGGACACGCAACATGGGTCTGGTGATGCTGGGCGCGGGCATTGGGCTTGTGGGCGGCCCGGTTCTCGGCGGCGTCTTCTCGCTCGGCGTGTTTGGCTCGCTGGCGCTCATCATGCCCTTTGTGGCCGGCGGGGTTCTTATCACGCTGACGATGGTGGTGATCCTTGCCTCGTTCGAGGAAACATCCACCACGCGGGTGCCACTGAACGTTCATCCGACGGCGGTTTTTACGCTGATTTGGGAGATTACGAAGCGTCCTGTGGTGGCGCGAATTTCACTCGCCTACGTGCCTTATATGCTGAGCTTCATCGCGTTTTACGTGTTTTTCGACAATGCGTTGGAGCAGTGGTTCGGCTTCGGAACTACCGGGCAGAGCGCGGGGATGCTCGTGATGGGGATCGCCATTGCGATCACGAGCACGTTCTTGCTGCCCAAGATCATGGGGCTCGCGGTGCCGCGCACACTGATGGTTGGGTTTATCGTGCTGGAGCTCGCCGCAATCTTGGCCTTTGTGGGGTTTGAGGTCCAGGCGGTCGCCTTTGTGTGCATTGCCGTGATGGGCTTCGTACACGCTTACATGTACCCGGCCTTTTTGGGCCTCTTCTCCAGCTCCGTTGGCGATGAGGATCAGGGTTGGGTGATGGGGGTCGCGATTGCGCTCTTCACGCTCGCATCCGCCATTGCCTCGCTAGTGGGCGGGCTGATCGGCGCGGCAAACTTTGATGCCATGTTCCTGTTTGGGGCATGCGGTTCGTTGCTGGCGCTCGTTGCCATTGGCCTTGTTTGGCGCGCTGGCCGCATCCATGAGCTTGCGACGACGCGCTGAGTGGTGAGAGCGCCGCTTGGGCGCTCTGTGCCAGGCGTCAGGTGTTCATGGAGTCGAAGAACTCGCCGTTGTTTTTGGTTTGGCGCAGCTTATCGAGAAGGAACTCGATGGCGTCCACCGACCCCATCGGGTTGAGAATCCGGCGTAGGACAAAGACCTTCTTGAGGTCTTCGCGCGCCACCAAAAGCTCCTCTTTGCGCGTGCCGGAGCGCTGTATGTCGATGGCGGGCCAGACGCGGCGGTCGGAGACTTTGCGGTCCAGAATGATCTCGGAGTTACCGGTGCCCTTGAACTCTTCGAAGATCACCTCGTCCATGCGCGAGCCGGTGTCGATGAGCGCGGTTGCGATGATGGAAAGCGAGCCGCCCTGCTCGATGTTGCGGGCTGCACCGAAGAAGCGTTTTGGCCGCTGGAGCGCATTGGCGTCGACACCGCCGGTGAGCACCTTGCCGGACGACGGCACGGTGGTGTTGTAGGCGCGGCCGAGGCGGGTGATGGAGTCTAGAAGGATGATCACATCGCGGCCGTGCTCCACTAAGCGCTTGGCTTTCTCGATCACCATTTCGGCGACCGCGACGTGCCGCTGTGCGGGTTCGTCGAAGGTGGAGGAGACCACCTCGCCGCGCACGGAGCGCTGCATGTCGGTCACCTCTTCGGGCCGCTCATCGATGAGGAGCACGATGAGGTAGCAGTCCGGGTGGTTGTGAGTGATGGACTTGGCGATGTTTTGCAGAAGGACCGTTTTACCGGTGCGCGGCGGCGCGACGATCAGCGCGCGCTGGCCTTTGCCGAGCGGCACGACGAGGTCGATCACGCGGCCCGAAAAATCCTTCGTGGGCGGGCCGTCGATTTCCAGGTTGAAGCGCTCTTCGGGATAGAGCGGGGTCAGGTTGTCGAAGTTGATCTTGTGTCGGGCGGCGTCGGGATCCTCAAAGTTGATGGTGTTGACTTTGAGGAGCGCGAAGTAGCGCTCGCCCTCTTTGGGGGAGCGGATTTCGCCTTCGACGGTATCGCCTGTGCGCAGCGAAAATTTACGGATCTGGTTGGGCGACAAATAAATGTCATCCGGCCCGGGCAGATAGTTTGCGTCGGGTGAGCGCAGGAAGCCGAAGCCGTCCTGCAGCACCTCGACGACACCTTCGCCGATAATTGTATAGTCGTCCTCAGCCAGTTGCTTGAGGATGGCAAACATAAGCTCTTGTTTGCGCAGAGTAGACGCGTTCTCGACCTCGTGCTCTTCGGCAAAAGCAATAAGTTCGCCGGGATTTTTGGCCTTGAGGTCGGCCAGTTTAATGGCTTGCATGAATAGCCCTTTGGTCGCCGCGGACGCGGCTCATCCGATCGAAAGGAGGGTGATTGCGGCGGGAAGCGCGGATCGGGAAAGCGGCGTCCCGCCTCATCGTGCCGCGAACACTAAGCGCGCCCTGCGGCATCTTCAAGATGTCTAGAACGGTTTTACGATCACCGCAATGACAATGAAGATCATGAGTAGGGTAGGGACTTCGTTCATAACGCGAAAAAATTTCGCATCGTGGGTGTTCTGATCATTGGCGAATTGGCGGACCCAACGCGCCATTGCCATGTGCATGATCGTCATCGCGACGACGCACACGAACTTCACGTGAAACCACCCCATTACGTACCAGCCGGCCTGATAGACAAGCACCAGCCCGGTGATCCAAGACACGATCATGGCCGGCGTGCCGATGGCTTTGAGGAGCCGGCGTTCCATCACCTTGAAGGTTTCGGACTGTGGTGTGTGCCGTGGCGTTCCTGCGTGATAGACCATGAGCCGGGGCAAATAAAGCAGTGCAGCCATCCAAGAAATAATGGCGAGCACATGTAAGGCTTTGATCCAGAGATAAGTCACGCTGTATGGGTCTTGAGTCCTTCAATGACTTGAGTGACATGGGCAGGCGGCGTGGCGAGATTGATGCCGTGCCCCAAGTTGAAGATAAATGGTCCGTCCCGAAGGTGCTCGCAGATGTGGCGAACAGCATCATCAAGCTGCGTCCCGCCCTCTTTCAGCCGCGCCGGATCTAGGTTGCCTTGCACGCATGTCTCCCGCTGTAGCTCCTTTGCCGCGGCCATGGTGACCGTCCAATCCAGCGAGACGCCGTCGACCCCAGTGCCGCGCACAAACGGCAGATAACCGTGCCCTGCGCCGCGGGGGAAGCCCAGAATCGGCACTCCGGGCTCTTGTGCCCGCACTCCCTCGACGATCCTGTGGATGGGCTTGATCGACCAGCGTTCAAGACCGTTTTCGTCAAGCGCGGAGGCCCACGAATCGAAAATCTGCACCGCATCGGCGCCCGCGCGGATCTGCCCGATGAGATGGCGGATGCAGGCTTCGGTCAAAATGTTGATGAGCGCGTCGAACGTTTCGGGCTCGCGGGCGGCAAAGGTGCGTGCGGGCCACTGCTCGGCCCCGCCTTTGCCGGCGATCATATAGGTGGCGAGGGTCCATGGCGCGCCGCAAAAGCCCAGCACTGCCTTCTCAGCCGGGAGCGCGGCACGGAGGCCGCTGACGGCCGCGTAGACCGGGGCGAGGTGCGCATCGAAGCCTTTGAACGAGAGGCCTGACGGGTCGGTCAGCGGGGTGAGGCGCGGGCCCTCCCCTTCGACGAACCAGACGTCTTGGCCGAGCGCATGGGGCAGCACCAGGATGTCTGAGAAGATGATCGAGGCATCGAACGCGAACCGGCGCATGGGCTGGAGGGTCGCCTCCACCGCCATGTCGACGTTGTAGCAAAAGTCGAGAAAGCTTGGGGCTTGTTTTCGAAGCTCACGATACTCGGGCAGGTATCGACCCGCTTGGCGCATGAACCAAACGGGGGCAGGGCGAACCGTCTCGCCGTTCAGTGCGCGAATGAGTGAAGGCGTGTCGTTTGTCATCACATCAGAGATTCTGATTCTAGAAAGCTGTTGTTGTTGTTGGGCCGTGGCATCACGGGGAAAAGCGTTGGCCCACAGGTCGGGAGAGCGTTATGGCGCGCATCGCAAACCTGACACAAGCACTGTCAACACGCGGTGAAAAGGCCAAACGATCATGCCCTCACGCAACGGTGTGCCTTCGCGTTGGCCGGCATCGAAGGGTGTGCGTTGTCGGTGGAGGGGGCTGCGTCACAGCGCGCTTGGGCACCAGGGTGCGGCGGCCATGCCGGAGTTGTTCAGGTCGGGGTCGCTTTGGAGACCGCGGGGGATAGATTCGGGTCCGTCCACACCTTGTCGCGGCGCCCTTCTGCATGCAGGTGAATGATGCACAGCCATCCCCAACGTAGCCCCCAACAAAGCGGCCATTCGTGAACGCCCAACGCACATTCGTCCACGTCCATTTGGTGTCAGATTCCACCGGTGAAACGCTGATTACGGCCTCCCGCGCTGCGGTGGCGCGATATGAGAACCTTGAGGCGATCGAGCACGTTTATCCGCTGGTGCGCACTGACCGTCAGGTGGACCGTGTGCTGTCCGAAATCGAGGACGCGCCTGGGATTGTGATGTTTACGCTGGTGGACGCCGAGGTGCTGACGCGCTTGCAGCAAAAGTGCGCTGATATGGGTGTGCCGTGCATCGATGTGCTCGATCCGCTGATCAATGTCTTTGCTGGGTATTTGAACGTTGAGAAGGCTGCGCGGATTGGGGCGCAGCACTCTCTGGATGCGAGCTATTTTCGCCGCATTGAAGCGCTGACCTTTGCGATGCGCCACGATGATGGCGCGCTGCCTGACGATATTGACGATGCCGATGTGGTGCTGGTGGGGGTGTCGCGGACGTCCAAGACGCCGACTTCGATTTATCTCGCCAACCGCGGCGTGCGGGCGACCAATTTGCCTATTGTGGCGGGTTTGCCGGTGCCTGAGCGTGTGTATGGCGCCAAGCGAGCGCTTGTGGTGGGGCTGACCGCTTCGCCGGACCGCATTGTGGCACTGCGGGAGAACCGGCTTTTGGCGATGCGCGAGGAGCGCAAGGGTTCCTCCTACGTCAACCGGCAGGAGGTGGCGAAGGAGATCAACTTCGCGCGCAAGCTATGCGCAGAGAACGACTGGCCGCTGATTGATGTGACACGGCGCTCCATTGAGGAAACTGCTGCGGCTATCGTCGCGCTGCTGACCGACAGGCGGTACGGCAATCAGCTGACGGTGCCCCTGTGACAACCCGGGTGGGCGGTGTGGGCTGGCCGGTGGAGCATTCGCGCTCGCCGATGATGTTTGCGCACTGGTTCGATGTGACGGGCGTGGATGGCGTTTATGAGCGCATTCCTGTGCCGCCGGAGGACGGCGCGGAGTTTTTCAAAAACTTCCCGGCTGATCTTCATGGGGTGAGCGTCACGATGCCCCATAAGGGCGTTGCAGCGGCGGCCACGCACGCTGAGCCCGTGGCGGCGCGTCTGGGCTCGGTCAACACCGTTTGGCGCGAAGGCGAGACGGTGCGGGGCACATCCACCGACGGAGCCGGCTTTCTCGCGAGCCTTGATGCGGCCCAGCCGGGTTGGCGTGAGGGGAAGGGGAATGCGCTGGTGCTGGGCGCTGGCGGCGCCGCCGCTGCTGTTGCTGATGCGCTTGCTGACGCTGGCAAGGCGGTGCTGATCGCCAACCGCACGTTTGAGAAGGCCGAGGCGCTGGCCCAAACGGTGGGAGGCAGAGCTGTGGAGTGGGGCGCGCTTAGCGGCGCTATGGACGGCGCTGCGCTGTTTGTGAACACGACATCGCTTGGCATGAAAGGGGCTCCACCGCTGAAGGTCGATTTGTCGAGCCTGCCGGACACCGCCATCGTGGCTGACATTGTGTATGTTCCGCTGGTCACGCCGCTTCTTGTGGCGGCTGAGGCGCGGGGGCTCGCGGCGGTGGACGGGCTTGGGATGCTGCTTCACCAGGGGGCGCTGCAGTTTGAGCGCTGGTTTGGTGTCCGGCCCTGGGTGGACGATGCGCTGAGGGCAAAGGTGGTCGCCAGCTTGTGAAAGTGATCGGTCTCACGGGCTCCATCGGGATGGGAAAATCCACCACGGCGGGGCTTTTTGCAGCGCACGGGGATGCGGTGTGGGATGCCGACAGCGAGGTGCACCGGCTTTATGAAGGCGCGGCAGTGCTGCCTGTCAGTCAGCTTTTTCCGGGTGTGGTGGTCGATGGGGTCATTGATCGCCAGAAGCTGAGCGCGGCCGTCATTGGGAAACGTGAGGCGCTGCGGGCGTTGGAAGCCGTGGTGCATCCGATGGTGCGCGCCGCTGAGCTGGAGTTTTTGGAGGACGCGCGCGCGGTAGGGGCGAAGATTGCGGTCCTCGACATTCCGCTCCTTTTGGAAACGCCGCGGCGGCAGGCGCTGGATGCGGTGGTGGTGGTGTCGGCGCCGGCTGAGGTGCAGCGCGAGCGCGTGATGGCGCGCGCTGGCATGACGGCGGAGAAGTTTGAGGCGATCCGGGCCAAGCAAATGCCGGACGCGCTGAAGCGCGCGAAAGCAGACTATGTGATCGACACGGGCGCTGGGATTGAGTCCGCAGCGCAACAGGTGGCGGCCGTTCGTGAGGCTTTGCTCGCCACACGATAGCGTTTCACTGTATGTTCCGGTTTATGAGGATTCACGCATCCCACCGCCGCACACAAGGTCGCCGGGCCCAACAAGGAGTGCCGGCCGTGCGTGAGATTGTTTTGGACACCGAAACCACGGGCATTAACCCCGCCGAGGGTCACCGCGTCGTGGAAATCGGCTGCGTGGAGGTGCTGAACGCTATTCCCACGGGCCGCGTATTTCACCGCTACATCAACCCGGAGCGGGACATGCCGGACGGCGCGTTCCAAGTGCACGGGCTGTCGGAAGCCTTTTTGTCGGACAAGCCGGTATTTTCGGACGTCGCGCAGGATTTTGTCGAGTTTTTGGGGCCGGATCGGCTGGTGGCGCACAACGCTGGCTTCGACGTGAACTTTCTCAATCACGAGCTGACCAAGTGTGGGTTTGACGCCATCGGGCCGGAGCAGGTGGTCGACACGCTGGCCATCGCGCGGCGCAAGCACTCGGGCGCGTCCAACTCGCTCGATGCGCTGTGCTCGCGCTATGGCATTGATTTGTCGCGGCGCACGAAGCACGGGGCGTTGCTGGACGCTGAGCTTCTTGCCGAGGTGTATTTGGAGCTGTCAGGCGGGCGCCAGGCGGGGCTCGACTTTTTGGCAGCCGGCGGGGGCCAGGGCGGCGGCGGGCAGCCAATGCCGCAGCGCAAGGCGTCCCTGCCCTCACGGCTCAGCGACGCGGAAAGCGTCGCTCACCGCGAGTTTATTGCCACGTTTGAGAATTCGCTGTGGGCCGAGATTTGGAATGCGCAGGACGACAACGCATTCCAAATGGCTGCGCAATAGCGCCGCTTAGTTAGGGGCCGCGCCGCCTTGTTGTTCTTTGGCGCGCTCCATGTTGCGGCGGTAAAGGGCCACAAAGTCGATGGGGTCCACCATCAGCGGCGGGAAGCCACCGGCGCGAACGGCATCGGCTAGCACCTGTCGGGCGAACGGGAAGAGAAGGCGCGGGCCTTCGATCAGCAGGAACGGCTGCAGGTGCTCAGGTTTCATCCCGGTGGCGCGGATGACGCCGGCGTAGACGAGCTCAACCTCGAACGCGAGGTCGTCGCCTTCGCCAGCCTTGGCGTCCATGGACAGCGTGACTTCGTAGTCGTTCTCGCCAAGGTTTTTGGCGCCCACGTTCACGCCGATGTTGATGGCAGGCGTGTTGTCCTTCTTTTGGAGGGACATGGGGGCTTTCGGATTTTCGAATGACAAATCCTTGATGTATTGCGCCAACACGCGCACCGACGGCTGCGGCGCGGTCGCCCCATCGGCACCGGGTTCGATAGGGGTGGAAGCGTCACTCATTGTGTGGTCCTCG
>ERZ1740058.1564-NODE-1564-length-10420-cov-4.439653_pt1 | contig 10420 bp, 9 predicted proteins | sample MGYA00581745_ERZ1740058 | MGnify/ENA primary metagenome ERZ1740058 (study PRJEB43018, sample SAMN04849742) | marine metagenome | isolation source: floating plastic debris | place: Pacific Ocean | collected 2008-08-30 | study: EMG produced TPA metagenomics... | reverse complement strand
GGAGATGAATATCAAGCCAATTAATTTGTTGATAACGAGATCGGCAAGGCGAGCCATGCAACTGGAGGTAACCAATTCACGATGAGTTTTCAGGATGAACTCCTATTGCTATTACGGGCGCGCTACCCCGTCATTTATGTAGCAACGCTAGAAGAGGAGCGGGTAGAGCAGGCGATCGCGACGAGTGCCCAGCAACTCAACAACCGTTCCGTTTACACTTGGGATTTTGTCGATGGCTATCAAGGCAATCTGAACGATGCTGGGGTAGGCCGTCGCAATCCGCTGCAAGCGCTAGAGCATATTGAAAAGCTGCCAGAATCAGTCCCGGCGCTCTTTGTGCTGCGAGACTATCATCGCTTTTTGGACGACGTGGCGATCGCCCGCAAATTGCGCAATCTTTCCCGGCGATTCAAATCTCAGGCTAAAAACATTCTGCTACTGGCCCCACAAGTCCAGATTCCCGACGACTTGGCTGAGACCATTACCGTCTTAGAATTCGCCCTCCCCGATGTCGAAACCATTCGAGCAGAAGTGACACGACTGTTGGGGGGACTAAATGTTCGGCTTTCCCCGGCTGACCTAGATACCCTTGTGCAATCTTGTCAGGGGCTTTCCATCGAACGGATTCGTCGAGTATTAGCCCGTGGGCTGGCCGCTCAGGGCACCTTTCGGGCCGACGACATCGACTTGGTGTTAGAAGAAAAGCGACAAACCATTCGACAGACACAGATTCTTGACTTTTATCCTGCCAAAGAGCAAATTTCCGAAATTGGCGGCCTGGATAACCTCAAAGATTGGTTACTGCGGCGCGGTAATTCGTTTTCTGAAAAAGCGCGGCAGTACGGATTGCCTTATCCCCGTGGATTGCTACTCGTCGGCATTCAAGGTACCGGTAAATCATTGACGGCCAAGGCGATCGCCCATCATTGGCACCTTCCGCTACTACGACTAGACGTGGGTCGCCTGTTTGCGGGTCTCATTGGTGAATCTGAGTCCCGCACTCGCCAAATGATTCAGATTTCGGAAGCGCTGGCTCCCTGCATTTTGTGGATTGATGAAATTGATAAGGCGTTCGCGGGGGTAGACGGGCGCGGTGATTCTGGTACAAGCAGTCGAGTCTTTGGCACCTTCATCACCTGGATGGCGGAAAAAACGTCTCCGGTTTTTGTGGTTGCCACCGCTAACAACATTCAAGCGCTGCCACCAGAACTGCTGCGTCGAGGTCGCTTTGACGAGATCTTTTTTGTCGGCTTGCCGACCCAAGAAGAACGCAAGGCGATTTACGAAGTACATCTCAGTCGACATCGCGCCCACAATCTGCATAATTACAACTTGGAACGCCTCGCTTACGAAACTCCCAACTTCTCTGGGGCAGAAATCGAGCAGGCGATCATCGAAGCCATGCACATTGGCTTTAGCCAAGATCGCGACTTTAACACCGACGACATTTTGGAAGCCGCTAGCCAAATAGTTCCCCTTGCCCGCACGGCGCAAGAACAAGTGGAGGCCCTACAAGCTTGGGCGGCTTCTGGTAAAGCGCGGCTGGCGTCTCGAAATTCGCTGAGCAATCGCCTCAAGCAGCGCCTGCAGCCTGACTAAGTTCTCCAGAGACAGGAGGTGATGACAAGACATCATCAAGCAGAAGTAGCGTCGTCATGTTTATCGCAGAATGCGGAATTCTGAATATCCTTCGGGAAGGGCTGAGCCCTACAGAGTTCGGAATAAGAACACTTGCTGTATGGTGCTTTCAAAAACTACAACTGTCCTGACCTGATGGCGGATCGCTATAGAGTGGCCGTATAAATTTTGAGCTGTCGACGGTCAATGGCCCTGAGAAACTGGGATGTGGTGAGAGCCTGCTCAACCGGGTAAACTCCGGGTTGTGTGATTTGGCCAGATAGCAAGCATTCGGCAATGTAGCCGGCCCCAATGCCAGCCGCGATCGCGGCACTGTCGTGCACAAACCAACTGCAATAGTGAACGGGTTCCCCGGCTGTTTGACCTTGCACATCACAGCGCATCGCGACGCCTGTACCCGTGAAGCGATCGCTGACATTCGTCATCCGATAACTGACCTGCGCCAAAAACTCGACGGTGTTGGGATGTTTGAGCACATGATTGGGCAACCCGTGGGCCATCAGCCAAGTCGCGTAGTTGTAAAAATCAGGGTCAACTCCAAACTTGGTTTTGACCGTCTGGAGGGGAAATGACGCGGGTAAAGTCATCGTTTCAGGCATGTCGTACCAATACACATGGGCATCACCATAGGGCTGAGCAAAGGACAATTTCTCACGCCCGGTGTAGGGCTTGATCGACCGCCATTGACCATCAATCCAGGCGTCAAAAGGATGTTGTAACCCCAAAAAAGTTGTCCGCATAACGGTGACACCCGCGCCCCCCGAACCCGCCACGACGTAACTAAGTTGGGCAGAGTCAGCTTGCTCAAGGGCCTCTACACCCTGACGCACCATACTGTTTGAGATACCAGGAAACACCCCCGTGTTCACAATCGCGGTGATGCCCGCCGCTTGTGCCGCCTGTTGCCAGGCCAATGCTTGACGCGTAAAGCCACGATAGTCACTGACATCAAGGTAGTTCAAACCTTGCTCAATGCAGGTTTGTAATACTTGAGTAGTGCGATGGTGAAAGGGCCCAGCCGCATGAATTACCAAATCGGCCTGGACGCTCAGTTCACCTAGCGCTGTCTGGTCAGACAAATCCAAAGATTGAAACTGGGCGCGATCGCCCAGGGCCTGAGCCACCCGATGCCCTCGTTGCGCGTGACGGCCAGTGAGGACGATCACCGCATCGGTATGCGCCAACAAATCTTGAGCGATGCTGCTGCCAATGCGGCCCGTGCCCCCTAAAATCAAGACGCGTCTCATAGTTGCTTATGTGAATTGGCCGGTTGCTTCCGCATCGTATCAGGCCGTCATCGGCCAATTCATTGTGGGAAGGGAGAAACCATCGCTGGCTGAAACTTGGTCCAGTGAGTTTCGACCAGTTCCTGAAACTGCTGTCGGAACTGCTGCTCAGAAAATCGTTCCGCATGTTGGCGAATGACTGCTGAAGGGGTGGTCAGAGGGGCCTGCTCAAATTCACGGACAGTTTGCACAAGAGAGGCCACGGTTTGTTCAGAGAATAACAGTCCCGTTTTGCCAGGAATCACGGTTTCCGTAGCCCCTCCGCGTCCGTAGGCGATCGCGGGTGCTCCAGCCGCTTGGGCTTCAACCAGGGTAATCCCAAAATCTTCTTCAGCGGGAAAGATGAAAGCTTTACAGCTTTCCATGTAGTTCACCACCACGGCATCGGGTTGATAGCCCAAAAATTGAATGTTTGGCCGGGCTATTTTTTCTAACTGCGATCGCTGATCGCCATCACCAATCACCACCAACGGCAATCCGAGTTCATTAAAGGCGGCAATGGTCAGGTCAACTCGCTTATAGGGCACAAAGCGCGACACCGTCAGGTAAAAGTCGGCACGGGGGCGATCGCACCGAAACTTATCGACCGCAACGGGTGGATAAATTACCTGAGCCGCTCGCCGATAGGTTTTGTAAATGCGACGGGCAATAAACTGAGAGTTGGCGACGAAGTAATCAACTCGGTTGGCAGTGCTGGTATCCCACAACCGCATATAATGGAAGATCAGCCGCGTTAACAGTCCCTTAAGTCCCCGCTTGAGTCTGGCCTGTTCTAAATACTGCCATTGCAAATCCCAGGCGTAACGAATGGGCGTATGAACATAGCTAATATGCAATTGATCAGCGCGGGTAACTACCCCCTTGGCCATAGCGTGATGGCTAGAGATGACCAAGTCATAGTCGGTCAGGTCAAACTGCTCGATCGCGATCGGCATCAGCGGTAAGTACTGTCGAAAATGCTTGCGAGCACCTGGTAGCTTCTGAATGAATGAGGTCTTTACCGGCTGGTGTTGAATGAACGATCGCGCCGCTGGTGCTAAAAAATCCACTAGGCTATATAAGTCGGCTTCTGGATATAACTGTAAAATTTGCTCGACCACGCGCTCAGACCCGGCATAGGCGGCTAACCATTCGTGGACGATAGCGACTCTCATAGCACTCGGTGTTGCGGCTACCTCACACCCTACCACCCTCACATCTTTGTCCTCTCATATACTGAAAACAGGAGGGCAGTCACGCTAGACCTTCCCCCTCTAATTTTTGCTTCCCTTTGAGCTTCTTTTTCCCTTGTTAAACTCGCCCCATCCCTGACATCGCAAGGATTTTAGCAACGTGATAAAATTCGTTACAAAAGGCGGGTTTTATCACCAGTTCCGGCAATCTTCGACCTAGTAGCAATTTGATACAGCGAGGCAGCAAGCGTGGCGCAGAACAAAATTCCTATTCTCGATTTAAAGCCGCAATACCGAGCGATCCAGGAAGAAATCAAGGCTGCCGTTGACCGGGTACTGGAGTCAGGTCAATTCATCCTAGGCTCAGAAGTCCAGCAATTTGAGATTGATGCGGCCCAACACCTTGGCGTTAAGCATGCGATCGGGGTGAACTCAGGCACCGATGCCTTAGTGATTGGGCTACGAGCCGCCGGCGTCAAACCGGGAGATGAAGTGATCACAACTCCCTTTAGCTTTTTTGCCACTGCTGAATCCATCAGTATGGTGGGAGCCCAGCCCATATTTGTGGATATTGATGCAACATCTTTTAATCTGAATCCAGCGCAGATTCGGGCCGCCATTACTCCAAAAACAAAGGCGATTTTGCCGGTACATTTGTTTGGCAATCCAGCACCGATGGTTCAGATTTTAGATATTGCTGCCGAGCATGGACTAAAGGTAGTGGAAGATTGCGCCCAGTCCTTTGGGGCTGTGTATAAGGGTGACTGCATCGACTACGCGCAAAGTTACCAAAACGACATCCGCGATCGCTTAGTAGGGCAATTTACCGGCGCGATGGGAGACGCCGGAGCATTTTCTTTCTTTCCGACTAAGAATTTGGGTGCCTATGGCGACGGTGGCTTGTTGACCACCAATAATGATGAAATTGCGACCATGGCTCGTAAACTCCGAGTCCACGGAGCGCTCAAGCGCTATCACAATGAAATCTTGGGCTATAATTCGCGACTCGATGCGATGCAGGCTGCTATCTTGGGCGTCAAGCTACTGTACGTGAGTCAGTGGAACCAACAGCGGCGGCAAGTGGCGGCCACGTATAACCGACTTCTAGTCGATGTTGCAGAAGTCATTATCCCGACGATTACTGACGGCCATGTATTTCATCAGTACACCGTACGGATCGCAAACGGCCAGCGCGACGCGGTGAAAGCCTATCTGGCTGAGCACGACATTGGGGCAATGGTGTACTATCCGATTCCTCAAGATCGGTTGCCGGTATATGACGGTCAGTTTCCCACCTATCCAGTGAGCGAGCAGGTGGCCGCACAAGTTTTGAGCTTACCTATCTGGCCAGAGATTGAAGCGCCGGTTCAAGAGCGCGTTGTCGCCGTGCTAAAAGAGGCGATCGCGGCTACTTGACCGAGTACCGGGCGACATAAATTTGCATGCCGTTTTCTAGAGCGGGGAGACCGAGGGCCACGGGAGACCGAGGGGCGGAGGAGACCGAAACTAGAAGAGTAGGGAGACTGCTGCTACCGAGTACTCGCTATCACATCCGCCCTCTTTGAGTTGACACGTTAGTGGGTAATCTCCTGAGGCGCGCGCGTTTTTAACAACCGCCGAAAGCGCCAGATGTAAGCAATGGCGGCAACAGTGAGCCCCAGGTAAGCACCGATCCAGATACCCACACCTCCTAGCGGCGTGTGAAAACCCAGCCAATAGCCTGATGCCATCCCGACTACCCAGTACGCGATAAAGCTAAGAAACATCGGCACACGGGTGTCTTGGAGTCCTTGTAAGACACCACTGGTTGTACGCTGCACGCCATCCACCACTTGCCCAAACCCGGCGACTGTCAGCATGGCAACACCCGCCTCAAGCACGGTTTGATTGGCGGGATCATCCACATCTAAATAGAGATTAATGAGCGGCGTTGGAAACAGGACAAACACCACACCACAGCCCAACATAACGGCAACTGTTAAGCTCACGCTCACCATCGCGGCTCGTTTTACGCCTTGCCAGTCACCGCGACCATACCATTGACCCACCCGAGCTGTGGCGGCATAGGACATGCCCAACGGCAGCATAAAGACCACCACGACTGTTTGCAGCGCTAACTGTTGAGCAGCTAAGACGTGAGTGCCGATCGCGCCCACCATAAAGGTCATTACAGTGAATAGGCCATTTTCTAAAATCGTTACCACGCCAATCGGGAAACCCAAGAACAATAACTGCTTGAGAACGGCAGGACGTAACCGTAGCCACTGCTCATATAGTCGATAGGGTTGTAAAAATCCTTGCCGATGGTAAAGGACATAGCTCGCCAAACCTAGACACATGACGCCATGAGCCAACGCACTGGCGATCGCGAGCCCTGACAACCCCATTGCGGGAAAGCCTAACTTGCCAAAGGCCAGTACATAATTTCCCAAAACGTTGAACAAGTTTGCGACCACCATAATTACGAAAATGGGTCGAGTTCGTCCTAGAGCGGTGATGGTGCAGCGGAGCACAGCAAACCCAAGAGCGGGCAAAAGTCCCCAACAGATAATGCTCAGATAGGCATCGGCTAAGGCCACCACCTCGGAAGCTTGGCCTAGCGATCGCATCATCTGGCCCAGGTTGCCACTGATGGGCACTACGGGCAAAGCAATCAGCAGCGCCACCCAAAGGCCCTGGCGGGTGACTTGACCAACTTGCTCAGGGGCTTGAGCGCCCTAGGCCTGGGCAGCGAGGGGGCTAACGCTAGAGACAATGCCGATGCCCGTCATCAGGATCGCCATAAAAACCATTACGGCTAATCCTCCAGCCGCTAAGGCATCTCGCCCCAGCCGTCCCATCATCAGGGTATCGACAAACCCGGTCAACGCTTGGTCAACTTGGGCACTCGCCAGAGGTAACGCCAATTTCAGAAAATCACGAATTTCGCTCTGAGTTGTCGGCGCGATCGCCAATAATTTCATATCCACACCCTACAGGCTCTCTTTCAAGCTTGCCTCACTCAGATACGGTTGAGTCGACGAAGAGCAGGCATTCCTGAGCCAGAGGCGGTCATCATTTAGCGGTCAAGTCCTAAGGCGAAAGGTGTTTCCGCCATATCTCGACCGGGGTCGTACCGGCTACTGTGACGATGCTCAATTCCAAATTTGGTAACGACCACAATTGCTGAGTGTTGAGGCAGACTTTATGGGGCCGGCCACCGCCCCTTAACAAGCCCCAGATATCAACATGCCTAAAATCGATAGAATGATGGGGCTGTTTTGAAACCCCTAAAATTGTCCATGGTCGCCGCTGCCTCTATTCAGCCTCGCATCAAGTTTTTGCAAATGCCCACCTCACAGGCTTGGGTAGAGCAAGCGATCGCTAATCTTGATATCATTTTGCTCGATCATTCTCACTGTGAGCGCAAAGCCGCAGGCGTGGCACTGAATCTGATGTGTCGCTACCCCTCTAGTGAAAAACTGGTGCGGGCTTTGACGGCGATCGCGCAAGAAGAACTCAGCCATTTTGAACTGGTGAACCAGTGGCTCGAACGCCGCCAAATCCCGCTGCGCCCCCTCCCTGCACCACCCTATGGGGCCGGACTCAGCAAACAAGTCCGCCGCGAAGAACCGCTGCGCATGCTCGATTCGCTCTTGGTTGCCGCCCTGATTGAAGCTCGTAGCCATGAACGGTTGGGACTGCTGGCGGCTCACTGTCCAGAGGCAAAACTGGCTCAGTTTTATCACAGTTTGATGGCTTCTGAAGCTCGCCACTATGGGGCTTATTGGGTGCTTGCTACCACCTACTTTGACCGAGAGACCGTAAAGGTTCGTTTAGAAGAACTGTCCACGATCGAAAGTGCTTTATTGACCACTCTACATCCGGAACCTCGCGTGCATAGTTAACCAAGCTCAGGCTTTTCATACAAGTTTGTTCGTCGCAGAGAAGATGGAGACTATGGAGCATTTGAGGCAGCAATATCCTTACGCTTATTGCTATCGGTCTCTGGTGTTAGCCGGGTGTGGACTGCTGAGCTCTAGCTGTGTCGCCCCGCCGTCTATCAGTACCGAGCGCCTATGCCCGTTTACCGGTAGTGAGCTCATCCTAGAGGTGCAGGCGATCGCCCCCAACCCACCGCTGACGCCAGCCTTAATACAAGCGACGGCTGACGTTGTCCTAGAGCGAGTAACTGAACTTAATGCGTTCCCCGCGTCGATAGTTTGGGATGAGTCTGGCCACATCACGGTGCAATTGCCGCCCGATGCCGACGTCGAACAAGCGAGCCAATGGCTGCGTAGTCAGGGAGAACTCACCTTCCGACCGCAAAAAGCTGAGTCTGCCACGGCCGAATTAAACACACTATTTCGTGAACGGCAAGCCATTCCTGTAACTGATGCGGCGGCCCTGGCAGCCATTAATGCCAATATCTTAGCCCTGTTTGATGCCCCTCAAATCAGCAGCGGTGATGTAAGGGACGCCTGGGTCACTGTTAGAACCCCAGAACAATTCATCGAAATCGGGGTCGAGTTTAACGAGGTGGGGGCGCAGAATTTTACTGAATTCACCCGAGAGATCGCGGGCACTGGGCAAGCCGTGGGCATTTTTTTAGACGACATGTTGATTAGTGCGCCCGTCGTGGATGCCAGCTTTGCTGAAACGGGCATTCCGGGGAACGAAGCCGTGATTGCCGGGGCCTTTTCGATGGCCGAGGCCGAGGAAATCGCGGCCCAAATTCGCAGCGGCGCTTTTCCCGCCCCGACCAGTATTGCCAGCTTGCAACCGATCAACCTCAATGCGTCATGTGAGCCGGTTGCTGGCAATTAATCCTAGATCTGAACGCTCTGCCGACTTTGGGCTTTAACGTCAGGACAGACCCCATCCCCATTTCGGGGACGGATACCGCCCTGAGCGGGACGTGGTGCGCAGCCCAGGATCAACCTTGCCGCTGCCGCTGATCACGGACTTGCTAACAAGGTTTGCGGCAAGGATCGCATCGCCCGCTGGAACACGGCTGGATTATCCAAGGTAAAGGACACCATAACCGCCCCTTGAATCGTAATGAGCGCATCTTCGCCCCGCTGCTGAGCGATCGCTTCATCTAGACCAGCCTCTTGCAAGACAGCGGTGATGGCCTTAACCCAGGCGGCTAGGGTGACCTTGATCTGAGCATGACGGAGTTCGCGCCCCGTTCCTGATTGCAAGATGGCCAGCAAACAAGGTTTGGTGCCCCCGGCATAAAGCTCGTCAAGGCGATCGCACATCTTTTGCAAGCGTGCCTCTGGGGTTCCTGCCGCCGTGAGCAGCGCCAACACATTTTCTTGCAGCCAACTGTCGGAATAGCACAGCACCGACGCCACCATGTCATCATTACCGCCGGGAAAGTGGTGGTAAAGGCTCGCCTTCCCTAAACCAGTTGCCTCCGAAATTTTCGACAGGGTGGCACCGTCATAACCGTATTGACGAAATAGCTTGAACAAATTCGGAATGTAAGTCTCCTTGGGCATGACAAGCAGATCTCAATTCAACTGTTGACAGTATACCAAACGATCGGTACAGTAGATTCATGCGAACCGAACGATCGGTTCAGTAGGCGCAGTTCACTCCCCATTCGTGAGGTTGCTATGCAACTGACTAAACAAACCCTTAATCAAAGAACCGACCACGTCTATGACGTGCTGGTGGTGGGTGGCGGTGCAGCAGGGCTCTCAGCCGGTATTTATCTCCAGCGCTACCTGCTTTCGACACTCATTATCGATAAAGGTAAAGCTCGTTCTTTTTGGATGCAGGAATTGCACAATTACCTGGGTTTGCCACCAGAAACGCCGGGCCGAGAAGTGCTTAAGCAAGGTAAAGACCACTACCTCTCGCTCGCCGGTGACTATCTCAACGCCTATGTTGAGGAAGTCGTTGATGAAGGTGAAACCTTTGCCGTGAAAGTGCGTATTGGTCGTAAGAATCCCTCTTACGCAGTCTTCCGAACGCGTTATCTCATCGCAGCCAGTGGCATTATTGACCACTTACCCCAATTGGCCGATATGAAAAACGTGTTCGACTATGCCGGGTACAACCTGCATGTCTGTCTCATCTGTGATGGCTACGAAATGCGTGACCAGCGGGTCGGTGTCTTTGGTGGCAGCGCAAGCAGCCTGCAGGTGGCGTTTCCCCTGGGCTGGTTTACGCCCCACATTACCCTGTTTACTAATGGGGCATTTGAAGTCGAGCCAGCGTTGCGCGATCGCTTCGCCGAAGCGGGCTACGCCATTAACGAGCAGCCCATTCGCCAGTTTCTGGGCAAAAATCATCAAATGTCAGGCGTTGAACTTGCCGACGGTTCGGTGGTGG
>ERZ1740058.1563-NODE-1563-length-10450-cov-17.064358_pt1 | contig 10450 bp, 6 predicted proteins | sample MGYA00581745_ERZ1740058 | MGnify/ENA primary metagenome ERZ1740058 (study PRJEB43018, sample SAMN04849742) | marine metagenome | isolation source: floating plastic debris | place: Pacific Ocean | collected 2008-08-30 | study: EMG produced TPA metagenomics... | reverse complement strand
CGTTGCCGAGCTTGACGGCTGGTGGTTCAGGGCGGACCAAATCGATATAGTCAACGGCGGGTAGATTGGCTTGGTCGGTCAGGGAACGGAATCGGGGCAGCGTGGCCAATTGTGTTTGCAACCGTTGAGGGCTAAAAACACCTAAATGAACTTGCCCCAGCTCGGTCTGCACGATTAGATTGCTGGGTGATCGCCAATCGACTTCCGTAATGGCAATCTCACTGGTTTGAATGGCCCGGTAGAGCTGCGGCCACTGGGAGCGATATCTGGGGTGAAAGCCGCGAACGCGCAGTTGGGGGACATCAAATTCGCGATTTACGCTGACAAAGTTTTGCGGCATCCAATAGCCTTGAGCATCAAGAAAGCCTGCATGATTGGTGGGTGTTAGCTCGGCATTGACATCGGCCAAGGGTTGGAGAGGCACTGTTACCGCCACCGGCTGCCGTTCTTGCAGCGTGATCTCTAATCGAGGGGGAAACAGCTGTCGATCCACCTGGGCGGCGGCGATGGGGGATTGGGTACTGAGCCGCTGAACGATCGCCTCGGGTTCGATTTCGAACAAAGGTTGGGGATATTCCAGGGCCAGCAGTTCATAGATAGCGGCCTCGTCGAGCATGTCATTGCCGTTGAGGATGATCTGATCATCACTCTGTAGCAATAACCAAAAGGGATTGCGCATGAGCCAGAACGCCCCAACGGCTAGGCCACCGATGGCAAAAACTCGCCAAATGTGCTGCAAATTGCGCGTCCGGCGCTGTTTTCTGAGCGTTCGGCGGCGATGTGAAAGCTCTTCGGGAGAAGGGGTGACGAGTTCAGTCATGGGCGATCGCGCAAACCGAAAAGGAGACTGCCATAGACCAATCTCAGAAACTGAAAGACGGGGAGTACTAAGGCTGTGGCGTTGATTGTAGCGACTTTTGCAGGGTCTGCAACCGATTTTGCCAGGCGGTGGCGAGCTCGGTATCCGTGAACGGAATCCAGCGGCGCTCGCCAGAATCCAGCGTGAGCTCCAGGCAAACGTCACACCCCTTGGGGAGGCTGGCCATGGTGGGTAGCGATGGCGACGTGCAGAGGGCAATTTGCGTCACTGCATTGAGCGTGACTTCTTGCAGCTGCTCAGGGCCTTGGCGAGTGGGACGACCCCAGACGAGCCGCTCATCCACTTGCCCGAGGGCGGCATAAATATCGTATTTAGCCCGCTCAAATGCTGTCGCCCAGATTTTGTAGGCTTCTAACTTGCGATATTCATTCCAACCGGCCCAGGCCAGCCAGATAAAAACTCCTAATAAAGGTAGCCAAAGTAGTCCACGTTCCATAAATGTCTAGCTGAGAGGCGGTTAACGGAGCGGCGATCGCTCAAGGGGCGTTGAGGTGACCAGATATCCACGCTTGTGGATATCTAAAACGTTGGCTGAGACCCCTGACACGGGGTTAGCGATCGCGATGAGAGCAACGATTCCCTCTTACTAGCTTAGCTGTCAGCGCGTGGCCTAAGTCGAAGATCAGGGTGCTGTCACAGTTCCGGGCTGTGATCGCGAAGATGAGGGGATGCAGGGGAGACGCCGGGCGATGGCTGTGTTTATCTGCTGGCTGCGTTTACCAAGGGGGTTGACTACGTCGCCTTTCGCATCAGCTCCGTCTGTTGGTTGACGGATTTCTCGATTGATAAGATTGCCATCTCGGATTTTGTCCCTTGACCGCTGGCGATTCTCCCGCTTTGCCGGATGGCAGGAAATTTGAGTACAGGGGTCGATGGCTATGGAAAGATGCATAAGCTGCGGCTATGTGAGGAGCCTAAATTGCGCTCAAAGGCTATCTTTGGGAGCACAGAGCCGGTTTATCGTCGTGATTCTGTAAATTCTTGCAACGAGGCTGCGATTTGGCTTTACAGGTCATCAAGAATCTTGACTAGGGTTGTGGCCTCCTAGGCGGATTATGCGCCGCTGAGAAAAGCCTCTGCCCGAGTCTGAACTCATAGTTGATCTGAGGAAACGAAATTGGCTTATATCTCTTTACTAGCGGCCGTGCCTAATACGCTGACCTGGAGCCCCACGGTAGCTATCGTCATGATTGTGTGCAACATCATTGCGATCGCGATTGGCAAATTTACGATCAAATATCCCAGTGAGGGGCCAGCCATGCCGTCGCCGAACTTGTTTGGTGGTTTTGGCTTGCCGGCGGTTTTGGGTACGACTAGCTTGGGCCACCTGATTGGCGCGGGGGCGATTTTGGGCCTTGCTAACCTGGGCGTCCTCTAGGTGCTCAGCGTATCCAGCTCTTAGCGGGTGTTTAAGAACCGGCCGGGGAAAGTGCGATCGTGCTTTCCCCGGCCAGCATCCTTAAAACTGAAAGCCTAAGTTGAAGTAAAATCGCAGGCCCGGCGGGTCATCGGTGGTGAGTTCTTCAATGTCGATTAGCGGATAGGCAAAATCAGCCCGAGCGTTGAAATCTTCGGTGATATTCAATAAAAATCCCAGCCCGGTACCCAACAGAAAGTTGTTGTCTGTCGCATCAATACTGTCGCTGTCGTTCCAAACGTAGGCACCATCGAGGTAGGGCGCAATTTGAAAGAAGGGCAGTCCCTCGGCGGTGCGCGTGATCACGATTTGATCTTCGATTGAGAATCGGAAACCATTGTCGCCAAAGCGTTGGTTCTGGTCATAGCCGCGCACCGATAAACCACCGCCCGAAAAGAATTTCTCAGAGCCGGGTAGTGAATCAGGTGAAAGTTGCAGGCTACCTTGCACAAACAGCAGATTATCTGGCCCGAGTCGTTGCACGCGCTGCACTTGACCAATCCACGAAAAGAAGCCATTCGTGCTGCCATTGGTGGTAGCGGTATCGTCAACGCTCTCTTCGCCCAAGCGAAACTGCGACTGCAGCGCCCAAGCACCGCTGGTGTCACGGTGCACGTAGTCTTGACCAAAGCTCAAAACTTGAGTGTTGCTGGAATCCGTGATGATGCCCGAGATCAGCGTTGAGCCTTCGCGGTAGCGATAGCCCAGGGAAAGGGCAAATTCATCTCTCGGAGTGCGAATGAGGGGCTGACGCACACTGATTTCATAAATATCGGTAGACCCCTCTGTGTCAAACGCAAAGGTCGGCTGGTTGGGATCGGTGATTTCAAATTCGTTGGGAGTGAGCCGCACCAACAAGGTGCCGTTCGTCGGGCTAATGGGAACGCGATAGCCGAGTTCATAAACCTTAGATCCGGCTGTGGTGGTCCAGGTGGCAGAGCCGAATAGCGTGTCACCGAGCCCGGCCAAATTGCGAAACTGGAGACTGCCGCCGAGCCGAACGGTGCCCACCGAGGGCGGTGAGTAGTTGTCGCTGAAAACCGAACCGCCGACGGTAGGAGCTTCGGCGACGCGAACGATGAGTTGGCTTTGGCCGACGGCACTGCCAGCTCGGAGGCTGGCTTCGACGCTGTCAAACATAGGGTCAACGCGCAGTAGCCGTAACTGATCTTCTAAATTGGCTTGATTGAGTGGGCGAGTGCCACCCTGGGCAACTCGCACCCGCACGTAGTCGGCCAGCGTGTCGGTGCCTTCTACGATGATTTCTTCCAGCTCGCCCTCTAGCACATCAATTTGGACGACACCCTCAACAATGGTTTGGGTGCTGATGATGGCGCGCGAGGTGATATAGCCGCCATCCAGGTAGAGCTGGGTGATGGCATCAGCCGCCTGCTGGAGTTCTGCCAGGGTGACGTCACGGTTTTCGTAGGGGGCGACGATCGCGGCTAGCGTGGCCTCATCAAAAATTGTGCTGCCGACAACCTCAACCTCAGTCACGCTAAAGGGCGTGTCGGCACCAGGGGGTAAGGGTTGCTCAGGAACGGTGGGTGATGGTTCTGGCGCGTCATCGTCGGAGGGCAGGGGGACTGGCAGTGATGGCTCCGGAAACCGATCTTGACTCGGATCGACTTGGGCCAGTTGCAGCGGGTGATCTGAGGGGGGATCGGTGACGAACGGCACGCCAGGAAGCGCCCAAACCACTGCCGGCCAAAAACCTAGCGAGGCGATCGCAGTGCAGCCAGAGAAACCCAGAAATTGCGGATTCATAGTCCACCAGTCTCGACACGTCTCTCAGATTATCGCGACTAATTCAGAAAACAATTGATTTGTGTCTATAAAAGGACATTTTTGAGCAATGCTGCTGTGATCCCATACGGTTTGCGGCCTCTCAAGTATTCAAGCTAAGGCGGTTATAACGATTTGGGCGATAGGACTGACCCTGTCACGGGAATGCCGGGGAGCGGGCGAGCAAGGAGGCAGAAAAACTGGAGGGCTGGTTTTTGGGGTGTCGTGGAGTCCTGGTGTGAGTTGAGAGAAACGGGCTCGTATCTGTAGGAACAGTCCAGAGTCGGGCTGTTAAGGAAGGAGGCGGCACTGCCATCGAGGCTCAAAGGGGTTGCTGGGATGCCGGACTCGCCTGGCGCTGAGAGTGCTACCAAGGACTGCCGACTAGCGTAAATGCCGCCCAATAGTAGGGATGACGAGTATCGCCAAAGCGGAGATTGACCAACTCTTCTGGCAGGGGCTGACTGCCGCCATTCCACTGCAAGACGCCATCAGTCACAGTGACTTCACCCCGCAGCATGGCGAGTTGGGCCTGCCGCAGCGCCTCTGCTTTGTAGGGTTGTTGGCTGAGCTGGGTATAAAACTCGGTCATCAGGCCAGCGGTTTCGAGATCGCTGACCTGCCAAAGAGAGGCGAGGGCTGATTTGACACCTGCCTGCAAGGCTAGTCCAGCAAAGCCCAGCTCAGCTGAGGTATCGCCCAGTGCGGTGCGGCAGGCGCTCATGACCAGTAAGTCTAAGGGGGGATCATTGAGCTGCAGCTCGCGCAGTTGATCTAAGCCGAGCCGTTGATCCCAAAATTGAATGTAAGAGTTGTCCGGTCCCCCTGAGCGAAATTCGCCGTGGGTCGCGAGGTGCAAGATCTGATATGCAGAGGCCGATCGCAGCGCGACCAGATTGTTGGGTGTGAACTGTTCATTCAGGTCACGCGTTCCGGTTCTCAGATTTTCGACAATCGTTTCGAGCTCAAAGGGAACGGCCGGTAGGGCGGGCTGATCGGTGAACTCAGAGGCTCCCATGGCCAGCACTGGAGCCTGACGCAAATCAGTGTAGCGGGTGTCGGTCAGCGCTAAGCTCGGCATCAGCCCGACGGTGTAGTTCTCGATGATGAACTGTTCGCCATCGTGCAAGGCTGCCAGGGGGAGCGATCGCAGACCGGGAGCCATGATGAACGATACATGGCCAATATCTTCGGCTGCCAACGTACTTTCTAAGGGCAGCACCAACCAGTCATACAGCGCTTGCGAATATTTCAAATAGTTGCTTTGTCGACGGCGGGTGCGATCGGTGAGTTCGATTTGCAAAGCCCGCACCGAGGCAATCACTTTTTCGCGAGTGGCGGTGGGAATCTCAATCTGCTTAGGTTGACCGGTGGGAGTGACGATGACGAGCTGAAGAACGTCACTGGGTTGAGGATTTTGCAGTTGTTTGGCTGATGGCGTTTGGGCAACGGTACTACCTGCAGGGTTAAAGCGGGCATAGACTAAGGCCGATGGTGTACCGACTTGCTCGGTGAGGTTCTGAAGCGTACCCTGGCTGGACTCGAAGTTGGGATCGGCAAGAACCGGTAGATCGAAAAAGCCAACAAAATCATCGGCATAATAGGAATCTTCAAAGGCCCACTCATCGAGAGTCAAATCCTCCGCATTGTCATCAAAATCGCGATCGCGGGGATGACGTCGCTGCCCCACATCCTCCTCACCGTCCTCAAAATCTTCGCCATCCCCAAAATCTTCACCGTCTTCGAAGTCGCCACCGTCTTCGAAGTCGCCACCGTCCTCAAAGTCGCCACCCTCATCAAAGCCCGGATCGTCCCCAAAGTCGCCACCCTCATCAAAGCCCGGATCGTCTCCAAAATCATCGCCAAAAAAATCATCGGGCGGTGCGAAGTCTTCACAGCCGACAAAGCAATCGAATTCATTTGGATCCGGCGGCATGTTCGGGTCGGGTGGCATGTTCGGGGAAGGCGTCTAGTTGGGGACTGGTGTCAAGTTGGGGTCCGGGGGCTCGATGTTGCCAAAGGTGACTGAGGCGAGATAGCTATCAAAGGGGACGGTGTCAATGCCGTTGGTAATGGTTTCAAACGTGCCGTTGGTGCTCGCATCACCCACCACAAAGGGCACATTGCCGTTGCCCCCGTGCTCGACCAAAATGGCCGCACCGCCAAATGTCTCGATGCTGGGACTGCCCTCGACTCTGATCAAATCGGGGGTGCGGATCGAAATATCGCCACCGGCCGCATCGAGCCCAGCGATGACGATATCGCCACTCAGGCTGGTCAGAGAAATATCGCCGCCGTCAGAAAACACCGGTAGCAATATATCGATGGCGGGATTACCCGTCATACTGTCCGCTGCCAAAGTAATATCGCCACCAAACGTGTCGAAGAAGCCGTCAATATTGATCTCGGCACCTTGCAAGGCAACATCGCCGCCATTAGTTGAGAAATCGTCATCAATGTTGATCTGACCGTTGCCATCATTGTCGGTATCAGCTTGAAAGTCATAGTTCACGCCCGCGGTGCTCTCGAGCCCGAGGGGAAGGTCAATGTCGCCCGCTGCTAACAACTCTAGAGTGGCTCCAGCGGAGACTTCTGATAGGTTAAAGTCATCGACGGTGATGTTGCCCTCGTCACCGCCGCCAGTGCCGGTGGAGACGGTGACGGTGACGCCAGCACCGGTGCCCAAGGCCACCTGCAAATCGAGCCAGCTGACGATAGCGGGGCCACCAGCTTGAGCAATAAATGGATTACCACCGGGAAAGGCCGCTGTGTCAGTCGGTGCGATGGCACTGATTTGTACATCAAACGGATCGAGCAGCCAAGTGCCCGCCAGACCATTGGGGGCACTAATGTCGGGCACTCCTTGGGTGTCGAGAAACCCCAGACTGCTGGTTTCGACTAGCCCCCCATTGCCACCGTTCGCGCCACCGCGCGCGCTGAGGGTGCCGTAGCTGCGGGTTGTCTCATCCGACCAGACAATCACGGTGCCGCCATCGCCGTTGGCGATCGCATCCGCCACCAAGTTCGACGCCCCATCGATAAAAGTTACCGCCGCTGTGGGCAAAGGCCCTTGGCCGGTATAATCACCCCCGACGCGTAGGGTGCCGCCACCGCTGTCGCCCGAGGCATCGAGCGTGCCCCCGAGTAAACCGAGGGTGTTGCCGAGTACCGTGATGTTGCCGCCGCGATCGCCGCTGGTGGCATCTAACGTGCCGCTGATGATTGTTGTTCCTGGATCGGTAGGAAGAGCAACGTCGGACGTGTCGAGGGTAATCGTGCCATCGGGATTAACCGTGACGCCTGTGGCCTGAGCGATCGCGTTGCCGGTCAAGAGTTCTGGCAGTGAGGCCGGGGTAAAAGTAGTGGTCGGGAGGTCAGAGACAGCGGTGAGGGTTTCGACTTCCAGATTGAGCAACAAGCCGCTTTGGGCAATCCGCACGAGGTTGCCGCCTTCTACGGCACTGATGATAATGTCGCCGCCGGGTGCCGCGATCGTTCCCGTATTCAGCACTTGCCCCCCGATGAGCACCACCGATTCGCCCGGTAAAACGCTGAGAGTGCCCGCGTTCACCACGCTGCCCGGATTCTCTAAGCTGAAGCTAAAACTCTGGGGATCACCCACCAATGCAGCATAGTCAGGGGTGCCCACGGTGCCAAAAGCGCTGTCGGCAAAATTGACCTGATCCGCCGTCACGGCTGTAAAGCCGCCCTGTAGATTGAGTACGGAATTGGGGCCAAAGAGAATGCCGTTGGGATTGATCAGAAACAGGTTGGCATTAGAACCGCTCACCTGCAGCAGGCCATCAATCAGTGAAGCATTGCCGCCTGTCACCCGACTCAAAATGTTGAGAATAGCAGGGTCGGTGATGAAGGTCGCACTTTCGCCGGTGAGCAGGTTGAACTCGGTAAAACTGTGGAAAAGGTTTTGACTATCGGCAGAGGTTGCGCCGCCAGTGATGGCATGGTCGTTGCCGGTGGGCGTGACTTGCGTGCCGGTGCCATCGTTAGCAGGGAGGATGCCGTCGGCCCCGCTGGGCGTGGCCACTAGCCCCAAGAGTAGTGTGGTGGCCGCGATCGCCTGAGACCATTTTTGACCATGAACAAACCAAGCCCTGGTTGCATGACCCGGTGTTGACAGCATCTCACAGCAGCTAAGGAGGGGCTCGGCACTTGCCTGACAATCTCGCTTCATCGGTTCTCTTCTTTCCAGTCCTAGTCAAGGTGAAACTCATCAGCTTCACCGGGTGTCGGAGCTATTGAATCTATATATAGCTTTCTATACTCTGCCTTGAGGATGGCTGAATGGGAGGAAGGTGATGGTGTCGGGGAGTGTTTTGTAGCAATTCTTTGTTGAGAGTAATGACGATTTCGTAGTTCTACGTAGAGCACTGCTGACCGTTTGGAGCATCGTCAGAATGCTGGCAAATTTCTGACTATTGCCGTTGTTGCATCACATACTGACCGTGAATGTTAACGGCATAGGGGACGCCATAGGTGAGCAAGGCCGAGGCCCAGCGTCCTAACGTCATCTTGCCTTGCATGAGGGCGGCACCATGATTAATCAGAAACAAGACGGTGCCGACGACCAAGGCGACCTGAATCGCCATGGGCCGCAGGGTCGGATCTTTGAGCGCCGCTAGGTAGCCCCAGAGGTTGGGTTTCTTCATGTTTGCGCCTGATCAAAAAGTCCTGCTTACAATTCAAGCATGACCGCGTGGGGCGCTCGGAGCTGCCCTTAATTGCCTGGTGAATAGCGGGCAAAATCATTCGTTTGGCCCAGCGCTGGGTGAGGCCCAGTGTGACCAAGCCCCTTGCCCAGCCCGGCTATCTCTCATGGCTACCGGCCTTTTGGGGGCGCTGGTTTTTGCAGTCAGGAGCGTCAATGACATGACCCAGACTCAACCCATGACTTTGGCGATGCGCGACCAGATTTTGGTCTGCGGCCTGGGTAGTTTGGGCCAGCATTGTGTCGCCAATTTAAAGACGTTTGGGGTGCGGGTGAGCGCGATCGAGCTAGTGCCCACTAACCGTTGGGAAATTGAGCACCTACCGGAGCTGATCGATCAGCTTGTGATTGGTGATTGTCGGCAGTCAGAGGTGCTGCAACAGGCGGGCATCGATCGCTGTCGGGCGGCTCTGATGGTGACGACGAATGAACGGGTCAATCTCGAAGCGGCGCTGAGCGCTCGGGTGCTGAACCCCACCATTCGCCTCGTGGTGCGATCGGAAAAACAAAACCTCAATGACTTGCTAGAGCAGCAGCTGACTAACTTCATCGCTTTTGAGCCGACCCAGCTGGCGGCACCGGCCTTTGCCCTCGAAGCTCTGGGCGAAGAGATGCTCGGCTTTTTTAAGATTGACCAGCAGCCATTTCGGGTGGTGCAGCACCAAGTTGTGGCTACCGATGCGGTGTGCAACAGTCGCAAAGTGTATGAGCTGAATAACCGCGATCGCCGGGTGTTGCGCTATCTCGAAGCGACTGAGACGGCGATCGCCCCCGAAGTTTGGGAAACCCGCGATCATCCGGACAGTGCTTCTGCGCAGTTTTATACCTGGCTACCTACTGCCACGATTCGGGCCGGAGACGTCATCGTCGCCGTAGAGGCGGAGTCGCCCGATGCCATGACCGTTAAACGTTTGCCTGACGATGCTGATCGTGATCGTCAGCAGGGTCGGCTGCAGCGCAGAATCAATGGTCTGAAGCACTGGCGCGGGTGGCGGCCCCGCCGGGCGATCGCTAATTTTTGGCAAGCGAGCGCTCAGCAACAGATTCGTCGGGTGGCCTTGATCTGCGGGCTTACCGTAGTGGGTCTATGTGCGGTGGGCAGTGTGCTCTTGTCGCTGACGGGCACAGCTCCTTCGCTGGCGGATGCCTTTTATGCCACGGTGGTGCTGTTGCTGGGGGGCTATGGCGATGTCTTTGGGGGCGTGGCTCTGCCACAGCCGATCCCTTGGTGGCTGCGGCTCTTTAGCCTGAGCCTGACGCTGGCGGGCACGGCGTTTATCGGGGTGCTGTATGCCCTGCTCACCGAAAAGCTCTTGACCTTGCGGTTTGAGTTTTTGGCCAAGCGCCCCCCGGTGCCCGAAGGCGATCACGTGGTCATCATTTGGCTAGGCCGAGTCGGCCGACAGGTGGTTGAGATGTTGCAGGATCTCAACCAACCGGTGGTGGGCATTACGAGCCAAACGATTGAACCGGACGTCTTGCCGCAGATGCCTCTCATCACCGGGGCCATTCACGATGCGCTGGATAAGGCCAACTTAGCAACTGCTAAAAGCGTGGTGGCGGTCAGTGATGATGAGATTCAAAACTTGGAGCTGGGCCTGATGGCCTATCGCTTGAATCCCAGCAGTCGCCTGATTATTCG
>ERZ1740058.1562-NODE-1562-length-10475-cov-8.193858_pt1 | contig 10475 bp, 13 predicted proteins | sample MGYA00581745_ERZ1740058 | MGnify/ENA primary metagenome ERZ1740058 (study PRJEB43018, sample SAMN04849742) | marine metagenome | isolation source: floating plastic debris | place: Pacific Ocean | collected 2008-08-30 | study: EMG produced TPA metagenomics... | reverse complement strand
ATCACAGCTCCTACGATAATACATTCGGATTTGCAAAATCCGAGTAGCTGAAACAACCGAATTATGAATAAAATATTACTTGTCCTATTTCTGACCTTTTCCATTCTCGCTACTGCGAAAAATAACTGCGAAAAATATACAGACAAATACATTCCTGTTGACTTGAAAGATGCTATTTCCTTTTTTGAGTGTAGATGGCCAAAAGAAGATTTAGATAATTTTAAAAACAAAAACGAGAATACTGCAACAACCGAATTACATTTTGGAACTGGAATGTCAATCAGAAATAGCTGGAAATTATGGACTGGAACTTCAGATATATCAAAATACTTTCGAGATTTAGGAATTCATCATCCAGATGATATGTCAAGTATAATTCTGATTTCATTGCACAGAAAACTAAACGAAAAGCCTATCGAATTAGAAAATCAAATTAAATATTATCAAGACTATTGGGCTGAATCCGAGAAAAAGCAAAAAGAAAGACTAAAAGAAGAATTCAGCGAATTTAAAATTGGTGATAAAGTGGAATTCACATACGACTATGATTTCGTCTCTAAAAAACAGGAGAAAAAATATATGGACGACAAGTGTTACGCCACAGGAATTATAATCGGACTGAATAAAGAAAAATTAGAAGTTCAAGTTAAGCTTAAAAAAAGTTGCAACCGAAAAGGAATCATCATTTTGAAATATGATGTTTGGGACAAAATTGACGGAGAATATCAAAAGATTGAGGAAGATAAAATTGAGATAATGAAAAAAGGAGAAACACGCTGGACTTCATATGAATTATGGGATATATTAGAATAAATAACTGTGGGCAAGACCTTGTATAACTCATTGCAATCTTTCGTTTATGGCGGCAAATCGTAGCTAATTTTCCGCAACGAGCTATACGGCACATTACCCCTTGACAGGCACGCTTTTATTTTATAGTTCCGTGCTGTTCGGGGTATGCCACCCCGAGCCATTGATCATAGGTTTTATAAACCGCTTGCCTTTCAAAACGGATCACAGCTCCTACGATAGTAGATTCAGAGTTGCAAAATCCGAGTAGCTGATACTATTTTAACAGTTTACTTCAGGCAAGTCATTCGTGAATATTTCCTTTACGATCAAACTTTATCGCAAAGTATTCTATAATAAGGAGTATTTTTACCTTACCCTTTGCACCACCTTCTTTTCTAGGCGGGCGCTCACCGAAGTTAGCAAATAAGATATCTTCTTCTGTCACCAACGGTAAATAGGTGTCGTCTACTTTTACAAACCTATTGGTTCTGCTAATAATGGTATCCGTTATAAGCCTACTGAAGGAAAACTCCATCAAATCTATTTGATAGAGATCACCTGATTTCTCTAAGTAAAGCGCTAAAGTATCCTTTTTAAGTGAATCATTCCTCTCGGAGAGGTATTTACTCAAAAGCTCAGTCACCTTTGGGGGCAGTTCATAGATGATTTTCTGAGCACGAAGGTTACCAAATGAAAGTAGAATTAATACTAGTAATATTACCTTTTTCATTGTATGGAATACCTAGATAAATATGCATATTTACACTCACCAACCCGTTTCTACTACTTTACCATAGCGATTAAAGCGAATGAAGTACAACTCCCCTACAATATTCATTCTGATTGGGACTATCTTATCTCCTCTCGTCCCATAACCGTGCGCAACAAACTGAAAATCTTCATCCAAAATGACAGGAACTTTCAACGAATCCATGATGACAAATCTATTGGTGTTCGCTAATAAAAAATCTTTTTTGCTATTATTACCCTTTTCGCTCCTACCAATGTAGATTTTATAAGCACCTTCCTCATTCTCACTATTCAATATGATATAAAAACCTGCATCAGGTTCACTCTTTGTAACTTTATTTATATAATTGACTATCTCATCGCTCACTTTCTCAGGAAAAGCATACTCTAGGTAATCCTGAGCAATTAACCGATTGGTTAAAGCCAATAATGCTATCATTAACAAGAGCTTTCTACACATACTATCTTTTATCTTTAATTGTAGTATTAAATGAGTCTCTACCAATTTTATTATTGGTATCTGTTTTCCCAAAAAAGTTCTTCCTAGAACCATCTGGACTCACCTTATTTATGTTAGACCTTCTGCCTTTTCACTATTTGCATCTGTCCTCTCTCGGCTTCTTAGTAATCAATCGAGCATGTGAACCTGGAAAGCTGTATTCATAGTTGTAGGTTTTACCTTCCTTGGGATCGAATATATCTTTGTATTTTTCCTTTTCAGTATTGTATACATACAATAAAAGGAATCTATTCTCAAACCAACTCTTATAAAACCTGATTTCGTACTCATAAAACTTTTCTTCCTCACCACAATATTCAGTATAGCTAAAATGTAGGTAGATTTCTTTTTCTTCCTCATTTGAGATTTCATCATATAGTTCTTCACTTAGTGAGAGATCGCCAGGTTCATAGTCCACATCGAACTTCTCAGCTATCTGTTTTTTTGACTTCAAAATTACATAAGTATCTTGTATATTCCCTGCTTCCACCTTCTCATCTATAGATATAATGAGATTAAAATGCCTCTCTTGCGCCTGCGTCGAAAAAAGGTTTACTGTTAGTAAAAAAGTCAAAATTATATATCCCATTGAACCAATATTTTTGTGCTACTATATTATTGATCCATACATTCTTTTTGCTCTTTGGTAGATCTTTTTTGAATAATTCTACTACCACTCCCTGGATATGATATATTGTAATTATACTCTTTTTCTGGTAAAGGAAAGTAGATTTTTCTATTATACTTACTATCAAAATTATACACGTAAAGAATAAAATAGGGCTGTTCAAACCAAACAGTTTTCATAGGAATTTCATAAAAGTAAGTAAAAATCTCTTGACATACTTTAGTGTGTTTAAATCTAAGTACAAGCTCTTCAATAGCTCCTGAATCTGTTAGTTTTTGATGGTTGCTTTCTGACATAATCATTTCTCCTGGTATAAAGCGGATATTTATTGTATCCTTTGAGCCGTCATTATATTCAACCTCTATAAATGAATCACTTATATCACATATTCGATCATCGACTAAGATGATCCAGTTGAGCCTCTTAGTTTGTGCAGAGACAGTAAAAGATAAAAAAAGGATGCTGATGATGACTAATATAAGCTTATCCATTTAGCTAATGATTTATGATTTTCTCCACAGCATTTGGAAGTATTCTCAGAAATGGCTCATCTAGGTTGTTTTTGTAGACTACTATACCGTTCTTACTTCTTATGAATATTAGATTTATCGCCTTTTTTAGTTTTATAAGCATCTACTGCATAACACTTCTACCAACCCACCTTAATAATTTCACCTGTAGGTTTAAAGTGAATAGCAAATGATTCTGAAATAATACGTAATCTTATAGGGTACTCTTTATCGCCTCTCTTACCATAACCGAAGGCTAAAAATTTGAAATCCTCTTCAAGAATAACAGGAATAATTTTGGAGTGCATTTTAATGATGCGATTGGAATTATCTAGAAGATACTTCACATCTTCGCTAAGACTTTCACTTCTAGTCCTAACATATACTCTGTAAGTATTACCTAAATTTTGATCGTAGTCTTGGTGAACAATGACGTAAAACTCTTGTGATAGTTCATTGTCTAGTTGAGCCAAAATATATTTATTTAGCTCATTCTGCACATTTTCAGGGAAAACATATTCTAAGTGATTTTGGGCAATTATTATATTAAACGGGAGCAGCGCTAACATGAATAAAACTATTTTTTTCATTCTGGCTATTCGTGAATATCTCCTTTACTATCAAAAAGTAATCTATGATAAGGAGTATTTGCACTCTACCCTTTGGACCACCCTCTTTTCTAGGTGGAGTCTCGCCGAAGTTAGCAAATAAGATATCTTCTTCTGTAACTAATGGTAAGTAAACATCTTTTACTTTCACAAATCTTGCTGTATTACTGATTATTGTCTCTGTAATCCGCTTGCTGAATGAAGCTTCGATAACTTCTAAATGGTATAAACCATTGATCTTTTCTAAGTATATAGAGAGTGTAGAGTCTTCTACAGCACTTTCTTTTTCAGAAAGATACTTGCTGAGATAATCAGTTACTTTTGGGGGTAACTCATAAATGATCTTCTGAGCAGGAAGGTTACCAAATAAAAGTAAAATTGATACCAGTAATATTGCCTTTTTCATTGTATAGAATACCTAGATAAGTATGCATATTTACACTCACCAACCCGTTTCTATCACTTTACCCGTCTTGCTAAAACGTATATAGAAGCCCTCGCAGATAATGTGCAGTCGTATAGGAACTGTCTTATCACCTCTTTTCCCGTAACCGTGAGCAACAAAATTAAAATCTTCGCTTAGTATTACAGGTACTTTTAGAGCGTCTAAATGAATAAGCCTATTAGTATTAGCTATGAGGAAATCCTCTTTTTCGTTTGAGCCACTAGTATATTCTGATATGTATATCGTGTACTCATTATTTTGATTTTTTGACCTAAGAAGAGCATAAAATGTTTGCTTAGGATTATTTGAAAGTTGTTTGTTTACATATTTATTTATCTCATTCATTACTTTTTCTGGAAAAGCATACTCTAAGTGATTTTGCGCAGTTAGATGATTAGTTAAAACTAATAATACTACCATTAATAAGAGCTTTCTATACATATTACCTTTTATCTTTCGTTGCTGTATTAAATGAGTCTCTACCAATTTTATTATTGGTATCTGTTTTCCCAAAAAAGTTCTTCCTAGAACCATCTGGACTCACCTTATGAATATTAGATTTGTCGCCTTTTTTAGTTTTATAAGCATCTACTGCATATATTGGAATTCCTATCTCTACAGAAGTTGCTTTATCAGGATTAGAGGTTGTGGGTATATTTCTCATACCTTCTTTTTTAACTTTAGGATGACCATGTACTTGCCCTAGTATAATCCTCTTTCCATCCTCAGTCCATCTAGTTACTCCTACACCTTTACTTTCTACATAAGTCTTTTCATTGTTACCAGTCATTCCCTCTTCGCTAGATACAGCAGAAATCTCTGGGTCTAAAGTAATATAGATAGAATATTCCACACCTTTTTCTACTGTATTATCATGTACCCCTTGAATATCAGCTTGTATTTTTGTTTCGTTAAATAATATTTCACTCACAAACTCATTGCCACGCAAGGCATCTCTTTGTTCTTGGGTAGTATTTTCGTTATTAATGAGAGATAGAACATCCCCTTCTCTACCCTCTTGTACAAGTCTCAGTTTATCCCCTTGTCCGTCGTTCCCCAGATAAGTCAAGACACCCTCTACTATCCCATAATAATGGTCAAAAGGAGCCACAGGCATTCTTCCATCAGGGTCTTTGAATCGTATAGGATTATTAAAATTAAAGTTATAAGGGCTCCAAGAAGACATCTCATCCGCTAGCGGATCCATCGAAAGCCAGCGAATTTCTACGCCATGATGATAGATCATCCCCTTGAAAACAGTGTCTTCAGGTAGCACAGTGGCCAGCTCCCACGTCTGGGTATTGATAATGCCCAAGCCTACTGGCATCAAGGTGTCTTCGTGAAAGGTTTCGTCGTACTTGCCTTTACTGAGGGTATGTATCTTCAGCTCAAATTGTTTGAGCTTTTTCTTCTTTTTAGGCTTTTTCTGCGCCATTGCAGCACCTGCCAGCAGGCAAAAAATCATTAACAATAGGAAGGAATGTTTCATGGTTTTTGGTTATTAAGTTGGGCATTTTGCATTTCTTGAAGCCAGCGTACATACATTTCTTTGGTTACATTACGATAGCCAAGCTTGTAAGCGCGTATATAAAGCTGCTCTACGGAAGTGTAGAGGGGTTTTACAGTAGGCTTTTCTTTCAGCGCCTGTATGTTATCTACCCCATATTCCGCTTGCAGGGCTAAAAGTTCTTTACTCAGTACATCTGCTTTGAGCACCATGGCCTTGGCAAAATGAGGGTAATATGCCAAAGCCAAATCGAGGCACTTTAGTACAAAGGCTTGGTGGTCGGCTGGCTTTTTCTGGGCGTAGCCCTGCGCTAAGTCTACCAAGCAAAGGGCGAGCGTGTACGCTTGGCTCAAGGTATCCATATACACTCGGTTGCGAATGGCATCGGTATGAATATACCCCGAAGCACTTAACCACGCATCCATCGGAAAGGTGGCGGAGGTCAGTTCTGTATTGTACCAGCCAGCCGCTAAGGAGCGCTGCTTGATGTACATGTGGTTGGGCGCTAGCGCCAAGTAAGCAGGTACGTCTAGCTCCTCAGCTACCAGCTTGTAGAGTAAAGGTAGTGAATGGCAATTGCCAGATTTTAAGGTTAGGAGCTTTACGACAAAGGTATTTACCCACTCTTGTTCTCCCCATACATCCTGAAAGTCGTAGGTGTAAGGCAAATGATACCATACTTGCGCTTGCTTATCCATCAGAGAGGTGGTATCAGTGAGTACCTTAAAGATCGCCCCTGCCAAGTTTACTTGTGCTTCGTCTCGCTCCTCATACTTTTGCACGGGGTTGGCTTTGGCGTAGCGTTTACTTAGCTTGGCTAAAAGGGCTAATGATTGGGAGAAGCGCTCATAACTAAGGCGCTGATCAAAATAAGCATTTTCTACCGCAAATACGGCTTCTTTTAGGCTATACGGCTGTTTTTGTGTCAGCATCGCTACCAACTGCTTGTAAGCTTGCTCATAGGCACTTTCTACCGCTTGGGGTGCTTGGGTGCTATCTATAAAGTTAGCGGCTGCCGCTTCCTCTTGGGCGTAGCTGTTTAGCCCGTAGAGTAAGGTAAGGATCAAGAAGAAGGATCGCCTATAGTTGTAGAGATTATTCATGAGTCGCTTGTTTGGCTTGTTGTATTTGGTTGAGCCATCGCTCGTATATCTCCGCAGGAATCGGCTCGTGGCCTAAATCATCCAACGTCTTGTAAAGTAAGTTTCTTTCCATAAGCGCCCGTTTGGCTTTGGGAAACTTCTCAAGGTCTTTTCGCTCCTTGTAGTCTTCTTTCTTCTCTAGAAGCTGCTTTTCTACACTTGCCCAGAGGGCGGTCAGGTAGTTCGCCATCGTCATATGGCCGTGAATATCTCGGGGGGCGTGCTTAGGGATCGGGGAGACAAAGTGAGCGATGGTATCATCCATCCCGAATTTGGCTTCGTAACCTAAAGTTAAATCTACCAAACACTGGGCTACTGCCTCTTTTTTACTGAGAGGCGTCATGTAGATACCGTGCTGAATCGCCTCCGCTTTAATAAAGCCCGAACCCATCATGAGCTGATCGCTGGCCATAAACTGGTTGGTGGCTTCGTAGTTGAGCCATTTCCCCGCCTCGTCTTGGAACATTACGTAGCTATGGTTGGGGGCAAAGGCTAGAGAGGCCTTTGTTTCCAAAGCTTCTGCTACTAGTAAATACAGTAAAGGCATAGAATGACAATTGCCACTCCCGGTACGCAAGAGCTTGGTAACAAACATCTTGGTATGGTCTTCTCTGCCCCAATAGTCCTCAAAGTCGTAGCGAAAAGGCACAATAGTGGTTTTCTTCTTGGTTACGGGATGCTTGGCACGGATACCATTTTGCATCAAGTAGACCAAGGCACTGTTTTTCTCAAAGTCAGTGGTAAAGGCATACTTTTTCTTTTTCACGTAGGCTTTAAGCAAGGAGGCAATGTCTTCAATAGACTGATTGAAGGCGGCTTGATCGAGTGTATCATTGTGATAAGCATTCTCTACGGCAAACACCGCATCACGCAGAGAAAGCGGCATAGTACCCTCTAGCATCGCATTGAGGATACGAAATGCCTTTCGGTAGTGTGCAGTAGCTTGCGGAGATGCCTTATAGCCTAGATTGTAGCGAATCATTTGCTTGGCGTAAGCTTCTTGGCGCTTCCGAATCTCCGCTTGCCGTTGGTAGGCTTTGAATTCCTCAATGGCTTGTTGGTGCTGTCTGAGTACCTGCTGTTGGCGCTGCATGGCTTCTTGGTGTTGCTGCTGCCTGAGTTGCAAATGAGGCGAAGGAGGCTGGAAAGTAGAAAAGCTGGGTGATTGAGGGATGACTTGAGGAACAAGGGGATTGGGCTGCGTAGGAAGTTGGGCAAATAAGCTACCCAATACACATAGATAGCCCACTAAAAATAAGGAAAAGCGTTTCATAATAACGGTGTTGTTTAGATGGCTTGTATAAAGCTAAAACTTTTTCGTAAAAGCTTTGCGCCAAAAGTACTGTAAATACGGGAGGCGTACAAGAAAACGAGGTTTTAAACTATAACTTTTTAGCAGAAAAATATTACTTTTATGGCGTATCACATATCCTACAAAATACCATGGAACTAGGCGAAAAAATACGGGCTATACGAGAAATGAAAGGCTACTCACAAACCTACCTTGCCACCCACATGAACATTAGCCAGACGGCTTACAGTAAAATAGAACGTGGTGAGACCCAAGTAACCCCTGAAAAACTACAAACCATCGCCGACATTCTCGAAGTACCTAAAGAAAGCATTGAAAACTTCTCCGAAAAGTTTTTTATCAATATTACAGGGGATAATAATACGAATAATGGCAATAGTAATATTAATAGTGTAGATAAAGTCCTGTTAGAGTACCTTATACAACGCATCACGCTGCTGGAGCAAAAAATAGAACAGATGGAAACACACTACCAAGCACAGCAAAAGCAATGGTTGGATTTACTAAATAAGAAGTCATAGCCTACGCTTACCTATCTTCCGTTTTTATTCGATCGCTTTTCTACACCGCCTTACTAAAAACAGGCTGTTCGCTTTGTCGTTTCTGCCAATAATGCTGGTCAAACTGCAAGGCAATATTTCTGAGAAAGAGGCGCCCTTTGGGGGTTACTTCCAAAGATTTATCTTGTAATGTAAGCAAGCCATCTTGTGCCAAGGGGCGTAAGCGTTCTGTAATCGTTACGAAGCGTGGGTGGGTTTCGTGTTGCCAATTGGCTTTCCCTGTACACATAATTGCTAGAATGTATTGGCGAAGTTGTAAGTCTTCTTCACTCAACAGGTGCCCTCTCAACAAAGGGAAATCACCGCTTTCAATCGCGGCTTGGTAAGCTTCTACTTCTTTGATGTTTTGGGCGAAAGCCGTACCGCTATCGCTGATGCTGGAAGCTCCTAAGCCAATCAGCAGTGATGAAGCGCGGGTAGTATACCCCATAAAGTTTCTATGTAATCGCTCTTCTTTTAAAGCCATTAGTAGCTCATCTTTTGGTAAGGCAAAATGGTCTAGGCCAATTTCTTCGTAGCCCATTGTTAGGAGCGCTTCTTTTCCTATTTCATATAGTTGTCGCTTTTCTGCTGCATTAGGTAAGTCTTTTTCTGTGTAGCGTCGCTGGGCAGGGCTTTTCCAAGGCACGTGGGCGTAGCTATAGAAGGCGATTCGCTCCGGAGCAAGTTGTTTTACGTATTGTATCGTCTTTTGAACACTCTCTACGGTTTGCAGTGGTAATCCATAAATAATATCTGCATTGATAGAGGTATAGCCTATCGCGCGAGCTGCCGAAAAAATCTGTTGGGTTTGGGCAAAGGTCTGCGGGCGGTTGATGATAAACTGTACGCGCTCGTCGAAATCTTGTATGCCTACACTCAATCTTCTGAAGCCTACTTCGTATAAGGCTTTTAATTGCGCTGGAGTGGTATAATTAGGATGTACTTCGAGACTCATTTCACAGTTATCGGTAGGAATAGCATCCTTGCGTAATTCAGTGATGAGGTATTTTAGGTGCGCAGCCGAGAAAAAAGTAGGCGTTCCGCCACCCAAATGGATTTCATTGATGCGTGGCTTTTCTCCTAATAGTGTAATGTACATACGCCACTCCTTTAGCAAACTTTCAATGTAGGGCTTTTCTACTTTATGGTTCAAAGTAATTCGTTTATTACAGCCACAATAGGTACAAAGCTGCTCACAGAAGGGCAAGTGAATGTACAGGCTGATGCCTTTTTGTTTATTTTGCTGATACGCTTGTTGTATACTCTTTTTCCAATCTTCTATCTGTAGATTATCCTGCCAATAAGGTACCGTGGGGTAGCTTGTATAGCGTGGGCAGGCGATATCGTATTTATCAACAAGTTGCGATGTGCTCAACATATTTTCTTGATTTATCTCGTGAAACCATCTCGTTCCGTACAAAGATGAGCTACGGTGCTTAATAAAACTATGATAAAAATCACGTTACACTTCGATATCAAAGTATATCGGAGATTCATATATTAAGTGAAAAAGTTGAGTGGAGAATTTATTATTGACAGATTCAGTTTTGAATACAATTTCAGGCGACAGTCTTTAGACTTAAATTTCTTGTAGTCATTACCTGAGGGTGAAAAAAGTGTGTTAGCTTGAAAATCCAGCGAGGAGGCGGGCTGGTTTGTGGGCAGAAGCTTTGGATTTGACTTCGTCGAGCTCGCCAGAGGCTCGGTTCATCAAGAACCGGAACGAAGTGGAGTTCAGCGA
>ERZ1740058.1560-NODE-1560-length-10496-cov-5.897711_pt1 | contig 10496 bp, 10 predicted proteins | sample MGYA00581745_ERZ1740058 | MGnify/ENA primary metagenome ERZ1740058 (study PRJEB43018, sample SAMN04849742) | marine metagenome | isolation source: floating plastic debris | place: Pacific Ocean | collected 2008-08-30 | study: EMG produced TPA metagenomics... | reverse complement strand
TCCTCGACCGTTAGTGCTGCAGACGGTTTATTTTATTTGAATACTTTTTCGGTATCCCCTTCGTACAGCAGAAATACGGTAGGAAGTAAGATCAAGGACAGCAGGCCAAAAAAGGCTCCGGTGATGGCGTAAATGAGCTGAAATGGAAGTCCGATCACTCCTAACACGGTGTGAGCGTTGGTCCAGATCACCTTCCACTTACCGTCCTTTACAAAAGCGTAAAACTTGGTTAGTAGGTTTCGCCAGTGAATCAATAAGCCGGTGACGATGGCAAAGAGGAAGAAAAGGCCGACAAAACCAGATAAATAAAGTCCGATCACTGGAATCTGCCGGAAGTAATGCAGGTAGTAGATGGTGTTACTAAGTGTGGTACGTGGCTCCTTCACATCTTAGCTTCAGACTTTGCTATGACCACTACTTCGTCAAGCTCAGCTGTACCAGAGGTTAGCGTAAAGTTTACTTCCTGTACCTCGTTTTGAGTCACCGAAGTTTCCTTTCTGAGTGTCTCAAAACCCACCATAGAAACAGCAATGGTATAAGTACCTGCCTCCAGGTTCCTTATTTCGTAAAACCCACTCGAGTTGGTGGTCACTCCTGTAGTCGTTTCTACTACGATTACCGTAGCTCCAGGGAGAGGGTTATTCTCGTCATCGGTGATCATTCCTTGCAGATTGGCGGCCAATAGATGCGTACCAACAATGACAAGTAGTAAGGTAAGGCTAGGTTTCACTAAGTTTATTTAGATCAATTCTAAAAAAACGCAAATATGAGTAAGACTTCAGATAAAACCAATAGCTAGAGTAGTAAATTTACATTTAGCAAAAAATCGTATAACAGGTTCAGGAGTACTGACAGAAGCAGTTTTTTGCCACTATCTGATACTAATTTAATTTTGAAATTGCGTGTCGCGTGTAATTTAGCATTTTGATATTCATCAACTTATTCATTATCCGTTATCTACTCTCAATTTTCAATTAGTATGAGATATCATCTATCTAAAAAGCTAGTTAATGATACTTCTGAAAGCTTAGGTTGACTGCTTTGAGTTCTTCTTGGGAATCTCATCAAGTATCTTTCTCAGGTAAGGGCAGGCTGTTTCCAAAAGTGCTTGCTCCAGAATGTGTCTCTGTTCAGTAGGATGCTGTTCTAAACGAAGCTGTAACTGTGACAAAAAATTATCAAAAGCGTGGGTAGTTTCCATGGAGCCAGTACGTTAAGATTGAATCAGTTGGTAAACCTCGTGAATAGTTAAAGCTTCTCGAATAAGCCGTTTCAGAGCAGATACATCTTGTTGGCTTAAACAGAAGCCTACGTAAGCTCGCGAACTGTGTAGAATGACATAGGGCTGGCCCAGAAAATCGTAACAAAATTTATCAATTGTAAGCTGGTCAAGAACTCTTTGAAACTGGGCTAATTCGGCTCGGTTAAAGGAGGCACAACTACTACGATAGACTAGGGAGTAACATTGACAATCAGAACACCAGCTCATTTGAGCCTCATCGGTTTCATTAAGTGTAAGTGAGGATTGAGTATTACACATACGTAAGTGCTTTAAATAATTATGAATTAATCTGTTCTCTTTGGTGCCTCAGCTGAGTCAGGAGGTAAGTTCTTAACCCTCTGACCCACCAAGGACTTCAAGCTCTTGCAAAAAATGGATCAGTCTACCACTAGACTAACCGACTAGAGCGTATTTTTGGGTTAAATAGCTGTAGGTAATTAAGCAGCGCGAGTTTCCTAGCTACAATTTCACCTTTATATTATTTAGAATCATTATAAATAGCTGTAAAGGTAATGGGTATTCGGCTAGGTAGCAAGGGCTAGGTCTAACAATTTTAGGGTACTAGCAATAGTGAGATTGTTAGCTATATCTAATTATTTCTGCCGATTTGGAGAGGGTGTTGTGATGTTTTGGGCGGTAAACAAGTCATCACTTTTTTACAAGAATAGTAGGGGAGGGAAATAATTATACCAAAAGCGGACTAACTTTTAGCTGACTGATTTTCTTTTGTTTCCGTGTTTCGGGTGCCGTAGAAGTAGAGGGAGTGACTATCAACGGTAATATTGAATACTTCTTCAATCGTCTTTTTGATAGCCTCAATACGAGGGTCACAAAACTCTACTACCTCTTGGGTATCGGTCAGAATAATATGATCGTGTTGGCGGTAAAAGAATGATTTTTCGTAATGGGCTTTATCATCCCCAAACTGATGCTTGCGGATCAAATTACAGTCTAATAAAACCTCAATGGTATTGTACACCGTGGCTCGACTGACCCGAAAGTTTTCGTTCTTCATCTTGACGTACAGTGAATCTACATCAAAATGCTCTTTACTATCGTAGATTTGTTCTAAAATAGCGAACCTCTCCGGGGTTCTTCGCAGTCCGTTTTCTTCTAAATAGCTGCTAAAAACATTTTTTACTACGCTAAAATCATTTTCTGCTATCATAGTAGGGTTCTAAGGATGGTTGCTTCAACCTAGCACTTTTATCGGAGAGAGTATAAAAAAGTTTCAAAAAAAGTAAAGCTAGCCCCCCAAGAGCTAGCTTTCTAAGTACATAAGATAAAGAACTAAGCACTAATACTTTGAGGAGCCCAAACGGCACACATCATTCCAGGGGCCGCTTTGCCGGGGTTAGCACAGTCATCTTGCTCAAACCGGATGCAACTGGTGCAGTCCCGGTCGTCAGCCAGTTCAGCTTTCATGTTAAAGCTATCGCAGGTGTAGTGATTGCCTACTTTCACCTCGTGCACCTTGCACATTTGATCACTCATCAGGTGATCACAGTTTACGCAGTTATTTCCTAATCGAATTGCCATGGTTTTATTGTTTTTGGTGATGCTACAAAGTTACCAAAGAAACCGCCTAGAATGAATATAAATAACTGAATACCAATTATTTGTAATTAGATTGCTTCCAAATAACGGTGAGATTTGGCTAGAGATTGACCAACCGTATGCATAGTAACATGATGCCACTCGCTCATAAGCACCTCCTATTGGGTAGAAATCCGCTAACAGTAGCTATACACTAAGAAATAAGAAGAATATGAGTTACGATTTGTGGTTCTAGAGGTATATTCACTCCCGTGGTTCTAACAGTCCTAAATCCCAGGGGATTTGGCCGTAGGGTTTTCCCTGGCGATCCTGGTGGAGTACACCCTGAAAAATGAAGGGCGCATCGGATTGAGCCTCCAGGTACTCGTCGTAGCCCGCTCGGATCAGCTCTCCGTGGCTAATGGAGTTGGTCCACTCACTGTCGGCTTGTTGAACGTTATTCATCGCGGCGTAGGCCTGGGCTGAATCGGCAGCCAATGGTTGCCATTCCCCATCTAGACGCGAGGCAGTATAGGCTTTGAAGTAGCGGCGGTCTTCAGATAATCGAGCCTCAATCAGATTGAGATACAGCGTGCTGTCGGTATCAGTCAAGCGGTAGATATGACTAGCCTCAAAGATGTCACCCCGAAAGGCCAGTTCCGGTTCGCTCCAGTCGAAGGGAAAGTCCGTTACGCTGGTTTCCTCTCGCCACATATTTCCATTATCCGAAGTAAAGAACATATGCATGGTACTATCTTCCCGCATGGCCCAGAAATCCAGGAAGGTATCATCTTCGGGCCGTTGAACTCCCATTGGGGTTAGGGCCGACCAGGAATTGGGATCAGAGATATCATCTGAAGTGGCGAAGGCCGCCTGGTATTCCGGAGTCCAATTGGAGTCTTTGGCCTGGCAGATCAGGTACCATTTTTTGTGGGGGGTGAAGTAAAAGACTTGAGGGGCGCAGTGGTAGCCCGCGTGGTTGGGTAACACCACCGGCTTGGTTTCTCTGGCCTGATCAAAGTCGGTGAAGGAGGTGTAGACGATGGCATGACTGCGCTCGTGCCCGCGCAGAGTGCAGAATAAATGGTAACGGTCATCGTATCGAACAATAGAGGGATCTTTGATAGCAATCCATTCATCTTCCCCAAACTGGTCAGTGTCAATAATGGGGGCACCCGTTGTCCACGTAAAATTCGAAGAGAGAGTTTTGGGAGGTTGCTCGGCGGACTCTGTTTTCTTCACTTCACTGGAAGGTGAATTGCAGGCGAAAGCGAGGTGTAAAAATAGAAGAGCAGTAAAAGAGTATTTAAGAATTTTCATAGGGTCTTACTCAAATATTTATTTCAGTAAAGTACTAAATGTTGACTGTTCAGTCATCATTTCAGGTCAGAGGTATGACTTAGGAAAACGAAGACTCCATTTTTATTGCAGGTGACTACATCGGGGAAGAGATCGTTATTCAGGTCGGCAAGAGTAAAATCTACTCCCACTCCCGAATCATCGTCTATTAAGTAGGGAATAAAGTGCGGCTGCTCTTCCCGATACTCCAGTTTGAACCAGTATACCACGGCCGGGGCATCCGGCCTCCAGCCCATCTGCGGTCCCCGGGTCCAGACTCGTTTGCCGGTCACCAGATCCTGAATTCCATCCTGATCTATATCCACCAGTTTCAGGGCGTGGGGCTGGGAAAAACTGACTCCGTAAGCATTATTTTGGGGAGAATCTCCCATGATACGGTGTTCCTTAAATTGCACACCCTCATCCAATGAAGTTTGTTCAAACCAGGCCAAGCCCCATCCGTGGGCATCTAGGGTGGTAACCACATCGTTGAGGCCATCCCGGTTCACGTCGTAGGCGTACATCTGAGCACCTCCCGGACCAAAATCTGCTTCGTGGAAATGCCAGGGAGAGGATGACCTTTCCTCTCCGGGATTCGCCCACCAGCCCTCGCTTTTAATAAGGTCGGTACGCCCGTCCCCGTTCACGTCACCCAGACCCAGTCCGTGGGTAAACTTTTGCCAGTCCCACTGTTGAGAAATCCGATGGAATGTCCAAGGTTGGGTTGGATCTTCCTCCGGCTGTTGGGCGTAGCCCAGATACCCCTGGGTATGAAATACCAACTCGAGCTGACCATCTCCCGTAAGATCGTAGAAAGTGGGTGACTCGTTGTCTACCTCGGGATGAATCAGGTGCTTTGTCCAGTACTCCGCTTCACTCTGGGGATTCTCGTACCAATAGGCTGCTTCGCCGGGAAATCCAATGAGCAGAATATCGTTCCAATCATCGCCGTTAACGTCTTCCACCGCAACCACGAAGTTGTCGGAGTACTCCTCCCGTTTATTGAATACCTGAGGCTGGTAGTAGGTCTGCTTTTGCTGATAATCAGGACCCAGGTAGCAGTACGGACCGGCAATAATATCCGATATGCCATCCCGGTTTATATCCCCCACTGCCGCCCCTTCCGCGGTGAACTCAGAGGATAATGTGATTTTTTCAAACGAAGGTACGTGATCGCTTTGGGCAAAAACGGTGGTAATTGAAATGACGATGGCTACCGAAAGAGTCGTTAATCTATTCATAGCCGGGCGTTAGTGGTGGGAGAGGGATGCGTGGGCAGAAGCCCGTTCAGCTCGAAGTGGTGCTAGCCGCTCTAACACCCGCTGGGCAGTAGGTGACTCAACGGCTTCTAACCGCCGGCTGGTAAAATCCAGCAAGTTGGGAAAGGTGGATTGCTCCGCTAACCGGGCGGCCCGTTCGGGATCGAGTTCTACCAGAGGCTCAAAAGCGTACCAGACCATCAACGGTATATTATGATCTTGGGCATCCTCCGAGCGGGTGTTAAGCGCTTCCAGTATATCCCAGCGTTGTTCCTCAGGAATTCGTTGGAGGACCGATGCTAACTGCAGCCGCACCAATGCGGAATTATCCTGCCCAGCCATCGTGGCAAACTTAGCCAGAAAGTCTTCCGAAACCTGCTTATCTTCCGCCGCCAATTGAACCGCCCAGCCTCGCAGGTACTCATCGTCGTGATCCAGTAATTGCATCAACATGGAGTTGGTAAGACCCTCGGTGACATGAAGACTCCATAGTGCTCTAAGTTTATGCACGCCGTTGGGATCACTATCTAGCATCTCCCGCAAAGCCTGGTAGACTGCTTCATCCGGTCCTCGCTCTTGTAACAGCCGCCGGGCGTGGCGTACGTACCACTCGTTGGTATGTAATTGATATTCTACTAATTCAGTACTAGATTTTTCACTTAAATCGATTTGAACGAACTCATCGTCTTTATGACTGATCTTAAAGATACGGCCAAGGGTTTTGTCATGGATAGCTTCGTTAGTGTGGTGGCACTGATTCTTATCGTACCAGTCAATGGCGTATACCGAACCACTGGGCCCGAACCGGAAGTCCAGCCACTGCGACCAGGCATCATGGGTCAGCAGAAAGTCTTCTCGATGGATGCCCACGTACCCGGAACCTCTTCGTTCTACCAAATCGACATTCACCCGGTTGCCGTGGATGTTATTCATAAATATATAATCCCGGTACTCTTCTGGCCAGTGTTCAGCACCCAGGTAGAACATAGCCCCCGCGTGAGAGTGTCCGCCTCCGACTGAGCCGGAACGGCCATTGCCCGCCTCCGAACCCCGGTTGCCTACCCAATGCACGTGGTCGGCAACGGTTTTGATGTCGTCGTAGACGTAGGGATAGTTGTGCTCTCCAAACTGTCGGCGGTACCAGGCACCCGGAATGATATGCCACAAATGCGGTAAGATGTTGGCCGAGACAAACATATGTCCGTACTCGTTGAAATCCAGCCCCCACAGATTGCTGATACCCCGGGCGTACACTTCAAATTGATGCTCGGTAGGATGGTAGCGCCATACACCCACATTAAGTTTCTCTCGTTCGTCATCCGATGCGCCGGGTTTTCCTATGTTAGATCGGGTAGTAATACCCGTGGTTCCGTACAACCAGCCATCCGGTCCCCAGCGAAAACTGCTCAACGTTTCGTGGGTGTCCTGATAGCCCCAGCCGTCCAGTAGTATCTGTGGTTCACCGGCGGGTTGGTCACCACTTTCGTCAATAGGAATGTACATCAGATAAGGAGCAGCGCCCACCCAAACCCCGCCGTGGCCAATTTCTAATCCGCTTACCAGGTTCAGCCCATCTTTAAAGATAGTTCGCTTATTCAGTTTCCCATCACCGTTCGTATCCTCAAAAATCAGGATTCGATCTTTGCCCTCTCCCTCAGGAGCTTTTTGGGGGTAGGTGTGGGCTTCGGCAATCCAGACGCGATTGCGGTCGTCCAGGGTAATGGCAATCGGGCGGATCACCTCCGGCTCGCCCGCAGCTAGGGTTATTGAAAAGTCGTCGGGTAATTCCATCTCCTTAGCGGCCTCTTCGCCAGTTAGTCCGGCGTGCTTGATAATGTCGAAGGGGGGTAGCAGCACAATCTCGTCAGGACGTAGTTCATTGGGGAAGTCGGGTCGGGAGGCATAAAAGCGGAAGTCATCGAAGCTGATGTGAGCCCATACGTCTTCCTCGTTGTTATCGGCGGTAAATATCCCAGTTTCATTATCGATTAGCCGAATGTACATTGACTGATCTTGATAATCGGTCAGGTCTACTACCACTGGGCGAAGCCGTTCATGATTGTTACCGGAAATGGTAAAGAACACACTGTCGGTGTCGGACAGTACCAGTTCCACCCTGGCCTCCTGCAAAGCTCCACCGGCGACTCAGAACGAAGCGAAGGGATGGGTGATCTCAAAGGGTTCGGAGGTGAGGGTGCCCACTTTAGCGTGTTGCTTGGTACCTCCACTGTTCACGTAGAACTGACCACTGGACCGGGGATCTACCCCTTTGCCGTAGTAGGCAGTGTCAATATCCGCTACCGGCTGATCGTTGAAGGCCTCACCCACGGTGGTCCATCCTCGGATGTGAGCGTACTCAAAATCCAGGTTAAGGGGTTCATCGTTTTTTTGGGGAATGACTCCTTCTACGATTGCTTCTGTAGTTGAAGGGCTAGAAATCTCAAACTTTCCTTCCATTCCTACTTCCTGGTGGCCAGGTACGGTACAGAAATAGATATCGTCTTCCATCGCCACAAAGGAAATAGAAGTTAAAGTACCTTTCTCCACAATGGGATCGCTGTGGGCACCTTGTTTTTCCATTTTTATATCGTGGGTCATGGTTTCACCATTGATCATCGTAATCCGCACCGAGTCACCCATTTGGGCCCGCAGCACGGGATTACGGATGCCCTCAATCTCACCGCCCACTCCGATGTAGCCCGTGGTGTAGGCCTGGAGCGTATATTCTCGAGTCGTCGGCTCAGATTGATTAAGGGTTAATTCAGCATTTGGCTTCTTTAATAACAGGTAGGCGGAGGCGACAAGTAGTGCCAATAAGACAATAATGATTGAGAATAAAAGTTGAACTTTCTTCATGTAGGTAAAGATAAATAAAATTGCAAAGGGGTTCCGTACATTCTTAGAGCCGCTTTTGGATACAGGCAAGCTTGGTCTTTAAGATTTATCACTAACCAATACGAATTTCTACTGCAGATACTGAAGCAGCCGAAAAAGTCCACGTACCGTCGGTAGGTACCTCTTTAGTTTGTATCTTAAGTGGGTCAGGCTCCCGGGCGATTACTTCAAATTCTGGATCAGTCGCCATTTGGTGTACTTTGATAGAGGTGACGTTGGCTCCCTTTACGGATAACCGGGTTTTTACCGGGGATGCTCTTTGGGTATTAACCACGTGGACAAATATCGTATCCTCCGTTCTGCTGGCCGTAACGTCCAAGTAGGTAGGAGTTTGGGTAGTCTCACAGTAGTTGGTGCCACTGTACTTCCGGTATAGCTTCATCACTTTAGCCACGGGCATCAGAAAGGCTTTACCGAAGGAACGCGGGATCGGAATCATCAGAGCGTTGACCTGCCAGCGGGTGCCGCAAAAGTCAGCTAGGGTTGCAATCTTCAATAAGTCACCGTTTCGTTCGTGCATATTCGCGATACGGGCGTAGGAAACGCCGGTGGCCCAGGTTGACATTACCTCGTTCCGGTTGCGGCCCGAGAAGGTATAGTGGCACTCAGTTAGAGCCATCGGCAGTTGGTAGAGCTCCACCTGCTCCCGCATGGCTACCACTTTCTTTTCGTGAAACTGGCAGGTATTCATCAGGTACTCCCAGGTGCGGGCCGGATCCTGGCGGTAGTTGACGCCCATCAGTGGACTGTTTTCATCGTTACGGCAGGGGGCAAACATGAGATGAAATGCCACATAGTCTAGATGCTCACCAGCCCGCTCGATCATATCTTTGGCCCAAAATGTCCCCTTCTTTTCCCCCCACCGCTGTATGCCACCCCAGCCAATAATTTTGATAGACGGGTCAGCACGGTGCATCTTCTCACTAAACTCGGTGGTTTTCCGAACAGCGGTGTCAATGTCAAACCTATCGTCGGCGTAGGAGGTTTCGTTGTCGATCTGCCAGAAGGGGATTCGTAGCGGTTGATCAAACCCGTATGATTTTCGCTCGGCATTGTCAGGATTGTTGCAATAGTCCACCCACTCGGCGGCTTCCTGCGCCGTACCTCGTCGGTCGCGTCCCATCCCGTCGGTAGAAAATTCGGGTGTCCCTTCTGACTCAAAGTTTATTGACATTAATGGTTCGGCACCTACCTGAGTGCAAAAGTCGACGAATTCGGCGGTTCCCACCCGGTTCGATTCGTACCCGCCCCAGTGTATGTTCTGCCTCGGTACCCGGTCTTTACGTGCGCCAACCCCTTCCCGCCACCGGTAGTAGGCACTGAGGAGGCCGCCGAAGCGCACCATACTGGGGGCTAAATCCCGCGTAGCCTCTATCACATCTTCGCGCCAGACATGTTTATCAAAATCCCAGGCGGCCTCCACTGAGCCATCGGTGCGACCCAGGGGTTCCATAAACTGCATGTATAAATGAGGAGACAGTGCAAAGGTAGGTTCAGGGTCAATGATTATCCCTTCCTCCGCTTTGATGGCAACGGACTTGGCATTAGCGGACAGTTTGCGGGTAGCGGCTACTCCCGCTCCGGTAAGGGCGGTAGTTTTGATAAACCTTCTTCGGTCAATGTTCATACTAATCGGTTAGGGGGTTAGTTTTTTTTGGATAATTAAATATACTCCAATTGTGCTATTCATGTACAAATCAATTCGGTAGACTGGAAGAAAGAATAATTCTTGCCAGCCTTCGATTTATCTGTACGAGCAAATACTTAAGAGCGCCTGCATCAGCCTTCGGGCAATTCTAGAGGAAATCTAACTTTGGCCTGGCGTTACCTAGCCGCTACCTAAGCTACTATCCGCTGCGCAAAATACAGTGTATGATTTTGCTGTATCATTTCACTCCCTAGGTGGAAGAGTATTAGCATTCTCATGTTCTGAAGGCACAACAGAGGAATAGAAAATAAGTCCCTTACCGTTGCTGTTAATCAAACGAGAATTAACAAACTCATCCCTAAGTAATTGGTATACAAGGTGTTGCATGATGAGTATCGCTTTCGGACTACAGAATATCCCAAGCCAGCAATGGGCTAACTGAACATTTATTTGTAATAAAAATTACCATTCGACGCCAACAAATTTTGAGTTCTAAAGTTCAGAAAGATAGATATGCTTATGTAGAATAATTCATAAT
>ERZ1740058.1559-NODE-1559-length-10508-cov-4.615613_pt1 | contig 10508 bp, 7 predicted proteins | sample MGYA00581745_ERZ1740058 | MGnify/ENA primary metagenome ERZ1740058 (study PRJEB43018, sample SAMN04849742) | marine metagenome | isolation source: floating plastic debris | place: Pacific Ocean | collected 2008-08-30 | study: EMG produced TPA metagenomics... | reverse complement strand
ACCAGCTTTGACCCCGTATTCCTGACAATTGCAGTATGGCATTTCATCATAAATATGGCCCTTAAATAATAGGAGTTATGTGGCCCATAAAGTTAGCAAAACCGCCGTTTAAAAATGGGGCAACTAAGGCCCCATTGAGAAAATATATTTGACTTGTATGGCATCAAGCTGCGAAAAAGTTATTTCAGCAGACGAGTAATGCGGACATCAAATTCAGCGGCTTTAGGATGGATGCCGGTTGCTTTAGAAATAGCGACTTCGTCAGCACCCTGAACAGAGATAGCATCAACTTCGTAACGTTCTGTATAGATTTTGGGAGTAGCGGTTTGTCCACCGATGTACTCTTTAATGTCGACAAAGGCCTCATACGTGTGGCTCATGGCTCTGTCCTCCTGGGATTTGAGTAATTTCTTCATACCCTTATCAGTATAAAAAAATTGCTTTGTTAAGCCCTTGAGAGTAAATCGTTCTTGAAAAGCCGTAACGTTTGCTTGTTTTTGTTATATAAACTACGCAGAAAAACAGCAATTTGTATCTTGAGTCGTGCTTGACATGCTTAGGGCTAAGTGAATGATCCCTGATTGGAACGCACTTGATTTTGATGAGTTAAGCGCTAAATGACGTTAGGGTAATATTTTTTGCAATCGTAACTTAAGACCGTAACAGAACATTTTGAAGCGCGATCGCTGTCTGAATTCTGAACTGGGAATGTTGTCCTCCACTACCGGGCCGGCGGGCGAGGACGACGCATCATCCACGCCCCCACTAAGCCAACCAGCAGGATGGCCAAGGGTGCCGCATTTTCCGAGACTGAGGCATTGAGCGGATCGCCTGGGTTCGTCAGCGTATCGGTGCCGTCTTCGACTTCACGCTCAAAGCGATCTAGGTCATTTTCTGCGGCCTGCAAGGCTTCTCGCTGGCGGTCATTCACCAGCACCAGCATGGATGAATAAGGCGTGACGATTTCGGAGCGTTTAGCGATCGCGTGCAGCTGATCCAACGTTTCGATCTGCGTGACATCTTGCTGCCGGCTCAGCCAGCGGATGGCCTGTCGAGCCGCCACGGGTTGAAATGCGGCGGCTGTCGTGGCTGACGCAGACGTGGCTGAGGTAGATTGCAGGGCGGGGTTAATGGCCCACACATACCCATCTAGCACCGGATTCCCCGTTTGCTGTTCGGTGGCGAAGCGATCGATGGCCTCAGCGAGCGTGTTGCTCACGCCCCCTTGCGAGTCGGTGAGGCGCTGCTGCAAGTCGTCAGCATACGCAGTGGGCACCGCGCCGCCCAGATGCACTAGCCAAAGCGCCCCCGTCAGTTCGGGGACGGTAGCAGCGTCAGCCTCTAACTCGTAGTTGCCGGCATCGGTCAGGACAAAAACGGCATCATAGTCCGACTTGGTTCGCAACCTGTTCCACTGGTCAAGCTGTTGCGTCAAAGTCAGATTGCCGTAAAAGGACAGGTCTTTGAGAGGGGGGGCTTGGGCCCGTTTCTGAGGCGCAATCCCGGCGGCAGAGGTGACGTAATAGTCCAGGGTGTTGGTGTCGGCGATCGCGCCCAGGGTTTGCCAGGCTTGGGCCAGCTCAGCCGGGCGATCGCCCATACTACGAGAGGTGTCGATCACCACGGCAAACCGCTGATGGGTCAGTGGCAGCGCGGTTGCAGCGGCCAGCGGCGTGGCGGACACGGTGTACCCGGCAGCCAACGTGGCCTGGTGTGTCTGTGGGGACGCCGGGGTCGCCGCTGGGACGGCGGTTTCATACCAGACGTCATCTGAGTTTTGCCGTTTTTGACCGAGCCGTAACCGCTCGGTTTTAGACGTCCAATATAGATTGCGCTTTTCCGTCAGTTGAGGCAGCGGCCAGGCACCGTCTTGCTGCGCCACCCGATAAGACATCCATAAATGGGTGACGCCGGGGCGTCCGAGCCATTGCCGACGGGGAATCGGAAAGACCCGCAGACGATATTGGCGAGGGCCAACTTGCTCTAGTAGGGCCGGGTCTTCGGCCCGTGTCACCTGGGCTCGTTCCAGTTCTTGCTGGTAGACCTGCTGCGCGGCGCCGCGCGGCGACACCACAAACCGATAGCGCTCAGCCAGACCGGCTTCCCCCAGCCACAGTTCTGTAAAGACGGCGCTTTCTGGGAGCGAGAATTGATAAACAATCTCTTGATCCTCGGGGGTGGCGTTGTCGTAGCGTTCGTACAAGGTCACCTCGGCCCAGTCGCCGTCGGGTTTGATGGTCACTTCTTGACGGGTCAACGCGACGACGCGATCGCTGATGTTCAGCAAACTCGCCTCGACAGAATCTCTTTCGACGGTGGATTGCAGGGCCTGTTTGATCGCTTCGGACTCAGCTTTTTGAATGGGCTCGTCAAAAAACTCCGCGTAGAGGGTTGCGGCCTGATCGGGATCGGTGCGATCGCCCTGATATAAGAACGGCGACAAGAAGGCGTTGTGCCACTGCTGCAATCGTGCGGCTTGGTCTGCTGTGACGGGTAGAACGTTGGGATACCAGGCCTTCAAGTTATTTGCCGATGGCCAGGTGCTGATATAGCGGTACTGCATAAGATAAGCGTTTAGCAAGCCGCGACGAATTTGGGGCGACTTTTGTAGCAGTGACTGGCGGGCGGCTGTCGACTCTGGAGGCTGGCTCAGTAGGGCAAAGGCTTGAGTTTGGGGCTGCGGCGACGTCAACCAAAACAGGCCGCCACAGGCCAGCATGACGGCTCCAGTAGTGGTCCAAGCCTGCCAGCGCCCAAACTGCTGGCCAAACGCATAACGCATGCGTGCCCAAGACTGCGAAAAGGTCACCACCAGGGCGTAGGGTAGGCCCACAAATAGCGTGGCACTAAAGCCAAACAGCGCAAAAATGCTGAGAACAAGGAGTGACTGCAAGCCCCCGGTGATCAGCCAGCCGATGAAGTCAATTAAGCCCTGAGGCTCATGCACTTGCCAAGACCAGTAGAGTTGTTGAGCGATCGCCCCGACCCACTCAAACTGCAAAAAGGCCCCGAGCATAATCCATAACAGCGGCACGGTGTAAAACATCAGTAACCCGCCAACGTACAGCCCAGCCAACAAGACCACGGTGTGAGCCACCATTTGAAAGCGGGCTAACGGTTTGCTGTAGGCGGCGTAGCCAAAAAAGAGTTCGAGGGTCACGGCAGCGATCGCCATGGGCCCACCCACCACCATCAGCGTACTCGCAGGCGTGAGTTCCCGCAGTACAAACATGCGCAAAAGGCTCAGCGCCATAATTGGCGCTTCGACGCTGTAAAACAGCCGCATAAGTTTTTGGGGATGCTTTCTCAGCTTGACGAGCCCAATCACCGAGCAAATCGGGGGGACGACCAAACAGCTCACCAACGGCACCACAAAGGGAAAAGGCACCGCGCCGGTGGCTAAGGCAACGATGAGCGGGATCCCGATAAAGGGCAAGAAGCCCAAATACACCACCATGATGAAAAGGCTATTCCATCCCCAGAAAATGCCGTGGCAGGCCAATTTAAATAGGACCTGGGCCAATCGCTGGGGGAATCGTTGACGAACTAAGCGAAAACACCGGGTGAGATTTGGGACTATGTTCATAGCGGCTGTCAGGGTCAGAGGCAAATTACTCTCATACTGGCCGTTGTGATGGCAAATGCCCAGGCGAATCCGGTCGGATTTCGTCGGACGTTGTTTTAATTAATACCGCCATTAATACCGCCATTAATACCGGCAGAGTGGATACCGTGGCCTTTGCACTGTCTGTTTTTAGCCACCTACAGTCCCTTGATCTGGCGGTTGAAAGTTCGATCAAGACCGTTTATGGATTAAATCGGGTGCTATTCCTGCAAAGTGATGAGTGGATGGTAATTTTACAAAGCCGGGCAAACTTGCGTGTAGATATATTCCGCAGGCAGGCTAAAGATGCATCACGTCGACTCAGGAACTCAGGGACAATGACTACTTTGGGTAGGGCAAAACGGACATTTCCAACGGTTGGAGTAACGCTATGTCTTGGTTTAGCGATGGCGAGTTTTCCTGCCATCGCGCAAGATCAAAACGAATTTCCGGGGCGGCGGGTCGGTGGTGGTACCCGAGGGGGATGTGCGATTAACGCCGCCGGGTTGGTGGCTGTTCATCCTGCTAACAATTTGGGAGTCACGAATCAAGAGCGCCCAACGCTCTATTTCGCGGTGCCGGAGTCTCCAGCCGCTTATCAAATTACGTTTGCGCTACACGATAGTGAAGCAGTCGTTCCCGTTTATGAAAAAACCGTAGAGGTCGGTTATCAAGCTGAGTTGATCGGCTTTCAGGTGCCAGCTAATGCCTTAGAGGCGGGACAATATTATCAGTGGTCTTTTGTCGCCTCCTGCGAGACTGCGAATCCGTTGAGAGCACTGGTGTTAGACGGATGGTTGCAGCAGGCCGAGGACCTACCAGAGATAATGCCCAACAGTGATGCTGTGGCTCAGGTGCAAACCTATCAAGCGGCCGGTCTGTGGAGCGATGCGATCGCCCTGGCTGCCGAGTTGCTGGCGGCCCAACCCGACTCCGCGGCCTATCAGGCGCAATGGTTTGAACTCCTGGCCGACCTGGAACTCGATACGGTTATTGCTGAATTGTTGCCCGTGCGTCTACCCAATGAACTGGAGTGAGGACTTGACGCTTGCCTCGATTGGCGACCTTTTGGCATCAGATGCGATCGCGACTTGGACGCGGCACTCAAAGCCGTAGCCACCCCCGTGTCGTACCGCAGATTTTTTGGGCGGCTTTGCAGTCAGTGGCCCTGTCTAGTGTATTGGTGACGGGCTTGGGATGGGCCGGGCAGCGGATTGGCTGGCTAGAGCCTTTAGAACTCAACATGTTTGATCAATGGGTACGGTTGCAACCCGTCCTGCCCGACGATGACCGATTGCTTATCGTCGGCATCACCGAAGCCGATATTCGGCGTTATGGCTGGCCTATTCAGGATGATGTATTGGCCGCGGCCTTAGCGCGGTTGCAGACCACAAACCCGACTGTGATTGGGTTGGACCTTTATCGTGATTTGCCTGTACCGCCGGGAGAGTCGGCACTGCTGGAACAACTCAACGCCCCCAATCTCATTGCCATTACTAGCAATGCTTTCGAAATTCCGCCACCGCCCACGGTACCTGCCGAACGAGTGGGCTTCAACGACTTGACGCTAGATGCCGATGGCATTCTCCGGCGCAACTTGATGCAAGTTGGCGATGATGCCGATCCCTACTTTTCCTTTGCGTTGCAGGTGAGTCGACGATATTGGGTGAGCACGGGTGAGACCTTTAGCTACACTTCGGATGCTCTCTGGTTGGGGACCTCGACGCTGCAGCGACTGCAGCCAACTGATGGGGGTTATCAAACGGCAGACACGCGGGGGTATCAAATGTTGATTGATTACCGCCATCCAGAAGCGATCGCCCCGACCTTAGCCTTGCATGAGCTACTAGACCCCCAAACGAATCTGGGTGCTCTAACCGAGCGGGTGGTTTTGATTGGCAGCACTGCGCCTAGCCTCAAAGACTTTTTATCCACCCCCTACAGCGCCGTTCGGCAAGAAGCCTTTCAAATGTCGGGGGTGATGGTGCATGCCCAAATGATTAGTCAGCTGCTCGATCTAGCAGCGGGTACGCGATCGCCGTTTCGGTTTTGGCCCCAGTGGTTAGAAGTCATTTGGTTGGGAGTGTGGGCGTTCACAGGGAGTCTGCTGGCCTGGCGATTGCGACGTCCTGTGGTGTTAAGTCTGGTCGCGCTGGGCTGTCTTACGGTGATTGTGGCGACGAGTGGTATCCTGTTTAGCTACCTCGTTTGGATTCCCGTGGTGGGACCAGTGCTGGCCTTCTTGGGGGCCTTAGGTCTGGCGATGACGCATCGGGTGTTTTACACCACCTCTCATGATGCGTTGACCGGTGCCCTAAATCAGACCTCTCTCTTAGCGCATTTGCGGCGCTCGCTCCAGCGTCATCAGCGACAGAGCCAACCCCAGCGCCTCGGGGTGTTATACGTGCACCTTGACCAGTTAGGCCTGGTGAACAGCAGTCTAGGGCAGGCCACCGGTGACTATATGTGGCTAGAGCTGATGGCGCGGTTGCGGTCAAGCTTACCCAAAGCGGCGCGCGTTGCCCGCATTGACGAAGATGACTGTGCGATCGCCATTTCTATATTCGACAAAGCAGCTTTAGAAAACCTGGCCAACACCCTCCGTGACGATATTGCTCAACCCGTTTTGATACCGGCGCAACAGTCGGTGGTCACCGATGCCAACATTGGGATTGCCGTCACCCAGCCCGACCATGTCTACACCGCCGACAATCTCTTGCGCGATGCCCATACGGCGATGTTTCGGGCTCAATCTTTAGGGCAAGCCCAATATCAACTCTTTGCGACAGGCATGTTAGAAGCCAATCTCCAGCGGTTCACGGTAGAAGGCGAACTCCGTCAGGGCCTCGCCGAGCAGCAATTTGAACTTTACTATCAGCCGATTGTCTCGCTGCAGACGGGCAAAATTGCCGGTTTTGAGGCCCTCGTCCGGTGGCAGCATCCACAGCGGGGCTTTATCTCACCGGGAATGTTTGTGCCACTGGCCGAAGAAACCGGGTTGATCATTCCCCTCGGCCAGTGGATTTGTGAAACCGCCTGCCAACAAGCCTATGAGTGGAAGCTGCAGCTTCCCGATGAGCCGCTGCTCATCAGTATCAATCTATCGGGACGACAATTTGAGCAACTGGATTTGCTCGAACAACTCACCCAAAGCTTGCATCACCGCTCTCTCGACGGTCTCATCTTTAAGTTAGAAATTACAGAAAGTATGGTGATGGGGGATGTCGAAGCGGCCATTGACCTTATGTTTAAGCTGCGATCGCTTGGGTGTCGGCTGAGCCTCGATGATTTTGGCACGGGCTATTCATCCCTCAGCTACTTGCGCCGCTTCCCCATTGACACGCTTAAGGTTGACCAGTCCTTTGTGCGTAACATGCTGCAAAGCCCTGAAGACTTGGCCATTGTCCGCACGATTGTCAACTTGGCCCATACCCTGGCAATGGATGTCATCGCTGAAGGGGTCGAAACTGCTGAGGATGTGGCGACCTTGCGATCGCTCGGCGCCGAATACGGCCAAGGCTACTATTGGGCAAAGCCATTATCGGTCGACGCCGCCACCGATTTTTTAGGGCAACATCTTCAGGCCCCCGATTCCAAATTGCGAGGTCAAGCGTAAAGCGTTGGCTGCATCAAGGTTTCAAAGCTCCATACGTACCGAATAAAGCTGATGACGGGTCTCGGTAGCCAAAGTCTTCATATTCTTATCGCTGTTGGCTTCCCGGCCCCTCGGCCCCCGGCGCTAGAAAACAGTAGACAAATTTACGCCGCACGGCGCTAAGGCGCTAGGGCCCTAAAGAGCAGAGCTTGGTCAATCGCCTTCAGTGCAAGCTAAAGTGGTACTGAGTACGCATTAGATCTTGTACTCTATAGTGAAGGCAATTGAATTCTCAGTGACTGTTCATAGCTATTCAGTATATGGCAGTCTGCCTTGTGGGCTGGGGCTCTCAGTGGCCAAATTGTTGCCCTGCCGCACCGAACCGTTAGACCTGTGGAGCAGCCTTTGATGGAGAGCCCGACGGCACCCAAACCAATCCATTCTCTAGAAGATGCTTTTGAGCGATGTCACGCGCTTAAAATGCGCCTTAGTCGGCAACGCCGCTACATTTTAGAACTTCTATGGGAAGCGAAAGAGCACTTATCGGCGCGGGAAATTTACGATCGCTTAAACCGCCAAGGGTGTGAAATTGGTCACACGTCGGTATATCAAAATCTGGAGGCGCTCTCAGAGCAAAACATCATCGAATGTGTCGAACGCTCAGATGGCAGGCTATACGGACACATCAATGATGCCCACAGCCACGTCAACTGCCTAGACACTGAGCAAATTATTGATGTCCGAGTTGAGTTGCCAGCAGACCTAATTCGACAGGTTGAACAACAAACAGGCACTAAAAATACGGAGTATCGGATCGACTTCTTTGGTATGCGTAAGTCGGAAGCTTCCTAGCTGCCAAAAACGTCTCGTGTAAAGAGAACCAAAACGGTACCAAATACCACTGCTGCGATCGCTAAATCCATTGTAGACATCCCCTAAGGTTAGTATTGCGTGTGCTTTTGCTGCGTCAACTTCGCTTTAATGCAATCGGCAACTTCGCACTCCTAAACATACCCAATTAAAGGCATTGGGTTAAGCAGGGGGTCGCCTATCTTGACAGAATCAGAAGTGTGGCTTAAAAATGCTGCCGGTTTTCCCAAGGTCCCGTTAGGGTCAGGCGCAGTTGTCGCTGAGGGCAAAATTCAACATTGAAAATTTAAAGCGCACCATTAAAAGCCGTGGCTCTATAGCAGAATTCGGAGTTCGGAGTTCGGAGTTCGGAGTTCGGAGTTCGGCATAAGAAAACTTGCTGTGTGATGCTTTCAGAAATTACAACTGTCCTGACCTGATTGCGGATCGCTAGATGATTCACTTCAGCAAACCGTGTTCCAACTTCAGCGAGCTTGCCTGGTACAGCAATCCCTGTTAGGTTCGAATGCCCGGAAAAGCCAGAGACTTTATCCTGCAGTGGCTTCACTTGTGAACTTTGAACTTTGAATTTTGAATTTTGAATTTTGCACCTTGCGATAACTGCCGCAGAAGTGGTCATAGCTCTGGCAAAAGCCCTTTAGGCGGGTCGATCACCACATAACCGGCATCTAAATCGACAATGGGGGCGATTTCGGCAACAAAAGGAACCAGCAGAGGTGGTTCCTGTTTCGGCTTGCGCTTGGGGGGATGGCTCAGAGACTCTGGCGCGGCCGCCATGACTTCTGGGAACAGGCGAATTGCCAGCAAATCATTGCCCGCAGCATAAATGTCAACGACCGTGCCGATGTCGGCTCCCGTGGCCTGCAACTTGACGGTGAGACCCACCAAATCAGCCACATGAAATTCGTCAGGCGCTAACTCTAAGCGATCGCCAGCCGCAATCAGGAGTTGGGCATCGCGCAGGGCTTCCGCCTGGTCACGATAATTGATGCCTTTAAGCTTAATGACATAGAGACCTTTGCCAGCCAAAAACCGCCCTGATAATAGCTGCATGACTTCTGGCTTGGTGTGCCCTGGTCTTAGCAGCCAGCGATCGCCGGGTGCCAAAAAGCGCTCAGGAAAATCGGTGTCAGGGTACACCCGCATTTCACCGTTGAGCCCTTGAGGGGCAACAATGCGACCAATCTCAATCCAGTCGTCAGGTTGAGGGGTGTTCATCCGCTGCCCTTATGAACCGGCTGCCACAGGGGTCGCCGCGACGGCACGCTGCTGATACAGCGCTGTTACCACAGTGGCCAAGTGTTGAATGCCCTGAGTGATTTCGGTATTGGTGGCGGTGAGGCTAATGCGAATACACTGCCGTGTATGGGGCCAATCGGCTTGCAAACCGGGGAAGAACGGATTGCCCGGAACGACGATGACACCATATTGCTTGAGTTGCTGATACAGCTCCCGGTCGGTGACGGGCAGTTGGTCAAACCACAGCCAGGCAAAAATCGCGCCCTCGCCTCGATGCACATACCAAGGTGCATCGGCTGGCATGTAACGCTCTAGGCTGTCGGCCAGGACGGCAAACTTGTTGCGGTAGTGGGGGCGAATTACGGTGGCGGCCAAATCAGCGAGGGCTCCAGAGGCGATCGCCCGCGCCGCGATCGCTTGACCATAGCGGGAAGAATGGATGCAGAGATTGGTCTGAAATGATTGCAAAACCTGAATGATCGATTCATCCCCGAGGGCAATGCCCAGCCGCTCGCCGGGTAAACCCGCTTTGGACAAACTAATGCAGTGCACCATGTTAGGGCGAAAGATGGGCGTCATCTCAGTAAAGTTGAGCGCTGGATAAGGCGGCGCATAGGCAGAATCCACAAATACCGGCACGTTGTGAGGGGCCGCTAAATCAGCGATCCGATGCACTTCTTCATCGGTCATCACGTTGCCAGTCGGGTTACACGGGCGAGAAAACAGCACAAACCCAGTGCGTTCCGTGATTTCGAGCTGACTAAAGTCGGGGCGATATTTGAAAGAATGAGTCGCGGTATCAATATCCAACGTCGGTCGGTAGGCTTTCAAGGCTTCTGGATATAAGGAGACGCCACCATAGCCGGTATAGTCTGGGCTGAGGGGCAAGACAATCTCCCGGAGTTGACCCTCGGTAGTATAGCCACCTAAAGCATTAGCTGCAAAAAAGTAGAGCGACTGACTGCCGGGCGTTACCAAGATATTGCAATCAGTCAGATGCAAGCCGTAGCGCTGGTTAAAATCTGTCAGCACGGCCTCGATAAACGGTTCATAGCCCTGACTAGAGCCATATCGGCAGACGACTTCGCCGTATGCTTGACTATTCAACAGCTCGGCCGTGCAGTCGCGCCAAAGCTGCTCCACCTCGGGCAAAATTACTGGATTGCCAGCGCTCAAGTTGATGAATGATTGCCCCTGCCC
>ERZ1740058.1558-NODE-1558-length-10508-cov-11.996843_pt1 | contig 10508 bp, 9 predicted proteins | sample MGYA00581745_ERZ1740058 | MGnify/ENA primary metagenome ERZ1740058 (study PRJEB43018, sample SAMN04849742) | marine metagenome | isolation source: floating plastic debris | place: Pacific Ocean | collected 2008-08-30 | study: EMG produced TPA metagenomics... | reverse complement strand
AAGGTCTGAGTTTTGAGACGTAGGGAAAACTGTACGATACTGTTGTCGAGTCAAATCTCAATCGCTGAACCCACCAAAAGTTGTGGGTTCAGCGATTGAGATTTTTTGGATTTTAACTACTCCTAGTTGAAAACGGTTCCAAGTTGCTTGATTCGAGTCTCCCGACTAACTGTAACATCTCGGAAAAACATGTTTGCACGCTTTAGATGCTTGCGATTTGAAAACATATAGATCGGGACACCCTCTTTTACCCAAAAAACGAGACCACATTTTACGATGCGATAGTAGGCCTTAATGATAAAAGGTAAAAGCAGTAGTAATAGAGAACAAAAAAATAAAGTAAGTAGAAAAGCCGTTCCCGAACCGAAGCCCCACCATAAGGTATTGTAAATGGAAATAGACATTGAAAAAACAAAAAATATCCAAAAGCCTACCAGAAGATAAAGCCCCAACTTCGACGGCTGAAAAAGAACTCCACTATTGATAAACTCAAGGTAGCCTTCTTGATAGGTAAGCTCGCTGAATCGACCGATACTAATATCGGCCACACGACGATTGGTTAAACAAGCAAAGCTATGGGTGCCAATTCCCCATATACCTTGTATTCCTAAGTATTGAGCATTGTAAATCTGCTCATCCTTTGGGATAAATTGTTTGAACATAATTTCTAAAGCTTCTGGATCGTTCCTTCTGGCACGACTCAAAAGACTTGTCCCAACTTTGATGTCTCCATTTCCATTTTTGAGAGACTCTTGCATATTTAAAAACCTTAATAAAGGAGTGTGAAGGCTTCGACATCATGTCAGATAAGCATGATCAGTCCGTTGGCTCAGGATTAAAGTTTAGGCATATCACGCACGGACGCGCCAACTATAGATAGCTTACGTAGTGCAACGGATAAAGGATAGTACCCTCAAGTGTACCATCCTTTATCTTGGTCTCTTGCTGTTTGAAAAACTATGAACTGGAAGTCATTCTCACGGAAAACGTGTACTAAATTCGTGCAAACGAAAGAATGAGGTTTCCAGCGTTTGGCTAGCTATAAATTACCTCTGATTTTCTCAACAAGCTCACTTTCAAACGCTCTTATTGAGAAAATAACGAAGTATGCGTTTGCTCTGAAGTCCTTCCCGCTTCCTCATATACCAAAGCCATATGACTGTGTTTAGATGAGCTTCACAACTCTAATTGTCATCAAATAGGTCATCAAAGAAACGACGGAACCTAGACCTTGTCTTTGGTCTGGACCATTCATCAGGAGATATTTCTTCGATCACGTCATTATCTTGCTTGCCCGTCTTATTGTGAGATTCTTTTTCTGTAAGAAGTTTGATTTGATTTTCAATCTGAGTGGCTTCCTCTTCCATCCTGAGTAAGTCAGATCGCGTTGTCTTGATCTGAAGGTCTAGCTTTTGCTGCTCTAGAACGTCGGTCTCCACCGCTCTAGTTTCTCGTAGCTTTTTGAGCACTGTAAACTTAGTCTCTTGAGACTGCTCTAAGTTTCTGAGATCAAATTGTAAGCTGCTGAGAAACATAATCGTTAAGTCGTAAGCGATCTGAAAGTTCTATTGATCAAGATCAAGTCTTTTCTCAATATCATCGAGCTGTTGGTCAATCTGATTAGAATCAGTTTTAGCTCCTTTTATTTGAAATTCGAGTTTGAGCTTAGTCGCTGGATCAATCTCAACAGAGAGAGCATTGCGTAGATTTTCCAACTTGACTTGTATTGTATTAAATTGGTTTTGAAGAGATTCTCGTTCTTGGATAAGTCGATATTTCTTTCTATCAGATAATTTATTGTCTGGCTCAAAGTTGGACTTCTTGGCATCAACTGATTGTGACGGTATCTGAGATTTGCTTTCCACCTGAGACGTGGTGATAGATGGGTGTTCTTCTTTTTGAACGCCTTTTTGTATTAGGACTGGTGTTAAATGCTCTGGGATTCCTGCTAGTGCTAGTGCGCTGCAACCAAGTCTATATGCAAAATCAACTGAATATCCTGCACCTAAAGCATCATAGAAACCTACTGAAAATTCAATTGCAGCATAATCCCCAATTGCAGACGCCATGCCAATGACACTCTTAATATGCTGAGCGATTGATCTTGCCTGTGCCTCTGAATAGCATCCATTAAGAACGACGCACTCTAATTTATCAGAGAATAAATCGAATAATTGGGCTAAGGCTTGCCCATCAATTAGCTTAGGGCGGCCGACATCGTCCTCAAAGGCTAATCCTTTATCTTTAAAGCCATGGCCAGAGAAATGTACAATTTGTGGCTCGACATCCAACATAGCTCGTTGAATATCTCTTGGCCTCACTGCCCACATCGAAACTAATACAAATTGATCCCGATTTCTAGAACGCAGCAAGCCTGCCTCAATATCTCTAATTTCTGCATCTAGCCGAAGTCTTGAAGAGCCTTTTGGATTGGCCGTCAAAACTAAGATTCTTTTGACCAAATCTGCATCACGCATAAGCGGGCTGACAGCATCATATAATTATCGCTTATTCATTGTTAGCATAACTTTGCTTTCAATACAGTAATTCTAGACCTCGAATTTTTTTGGCACAATTTGGTCGATGGTTCCCTAAATCAGGCGTAGTGAGACTCGCCTAGCTAACTATATCGCCCCTTAAACCGTTGTAAGTTTTTGTGACTACAACATTCTGCGATCACGCTTTGATTTCTGTTTGTTGTTAGTACGTATGATCGTTCCGAAAATCTTCGTTTTTGGTACTCAGTGTGGAGCAGTAAGCTAGCTAAACTGATTGCTCTCGAATTGCCTGTAGTCTTCTTTGTTCGTCCTGCTGTCTTATCTGTTCTCCCTGCTGCATAGATTTTTGAGTCAATGGTGGTAAGTTCATAAGAAGCTGTGAGTACTGTTGAGCGATTGAATCTATTGATAGCTCGCTAGTATTAGCCTCCTTCAGTTGTGTCTGTACCAATGGCAGGAGTTCTGGTGCAACTGACTTGCCTTCAAGGAAACGTTTAAAGATCCAGAGATAACAGTCGACGAGTTCAAGGCCGACGCTTTCATTTCCAGGTTTGAATGTAAGGGGCTCTGTAGGTATTTTGGACAGATCCATGACAGGAAGACCTGGTCCTATGGTCCAGTCTACGTTGCGGGCCTTTGCATATGCTTCAGCTAGCATTCTCTGTGGCTTGTTGAACTGGCACTGTTGGTCAACAACAATACTTTTCGCTGACTCTGGTGTGTCTAACCTTGAGGCAATTCCTCGCATTACAACTTGGAACCCGACAATATTCGGAGTTATATCGAGTACGTCTTGCTTCGACTTGCAGTTGTAGTTCAGCTTTGAGGGGTGCTTGATTGCCCATCTCAAAGTATCGCCGATAAGCTCCTTTGCCCTTTGATCTGTCATACTTGGTAAGCGTGCTATCAACTTTTTGCACACAGCAACAAGCCTAGATTCTGCTTTTTTGGCTTTTGTTTCTATTCGTGCTTTCCAGGCGTCCTTCGCTATTCCTTCGTCGAATAGCGAAGCTAGCTGTATCAGAAGACCATACCGAAGTGGCGTCCAGTAACCACTCCAGGACATTGCAGGGTTAATTCCTTGATCGAACACTTGATCGAAGAAGCTGATTATTGCGTGATCAGCTTTGACTACTCTATAGATATCGAATACTAAATTGAGTTCCTGCTGTACTGAAATTAGATGTTCGCTGATGCCAACAAGTCCTTCCATGCCTAAATGTGATGCATGAAGTCTTTCGGTTCCACTAATGCCTCTTGCCTCAGTGATAGCTACTTCTGCTACTACGTCGATATTTTTCTGACTGCTAAGCACTCCATAGTACAAAACAGGCTGATACTTATCGAAGAGGTTGCTACCAGTATGTCCGCTCTCGTCTATGTAAAAGAACACGAATATTTCCTATTTGAGACTGAATACCCTTTAAAGGCGACATGCGATCACGTAGCAATATAGCGATACGTCACCGATACAGCCGCCGTCAACCTAGCTGAAGCGAGAGCTGAGCTGATTTCTTCTTCGGTTTTGGTGGATTGAGAATATCTTGAGCAATCTTCTTCGCTGTGTCCACAGCATGTCTATTGCCACAAGCAAAACACAGTAGGTAAAGAGGTGAATTTCTGGAATTTTTCAGAAGAAGAGGATTGTCCGCCACGCCTGGAAATATTTCTTTCAATCGCTGAATGAAATACTCTTTTATGACCTCGAAGTCAGCCGTTTTTTCAAGATGGTAATCTGTTCCGCCGAATATGTCATTTCTCTGATGACTTGTATAAAAGGCGTCAAACCAGTCAGTTTCGCCAAAAGTTTGATTTAGCCTACTGCGTATGCTGTCGCTAATCGCGCCGTCTTTCTTCAGCAATCTGTTGATAGCTACTCCGATAGGAAACAAGTACCATAGGTCGATCGCTTGCGTCTCTGCAATCCTTTCAATAGTGCTCCACGGAATTTGCATACCGTAGGGATCTAAAAAAATAACTGCTCTATTAGTCCTCCACTGCTGGGCGCAAATCTTTAAAATTGCTTCATTGGCATCACCTCGCACGATTTCAATGTTCTCCGCGTGTTCAGGGAAATCGACCTTGATGTTTTCAAGCTGACTTACCTTCTTTTGGTCTTTCTCAATGAAAATATATTTCTTAAATCCAGGTGTAATTCTGAGTGCCGTACGGGCAGATCCTTCTATAAAATCTCTGACTTCGGGTTCAAACAGCTCAGGCAAAGAGAGCTGAAACTCCTCATCAGTCAGTGGTTCCTTAGCCTTCTTATTGATATACCCTGTCCCAGCGAAGGCATCTATATACGCGTATGAATGAGTTCTTTTGCTCATTATTTTGACGTATGCTTCTAGATACTTCCGTACCCTTCCCAACTTCTCGTGAGTCCAAGCTCCTCCAAACGAATGCTCAATCAAGACCTGTTCCAACTAATGTTCTCAGTTAAGGATGACAATAATAAAGAAAAGTTGGTGTGATTTTGTCCGCACTTTAGATGTAGTTTTGGCTAATAATAGTACACTTGACCTAAACTAATGGCGTTATGTAGATGAAAGGAGTCATTAAGGGATCAGAAACGATTGTCTGTCCTCTTCAGGAAAGTGCTTTACGCAAAAAAGGCTTATGTGACTACGTCATCAACGTTGCTTCTGGATGTCTGCATGGGTGTACTTTTTGCTACGTGCCTTCAACGCCTGCTATACGTACTAGGCAGGCCCAACTGAATCTGAAAGGTATTGACAATCCACAGATGGACTGGGGTAGGTATCTTCTACTACGCGATGGAATTCCTGAGCAGCTGGATACAGACCTCGAAAGGAAAAAGACGTGGAAAACTACTGAAAGCGGTAAAGGAGTAGTACTTCTCTGCTCTGGGACCGATCCATATCAGAATAAGCAAACAGCTATTCTGACAAGGAAAATTGTAAAAATTCTGGTTGAGAAGGGCAAGAAAGTGCGCATATTAACTAGGAGTCCTCTGTGGAAGCACGACCTAGATATTCTGGTCCATCCAAACGTTACGGTAGGCATGAGCCTACCGCATTTTGATGACGCTCTCAGCAGGTTGATTGAGCCAAATGCGCCCCTCCCTTCAGAACGATTTAAGGCTCTTCTTTCTGGGTTCAAAGCAGGTTGTCGTCTTTATATTGCGGCAGCTCCTACCCCTCCAAGTATTCAAAAGAAAGATTTTAAGCGGTATTTGGAAAAAGTATCTGCGCTAGAGCCTGAGGTAATATTCTGGGAGCCTATTAATGCTAGGGGTACTAACGGTAACAGGATGCAGAAAGCTGGAATAGATTTCGTTGATTCGATTATGTCTCAAGCTTCTTGGGCTGATAACTTTTTACGGCAGTGGAAGATGCTAGATAGTGCAGCTCAAGAAGTGGGATGCACCGACAAAATACACATATGGCCTGATAAAGCGCTTAAGAAATTTACTGATCCTCAACGGATAGAATCTTGGATAAATAGACCGACAGTTGAAAAATGGCCTTCAATATAATCGAACTTTCAGCCAACTAACAGTATGTCGAAATACCTTACCTAAATAGCTGTGTGGTCGCACTCTTACAGTAAAGAAAACGATCGGTAAGCGAGCGATCAAAGCCTGTGCTGCGTGAGTTGTGTGATCACCCATCGATGATGCAGTCTAGGCGTTTGACTTGTCACAAAACCGGTCGTTAAATGAGCACTTAGAACTGATGTTGTGTGCAGTACTCGATCACCCACCAGTGCTTGAGTCTAGGCGTTTGATCTGTCGCAAAAAGGGGCGTTAACTTAGCAATGTCGGAGCCATACTTCAGCTATGCCGAACGACGTGCCTAGACAAAGCTTGTGATCGCAGACTTCGTTCGGATGTCTAACCCAAACTACTGACAGTTATTTTGAGTTATAAGGTGAGATCGCAGGACTCGCCGTAAGAGATCGCATCGTCCGTCGTAGTCGCACCTTTTTTGGAGTGCGATCGCGATCGCTCACTGGCGCGACTAAACGCTAATATTTAGCGAGATAATCAGCGATGCGAGATGCAATCAGTGGACTATCAAGTTAGTAGCTGGCGCCGACAGGACTGGTGTAAAGGTACCCGCTACTACTCCTGTCAGCTGTGCCAGAACTTATTCGGTGAATGGGTCGTCGTTCGACGATGGGGCCGTGTGAGTGCGCTGCGCGGACAAAGCCGAGAGCACCTGTGCCATAGCTATGAAGAAGGCCTGAAACTGTTAGTGGAAATCGCTAAACGCCGAGTACAGCGAGGCTACGAAGCGGCTTAGTCCAAACTAAAGAGCTAGGCAAAGACATCACTGTTGCTATAACGCCTGATAGCAATGGAGCCAAGATCTGTTGTCATCGCCCACCTGTGTGAATGCTCCACCGCCATCAGGCGTACTCGAAAGCGACAATCCGAGACTACTCAACCCGATCTACTCCTTTGTCCGAGTCGTCCTGAAAGTACTGCTGTAGCTCTAGAAGAACGATTTTCGTAGCGCCATACTTCGCTCGCTTTTTCTTAGAAGCCGTCGCCTGCCCCCGAAAACATTGCCCTTCCACCCAGACGGTACAGGTGCAGCTAAACTCAGGCGTCTCTCCTTCAAACTCATACACCGGGAAGTCCCACACCAGGGTTTGACAGAGCTGCTGCAAGAAGCCGATAAAATTCTGCCCATCCTTGAGCTGTTTGGTCAGAAGCGGGTGCGGTACTGATGCGGTCGTCGGTGGATTCTTCTTGTTTTCAACAGCCGCCGCTGGTGATATCTCCGATTCGTCTACGTCCACACGCTCACCATACTGAAACCACCTTTGTAGCTGCACTAAAGTCTCTTTTGCCGCCAAGTGTCTAGCCTTCTTCTTCTGCGAAGTGGTTCCCTGGCCGCTAAAGAGCTGTTCCTGAACAATCACCGTGCAAGTGCAAACAAAGTCAGCACCGGCTTGCGTGAACTGATAGGCAGGCAACGGCCATCTGAGAGACTGAGCTAGCTCTTGCAAAAGACCCACGAAGTTCTGTTCATCTTCGAGCGGATGGCTCAGCGTCGGATGACCTGCGGGGTCTGTTACTGGTGTCTCAGCAACCTCAGGCTGAGCGACGTCGGTCGCCGGTACTGCAGTCTGCTGTCGTTGCTCAGGTGATACTAGCTCGTCTGCGACAAAGGCTTCGAGCCACTTGAGACAAGCGAGATGACGAGCACTCTGTTTACGCTGACTCTTAGCAGGCGCTCTTGTCGTCATCACCTGCCCCGAGATCGCCACCTCGCCCCAAATCTGAAAGGGCGTTTTGTCCTGGGCCGCTTCTACATAGCTCAGCTGCTCCCAGGAAGGCTCCTGGTCAGTGGCCATTGCCAGCACACTGGTCGCATCTTCTGGCCGCTGCTGCAGCGCAGCTAAAATCTGACGTTGTAAAACTGACTCGCCACTGTGAATCAGCAGTAAGTACAAGGACTGCACGGACAGCTGCTCCTGCTTCAAGCGCTGCATCGCCGCCGCATACACTGGCTCAAAGTTATCTTCCTTGGCAGCATGTTTGACGATGTTGCCAAACTCTTTGTCCGAGAGTGCAAGCAGCGCAGCAGTTGCTTCTGACCCTTTGAGCTGCTGCTGGTAGCTTCGCTGTTGGCGCTGCTTGTGGAAGGCTTTGGTCGCCTCCTCATCTTCCTGAGTGAGGGTCGCGATGTAAGCGCAAAGCTGTTCTAGTTCAAACCTGCGGTAGGGGTGAGGCTGCTCGTGAATGAGTGCTTTGATAATGCGATGGTTGATCAGATCTGGCAGGCGGCGAATCGGGCTAGTGAAGTGACAGTAGGCCGTCAGGTTCAACGCAAAGTGGCCGATGAGAGTCGGATTATACTCAGCCTTGTTCAACCAGTTCTGTAGCTTTTGGCGGACCAGCTCCATACTGCCAGTGGTCAGCAGTGCCTGCATAATCTGTTCGCGTTCCGGCGCGATCTCCCTTGCGGTGTGGTTACGGTAAAGCGCCAGCACATCGCGTTCGGCAAACCAGTGAGCCACGGCGCGGTTGGCCAAAATCATAAACTCTTGAATGATCATCTGAGCATGAAAGAGCTGGCCATCAGGCATCATCACAGCGCCGTTCTCGTCCACCCAAAAGCCGGCGGCGTTGAACAATCCACCGATGGCACCTTGACTGCGGCGCTCCTGGTTGAGGCGTTCTGACCAAGTTTGGCAGCGCTGCAGTTGTTCGTGTAAGGGATGAGTCGGATTTTGGCAGACTCGGTCTGCTTGCTCATAGGAAAACCGTTTGGTGCTAGTGAGCCAGGATTCGAAGAGCTCGGTGGACTGAATCTCGGCCTGGTGATTCAAGGTGACGCGAATCGTCAGCGTCGGTCGAGGTTGACCCTCTAGCAGGCTAAGCTTATCTTCGGACAGTGCGGGCGGCAGCATGGGGATGTTGCCACGACTCAAGTAGCGGGTGCGGGTGCGCGCTAAGGCCACTTTATCCAATGTGCTGCCGACGGTAACCAGCTCTGCGACATCTGCGATATGGATAGAGGCGAGTGCACCTGTGGGTGTTGCTTCAATATGAATGGCGTCATCGAGGTCTTTGGAGGTAGGGCCATCGATGGTGATGCCTTGCACCTGAGGCCGTTGCCACAGTGTGTCAGGCAGGGAGAGGGTGTCGGCATCGGCGAGTGCTTGCCGCCAAGCTTTGTTCGAAGCGTTGAGAGAAGTGGGTGACGTTGCCATGCTCAAAACTTTAGCAAATAGACTAGAAAGCTACACGGGTAGACCCTTGGCTGCAGGTATCTATGCTGAGTATGCACTCAAAGTGCTAAGGCGCAGTGCAGCTACAGTCGTTTTGTCAGCTAGATAAAAATGCCAAAAGCTACGCGCCGCAGCCTCTGGCATGTTAGGTGTCAAGAGAAAAGGATGCCTCAGCTAATGAAGCATGGAACTCCCATGAGAGTATGAACAATGTCGGCATCCAAACCTGGCAAGTTGAAACGCTGAGCCAAGAAAGGAAGACCCAGCGTTTGAACTAAAGACTACAGCTGTCAGCAGCTATGGCTGAATGCTATCAAAGTGCGCTCTTAGTGCGAGCATCGAGGCCGGCAAGCCGAGCTGCTTGGACGTTGTCAACTGCTTTAGTCTGGGTGCCCAGGAAGTCCAGGCGCGTTGCTTGAACGTTGCTGACTGCTTTGGTTTGGTTGCTGAGGAACTGAAGTCGAGTGTCTTGAACGTTGTCAACCGCTTTAGTCTGATTCTCTAGAAACCCAAGCCGTGTGTTTTGAATATTGTCGACGGTTTTGGACTGGCTGCTTAGCTGTTCTAATCGAGCTTCTTGAATATCGTCGACAGCTTTGGTCTGGGTATCGAGGAAGTCGAGGCGAGTGACCTGAACATTGTCTACAGCTTTAGTTTGAGTCTCTAAGAACTCAAGGCGAGCTTCCTGAACGTTCTCGACGGCTTTAGTTTGCGTATCCAAGAAGTCGAGGCGATTTTGTTGGATAGAGGAGGGACGGACTTCAGCGGCGTTGGCGATAGGGGCGAAAGTGAGGGTAGCAGCGGATAAAGCGAGAGCAGAGAAGAAAAGGTTTTTCATGAGATGGCTCCTTGAGGAATCAATGTGTTTGCTTCATTGATTTCAGAATGCCAGTGATACAGGGTCGCCTTCTGAGGATGACTTAAGGGGTATCTGAGAAGACGTGAATAGCTTTTGGGGACAGTACCCAGCGAATCCTCAGTGTCTACTCATAGAAGAGCGAGAGTGCCTATCCCCAGCGTTTTGAAGTGAGAGCCAATTCAATTAAGTGTGATATGCAGCATATTAGTAATTTGTTCCTTGTTCCTCGTCAGGCGCTGCTTTGTATGGCTATAGCTCCTATCATCAGGTCATTAGACGACTACTTTTGCTCAATCGTAGTGATGCTCTTGCGAAAAGGTGGACACATGTCCGACTTTTCTACTCTGCGCAAAAAGGTGGACACATGTCCGACTTTTCCGCTCTGCATAAAAAGGTGGACACATGTCCGACTTTTCCGCTCTGCATAAAAAGGTGGACACATG